>ERZ778022.4566-NODE-4566-length-11887-cov-4.244253_pt1 | contig 11887 bp, 10 predicted proteins | sample MGYA00375752_ERZ778022 | MGnify/ENA primary metagenome ERZ778022 (study PRJEB29350, sample SAMN05389826) | bioreactor metagenome | isolation source: Thiocyanate bioreactor | place: South Africa: University of Cape Town | collected 2014-04-04 ... | reverse complement strand
CATCAGGGGTTCGAGGCCGTCCTTGGCCATGAGCACCTGCAGGGCGGCGAATGTCGTGCCATTGGGTGAGGTGACGTTCTGGCGAAGTGTCGCGGCATCGAGCGGCGACTGATGCAGCAGCTCACCGGCGCCTGTGACGGTGGCGCGTGCGAGCTGCATGGCGAGATCCGGTTTGAGTCCGGCCGCCACGCCTGCCGCTGCCATCGCCTCGACCATGTAGAAGACATAGGCCGGACCGGAGCCCGACACGGCCGTCACGGGATCGATGAGCGCTTCATCGTCCACCCAGGCGACTTCGCCGATCGCGGACAGAAGCTCCGTCACGGTCTGCTTGTGCTGCTCGGTGACATGCTTGTTCGCCGCTGCGACCGTGATGCCGCGGCCGACGGCAGCGGGCGTGTTCGGGATCGAGCGCACGACGGCCGAGCCCGCCGGCAGATACTTTTCGAAGCTTGCGATGGTGCGGCCCGCCGCAATGGACAGCACGACGCTGTTCGGCCCGGCCAGCTTGGCGAGCGGCGGAAAGACCTGATCCATGACCTGCGGCTTGACGGCCATCAGCAGCACGGACGGCGGCTTCGGAAGGTTGTCGATCGTTTGCACAGAGCGAACGCCGTGCTTGGCCAGCAGCTCGGCCGTGGCCGGCGGCGGACCCGGGTCCTGCACGATGATGTCCGACGGTGCGAGCCCGCGCGCCAGCCAGCCTGCGAGCATGGCGCCGCCCATATTGCCGGCACCTGCGAGGACGAGGGGGCCATCGAGTCGTATCATGCTGCCTATTCCTGCGTTTGTGTTCGTTCGCGCGATCATAGACGACGCGCCCGGCAAGGCGAGCAGTTCGTCAGGGCGTGAAGCGGGCCGGCGGGGTGGTGGTCCATGGATGGGCCGGGCCGGTGGCGGCTACGCGCTGGACGATGCGGGGCCATGGCTGGTCCTCGCGAACCTGCTCGAAGGCAATGATGGCCAGCCCGGCGGCGACCGCGGCCTCGGCCAGCTCGTTGGGTCTGAGGAGGAAGGCGGGGTTCGATGGCCGGCCGCCGAGCTGCTCATGCCCGAGGGCGAACGTCTCGTAGATGAGCAGGCTGTCGGGCGCGACCGCGGCGCAGATGGCCGGCAGGATCGGCCGCCAGAGGTAGTTCGTGACGATGACGGCGCCGAACGTGCGGCCTGCCAGCGGAAAGGGCGATCCGTCCTCCAGATCGGCCGTCACGACCTCGACGTTCGGACGTCCGGCCAGATCGCCGAGGCGCGAGGTGTCCCGATCCACGGCGGTGACGGCGAGCCCGCGCTCGAGCGCCAGGCGGGTGTGCCGCCCGGTCCCGCAGGCGAGGTCGAGCACGGGGCTGTCCGGGGGAGCCCCGGCCAGGAAATGGGCAACCCAAGGCGAGGGCGGGACGTGGTGTGCGGGCTCAGGCTGAGATGGGGGCATCGGGCGGTGGACAGGAACTGAACAGGCGTGGAAATGGGCCCATGCGGCCCCGTGCGCACCGGCAAGGCGATTGTGCCGGCGCCTGATTTTCCCATATATGGGCGCATGAGCGCGCCCTCGGCAATCCGCTATGCAAAGATGAACGGCCTCGGCAACGAGATCGTGGTCGTCGATCTGCGCGGATCGTCCAAGCGCTTCAAGGCCGAGGAAGCGGCCGCCATCGCTGCCCGGCCCGAGACGCACTTCGACCAGATGATGGTCCTGCACGACGCGGCGCGGACGGGGCTCGACGCCCAGATCCTGATCTACAACACGGACGGCTCCCTGGCGCAGGCCTGCGGGAACGGTACGCGATGCGTGGGTCTGCTGGCTGCGCGCGATACGGGGCGTTCTGACTTCAAGTACGAGACGGCCGGCGGACTGCTCGACGTGCACGTGACGAGCCCCGGGTCGATCTCCGTCGACATGGGCCAGCCGCGCTTTGGCTGGCAGGATATTCCGCTGTCCGAGCCCTTTCACGATACGCGCCGCATCGAGCTGCAGGTCGGGCCGGCCGACAAGCCGATCATCCATTCGCCAGCGGTCGTGAATGTCGGCAATCCGCACGCCGTATTCTGGGTCGATGATCCCGCGGTGATCGATCTCGGCCGGATTGGGCCTATGCTGGAGTACCACCCGCTCTTTCCCGAGCGCGCCAACATCTCCATTGCCCGCATCGACAGCCGCGAGGCCATCACGCTGCGCACATGGGAGCGGGGCGCCGGTCTGACGCGCGCCTGCGGTTCGGCGGCGTGCGCGGCGGCGGTTTCTGCGGCGCGCATCGGTCTCACGGATCGCAAGGTGACGGTGACGCTGCCCGGCGGCCCGCTCGTTATCGAGTGGCGCGCGGACAACCACATCATCATGACCGGTCCGGCCGAGCTCGAGCACGAGGGGACGCTCGATCAGATCCCGCTCATGGCAGCGGGCTGAGCCGAGCATGGAGGACACCACCGCCATCGCCGCGCCGATCGAGGATGCCGTGGAGGCATTCGACAGCGAGCCCGCGCGCAGTTCGGTCGATGGTGTCGAGATCATCACGCTCGGCTGCCGGCTCAATGCCTATGAGTCCGAGGTCATGCGGGGCCATGCGGCTGCGGCGGGCCTCGGCGATGCCATTATCATCAACCCGTGCGCGGTGACGGCCGAGGCCGTGCGCCAGGCGCGTCAGGCCATCCGCAAGGCGCGGCGCACCAATCCCTCGGCACGTATTGTCGTCACGGGCTGCGCGGCGCAGATCGAGCCGCAAAATTTCGCCGCCATGCCCGAGGTCGATCATGTGATCGGCAATGGCGAGAAGGTTGCCGCGCAGACATGGACGGCGCTCGCGACCGGCGAGAGCCCGCGCGTCGCCGTCAACGACATCATGTCCGTGCGCGAGACAGCGGGACATCTGGAGACGGGCTTCGGCAGCCGCGCGCGCGCCTTCGTGCAGATCCAGAACGGCTGTGATCACCGCTGCACGTTCTGCATCATTCCCTATGGACGCGGGCCCTCACGCTCGGTGCCGGCGGGCGCTGTGGTCTCCGAGATCAGATCGCTGGTTGCGGCCGGCCATGCCGAGGTCGTGCTGACGGGCGTCGATCTCACGTCCTGGGGCTCGGATCTTCCGGCGACGCCACGGCTCGGCAGTCTCGTGCGGCGCATTCTGCGCCTCGTGCCCGAGCTCAAGCGCCTGCGTATTTCGTCGATCGACAGTATCGAAGCCGATCCCGAGCTGATCGAGGCCATCGCGAGCGAGCCGCGCCTCATGCCGCACCTGCATCTCTCGCTGCAGGCTGGCGACGACATGATCCTCAAGCGCATGAAGCGCCGCCACCTGCGCGCCGATGCCATCCGCTTCTGTGATGAGGTGCGGCGTTTGCGGCCCGACATCGCGATCACCGCCGACCTGATCGCCGGCTTCCCGACCGAGACGGAGACCATGTTCGCCAACACGCTCGATCTCGTCGAGCGCTGTGGTCTTGCGGGCATCCATGCCTTTCCGTTCTCGCCGCGCACGGGGACGCCGGCGGCGCGCATGCCGCAGGTGGATCGGGCGATGGTGAAGGCGCGCGCCGAGCGCCTGCGGGCTGCGGGACAATGCGCCACAGAGCGCCACCTCGGATCACAGATCGGCCGTGAATTATCGGTACTTATCGAAAAGCCGGGGCTCGGCCGCGCGGAGGATTTCACCGAGGTGCGCCTTGCCGATACGCACCCGGTTGGCCATATCGTTCAGGTACGCGCAGGCGGCCATGACGGTCGGCGGCTCTGGGCGAAAGGTGGATCGTGAGCGCACCGGAAGAGAAGAAGCGCGGCTTGTTCGGGCGCCTGTTCGGCGGCGCGCAAACGCCTGCGCCTCAGCCCGCTCCTGAAGTCGAGTCAAAGCCAGAGCTCAAACCTGAGGCCAAGCCCGAGCCTGCAGCCGCAGATGTGCGCGTAGAGCCCGCCGCGGCGGCTTCCGTGGTTGTCGTCGAAGCCCCCTCTCCCGACAGTGATGCGAAAGCGGAAACCGCGCCCGCGCAGAAGGGTGGATGGTTCTCGCGCCTCAAGGCCGGCCTCACCAAGACATCGTCGAAGCTCTCCGAGGGCATTACCGGCCTCTTCACGAAGAGCCGCCTCGATATCGATACGCTCGATGATCTCGAGGATGTGCTCATCCAGGCCGACCTCGGTGTCGAGACGGCGTCGCGTATTACGACGACGCTTTCCCAGGGCCGCTATGCCAAGGGCATCTCGCAGGAGGACGTGCGCACCGTTCTGGCCGAGGAGGTCGAGCGCGTTCTCGTGCCGGTGGCCAAGCCGCTCGTGCTCGATACGTCACACAAGCCGCACGTCATCCTCGTCGTCGGCGTCAACGGCGCCGGCAAGACGACGACGATCGGCAAGCTCGCGCAGCAGTTCAAGCGTGCGGGGCGCTCGGTGATGATGGCGGCAGGCGATACCTTTCGCGCGGCCGCGATCGACCAGCTCAAGATCTGGGGCGAGCGTACGGGCTCGCCCGTTGTCGCCCACAAGGTCGGCGCCGATGCCGCGGGTCTTGCCTTCGATGCGCTCAAGGCGGCGCAGGAGGCCAAGAGCGACGTCCTTCTCATCGATACGGCCGGGCGGCTGCAGAACAAGCAGGGGCTCATGGACGAGCTCGAGAAGGTCGTCCGTGTTCTGCGCAAGATCGACCCTACTGCACCGCACACGGTCCTCCTGGTGCTCGATGCGACAACGGGGCAGAATGCGCTCTCCCAAGTCGAGGTATTCAAGGACAGAGCAGGCGTGACCGGGCTCGTCATGACGAAGCTCGACGGCACGGCGCGGGGTGGCATCCTCGTCGCCATCTCGGCGCGTTTCGGCTTGCCCGTACACGCCGTCGGTGTCGGCGAAGCCGCGGACGATCTCCAACCCTTCGATCCCAAGGAATTTGCGCGGGCTATTGCGGTCGGTTAATCAGTCGCGGCGACAATGACAACGGTGGCTGCCATCTTCTGGGGCGCCATCTGAGCGAGGAAGCAAGGGCTAGGACGCGGTTCATGGAGTGGTTGACGAAGCATTATCCATTCAACCGAATCCAGACCGTCAACATCCTCGGTGAGATGGGACCGCTGGTGGCGATGTTTCTCGTCAACGGCATCTGGGGTATCGCGGCCGGAACCTGGGCGCTGATCGGCACGACGATCATCGCGCTCATTGCGACATTGGCCATCCTGGGCCGTCCGCCGGTCATGCCGTTCATCGCGGGCGCGGTGAGCATCACGTTCGGCGTGCTGACGCTGATCACGGGCGACCCCAAGTGGGTGCAGATCAAGGTCACGCTCTTCAATACGCTCGTCGCGGCGCTCCTCTGGTGGGGCCTCAAGACCGACCGCAACTTCTTCCGCTTCGTCTTCGGGACGACGTTCCACTACACCCAGGAAGGCTGGAACAAGCTGACGGCCAACCTCGCCTGGTTCTTCCTCGCGACGGCCGCCTGCAACGAGGCGGTGCGCATCGGGTTCGAGCACACCCAGTTCTGGGCTCTCAATCGGCTCTTTACCGGCGTCGATGTCTGGATCCTGTTCAAGCTGTTCGTCGTGATGCCCATGACGGCGATCTATCTCTGGTGGCAGGTGCGCGTGCTGCAGCGCTATCGCATCCCCGTGGAGAACAAACCCGGCAACCAGTAGCGCGCTGTGATGGCGCTGGCGTGCCGGGGCCATAGGGGCCGACTTATATGGCCCGCCCGTGCGCCGGCGACGCCTTCATGCGCCGCTGAACGGCTGAGGAGATACACGATGAGCGTCGATGCTCCCCGCGATGGCCATGGCGCTTCGCCCCCGGCAACCGACAGCAAGCAGTTCGCCAAGCTCCTTGTCGATCTGGCGCCGCTGCTCCTGTTTTTTGCCGCCTACATGGCCGCGGGGATCTACGTCGCGACGGCGGTGCTCATGGCGGCGACGGTCATCTCGATGATCGTCTCGCGGGTCTGGCTCGGCCATATCTCGGCGACGCTGGTGCTGACGACCGTTCTGGTCGTGGGTTTCGGCGCGCTGACGCTCTGGCTCAACGATGCCCGTTTCATCAAGATGAAGCCGACGATGGTCAATCTGCTGTTCGCCATCGCGCTGGGCGGCGGATTGCTCACGGGGCGGAACTTCCTCCAGCTCCTGCTCGGCCAGGCATTCCGGCTGACGGAGGACGGCTGGCGCAAGCTCACGTACCGCTGGATCGGCTTTTTCCTCGCCATGGCCGTGCTCAACGAGATCGTCTGGCGGAACTTCAGCGAGGGGACCTGGGCGAGCTTCAAGGTCTTCGGCATTCTGCCCATCACAGTCATCTTCGCCATGCTGCAGGTCGGCCTCATTCATCGCCACGGCCTCGACACGCAGGACGACGGGTCGCAGACCTAGTCCCTGTATGACAGCAGTTCGTATTTGATCTGATCGGATAGATCTGTTTCTATCCTGTGCGATGGATTCGACCATCGGGACCTCTCCGGCGCGCATTTGGCGTGGACGAGGCGCGAGTGCTTGTTCCGTAACAATAATCTACCAGCGGTGTCCGCTCACACCGATGGCTTCGGACAATGCAGCGAGTCCGTTCAAAGGGACCTTCACGATGACGGCGATCACTCAGATGAAACAAAAAACGCGTCAGAATGCTCCGATGGCCGAGCCAGCGGCTCTCGTGCGATCGCCCATCCATCTGCTGCACAGGGCCGGCCAGTGTGCCGGCGATATTTTTGCCAGCGAGATGGCCAATCTCGACCTGACGCCGCGCCAGTTCGCCGTCCTGCTGACGGTCGCCCAGAACGAGGGCCTGAGCCAGACGGACCTCGTCGAGCTGACGGGCATCGACCGTTCGACGCTCGCCGACATCGTGCGCCGGATGCTGAAGAAGGGCCTTCTGCAGCGCCGCCGGACGCGCGAGGACGCCCGTGCCTATGCCGTGAAGCTCACCGACGAGGGCACGCGCATTCTCGCGGCGGCACGCCCCAAGGTCGAGGCCGTCGACGCGCGCATCCTGGCCGTGCTCTCGGCGGGGCAGCAGGCGACGCTGGTCGAGGATCTCAAGTCGATCGTGAGTGCGCTCCTCACGCCGAGCAACAAAGAAGCGGACCGGCGCGAGTAGCTGAAGCGTCGGACCTCGAATGCGATCCCCGGTTTGGTGCGGGGTCAAAGTCGCATTCGAGATCCAAAGATGCTTCAGGCTCAGGCTGCTTTGGCGAGCAGTTTGCGGTTCACCAGCGTCTCGGCGATCTGCACGGTATTGAGTGCCGCGCCCTTGAGCAGGTTGTCCGACACGATCCACATGGCGAGACCATTCTCGACGGTCGCATCCTCGCGGATGCGCGAGACGTAGGTCGCGAACTCGCCTGCCGCCTCGACCGGCGTCACGTAGCCGCCCGGCTCGCGCTTGTCGACGACCATGATCCCCGGAGCCTCGCGCAGGATGGAGCGCGCCTCGGCGACCGTCATCTGCCGCTCGAACTCGAGGTTCACGGCCTCGGAGTGGCCGACGAAGACCGGCACGCGCACGCAGGTCGCCGTCACCTTGATCTTGGGATCGAGGATCTTCTTGGTCTCGGCCAGCATCTTCCATTCCTCTTTCGTGTAGCCGTCCTCCATGAAGACGTCGATCTGAGGAATGCAGTTGAAGGCAATCTGCTTCGGGAACTTCTTCGGCTCATATTCCTGGCCGGGGACGTACTTGCCCTTGGTCTGGGCCCAAAGCTCGTCCATGGCCTCCTTGCCGGCGCCGGAAACCGACTGATACGTCGAGACGACGACGCGCTTGATCCGCGCGGCATCGTGCAGCGGCTTGAGGGCCACCACCATCTGCGCCGTCGAGCAGTTCGGATTGGCGATGATGTTCTTGCGGTTCTTGCGGGCCATGTACTCGACGAGCACGTCGGCGTTGCACTCGGGCACGATCAACGGCACGTCGACGTCGTAGCGCCACGCCGAGGAATTATCGATGACGATGCAGCCCGTCGCGCCAATGCGCGGGCTCCACTCCTTGGAGACGGTACCGCCGGCCGACATCAGGGCGAAGTCGACCTTCGAGAAGTCGAACGTCTCCAGATCCTGGCATTTGAGCGTTTTCTCGCCGAACGTCACTTCGACGCCGACCGAGCGGCGCGAGGCGAGCGCGTAGACCTCGTCGACGGGGAATTCCCGTTCGGCGAGCACGTTCAGCATTTCCCGGCCTACATTGCCGGTGGCACCAATGATGGCGACCTTGTAGCCCATGTCAGTTCCCCTGGAGGGTCGGCGCGCTTATCCCGGCAACATGAATCGCCATGTCGGCCTGCGAAGCGCTGCCGTCAATTAGCGATTTGATGCCCGAGCGGCAAGGGGAAGCACGCAGATTGCGGCCATTTGAGGCCTGCGGACCCCATGCCGGGCGGTGTAATATGCTCTTATGGGATCGTAAACCACGCTCCCAGGAATTGATGCTTTGTTGGTCCACTCTTGACGGAAACTGGTGTTCTTCTATGACGTTCGTGCCGGTCGGCGCGCGTGCGGGTGCCAGCCTGCGCGGGGAGTTCAGTACGTAGCCGAGGGCGCGCGCCATTGGGTGCTGCGAGACCCGGCTCGAGAGGTGATGATGATCCGCTATCAACTCAATTGCGCCGAGGGACACACCTTCGAGGCCTGGTTCAGCTCCAGCAAGGGGTATGACGCCCAGGTGCGGCGCAAGCAGGTGACCTGCCCGTTCTGCGGTACGGCGGAGGTCAAGAAGGCCATCATGGCGCCGCGCGTCGCCCGCTCGCGGAGCCGCAAGGCTTCCGTCCCTGTCGAAGCACCTGCAGCGCCTGTGCCGGTGCCTGCGCGCGAGCCGCAGCACATGCTCAATGGCGAGCAGCGCAAGCTCCTCGCGCAGATGCGTCAGCTCCGTGACGAGATGCTGTCGAAATCCGACTATGTCGGACCGCGCTTTGCGGAGGAGGCACGGCGCATCCACAACGAGGAAGCGCCGGCGCGAGGCATCCACGGCGAGGCGACACCCGAAGAGGTGGCCGAGCTCAAGGAGGAGGGCGTCGAGGTTTATCCCGTGCCCGTTCTTCCCGAAGATCACAACTGAAGGCGGCTTGCGGCATCGCCAGGTTTTCCAGTGCGGTTTGGTGCTGGTGGCGGTTCGCGATTTCGCCTGTCGGGCGCTTCGACTAGAGTGCGCCCCGACGGATGGGTGGCCGAGTGGTTTAAGGCAGCGGTCTTGAAAACCGCCGTGGGTTCACGCCCACCGGGGGTTCGAATCCCTCCCCATCCGCCACCCTGCGCCCTTTGGGCTTCGGGCGGCAGGCCACAGACCGGAAATTACCGGAATGGGGGTTCGTCGAAGCTGCGGAGCTTGCGGGAGTGCAGCGTATTGAGCTGCCCGCGCAGGAGGTCGATGGCGGCAAGCCCGATCTTCAGATGCTCGCCGACCGCGCGCTGATAGAAGCTCGTCGCCGCGCCCGGCAACTTGATCTCGCCATGCAACGGCTTGTCCGAGACGCACAGCAGCGTGCCGTAGGGCACGCGCAACCGATAGCCCTGCGTCGCGAGGGCGGAGCTCTCCATGTCGACGGCAATGGCGCGGCCGAGATTGATGCGGCGGCGCTCCTGTGACCAGCGGAGCTCCCAATTGCGGTCGTCGTAGCTCACCACCGTGCCGGTGCGCAGGCGCCGCTTCAATTCTTCCCCGCGCTCGCCGGTGACGTGCGCCGCGGCCTCCTGCAAAGCCACCTGCACCTCGGCGAGCGCCGGCACCGGAACTTCGAGCGGCACCTGGTCGTCGAGAATGCGGTCACGCCGCAGATAGCCGTGGGCGAGCACATAGTCGCCGATGGTCTGCGACTGCCGCAGTCCGCCGCAGTGGCCGATCATGAGCCAGCAGTGGGGGCGCAGCACAGCGAGATGGTCGGTCGCGGTTTTGGCGTTCGAAGGACCGACGCCGATGTTGATCAGCGTGATGCCGCCCGCCGTGTCGGCGCGCAGCAGATTGTAGGCGGGCATCTGGTAGCGGTGCCAAGGTGTGGCCGCCGCGGCCGCGATGGATGACTGCGCGTCGGCGCCGCGGCGAATGCTGCTACCGCCCGGCAGCACCAGCTCGGCATAGGGACTGTCCGGCCGGCGAAGCTCGCTCAGGCTCCAGTCCACGAACTGGTCGACGTACCGCTGGTAGTTGGTGAAGAGGATCCAAGGCTGGATCGTGCGCCAATCGGTGCCGGTATAGTGCGTGAGGCGGCGCAGGGAGAAATCGACACGCACGGCATCGAACAAGGCGAGCGGGCGCGGGCGCCCCGTTTCGAACTGCCACAGTCCGTCCGCGATCTCGTCGCCGACGTTGGCCAGCAGCGGCGTCGGGAAATGGCGCGCGAGCTCGGCGACGGACAGCTTGCCATGAACGAACTCGTCGCCGGCCTCGGTCACGAAGGGATAGGGGATCTCCTGATCGCTCGATCGCACGTCGATATGCGCGCCGAATTCGGCGACGAGCGGCCGGAGCTGCTCGAGCAGGTAGCTTCGGAAAAAGCCTGGCTGCGTGACGGTGGTGGCGTAGATGCCGGGGACCTGGAACTTTGCCCATGCGCGCCGGGTAAAGGGAACGGCCTCGCTCGGCTGCCAATCGACGCGCAGCTCCGGATAGCGGAAGGAAGCGCGCTCATCGGAGGTCGGAACGACGCCGCTCGTGGCGTAGCGGGAGAGCGCATCGCGTAGTGCCCTGCACGCGGCAGCGTGATCGCGCTCCAGCCGATCGACGGCCTCCTCTGGAGTTAGTCCCGGACGACTACTCGTGAAACCCATGCCGCAATCACCAGCCGCTGAATGCCTTTCACACAGTGGTAGACCTCGGAACGTAGATGCGCAAATCGATGGGCCACCCTACGCCCTTCGGGCTTCGGGTGGCAGGCCATCCTGCTTCGCTCTCCGAGCTTCGCAGGATTGGGGCGTCTTCTGGGGCGAAGCAGGATGCCCTCCGAAGCTTCAGCGAAGGAGGGCCGCCTCCAAATTCGGCAGTGTCGGCCAGTTCCTTGCGCTTGCCTCTGGCCCTCCTGGCCCGCACACTGCCCTCAGCTACCGGAGGATCCGCAAGGCACTCGGGAAGTGCTGATCGAGGAGGTGCGTACTATGTCCGACCTGCAAACGGCATCGCAGAGTTGCTGCTCGACGTCCGCCCGCCCCACGGGGTCTGAAATCAGACACCCGCTCCAACCGCTGAGCCCCGACGAGATCCGCCGTGTCGCGGACATCGTCCGCCGAAATCCGCCCTACGAGGATGCGATTCGCTTCGAGACCATCGAGCTGCTCGAGCCGAGCAAGGAAGAGGTCCGCGCCTTCAAGCCGGGAAGCCCGATACGTCGCCGTGCCCGCAAGGTCAGCGTGACCAAGATGACGGTCGATCTCGCGAGCGGCGAAGTGCTCTCGCGCAAGGTGCTGGACGGTCAGCGCCCCATGATCCAGCTCGAGCAGTTCCTGGTCATCGAAGGCCTCGTCCGCGCCGATCCCGGATTCATCGCGGCGTGTGCCAAGCGCGGCATCACCGACATGGAGCAGGTCTGCGTCGATCCCTGGTCGGCCGGCTCGTTCGGCATACCCGGCGAGGAGGGGCGCTTTCTGTGCCACGTCTTCTGCTGGCTGCGCTTGAGGAAGAACGAGGCCTTCTATGCGCACCCGATCGAGGGCCTCAATGCCGTCATCGATCTCAACAGCGGCAAGGTCATTCGCATCGACGACTACGGCGTCACGCCGACCCCGATGACCGAGTACAATTACGAGCGCGAGTTCCTGACCGAGTTCCAGCCGCCGGCGAAGCCGATCAACGTGGTGCAGCCCGAGGGCGTCAATTTCTCCTTCGACGGCCCGAGCCTGAAATGGCGCAACTGGTCGCTCGTCGTGGGCTTCAATGCGCGCGAGGCACTGACGTTGCATGATGTGCGGTTCGACGGCCGTCCGGGCGTTCATCGCGCTTCGATCGTCG
>ERZ778022.4559-NODE-4559-length-11900-cov-3.532208_pt1 | contig 11900 bp, 8 predicted proteins | sample MGYA00375752_ERZ778022 | MGnify/ENA primary metagenome ERZ778022 (study PRJEB29350, sample SAMN05389826) | bioreactor metagenome | isolation source: Thiocyanate bioreactor | place: South Africa: University of Cape Town | collected 2014-04-04 ... | reverse complement strand
CTGTTCGGCGTTTTAAATACAGATAATCTTCTCTTAGAATTCTACATGCTGCTTTACTTGACTCATTGATATCTTCGCGCTGATCCACTTTATCGTTAACGATCAATCCTAAACGACTCGCCATTTGTGGCATTATCTGCCAAAAACCATGTGCAGCGGCAGTTGAGGTTGCATTACTAATAAATCCACTCTCCACAATCGGTATATATTTAAGATCCTGCGGCAAGCCAAAAAAGTTCAGCCAATATTCAACGACTGGCATATATTGTTTTATCCGCTGTCGCAAAAGCGGCATATTAACATAACCGATTTGCCTGCGAATAACGTTCATCAGTTTTTCGGCAACAAAATCTTTATGTACCGGAATTCGTTCGCCACAAAAATAAACATTTCGCTGACCCTCTGTCTTTAAAAGCCCGCAAAGCAGATAGAGAAAAAGGAAACAAATATATTTCACAACTTTTCGGTTCATTCTAACGTCCTTTCCGTTTGTGCTTTAATTTCATTTAATCGTTTGCCGGTAATATATATCTCCTTAACGGGCTTTTGAGCTCTTCTTTCATTAATAAGAATGACCAGAGATTCATCATCGGTAATATTTGGTTCGCGGGTTACCAAAACAACATATTGATCTCGACCCGGGAGAACTATCGGAAAGCTTTTAATATATGTTATGTAACACAGGGTTAACCATTTTTTTGACTTTTCTGATTTGTCATACCAATGTACCCGACTAAGGCCCATCAAATAGTCATCGTTAGTTCTATTTTGAATATGAATTTTAAAATAAGCCTTAGCATCTTCAAATGTTACGGATTCCAAGGTCATAGAAACGCCGTCTTCCTGGTTATTACTGCTTGAACTAATATTGAGGGGCGATTTTGATTGTGCGATTACTGATTTAGAAACCTGATAGTTTTTTAGAGTATCTGAAATATAAAAATAATCAGCATTCACATAATCCATTTGTTGCCGCGGCATTTCAAAGACGTCGATACCTTTGCTTCCGTATCGGTTCCACAAACCAACCCTGCTGTACAATGCCAAGGAATCATTCAATCGCCGTTCTTGTTCAAGTTTTTGAAGTTTCATTTTTAGTTTTTGTTGCTCTTCCTTTTTTCGTTCGGCATCTTCTTTCGCTTTCTGTATGGCCAGCAATCTGGCTTCATCTTCCTTAGCTTTTCGCTGACTTTCTCGTTGCAGTGCAGCGAGTTTACGTTCTTGCTCTTCTCTTTCGGCTTTTAGCCGGGCCGATTCCTTCTTTTCATCAGCCTCTTTTTGTAATCTTTCACGTTCTAATTGAGCCAATCTCTTTTCTTGTTCTTGTTTTTCCTTCTGTGCCTGTGTCAAGTTCTTTTTTTCTTGTTCCGAACGGTTCTTTTCAGCCAATTTTTCAATATCGGCAGCTCGTTGTTCTTCGGCTTTTTTTTCAGCTTCTATTTTTGCAGCAAGTGCTTTTTCTGTTTTTAATTTTTCCTGTTGTACAATTTGAACCGAATCGTCTTTTCGTTTTTGCTGTTGCTCCAGAGCCAAAATTTTCTGGCGAAGTTGCTCATTCTGCTGATTCAGGTCTTGTTCCTTTTTTTTGGCTTCATTGAGGTCTTCCTCATTTTTTCTCTTTTTTTCAATCTGCATTTGCTTTTCCTGAGCAATTTCCTTGTCAATATCTCTGGTCGTTGTTTCGTATTGAGACTTTGCGTCTCTTTCTACTTTCAAACGCTCGAACGATTCAACAGGTTCATTGGCAGCGGTATTAGCTTTCGTCTCGTCAGCTTGTTTTTGTCCGGCTTGCATGTCCTTTAACCGCTCATTGTTTTTCACTCTTAATTCCTCCGCATAAACTTTGAGTTTTTTTAAATCGGAGTAATCATATTGCAGCTCAGGATCTTTATTAATTTCGTAATCAGGTTTAAAAATAAGAAGAAATGTATGCTGCCGGGATCCTTCTATAACTGTTAATTTCGTTGGTTTAACAGTAGTATTGTCGTTATTTAGAGAAACAATTTTAAGCTTTTTATCTAATAGTACCTTCAATGAATAAAATTGCTTGGCCACGTCTGGGTTGTCCCATTGGCAATCTTTAATGTCTGCATTAAACTTAACAAAAGCCGGGGCATCCTTTCCTATAATTATCTTTTCATTTACCAGATCCTGGCCAAATATTGATAATGGTACTAAGAAAAAATAAACAGAAGAATGAAGAACCATTTGGAAAATGTGTTTCATAAGATAAAATATTAAAATAAAATTGAAAGAAAATAGGTTGATCTAAATAATTTCTTGCCAAATAAATCCGGTTACCTGCTATATTTGAATTCCACCTCAATTAATGAGAAACATTTGTTCCCCAGTTCTTTTTCGGGTACTCCTCTTGCAAAGCTGATTGTTGCTCTATTTTTCTTATTTTTTAAAATAAATCCGGTTTTTTTTATTTTCCTTAGCTCGGTAAACAATTCGGAAAGAGTAGTGTATTTGCCATTAGCCAGTACCTTGGTATCCCCACCTTGACACACGTACGTTTTAAAATCATCTACCGTTAATTTCCCTTCTACCACGTCTTCTAACATCTCCTTAAGTTCCGACTGCGGTAAAGCCTCAAACTGGCTAGTACTTTGTTGCTTAATAGGTTTTTCACCTGTACTTTGTTCGTTTGGGTTAACAACATCCGCTACAACAGCATCACTTTTTGGAAGTTCGTTAAAGGCGCTCTTGCCTACATTAGGTGGCGGAAGAGGTGGCAGCGGTGATAAAACGTTCTGCATAGGTTCGTCAACAAGCATCGGGCTGGAATCTGTTGCCGGTATTATTGCAACATCGCCAATCATCACAGGGGGGATAATTGTTTCGGTTTTAGGATCTCTAATAGTTATGGCAATAAATTCTTTACAAGTATTATTAACTATTGCTGTAACCAGATAATCTCCTTCCTCTGCAAATTTATGCGATATATTCCTGCCACGTACAGGCTCTGTTTTATCTCCAAAATCCCAGGAAACATTGTAAGTTCCTGAATGCAAAACTGAAAAATCAAGTTTTTCATTTAAATAAAAATAATTACTCTTTTTGTGGTACACACCTCCTTTTACTGCCAGGGTAAAGGATTTACAACCAGAATTGTTAGCTAACGTAAAAGCAAGGAGTGTTGCTGCAATTAAGGTAACACCTAAAATGGTAAATAATATGCTTTTATCCAACCCTTTCCAAGAATATATTGACCGGTTAAACATAATAGTTGTTTTAAAACTGAATTACTATCTCCCTAACATTCTTCGCAAGTCGTCATTTTGTTGTTTATAGGCGCTAATCACATTATTTAACTGTTGAATTTGTGTCGACATTTGGTCTTTATTGCTGCTTCGTATTGTAATTTTATCAGCTTTTGCTTTTGCCAAAAAATCAATAATTTGATTATAAGTTCCTTTACCTTCTACATCCGATTCATTCACGAGAGCCGACATGTTCTTAATATTTTGCTCAATATTGGCATCAACGATCGGTATTTTGGTACCGGCAAGGTTAACCGTATCCAATTGGCGCACTGTTTCCTCCATCAATTTAAAAAAAACTTCATCGAAATTTCGTTTTCTTTCTTCAATGGTTTTATGTGCTATTAGATATTTGTTTTCTTTGAATGGGATGCGTAGGCCTGCATATACCGCTCCTACAATTACGAATAAGCTAAGAAAATAAAAAAAAATAAACCTCCAAAACGATTTGGAACGGTCGGTGTCATTTAAAGGCTTCATTGTGTAAAACTTTAATTTAAAAATTCACTTATTTTGATGTTCCTCCAAAAAATGTGCGCTTAGGTTTCTGTGGCGCTACGCTTTGCTGGAAGGTGTTAACGTCTTCTTTTACAAAGAAATCTCCCCCCGAATCCTTACGTTTCCCAATAAACTCTAAATCACTCAATGTTTCAAACAATTTGCGGATAACTGTGGCAAATTTTACTACCGCAGGAATACTTTTATTAATATTATTATGATTATAAGAAAGGTTGGCAACAGAAGTCAATAAAGTTTCCAATTCGCCCTGATTCAGCTCACACCACTCACTCAAATAATTTAACAATTGCTCTTTGCCAGAACCAATTCTGAGGTCAATGGTATTTTTTATCACTCTGGCAAGGATTGAAATACTGGTAAATAATCTCACGGGGGGGGCATAAGAAATCTGTTTTCTGAATTCTGTAATAGTAGAAGCAACTGAAAGCATAATTCTGTCGCACAAGAACATTACGAGGTCTGAAAGTTCCGATTGCTGATTACGTTTAAATATTTTCTGTACAATTATTGTAGCCTTTTGCTCAAGCGCAGAAAGGAAGGTATCTAATTCGGATTGCAATTGCAATAAATCGGGATGAGCGCCAACCGTACAACAAGGAGGAATATAAAATTCATCTATCTGACAACTATTCCCGTCTGTGGTCAACCGCCCAATAGTAAGCGCATAGGGGTTTGACGAAAATTGTGCGTACTTACCCTCATCAGCAAGTTCAATAGTATAAACAGGTTGTGTAAAAGGAAACCGAGGAGGATTTTCGTTTAAATCAGGGTCGCCACAAGGCAGTTTATCGTGCGGATGCACAAGCAAGACCACATATTGCTCTGATGGTTCAGCAACTGCAACAGAAAAATTCGCTGAAACCGTACCGTTTCGGTTCTCAATTGGTAATGTGGGAATACTAATAAGTGCCCCCGAAGGTGTAATGGCCGTGCAATGTAAAACAGTTACCTGAAGTGAGTTTTGATTATCGGCGGAAAGCGAAACTGAAAAAGTATCATCTCCGTTAACCGAGGGTGATAGAATTCCAAATGTGTGTGGCGTAAGACCAGCAGATATTGAATGATGTATCAGCTCAGTAACAGCATTGTCCTGGGAAATGAAATGGTCTTTGTTAATCTTCATTCCATCAATCCAATTAACAGAGAAATATTTAAAAGGATGGCTCATAGTATTTTTTTTAGTAACTATAAAAAGTCTATACCCTGTCGCAGATAATGATCGCGTTCTCTCTTATCCTGTTTTCTGCCACAGATTTATATGGATCTAATATTCTTGAAAACTGGTACCATTTGGGCCGGGTTCTAAAAACCCATTCATCTGCTGCAACATCTTTGCGAGTATATTCGATGGGTGTTTCGCTTTGCTGCTCATTATAATCATTAATGAAATGGTAAAACAAATCGCCTAAAATCATATCTGCGGGAGCTTTGGCCGTGAAATACGTTCGCCGGTCGGTATGTTCCAGGTTTTTTACCAATTCAAACCCGATCACATAAATCAGCTCGTTTTCTTTTTCGTCTGGCAGCTCAATAGTTTTCCCCAAAGGATATGACCATGTTGTAAAAACAGGGGCTGGAATGGAGTAGGCAGTTTGGAAATTATAATACACCAGCGGAACAGAAAAAAAGAATAGCGTGCAAAATAGCATTGGATAAAATAAAAAGGATTTATCCTTTAAAAAATAAACAGCGGATGCGAAAAAAGTAACGCAAAAACAAATGAGCGAAAAGGCAAAAAGGAATTCTGCTATCAAGCCCTTGGTTTTATTTTCTCTGGGGTGGCTGAAATATTTTTTATGCGTAAAACTAAAATGTATCAAACCAAATAATAAAAACAAACCCGATAGAATCCAGAAAATAGTAAACAGGTTTTTTGTGATGAATGTAGCAATAAAAGCAAGGCCCGAAAAAAGCAAGGAGGATACGGTACCGTATATTACAGGTTTTTTTCCCATATTAGACAGGCCAACCGATATTTGTTTAGTGATCGCAAATGCCCCGATGGCGCTTACTAAATAAGGAGAAAAATATAGCACAAATGTTTTAATGTCCATAATAGGTTCTAATTGCTTGGCAAAATCAAAGGTAATATACAAACTTTATTATTTAGAATCCCACCAAGTAAATAACTAATTCTGGTGATCTTTAAAGTTTTCTTACAAATTAATTTGGGAATCTACAATAATCAGTTTAATTTCCCTAAATATTTTTTAACTTTTAAAACACCTTTTACCATGGCTTCATTTAAAGCAACTGCAAAAATTGGTAGTGTAGAATTTACCGACGTTATTGATTGTTCGTATTCACTTCATCGTGACATTGGCGCTACCGGCCAGCCCACATCCCAAATTTATGGCGGCAAAATTCACTTGGTTGTTGAATCTTCTGATAACACTGGACTTGTAGAGTCAATGGTTAATCAGTACAAACCCATTGATGGAACGATTACTTTTAAAAAGCCCGATGAAGATGCTAAGATGAAAGAACTGAAGTTTACCAAAGGGCATATAGTATCTTTTGTTGAAGAGTTTTCAAAAGATGGCAAAAACCCAATGATCATCAACGTGGATATTGTAGCAGAAAAATTGAACTTTGGAAACGCTGAAATCACAAATATGTGGAAGAACGTTTAAATTCCTCAATTTCGTTATTGTAACAGCTCTGCCCTTCAAAATATCATTATTATTTAACGCAATCGGCTGTTCAATATAGCTAATAAATGTTTTTTAAAATTTATCGGCTCTCATACCATAAGGGTGTTGTGCGTATTTTTCATATGAACAAAAAAGTTGCTCATGAATAATTTTCAATATGAATACACATATTATAGCTGCTATTGAAATTGAAGGCAATTCCATCGAGGTTTACCATTCAGTACTAATTAGACAGAAGTTTAATGCACATCACGAATTTAGTATTCGCACCAGTTTTGAGTCATTAGAAAATAGTACTTCTTTCAATATAGAAAACTCTCATCAATTCATTGGCAAACTGGTAATTATTAAATTGAAATCTGATGAAACAGGCGCAGAAGTTTTTGAATTCAGAGGACTGTTATGTGAAATATGCCTGGAACAGACGGATAACTTTTCCAGAATCGTTGTTTTAACTGGTTACAGCCCCACAATTTTGCTCGAAAATGGTTCTCACCTCAATTCTTTTTCTGATAAATCACTAAAAGAAATCGCTAATAAAGTAGCTCAACCCTTAGCTGATCTTTCCATCCCCCTAAACATTAGCCCCAAATACAGCTCAACCCTGAAATATATTTGCCAATACAAAGAAAGCGGGTTTCATTTTTTAAACCGGTTGTCGGCAGATTTTGGAGAGTGGCTGTATTTTGATGGTAAAGAGTTTTTCTTTGGCAAGCCATCCTCATCTCCAACTATTGATTTGTTATATGGCGGTAGTGTAACAAACATTCAGCTTACCCTAAGAATACTGCCTCTTCAGTTCAAAAATTATTCTTACCTCTCCAAAAAAGATGAAATTATAACGGAAAAAGCACCCTCATCTGTTTCCGGTCTGGATGATTTTGGAAATAAAGCATTGAAAAGTTCGCACGAAGTATTTAGCAAGGCCATTCAATCTCCGCTAAAATCCAGAGTGGATAGCCAGTCGGATCTCAAGGAGTTTGTTAAACGCCAGAAAGAAGCTCTTGCTTCGGGCTTACAGGCTATTTCAGGTAGCAGCGATAATACATCTGTAGTTCCCGGAACGGTGGCAAATGTAAAACTATCCCTTATCGATGGTACTTTGGGATCAAGGCAGCAGGACGGCGGCAAATATGTGATCACCTCCGTAGAACATTACCTCAGCGAAAATGGCAAATATTTCAACACGTTTGAAGGGGTACCCGCAGGCGTTGAAACCATGCCAGTTAATAATGTTATTGAACCTATCGCCGAACCACAGGTTGCGCATGTCACTGACAACAAAGATCCTGACAATATGGGCAGGGTTAAGGTGCAAATGCTTTGGCAACAGGCCGATAATCTTACGACCGACTGGATTCGAGTGATGACACCGGATGCCGGAGGTGGCAAAGGAGGAGCAAAGAACCGTGGCCTTGTAGTAATTCCCGAAACAGGAGATCAGGTTGTCGTTGGCTTTCGTTACAATGATCCAAACCGTCCTTTTGTTATGGGCAGTTTCTTTCAAGGCAAAACAGGCGGCGGCGGAGGAGGAGGAAATAAAACAAAAAGCCTTACAGCCCTCTCTGGCGCCACTATAATTCTTGAAGGCGATGCTATAAATGTTATAGATGCTGCGGGGAACTCAGTAAAAATTGATGGCAGTGGTAATATCGAAATTAATTGCTCCGCAAAAATTACATTGACAACCGGAAGTTCTTCATTAACAATGAATTCAGGAGGAAACATCGAACTTTCAGGCACAGATATTAAAATAAAAGGCACCACTGTTGATATTGAAGGTAGCTCCAAGGCTGTCATGCATAGCACTGCTTCATCGTTAAAAACAGAAGGTGCGGCCGCTGAAATAAAGGGGGTGACTACTGAAGTCTCAGGAGAGGCTTCCACAAAAGTTAAAGCTCCGTCTGTTTCGGTTGATGGGGATGCTGTTCTAAACCTGAAAGGCGGCGGTGTAGTCAACCTAAGTAGCGATGGTTTGACTAATGTAAAAGGCTCTGTGGTTAACCTCAATTGATCTATATAATGGCTTCCGAACATAATCCCATAGCCAGGTTAATTTCCCAAATTCAGCAACAGTGGAAAAAGGAAGCTTCTCCATTTCCGCAAATAAAACTATTCCGTTGGCTTATACATCCTCAGGATGCACGATTGTTTGAAGGTTTCTTAAAACTGGAAGCCACTCCCCATGGTAAAGTTCCTGAAGCTATGATCACCCTTCTAACTCCCTTTGTCAATGAATTGGATTATTCTATTGATCTGATCAAAGATTGGAGCAAACGATACATTGAGGATTCAAAAAAATATTCAATAGAAAAAAATAGTACTGTTTTTTCTAAATGGTCACCTGCAAAATACCAACAGCTCTCCAAAGCACTTACTTATGATACAGGAGATGAGTTGCTTCTATATATGCTTAATGATTTTCAGCAATCAGTACTGGGAGAAACCCGGCTGGCGTTAATATTACTGCCACATAGCATTAAAGACATGGAGGGTTTTAAGCGCTGGATGAAGACTATCTTAAAAAAAAATATCCCACCTGCAATATGTTTTACAATATTTGATCATTATGAAGCTAATCAGTTTGATATTTTTTTTGCTGAAAATTTTGACAAAACTAAAACGCTTTATGCCAAACTTGATCTTGATGGCGCCATCCATAAAATTACAAAACAGGGAAATCCCAATGATCCAGAAGTGAAACTTCGGGAATGTATTTTGGAAATGGGAAAAGCTGCCCAATTTAAGAATGAATCAAAATTGCATCAATGGGGAACTAAAGCATTAGAGGTTACGCAAAAGAGTGGTAATAAAGGTCTGTTTGCATCCGCCTGTATAATCTATGCAGGCATGCTGTTTAATTTTAAAGATTTTCAAAAAATCGATGAATTGTTGATCAAAGGACTTCAGATAGCGCATAAGGGCGCACACCTGAATGATCCCGCCTGCCCACCCCTTGTCATCCAATTTCATGGGTTCATAGCAGCCAGTAACCACCAACAGAAAAAACATCTTGCCTCTATAACCGCTTACGAAAAACAGGGAGATCTTTCCTGCGAAGCGCAAATACCCGGCATGGCTTTGACGCCTTATTATCAAGCCTACAAATTGAGTGAACGATTTGAAACGGACCGTTACCAGGAGTTGATAGAAAAGGCTTTTAACACCGGACTCCGTTTATCCAAAGAGGAACTTGTTTATAGCAATTTTGTAAATATAGCTAATGACTTTATTAGCGGACTTGAACAACAAACCAAATGGGGCGAAGCGCAAACAGCAGATCAAAAAGTAAAGGCTTTGCTTGGAGAAGACTGGAAATTGTTGCTTGAAAAAAAAGAGCTATAACAAAACCCCGCACCATAAGCAAATATTATGTTACCGGCCAGCAGAGCATTATTACCCGTAGTAGGGGTGGATATTCACATCGTGATAATTCCGCCGGGTGTACCCACGCCCATACCTCACCCTTATATCGGGATGGTGTTTGACCCCATGGATTTCGTGCCTGTTATGGGTTCCTCTGTTAATGTCAACAACATTCCCAGAGCTAACGCCGGTACTTCAGGTATGCTCGGTACTAAGGTTCATATACCCTTAGGTGGACCGTTTGCGACACCACCTTTGATTGCTCACGAATCTAACAACTTTTTCAGCAGCCCACGTGTATCTGCCGAAGGATCTTATTTTACGAGCGCTGGCTATATGGTAATGACATGCAACGATGTAGGAATGCCTCTTTCTGTTTCACCGGGCAAAAAATTCAAACCCGAACCTTCCCTTTTCCTTCCAAGTTCGGCTTCTATTCCCATCCCGGGTGGTATGCCCGTAATTGTTGGTGGGCCATATGTTCCCGATCTGATGACCATACTTTCGGGCTTGGCGATGTCTTTTGGGTTTGGATGTCTGATGAAGCTTGGAGGAATGGCTTTAAAAAAAGCACTGACCGCATTAAATCATGGAGTACTCAAAAAATTCAAAAGCACAAAGTCTTTGAGCGATTCTTTATGCAAACACGGCTTTGAACCTGTGAATCTTATAAATGGCTCGGTTTTATATGAAGGCTGCGATTTTGAGATTCCGGGCCCCATACCCGTAAAATGGAACCGCAGGTGGTATTCCGACTCGGATTACGAAGGATTGCTTGGCCATGGCACGCATTGCAATTACGACCAAACAATGCTTCTTTTTGAAGAAGACGATGCTATTGGCCTGATGCTTCCCGATGGAAGAACTGTAGGATTCCCGCTCATAAGGAATAAAGATGAGGCCTTCTACCTTCGTGCTGAAAAACTTACTTTAACGTGCCGGAGGTATGACTTTTACGAAGTATATGATCATAATACCAACCTGACCCATCATTTCAAAAAACTACTCGATAATATATTTAAACTAAGCAGCATTTTTAATGCCGGAGGGCTTGCTCTCCAATTTTTCTATGATCAGAAATATTGCCTCGAAAAAATCATCGACACCGCCGGACGTGAAATCATCATCAGACTCGATGCATTTGGCCGCGCCATTGAAGTGGAGGCGCATCATCGAGGACAAACTAAACCCCTTGTCACCTACGTTTATAATGAAGCGGGCGATCTGAAGTCAATCACCGATCCTTATGATCAAACAACTTCTGTCCGTTTTTTCAATCATTTAATGATTGAAAAAACGGATCGTAACGGCCAAACATTTTACTGGGAATACGACGGCTTTTCGACCGGCGCAAGGTGTATTCATACCTACGGCGATGGCGGGCTGCTCGAGGGCTGGATTGAATACAGAGCCAGTTATAATATTGTTTCAAATTCATTAAACGAACAAACGACTTATTATTATGATGAAAACGATCTATGCATTCAGCAAACCAACGCCGTAGGGAACTCAATTTTCTTCGAATATACTGATGACATGGAACTGTATCGTGAAATTGATGCTGAAGGCAATATTACCGGTTATGTGTACGATGAAAAAGGAAACCTCACTCAATTACAAAACCACGATGGGTCTATTACCAGCTCAAAATATGACGATCACGGGAACTTAACCCTCGTTCCGGATGCCGATGGTGGGTCTACCATTTATGTATATAAAGACGGTTTGGGGAATATTGGAATAAATCCGGATCAGGCAACCACCCACTATGAATACAATGACAAAGGCCTTCTTAAGACCCTCACTAATGCCCTGAACCAAAAAACCAGACTGGAATATGATCCCGATTATAATATAACACAAATCATCCTGGCCGATGGAACAAAAGCATTTTGGGAATATGATGTTTGGGGAAGATGCATTAACACTATTAATCCTGAAAATCAATCAGAACAATTTACTTATGATCGGCTCGATCGGATTATCAGGGTAAAAAAGTACGACGGTAATGTCATAGGGCTCAAATACGATGCATACAGCGATGTATTGGTGGCGGAAGATAAATTAACACAGGTACATTTTGAATATACACCTC
>ERZ778022.4557-NODE-4557-length-11905-cov-5.236624_pt1 | contig 11905 bp, 10 predicted proteins | sample MGYA00375752_ERZ778022 | MGnify/ENA primary metagenome ERZ778022 (study PRJEB29350, sample SAMN05389826) | bioreactor metagenome | isolation source: Thiocyanate bioreactor | place: South Africa: University of Cape Town | collected 2014-04-04 ... | reverse complement strand
GGATCATCGACATCGCTGCGGCACGCGCGCGGTAGAGGTCCTTGTGCATGGTGTCCAGCGTCGGCTGGTCGCCGGTATAGGCGTGGATCGTGGTCATGAAGCCCTTTTCGATGCCGAAAGCATCGTTCAGGACCTTGGCCACCGGCGCGAGGCAGTTGGTGGTGCAGGACGCGTTCGAGACCACGATGTGGTCCTTGGTGATCTTGTCGTGATTGACGCCGTAAACCACCGTCAGGTCGGCGTTGTCGGCCGGGGCGGAGACCAGCACGCGCTTGGCGCCCGCGGTGAGGTGGGCCGAAGCCTTGTCCTTCGAGGTGAAGATGCCGGTGCATTCCAGCGCGATGTCGATGCCGAGGTCCTTCCACGGCAGCTTGGCGGGGTCGCGCTCGGCGGTGACCTTGATCTTGCTGTTGCCGATCACGATCGAGTCGCCCTCGACCTTCACGTCGTGCGGGAAGCGGCCGTGCACGCTGTCGTAACGCAGGAGGTGGGCGTTGGTCTCGACCGGGCCGAGATCGTTCAAGGCCACGACCTCGATGTCCGTGCGCTTGGATTCATAGATGGCCCGCAGGATGTTGCGGCCGATACGGCCAAATCCATTGATCGCGACACGGACTGCCATTCAAAGTCTCCTCAACTGTTCGGAAATGACGATTTTCGAGGCGGTTTTTGCCCCGAATGTCGTCACGATGCAATCATTTGAATCCTGAATGTTCCAGCAGGGTTATCGGCCCCGCGGCGTTCTGGATGGTGGGGGCGAGCCGAAAGCCCGCCGCCCCAAAAAAGCTAGAGCCGGGCCTGAGCCGCGTCGGCCACCGCTTCGGCGGTGATGCCGAAATGCCGGTAAAGGTCCTTGTAGGGGGCGCTGGCGCCGAATCCGTCCATGCCCACGAACACGCCGTCGGAGCCAATCACCGCATCCCAGCCCTGCCGAATGGCAGCCTCGACGCCGACCTTGACCGGCGCCTTGCCGATGATGGCGTCGCGCTGGGCCTTCGGGAGTTCCAGAAGCAGGTCCATGCAGGGCACCGAGACCACCCGCGTCGGAATGCCGCGCGCGGCGAGCAGCTTCTGCGCCTCGACCGCCAGAGAGACTTCCGAGCCGGATGCGAAGATCGAGACCTTGGCCTCGCCGTCGGCCTTGGAGATTTCGTAGGCGCCATTGGCGCACTTGTTGTCGGCGTCGTTGGCAAGGCGAAGCTGCGGCAGGTTCTGGCGGGTCAGCGCCAGCGCGCTCGGGCGCTCCCTGGCCTCAAGGGCAAGCTGCCAGCATTCCAGCGTCTCGACCATGTCGCACGGGCGGAACACGTTGAGGTTGGGAATGGCGCGCAGCGCCGCCACATGCTCGACCGGCTGATGGGTCGGGCCGTCTTCGCCAAGACCGATGGAATCGTGGGTCAGCACGTGGATCACGCGCTCGCCCATCAGGGCCGCGAGCCGCAGCGCCGGACGCAGATAGTCCGAGAAAACGAGGAACGTGCCGGAATAGGGGATCAGCCCGCCATGCAGCGCCATGCCGTTCATGGCCGCGGCCATGCCATGCTCGCGGATGCCATAGTTGACGTAGCGGCCGCCGTAGTTGTTGGCCGAGACGGCGACCATACCCTTGACGCGGGTGTTGTTGGAGCCGGTGAGGTCCGCCGAGCCGCCGATCATTTCCGGAACGGCGGCGGTGAGAACTTCCAGCGCATGCTCGGAAGCGGTGCGGGTCGCGATGTCCTTCGGCGCGGCGGCGAGCGCGGCCTTCATCTTGGCGACGGCTTCCGTCATTGCCTTGGGCAGGTCGCCCCTGGTGCGGCGCTCGAACTCGGCGCGAACGCCCGCGTCCTTTGCCGCCATCGTTTTGGTCCAGGCTTCGCGCGCAGCCTTGCCGCGCGATCCGGCGGCGCGCCACGCGTCGAGAATGTCCTGCGGAATCTCGAACGGCGGCGACTCCCATTTCAGGTTCTTGCGCGCGCCTGCTATTTCGTCCGCGCCGAGCGGCGAGCCATGGGATTTTTCCGAGCCCGCCTTGTTGGGTGCGCCGAAGCCAATGGTGGTCTTGCAGGCGATCAGGCTCGGGCGGTCGGACTTTTGCGCACGGGTCAGCGCATCCGCGATCGCCTTCGGATCGTGGCCATCAACACGCTCGGCGGCCCAGCCGGCGGATTCGAAGCGCTTGAGCTGATCCACCGAGTCGGACAGCGAGATCGCGCCGTCGATGGAAATGCCGTTGTCGTCGAACAGCACGATCAGCTTGTTGAGCTTGAGGTGTCCCGCAAACGCGATGGCTTCCTGGCTGATGCCTTCCATCAGGTCGCCGTCGGAGGCCAGCACGTAGGTGTGATGGCCGACCACGTCGCCGCCGAACTCCGCGGCGAGATGGCGTTCCGCAAGCGCCATGCCGACGGCGGTGGCGATGCCCTGGCCGAGCGGACCGGTGGTGGTTTCGATGCCCGGCGTGACGAAGTTTTCCGGATGGCCGGGCGTCAGCGAGCCGAGCTGACGGAAATTCTTGATCTGCTCGATGGTCATCGACGAATTGCCGGTCAGATACAGCAGCGCGTAGAGCAGCATCGAGCCGTGACCGGCGGAGAGCACGAAGCGGTCGCGGTCCGGCCATGCCGGATCGGCGGCGTCGAATTTCAGGAACTGGGTGAAAAGCACCGTCGCGACATCCGCCGCGCCCATCGGCAGGCCCGGATGGCCCGACTTCGCCTTTTCGACGGCATCCATCGCGAGAGCGCGAATCGCATTCGCCATACGGGAGGGGTCGACACGCTCAGTCATGGAATGTCCGCCTGATATTGGATGTGGGAAACGGCCGGCTGTCTCAAAAATGCCACGGCCGGGAAAGCTTTCCGGGGGTGGATAGCACCGCAAAACCCTTGAGTCCAAGGGCATTGGCCGGTTTCCGCCACGAGTTTTCGCTTTGTGTGCATAGCTTTCCCGCAGCGTTGCGCGGCGCTCGTCCGAGCCTTAAATTTATCCGCCTAACTGCTTGCCGGTTCGCTGTTTTTGCGAGGCCGGACGAACGAGGGCCGCCGTTCCGTGATGACCGATCGCAGTCCCAACGGTTTCGCCAGCCCGGAGCCTGCCGCTCCGGCGCCGAGCGATATCGAACTCGCCACCAAGCGTCTGGCGGCGGCGCTCGATGCGCTGGAGACGGCCGTGGAGCGCAGGCGCGAGGCGGACCGGGCCGAGGACGAACTGGGCGCGCGGATTCAGGCCCTCGGCGCCGATCGTTCGCGTCTCGCCAACGAACTCGACGGAACATTGACGCGCTCGCGCGCCCTGGAGCGGACCAACCGCGAGATCGCGGAGCGTCTCGATGTCGCCATCGACACCATCCGCTCGGTTCTCGAAGGAGAAAGCTCGTGACCCACATCAACGTGACGATCAACGGGCGGCAATACCGGATGGCCTGCGAGGCGGGGCAGGAGAACCGCCTGTTGCGGCTGGCCGAAAGTCTCGAAGCACGCATTGCAAGCCTGCGCGGCAAGTTCGGCGAGATCGGCGATCAGCGCCTCACCGTGATGGCGGCGCTGACGGTGGCCGACGAACTGGTGGATGCCGGGCATCGCATCCGCGGTCTTGAGGAAGAACTCAATGCGCTGCGCGATGTGCGCGTGGTGGCGGCGGACCGCGCCCGCGCCACGCAGGCGGCGGTGGCGAACGCGCTCAATTCGGCTTCGGATCGCATCGAAAAAATGACCCAGGCGCTGAATCGCCCGGCAAGCAACGGCGTTGCCATCGGATAAGCAGGCAAACGGGAAAAGCTTCGCCGGACCGCTAGTGTGGTGGTTCGCAAGTCCGCATTGTTTTTGCGGCACCTTCAGTTTGCGTACTTGCGAACCGAAACCACACTAGAATCATAATTTCTAGCGTCCTTTTGAATCCGAAGTTCGCTAAGGGCTGTGCGGTGAAATGAAGCGAACTTCGGAGTCAGGACGCTAGCGATGCGCCCCGATCGTGGTTACATTGCCCGGGCGAGGCTGCGTCGCGCGTCAGAAGCCATAATATCCCCGGGGCCTTATCGATCCTTTAGGGAACTGTCCCTGGCCGGGTCCGTGGACCCGATCATATGGTGCCCACCTACTTTCGTAGGTGCTCCGGGATCGAGTGCTTCAACGGCCATCGTGGCTTCGCACTTTTACGCTCAAAAGCATGTTCTATTTTCGGGTCGTCCCGGCGAAGGCCGGGACCCATACTCCTTGGGCAAGCTGTTGGGGTGCGGACGCCCATGACATTCGGTGGTTATGGGTCCCGGCCTTCGCCGGGACGACGCTGAGAGCGATGAGATCGATGACAGTGGACTCCTCCCAATCTCGGAAGAACGACCTTCGCGCGGCTGCGCTCGGGCGCCGCGATGCCTTGAGCTCCGAAGCACGCAGCGCCGCGGCAAAAGCCGTCGCGTCGGTGTCTCTGCCCGTGGAACTGCCGCCGGGCACCATCGTCGCCGGGTATTCGCCGATCAACAGCGAGTTCGATCCCTTTCCGCTGATGCATGCGCTGGCGGCCAGGCGCGCTACGCTCGCGCTGCCCGTCGTGATCGCGCGCGACCATGCCCTGATCTTCCGCGCTTGGCGTCCGGACGAAGCCCTTGTGCGCGGCGCTTACGGTATCTTCCAGCCGTCGTCTGATGCGCCGGAGACCGATCCCGACATCGTGCTCGTTCCGCTCGCCGCGTTCGACCGCGCCGGTCATCGGATCGGTTACGGCCGCGGCTACTACGACCGCACGCTGCAGAATCTTCGCGTGTCCAAGAAGATCACCGTGATCGGCATCGCTTTCGCAGTGCAGGAAATCGACATCGTACCGCGACTTCCCCACGACGAGCAGCTCGATTGTGTGCTAACCGAGCGCGAACTGATCGATCTGCGGAGCTTGTAAGTGCGTATTCTCTTTGTCGGCGATGTGGTGGGACGGAGCGGCCGCGTAGCCGTGACTGAAACGCTTCCGGGTCTGGTGCGCGACTGGAAGCTCGATCTGGTCGTGGTCAACGGCGAGAATTCCGCCGGCGGCTTCGGCATCACCGAAGCGATCTATCATGAACTGCTCGAAGCCGGCGCGGACGCGATCACCCTCGGCAATCATTCATGGGACCAGCGTGAAGCACTGGTTTTCATCGAGCGTGCACCGCGCCTTGTGCGGCCCGCGAATTATCCGCCCGGCACGCCGGGCCGTGGTGCCGCGCTGGTTGAAACGCGGACCGGCAAGCGCGCGCTGGTGATCAACGCCATGGGCCGCATCTTCATGCAGCCGTTCGACGATCCGTTCGCCATTCTCGATCGCGAACTGAACGCATGTCCGCTGCGCGAAGCCGCCGATGCGGTGGTGGTCGATTTTCACGCCGAGGCCACCAGCGAGAAGCAGGGGATCGGCTATTTCTGCGACGGCCGCGCCAGCCTCGTGGTCGGCACCCACACCCATGTGCCGACATCGGATCATCGGATTCTTCCCGCGGGCACGGCCTACATGTCCGATGCAGGCATGACCGGCGACTATCAGTCGATCATCGGCATGGACAAGGAAGAGCCGATCGGACGGTTCCTGCGCGGCTATCCGGCGGGCCGCTTCGAGCCTGCGGAAGGCGTTGCGACCCTGAGCGGCGTGGCGGTGGAGACCGACGATGCGACGGGCCTCGCTCTGCGCGTCGCGCCGGTCCGCATCGGTCCAACGCTGGAACGCGCCGTTCCGGATTTCTGGTAAATCGCGTCATTGCGAGCGAAGCGAAGCAATCCACTCTTGGAAAAGCTGGATTGCTTCGTCGCTTGCGCTCCTCGCAATGACGTTGCGAGAGGCTGCTTTTCCGGATCAACTCAAATCTTATACGCGGTCCGGAAGCCGCCCCAGTGGCGGCCGTTGACGCGGATCGGCACGTCGATCTCGCGCATCATCACAGTCTTGCCGTTGCCCATGTCGCGGGCGTAGCTCTGGATCAGGTAGGAGCGCGTGTTGCGGCCCGCCGCAAGGCCTGCCGGATCGTTGAAGATGCGCCGGTTGCGTGAATTCGCGGTGTTCCAGGCGGCATCGCCGGGACGCTGCGGCTGCGAGTAGATTTTGTTGTGCACCGGCAGATAGCCGTTGCGGTCGATTGCGACGGCAAACGCCATGCGCGCGTCCTTGGCGAGAAACTCTTCCTGAAAATCCGGCAGTGCCTTGTCGGCCCAGGTGAGAAAGCGAGTGCGGTGCTGCACCGGATCGGTGCCATCGATGGCCAAGTAATTCTCGTCGAACAGATCGTCGATGGTCACGTCGCCCTTCGTCACCGCGTTCTCGAAAATCTTCGTGATCGCATCGCCGGCCTCCATGGCGCGGGTGACGAACTCGGTGTTTTCGTCGTGAATGCTCCACACCTTGTCTTCGATTCGGCTCTTGAGCGCAGCGTCAGGCGAGACGAACTCCGCGTGCGCGCCGGCGGACCCGTGGTCGAGAATGCGGATGCTGCAGGCGCCGATGTCTTCGAGCGTGGCGCTGAAAAGCTGTCCCTGACGGAGCGCGCTTGAACTTGTGCCGGAGATCAGGATTCCCCCCATCGACAGTTCAAGGACTTCCGCCTTGAGCGGAGTAGGATGGGCTGTGATTTCGATCTGGAGCCGGCACGGCATCCGCTCGTCCTTGCGCTCGTCGTTCTCGTTCTGGCGCAGCAGCACAGCGCAGCGCGTCTTCAGCTTCTCGGCGAACATCGTCACGGCCTTGCCTGCCTGTGCGACGCTTTCGCCATGGGTCGCGGCTTCCTTCGCGGCGCTGTCGATCTCGGCGCTGCTGGTGCTGACGGAGACGATGAACTGCGAGGCGGATGCGGCGTTCTGCGCGATCTCGCCGGTGACTTCGTTCTGCTCCGCGACTGCGCCATTCACATGCGCGAACACCGGCCTGATGGCGTCGATCGCTGCGGTGATCCGGTGCACGGCGTCGAACGATGTCGCCGCGTCCTGTTGCAGGGCGTCGATCTTCTGCTTGATCTCCTCGGTCGCGTTCTGGGTCTGCACCGCGAGCGCCTTCACCTCGGAAGCAACCACCGCGAACCCGCGACCGGCAGAGCCCGCGCGCGCCGCCTCGATGGTGGAGTTCAGCGCCAGCAGTGTGGTCTGCTTGGCGATCGTGGCGATCAAGTTGACCACATTGCCGATGGCTGCGGAGGACTCGCGCAAGCGCTCCACATTCAGGCTGGCTTCGCGCGCCGCATCGCTGGCTTCATCCGCAAGCTTGCTGGCATCGCGCACCTGCGCGCCGATGCCGTGGGCGGACTGGGTGAATTTCTCGGCGGCCTGCGAAAAGGTCTCGGCGGTGGCTTGCGCGCCGCTGGTGCGATCGGCGAGGGCGTCGGCGCGATTGCGGGTGGCGGACAGGGGGGTCGCGGTGGATTGCGCCCCGCTCGCAACAGAGGTCGCGGCGCGTTCGAGCTGGCGGACCATGGCCACGAGTTCGAGCTGAAGCAATTCGAGGATTTCGCGAGCCGAATCATGGTCGGCCGTGGGAGGGATATCCGGCGCCGCGGCGGCCGGGACATCTGGAACACCACCCGGCGCCACCTGTTCTGGCTGCCGCTTCCGAAAAAGAACGAACGCCATGAGATATCTCTGAAATGGGGGAGATCGGCGGCAAGTGTCTCACCCCGGCGTGAAGTCATGGTTAACTTCTACCTGCGGTATGGGTCTCTTTCCCTATCTCCGTACCGGAATTGGCCGCTTGCGCCTTTAATTTTGGCCGTTCCCGGCCTATAACGCCGCCCCGCCGCGCTTTTGCACCAAAAAGTCCGGCAATCACCGAATCGCAGACATTTCGAGAGACGCCGATGGCCGGACATTCCCAATTCAAGAACATCATGCACCGCAAAGGCAAACAGGACGCCATGCGGTCCAAGGTGTTCGGCAAGCTGGCCCGCGAAATCACGGTCGCGGCCAAGCTGGGGACTCCGGATCCGGCGATGAACCCTCGCCTGCGGCTGGCAATCACGGCAGCCCGCGCGGAAAACATGCCGAAGGACAACATCGAGCGCGCGATCAAGAAGGCGATCGGAAGCGAGGGCGAGAACTACGATGAAATCCGCTACGAGGGTTACGGCCCCGGCGGCGTGGCGGTGATCGTCGAGGCGCTGACCGATAACCGCAACCGCGCCGCTTCCGACATCCGCTCCTACTTCACCAAGTCCGGCGGCAATCTCGGCGAAACCGGCTCGGTCTCCTTCATGTTCGATCGCGTCGGCGTGATCGAATACGACGCGGGCAAGGCCGATGCCGATTCCATGCTGGAAGCCGCCATTGACGCCGGTGCTGACGACGTCGTGTCGTCCGAGGACGGACATGAAATCTTCACCGCGCAGGATTCATTGCGCGATGCCGCCAAGGCGCTGGAAGCCAAATTCGGAGAGGCTCGCAAGGCCGCGCTGATCTGGAAGCCGCAGAACACCATCACGGTGGATGACGAGACCGGCGAGAAGCTGTTCAAGCTGCTCGACCTGCTCAACGAGCACGACGACGTTCAAAACGTCTATGCGAATTTCGAGGTATCCGACGCCCTCGCCGCCAAGATGAATGCCTGACCATGAATTAATCCCGCCTCGCGCGGGATTTTTCTTGACGGTTCTGCGCGGAAAGATCATCTGACCAGCGGGCGCGGCTGTTCTGACAGTTGCGGCCGTCTCATCGGAAACAACCAGCTATGCCAAGCGACAGTCCAGGTACTTTGCCAGGGATTCTGCCACGTACTTTGCCGACAGCGGTCCGAGTGGTCTGAGCTTTTAAGGCTCACCGCCCCTGCCGTTGCCGGCAGATCCGGAAGGTGAGCTATGACGGATACAAACGCAGCGCGTGAAGGCCGTGTTGGCCGCGAGCCTGATCGGCGAACACGCCGCCGATATCGTCGAAATTCTCAACAAGCTGCCGCCGCCGGACGCGGCTGAGGTTGTGCGGCTATTGCCGCGCGAAACCGCGGTCGAGATTCTCGACAAGCCGGAACTCGATTTCGGCGCCGAGATCATCGAGGCATTGCCACGTCATGTCGCCGCGCCCCTGCTCGCAGGCATGTCCGCCGACGTCGCGGCGGATATCGTGCGGCAACTGGAAGAGCCCGCAAAAACCGAACTGCTCGGCAAGCTCGATGACGTGTCGCGCGGCGCGATCGATGGCCTTCTGGCCTATCCGGAGAATACCGCCGGTTCGATCATGACCACGGAATTCGTCAGTGTGCCCAGCAACTGGACCGTGGAGCAGACGCTGGCCTATATCCGCCAGGTGGAGCGAACGCGCGAGACGATCTACGCCATCTATGTGCTCGATCAGGTCACGCGCCGCCTCGCGGGCGCGGTGTCGCTGCGCCGGCTGATCTCGGGCGATCCGCCCGCCAATATCATGTCGCTGGCGAGCAAGCCGATCACGACATTCCCGCTGGTCGACCGCGAGGATGTGGCACGGCTGATCGCGCGGCACGACCTTCTGGCGGTGCCGGTGATCGACAAGGCCGGTCATCTGCTCGGCATCGTCACCTTCGACGACATCATCGACACGATCATCGAGGAAAACACCGAGGACGTGCAGAAGTTCGGCGGCATGGAGGCGATCGAGGAGCCTTACCTGCAGATCGGCATGGGCGACATGCTGCGCAAACGCGGAGTCTGGCTCGCGGTTCTGTTCGTCAGCGAAATGCTTACCGCCAGCGTCATGCAGCATTTCGAGGGCGAGTTGCAGAAGGCGCTGGTGCTAACGCTGTTCATTCCGCTGATCATGAGTTCCGGCGGCAATTCGGGCTCGCAGGCAACCTCGCTCCTGATCCGCGCGCTGGCGCTGCGCGACGTGAAGCTGTCGGACTGGTGGCAGGTGATGCTGCGCGAATTGCCGACCGGGCTGCTGCTCGGCGCGGGCCTTGGGCTCATCGGACTGGTCCGGGTGGTGATGTGGCAGAAGCTTGGTATCTATGACTATGGCGAGCACTGGCTCCTGGTCGGCGTCACGGTGGCGGCGGCGCTGGTCGGTGTCGTGACATTCGGCTCGGTCGTCGGATCGATGCTGCCCTTTATTCTGCAGCGAGTGGGCTTCGACCCAGCCAGCGCGTCGGCACCGTTTGTCGCGACCCTGGTCGATGTCACCGGCCTGATGATCTATTTCAGCGCCGCGTTGCTGATCCTGCGCGGAACGCTGTTGTGACGCCGGACCTTTGCCGTGCTTTCAGCTATCATCGGGCATGACTTCTCGCGCGATTCGTATTCTGGGGATTGATCCGGGCCTGCGCCGCACCGGCTGGGGCGTGATCGATATTGAGGGCAACCGCCTGATCTATGTCGGTTGTGGCTCGGTGGAGTCGCGCGAGGCTGCGCCGCTCGCGGAGCGGCTGCTCGCGATCCACGAAGGCCTTGCCCGCGTGCTCGGCGATTTCAAGCCGCTCGAAGCCGCCGTCGAGCAGACCTTCGTCAACAAGGACGGCGCCTCCACGCTCAAACTCGGTCAGGCGCGGGGCGTCGCCATGCTGGCGCCTGCGATGTTCGGGATTTCGGTGGCGGAATACGCGCCCAACCAGGTCAAAAAGACCGTGGTCGGGGCAGGGCATGCCGACAAGAACCAGATTCGCGTCATGCTCGGGGTGCTGCTGCCGAAGGCCGATCCGAAAACCCCCGATGCCGCCGACGCGCTCGCCATCGCGATCACCCATGCGCATCACCGGCAGGCCGTGGCGCTGAAATTGAAAATCGCCCTGTAACCGACGCGGGTAGCGGCGCAGCCCGTTCGATGCGATATTGAGCGCGAAGGATATTCACGATGACGGCTCCCGCGCTGACGATCTTTGCTCTCGCCATCCTGGTCGCGGCGGCTTCGCCCGGTCCGGCGATCGCCGCGCTGCTGGCGCGCGTGATCGGACGCGGCACGGCGGGCGTTCCGGCCTTCATCGGCGGCATCGTGCTTGGCGACATCACCTGGCTCGCGGTCGCGGTGCTTGGCCTGTCCTATGTCGCGAGCAGCTTCCAGATGATCTTTACGGTCATCAAGTATATCGGCGCGGCCTATCTTCTCTATATTGCCTGGCGGCTGTGGATGTCTCCGGCAACGCCGGTCGATGTCCATGCGGCCGGCAATGTCGACGGCAAGCCGCTGCGCTCGTTCGTCGGCGGGCTGCTGCTGACGCTCGGCAATCCCAAGACCATCGCCTTCTATCTCGCGCTGACGCCGACATTGATCGATGTGTCGCGCATCGATCTTGTCAGCTACGCCGAACTGGCAGGCATCATCGCCGTGGTGCTGGTGTTCGTGCTCGGCGGTTATGCGTTGGCGGCGGCGCGGGCGCGCAAGCTGTTTCGCAGTTCGCGCGCCATGAAGCTGCTGAATCGCATCAGCGGCGGCGTCATGGCGGGAGCCGCCGCGGCCATCGCGACACGGCAGGCATAATCGTGATTGGAAAACTGAAAGGTCTGATCGACTCCTACAGCGAGGATTACGTGATCCTCGACGTGCAGGGCGTCGGCTATCAGGTGCATTGCTCGGCGCGGACGTTGCAGGCGCTGCCGCAGCCGGGCGAGGCGGCGGTGCTGTCCATCGAGACTTATGTGCGGGAAGATCAGATCAAGCTGTTCGGTTTCCGCACCGACGTGGAGCGCGAATGGTTTCGCCTGCTGCAGAGCGTGCAGGGCGTCGGCGCGAAAGTGGCACTCGCGGTACTTTCCACTTTGCCGCCGTCCGATCTCGCCAATGCCATCGCGTTGCGTGACAAGGCTGCGGTGGCGCGCACGCCCGGCGTCGGGCCGAAGGTCGCCGAGCGCATCGTCACCGAACTCAAGGACAAGACTCCTGCTTTTGGAAATGTCGATCCGGCGGTGGTCCAATTGTCGGGCGCGCTGGACGACAATCGCGCGCCGCGTCCGGTCGCGGATGCGATCTCGGCGCTGGTCAATCTCGGCTATGGCCAGCCGCAGGCGGCGGCCGCCATTGCGGCG
>ERZ778022.4556-NODE-4556-length-11905-cov-6.170295_pt1 | contig 11905 bp, 1 predicted proteins | sample MGYA00375752_ERZ778022 | MGnify/ENA primary metagenome ERZ778022 (study PRJEB29350, sample SAMN05389826) | bioreactor metagenome | isolation source: Thiocyanate bioreactor | place: South Africa: University of Cape Town | collected 2014-04-04 ... | reverse complement strand
GGCTGCCACGCCCACCGCGTTGCGCACACCCTCGTCTACAGCCACACGTACGCCTTCGCGCAAGCCCTCGTCTACAGCCACACCCACGCGCACGCCGCCCCGGCGCCTGCCGACGGCTGGCATGCTGTTCAACCTGCAAATTGTGGGAACACCGGCAGTGAGCCAGCCGCTAACGGTGACGTGGGCCGCCAACATGTCGCTGCCTGACCTGTCGTGTGCCGTTTGGATTTGCCCCGCATCCACCTTTGCAGCTTCTGCCGCCGGCTCATCAGCCTCCGCCGACGATGGTACGTCGGCTTGCAGGAAGCTGGGTGCGGTGACGGTGGGCAAGAGTATCGGAACCCGTGTGCCGCTGACGCTACAGGTGGCGGCACTCACGATGCCCGCCGGCTCCGAGGCGCAGTATGTGTTTGCCGTGACGGTGGCGGCGCCCGCAACCTACGCCGTGACGCCACCACTTGTTTCAGCGGCCATGAACGTGGCACCCAGTAACGGACAGGCAACCACGTCGCGAGATGTGGTGCGCGGGGTGACGGGCGTTGCCGGCGATGCGTCGGCATACCCAGCATTTACAGCCACCTGGAGCGCCACGCTGCCCACCGCTGGCGACGTCATTACCGTGTTCCTCTGCACGACAACCGGGCTGCCCAGCGACGCCACCTGCCCTGCACGCCTTGGCACCCTCACCGCCGGCCTTCCCACTGCGGCAGGCACCGCTTACACCCTCACTGTGCCGTCCCTGCCGTCGACGCTTGTGGCCGGCAGCACGTATTACGTCGTGGTGGCGGTGGCAGGTCCTGCCGGCGAAGTGGCGGCGTTTGCGGCGTCTGCCGTTGGCTTCATCCCTACCGCTCGCGGCGCTCCCACTCCGGCACCGTCCCCGCTGCCGACTCCAGAGGCGCTGGGATTCAATAACGGCAGCATCTACAACGTGACAATGTCGCGCGACGCTGTGGCGTGCAGCCCCGCCACCGTGGTGTGGCGCGCTGCACTGGAATCGCCGTCGCTGACCCTGAAGGTGCAGCTATGCCCGGCCACCGTGCTCGTGGGCGACGCCGCCGCATGGAGCGACTGCGTCACGGTGGCGGTGCAGCAGTCGGTGCCCGTCCCCACAATGGCTGCCTACTCTTCGTCCATCATGGCGCTGCCGCCGGTGAACACAGCGCGCCAGTGGGTGGCGCTGGTGGTGGTGGCTGACACAACGAGTACTACCAGCGGCGCCATGCCGGTCAATGCCGTGTCCAGCGCGTTTTCCATTGCGCCCGGCGCGTGTGCAACTGCCTCTGTGTCGCCCGCCATCCAAGACGTCACCATCACGACGCCCGTGATGGCGGGCGGCATGGCGGTGGTGCGCTGGACGGCCATCATGCCGACGCCAGCCACCTTGCTATCCGTTGCATTGTGCTTCTCTTTGACGTCACCCGCCGCCGCCATCTGCCAACAGCTAGCGGCGGTTGGTACCGGCGCCGCCGGCGTGCGGTATGACTACGCTGCCGTCATTGCCGCCATGCCCACCAACCTGGACCCCGCGGCGACGTACACAATTCGCGTGGCGGTGGTACCGAACGACGGGTCGGCGCCGACGGTGTACGCGCTGGCAACGCCGTTCCAGACGGGTGTCATTCCCAGCCCCAGGCCTGCGGTACTGACAATTGTCCGCATCGTGCCTGCCGCGCCGGCAGCGGGCGACGCCGTGACGCTGACAGCCAGCCTGACTGGCGGCACGTCCGCTGCCGCCGGTGCTGCGCCAGCGTTCACGCTGGCGGTGTGTGGAGCACACGCCTCACCCGTGTCTGCGACGATGTGCGACGGCGGCCTTGCGCTCGCCGTGCCGCCGTTCATGCTGCTGGCCAGCGGCACCTATTCCAGCACCTTCACCCTGCCGGTCGACCTACCTGCCGGCGACTACTTGCTGCAGCTGGTGGCAGGCGGCGCGTCCGCGTCCGCGTCAGCGTTGTGGGCCAGCGCCGCCATGAGCGTGACGGCGCCGCGTGTGACAGACGCCAAGGTGACGGTGTCGTACCCGCGCACAGCGACGTACGTGGCGCCGGGGGCTGTGGTGCAGACCGGCTGGTTTACCTCCATGGGCACCCTCGCCGTGCCAGTCAACATCGGCCTCGGCTGCTTCACCTCGTCACCTCTGACGGCGGCCCCCTTCATTGTGGCCACCGGCGTCAACACCACGACATACAGCGTGGCGCTGCCGCAGGATGCCTTTGCGCAGCTGGCGACAGGGGCGTATGGCTGCCCGGTGGACGACGGCACACTGCGCAATCTAACGCTGGCGGTGACGGTGTCGGTGGTGGGTGGCGCATCCATCGCCATCAGTGCGCCGCTGTACCTGGTGCGCGTGCCGCTGCCGCGCCTAACCGTCTCGTTTACGCCCAACGTACAGGCAGCAGCGGCGGTGGCGGCGACTGCTATCCCACTTGTGCGCGTTGGTGTGCCGTTTGTGTATCGCTGGGAGTTGGAGTCGGTGGCAGCAGCCGCATTGCCCACTGTCACCTTCCTGCTGAAAAACGCGCAGCCGGGTTGGGCGCCTGTTGTGTTGCAACGCGCCGCCAAAGCCGCATCCGGCACCGCCACCTTCACACTGCCGGCGTCGTTGACGCTGCCAACGGCAGACTATGCCGCCACCACCACCATTGTGGCATCCGCGTCCTGGGGTGCGGTGGCGGTGTCGGCTACCAACAACCTGGCGTCGGCGGCGGGCAGCCTGACCAACACGTCGCAGCGCTTTGCGCTGGTGCCGGCCGCTGGCACGGTGGAGTTTGTAACACCTGCCGCCGGCGCGCGGTTGACGGATGGCAGCCCCTGCACCGTCAGCCTGGTATCCATGGCGGTGGACGGCGTGTGCCGCGTGAGTGTGGTGACGGTGTCCAGCGGCAGGGTGCTGGGCGACGTGGCGTCTGGCGCGCTGACGGGCGGCGGCGTGGTGCAGACCTTCCCGTCCATTGCCACCCCCAGCTTGAGTTTGCTCAATTCTGCCACCACGGCCAGCGTTGCTGTGCGTGTTGTGTGCACGTCGTCAAGCGGTGCAACGGCGTCATTCACGGGGCCCACGTGGGCCATTGTGGCGCCGTCATCTGGCATCAAGCGCGTGGCCCTGGTGACTGCCGACGGCGATGCGTTGACGAGCGTTCCCGTAGGCGGCACCACATCGCCGGTGCGTATTGCGTGGTCCACCTTTGGCTTTGCGTCGTCCGCCACCGTGTCGCTGGCGTTGTACGCCCTGCCGCCAGCGGACGCGCAGGCGCCGGTGCCCGATCCTGTGCTTATCCAGTCAATTGCAGATGGCTTGACACTTGGCACCGCTACAGCGGGCTCCAACGTGGTGGAGGGCATGTATCGGTGGCGCCCGCCGTCCTCCCTTCTCCTTGCCATCCGGCCCGGCGTCGCCAACTACGTTGTGAACTTGACGGTGGCGGGGTATGCGGCTGTCTCTGGCGCCGCGGCCACCGCCCGGTTTTCATTTGTTGTCGTGGTAACGCCCGCGGTTGCGCTAGCTCCGCTGGACGACGCGTTTGGCAGCATTGCGCAGGGTGACAGCGCGTCCGTGACGGTGGCATCGCTGGGCGGGTTTGCCGGCGATGTTAGCGTTGTGTTGGTGAACCTCGCGGCCACAAGCATGTGGGTGACCCTCGGCACGGCGAGACTGTCACCCAACGCCAATGCCACGCTCACTGTCACGCTGCCGCTGACTACCAGCGTGGCGCCCGCCGTCGCGCCATATTATGCGCTGCGTGTGGAACCTGCTGGGGACGTGGGTATAGTGAAATCGCCCGTGTTCAGCGTGGCACCCGCACGCGTAACGCTGACTGCGTCGCTGCCGGCGGGTGGCCCCAACGTCGCCGGCATCGTGTCGCTTGTGTGGCAGGTGCTCCAAGCACCGACGTCGGTGGCGACGCGGGGGTCCGTGACAATCGCGCTGCGCAACTCGGTGGATTCGGCCTTCTCACGCACCATTGGCGTGTACCCTATCGCCAATGGTGCCCTGGACGTCCCACTGCCGTCGTCCATCACAGTGGCTGGTGGTTCTCCAGCACGGCCTGCCTTCGTCTTCTCCGTGGCTGTTGTTGACTTCCCTGCCTCCGCCACCCTGACGCCGGCGTTCACCATTGTGGACCCCAACGCCGTCACGTTTGCTTTCACCGGCTCGTTTGCTGCCACCCCCGCGCCGGTGCTGACAGACGGTGCGCCGTATAACGTCACGTACGCTGCGTCCGGGTTCCCGTCCAGCACCGCCGTGACGCTTGCGCTGCTGAACGACGTGACGCAGGAGGTGCGGGTGCTGGTGAGCGGCACAGCCTTAATGCAGCCGTCGGGCATGTGGGCGTCGCCAGCGGCAACCCCTGGCCGACAGGCACCGTCCGGGTTTGACGCCTCGCACCAAGTGTCAGCGCGTGCCTCTTTCCGCATTGTGGCGGTGCGCGCGACGTCGCTGACAAATACCGGCGCCACGGTGTGGAACGTGAAGCCGCTTGCCTCCTCCTCGTCCTTCACACTCCTCCCGCCCGCAGCGCCGCCCGTCATCACGGTTACGTCCCCCACGGGCACGTCCACCACCGTTGCGGTGGGCGGCACCGTGTCTGCCAGCTGGGCGGCAGTGGGGCTGCCGAGTGACGCCAGCGTGTCGGTAGACTGGCTGGCGCTTAGCAGCAGCGGCACCCTGGTGCATGCGCTGGACGCGCCTGCGACGGCGGCCGCGGCGGTGGCGGCACCTGCAAAGGCTGGCAACTACCTGCTGCGCGTGTCAGCGTCAACCACCGTGTTTGCCACCTCTGACGTTGTCGTGGTACTGCCGCCGCAGCCGCGCCTGAACGTTACCACACCCGATCGCACCGCCATTGGCACAGTGCTGGCGGTGACCTGGGTGGCGTGGTCGGTGCCCTCAAACCTGGATGCCGCGCTAATGAACCCCGGCACCGACCGCGGTGGCCCGTACAAGCTGGGCATGGCCACCGGCTTGTCCCCCAATGCGGGCCAGCTGTCGTGGCTGGTGCCGTCCACCGTGTCCACCGCGCTGGCCGTCCGCAGCCAGTACGTGGTGCGGCTGTGCACGTCCGACGGCGCCGTGTGCGCCACATCATCTGCCTTTACAATTACGGCGGCTGACCCGCCGCTGGCGCTGACGGTGTCCACGCCGTCCGGCAGCATGGACGGCATCATGCCGGGCAGCCCGCTGGTAGTGACGTGGACGGCTAGCGGCGACGCAGCAGCCAGCCGCATGAACGTGTCCCTGTTGCACCCCGACTTGCGCCAGGTGTGGCCGCTGGCAGGCTGGCTGCCGCGCACCGCCCGCAACACCACCGTGCGCCTGCCCGCTGACCTGCCTGCCTCCGCCGCGCTGTCGCCGCAGTGGAGTGTGCGCCTGACGGCGGTGGACAGCGCTGGCACAGCGCCTGTCTCTTCCACGCCGTTTGGGGTGGCACCTCTGCCAGCGCTGTACCGCGTCAGCGCACCAGCCCTGGGTGCTACGGCAAGCGCGGGCGCCACGCTGGACGTCACGGTGCACATGTCTGCAGAGGCGGCAGCGGACGCGCCGTCCGCCACCGTCAACGTGACGCTGGTAAACCGGATGTCGTCCTTCCGGGCGCTGCTGGCAAGCGGCGTGGCGGACGGCACCGTCACGGTGCTGGTGCCGCCTGGCGCGCCCACTGACGCTGCGTCGCGCTCCTCGTACGCCATCGTGGTAAGCCCGGCGGGCGCTGGCTCCGCGTTCCCCAGCGCCGCCGTGGCCAGCGACCTGTTCACTGTCACCTCCAAGGCTGCTGCCGCCATCCAGGTAACGCGCCCCTCCGCAGGTGCTGCAGTAACGCGCGGCGACACGCTGGAGGTGGTGTGGAGCGCGGTGGGCGTGACGGCAGCCATGCGGCTAAAGCTGGTGAACCAGGCGACAGGCACCACCCTGCTCATGACGGAGGTGGCGCCTACGGCGACAGTCCTCACAGTGTACTCCACCACCTGGCGCATCCCTGCCGCCGTGGTGCTGCCCACCGGCACCGCGCGCAGCGCATTTGTAGTGGTGGTGTCTGATGCATCAGACGCGACGGTATACGGCGCCTCGGCCGCCTTCTCCATCCTGCCGCCCGAGATGAAGCTGCGCGTGCTGGCACCGGGTGCGAACGCCGCAGTGGCGGCGGAGCAGCCAGTGGTGGTAGCGTGGGAGGCTGTGCGCCTGCCTGACAGCGCGCCGCTAGTGTTGGCGCTGGCAAACGCCAGCGCGACAGGCGAGACGTACCCGCTGGCGGTGGTGGCGGCCAACAGCGGTGGTGAGCTGCCGAGCGGCCTTACCTGCACAAACGGCGCCGTGTGCGGCGTGGCCTCTGTGTCACTGAGTGCCGCGGGATTGACGACTGAGCAGATGGCGTGCACTGCCTGCGTATGGACGCTGCGTGTGTCATGGCAGGAGGACGGCAGCGTGCGTAGTGACTCGCCGCGCTTCCCGGTGCGTGCTGCCATCGTGAACGGCGTGCTGACGGGGCCTGCGCCGGGCACCACACTGCGCGTTGGCGCGGACGTCATCCCAGTAACGGTGTCAGGCGTGGCGGCAGACGCCACCCTGGCGCTGACGCTGCGGTGCCGTGTGGATGGCGCGGAGCGCATTGTGCTCACCCTGACCACCGCGCAGCTGGTCAGTGCAGCGCTGCCGCGCACTATCGTGCCGCTGGAGGCAGTGCGTGCTGACCTTGCCACCTGCTTCTTGCATGCAGCCGTGACGCCTGCCGGCGCGTCGGCCGCCGTTGGCGTGCTGGTCTCTACCACGTTTGGCCTTGTGACGCCCGTGGTGGACATCCACGCCGTGACGCTGCGTACGTCGCCGCCACCAGACATTCCTGCCGCCCTGGCAGCTGTCGGCCGGCCTGTTACCATGCCGGGTGCGCCGCTGACGGTGTCATGGACGGTGTCCAGCTCCATCTCGTTGACGCTGACGGCGCAGGCCCTGGTGGTACAGCAGCGCACGGCGCAGGGCTACGTGGCAGTACCCGACGCGGTGGTCAGCAACTCATCAGTTGCAGGCACCACTGTTGTCACTCTTGACCTGTCCGCAATGCTGCCGTATGGCGACTACGTGGTTGCAGTGCGGCAGACATACGGCGGGCTTGCAGCGCCAGTGGAGGCGCTGTCGCCGTTGTTTACCATCGTGCCGCCACTGCGTAGCCTGGTGGTAGCATACCCCGCCCTCTCCGACGCGCCGTTTGCCTTCACGCCTGGCGCGCTGGTTACCATCAAGTACAACGCCACCGCGGTGTCCACCTCCACGCGCCTTACAGTTTCGCTGATGGAGCGTGCCGGCCAAACCGTCATCGTCGTGGAGGTGCTGAATGCCGGTATTGAGGTGTCGGGTGTAGTGCCCGTGCTCCTGCCGCTGGCGTGGCGTGTCAGCCCTGCCGGCCGCACCTTCTTTCTGCGCCTGGCGCTGGTTGACGACGCCGCCGTGACCGCCGACTCGGCCGAATTTACTATCAACCCGCCTGCCGCACAGCTCGTGCTTACGGCACCCGCGGCAAGCGCCGTCGTTGCCACGCTGACGGCGGGCGACAGGGTGTGGGTGAACTGGACGGCGGCGGGGTTCGCGTCGCCGGACACCACCACCGTGCGCGTGGAGCTGTGGCAGGACCGGTATTACGTGGTGGGCGGCGACGTGCTGCTGGCCACCGTCACAAATGACGCCCCGTTGGCGGATGGCGCGTACAGCTGGGTGGTGCCTGGCAACCTGCCGTCGCAGCTGCAGGTGTACTTCCGGATTGTGGTAAACGCGGCGACGGAGGGCGACGCGGCGTGGGGCCGGTCACCTGACATGAACCTGCGCTCCGCGCCGCTGCCTGGCATGCAGGAGTGGCACAGCGCGCAGTGTGCGCCGGACGAGTTGGCAGCGCTGCCGTCCGACCTCCTACCGCTGTGCGCCACCACGTGCGACGCCTGTACCGCGGACGGCGGCGGCGTATGGCTGTCGGCAGTGACGATGGCAGTGGATTTCAAGCTGGCTGCCTGGGCGGGCAGCACGACGGACCTAGGCCTGTTCAAGAACGCGCTGGGTGCGTTCTCTACGGCGGGCGTCAACTTGTGCTGGCCGTCGTCCCGGTGGGACGCCCCTGCGGCTGCCACCGGCATCGCCAGCCTGCAAACGGGCGGCATCATGGCGGACACGGCGGCAGCGGTGGCATCCATGACGCGGGGCCTCGTCACCGTGTCCACCTCCGTGGTAAGCGTGTCGGGCGCCTCCACCGCGTCCGCCTCCTGCGCCCTGACGTCGACCGTGGTGACAACGGTTACCGGCCCCGTGCCACGCACAGATGCCGGCGCCAACTCGCGCTCCACAGCGCTGGCTGCCGACGTCACGGATCAGGTGGCGGGCGCCGGCGGCGTGCCATCGGCAGACGTTGCAGTGACCGTGCTGGTGGATTCGGCGCCAGCGGACAACGCGGCACGCCGCCTGCGCAACCTGCAGGCGGCGTCGTCGTGTGCCAGCTCTGGCGCAGGTGCCACGGTGGGCATCTCCGTGGCATCCACGGACGACGACGCAGCACAGGCGCTGGCGGACGTGCTGGCGGACGCAGAACTCACACTTGCGGGCTGCACCCCCACCTCTTCCTCCTCTACCGCCTACCCTGCCTCGTCCATGGGCGCCATTGACGCCAACGCGGGCGTCACCACCTCCGGCTTTGTGGCGGTGGTGCCGTCAGTGAACCGCCCGCTGGCAGGCGTCGGCTACGCCGCGTTTGCGTCGTCCGCCTTTGACGTCGGCGGCTCGTACACGCACCAAGCAGACACCTCCACCGGCCGCACTACCAGCACCAAGACGTGGGGCTCGCGCCTGCGCTCGCTGGCGACCTCACCGGTGGGCGTCATTGCCGGCGTGGTGGTGGCGGTAGTGGTAGTGGCAATTGGCCTCGCGGTGCTGTACTACAACAAGCTGCGCGGTCGCGCCAGGCCCGTGTCGTCGTCCACGACGACCGCCACTACTACGAGGGCCGCGCGCCAGAAGGGTCCCGCTGTGGCGGGTGGCGGTGTGGCGGTGCAGTCACCAATGGCGCCCACCCCCCTCGCCGCCTACGCCGCCTCGCCCCTGCGCTCGCCGTCTACCCGCGGGCCCCTTCGCACGCCGTCTAACCGCGCGCCCTCGCGCTCGCCGTCTCCCCACGCATCCCTACGCTCGCCATCTACCAACGGGCCCCTGCGCACGCCGTCTGGCCGCACGCTCCTGACGCAGCGCACCTCCCTCGCCCCCACTGCCGTGCGCGGCGCCAAGCCAGTGGTGCGGGCGCCGGAGCCAAGTGAACCGACGGTTGGGACCCTCGTGTGAAGATCTTTAACGCATTGCGCCAGGCTGCGGCGGCACTCCTGCATGTTTGTACCTTTGTTTATCACTATTATTATTATTATCAGTATTTGTACCTTATTTATCACAACCGATTTGATACGTTTTGCTTTGAAATGCTTGGCTTGGCACATTGCCATTACGGCCGCGCGGCCAACAGAGGCGCACGACACGCACACGGCGCAAAACACACACATGATGGCACTAACAAACCCACACGCGCACAAACAAGAGGAATAATATTAATTAATTATCAACCATGGGGATTGTTTTGGCACATGGTGACATACAGCACATTCGAGTGGCCGACACCGCCGCGGCTACCGGGGCACCTCCACCGTCGCTTCCTCCTCCTCCGCGCTGGGCTTGCGGAAGTAGTCCTCAAAGATGGTGACGCCGCGCAGCAGCACCGGCCCGCTGTCGCCGTCGGTGCCAGGTACTGCCGCCATGCTGACGCGCGCAACGAGGGGGGCATGCGCGCCTGCCGCGGCCGCCGCTGCCGCCGCCAGCGGCATGCGCGACACCGACACGCCGCTCTTCTTGGTGGGCGGCGCGGCAATGGGGCTAGCCCAAAACGTGCCCGACGGCCGCCGCTCATCACCATTGCTGCCGCTGCCACTACCACCACCGCCGCCGCCGCCGCCACCACCGCTGCCGCCACTGCCACGGGCAGGTACGCCGGCGGTGGGCGACGCGCCTTCCTCCACACGCACGTTCACGCCGCCGCTGCTGGCCGCGCCAGCATCCCCTGCTGCCAGGAATGCGGTCAGAGACAGACGCGGCAGGTCACCGCCGCCCGCACCAGCAACACCGCCACCCCGGCCACCGGCACCCAACTCACCGGGGCTGCCGTCGCCGTCTCCCGAGCCGGACGCGCTGCGCGCCGAGTGCGGCGAGTACGGTAGCAGGACTGCACGGCTGTCGTCCAGACCGGCGGGCGCGTCGGCGGCAGCGGCGGCGCGTGCCATGGCTGAGGCGGCGGCCGCGGCCGCTGACGCCGCCCGTGCCGGTGTGGCGCCGCCGGCGGCGTACACGTGCTGCACCTCTGCCGGTGGCGCGGCGGCGCGGCGGTGCAGAGGCGGGAAGTAGGCCTCCTGAACTGAATCCAGCGGCAGCAGCTTGTGGCCCGTGGTGGGATCACGGTAGTACAGCGCCAGCCGACGCTGGCTGCGTGCCGGCGCTTCCGCGTGCTTGTGCCGGTGCGCCACCGTCATAGCGAGGTGCTTGGGCACCTTGCCGCCCGGCCCCGTGGCAGCACCCGTGCTGCCATCCGCGTGCCGGAACGTGTTGTTACCCAGGAACTCGGGTGCCGCAGTCCGGGTGCTGCCACGCGGCGGCGCGCGGCCGGCGTCGTCGTCACGCTGCCACAGCTGACCCGGCCACCCTAGCTCTGCCACCGCACGGTCCACATCCTCGTCCATGCCTGCCACCGCCTCCGGCATGTACGCCAGCGGCAGTACGCCCGCCAGCACCATGCCGCCCACGCCCGCCCCGCCGCCCGGCGCGTCATCCTCGGGCGTCGCCGCCAGCGTCTTGGACAGCTGCACGTGGTACGCGCGGCGGGTGGCAAGCAGGGAGGCGGGCGTGTTCACGGCTTCCCGCCAGATAAGGCCGCGCAGGTCAGTGGACGGCAGCGCCAGCAGCAGCGCGTGCACCCGGTATGCCAGCTCCCGCAGCTGGTCCGGCCCCGCCACCGCCCCCACCGCCCGCCGTGGCGCCCGTGACGGGCCGCCCCGCAGCGTGGCCAGGTCGGTGGTGGTGGGGCCCACACCTACGGAGCGTGCGCCCGGCCGCACCACCGTGACGCGCGCGCCACCAGGGAGCGTGGTGGTGGTGGTGGTGGTGGTGGGGTGGGGTCCCACCGCCGACGTTGCTGCCGACGCAGCAGCCATGGCATCTGCCGCCAGCGCCAGCGCATTGGTGGTAATGGCGGCCACCGCCGCCGCATCCAGTGGCGCCGCGCTGGCGGCCGCCGCAGGCCCGCGCCCCCGTGACGCGGGTAGCGACGCGGCGGCAGCGGTGGCAGCGGCGGCAGCGGCAGCAGCGGCCGCCGCGGTGGGCGCACCCATGTGCGCCACAATGGCGGGATCCTGCTCCAGTGACCCCATCACATTGTCGCTGGTGGGATCATCTCCTTCCTCGCCGCACGCGCCACCGGCGTCGCTGCCACGCGTGCGCTCTGCCTCACCACCCCCGCAGTCGCCACCGTCGCCGTCGCCGTCTCCGTCCTCCTCCTCCTCCTCAACATCCTCATCCTCGCCGCCCACGCGCACGTCGCTCTCCGCCGCCCCGCCACCCACATACTCCTCCTCGCCCTCCACCACCCCGTCACCTTCATCCTCACCCTCGCTGAGCTCGTCGCCGCCATGCAGCAGCTCGCCATCAGTCGCAGCTGCTGGCGCCGGCGCCGGTGCAGGTGCAGGCACAGGTGCAGGCGTGACTGTGGCACCCGCCGGCGTACCACGTGTGGCGGCGTGGGGCCGCGCCGCCCCTGGCCGGCCCATCGCTGCCGCCGCCGCGGCCATGCCAGACGCCACCGGCATGCTCATAAAGTATGGCGACGTGAAGCTGCCCGCCGGCTCC
>ERZ778022.4555-NODE-4555-length-11907-cov-3.574840_pt1 | contig 11907 bp, 7 predicted proteins | sample MGYA00375752_ERZ778022 | MGnify/ENA primary metagenome ERZ778022 (study PRJEB29350, sample SAMN05389826) | bioreactor metagenome | isolation source: Thiocyanate bioreactor | place: South Africa: University of Cape Town | collected 2014-04-04 ... | reverse complement strand
AGGATGCCACCTTCGGTCCGGTGCTGCTCGCGGGCACTGGCGGAACTGCCGTCGAGGTCATTGGAGACAAGGCGCTGGCGCTGCCGCCTATCGACCATGCGCAGGCGCAGGCGCTGGTCCACGCGACCGCGATCTCCCGGCTGCTCGCGGGCTACAGGAATGTGCCCCCGGCGGACATCGATGCCGTTGCCGGGGTGCTGGACGGGCTCTCCGCAATGACCGTCGATCTGCCCGACATCGTGGAGCTGGACATCAATCCGCTGCTCGTCGACACGCAGGGCGTGATCGGGCTGGACGCGCGCATCCGGATTTCCGCCGAGCCGCAGACGCGCTCGCGCCTCGCGCTACGCCCGCCGCCGCTGCAATGGTCCGCCGATCTCGCCACGCGCAGCGGCACGCGCATTCATGTGCGGGCGGTGCGCGCCGACGATGAGCCGGCCCTCGCGCGCTTCTTCGAGAAAGTCTCGCCGGAGGATCTGCGCTTCCGCTTCATGACCGGGCTGGCGAGGGTCGATCATGAGCGCCTCGTGACCATGACCCGCGTGGACTATTGGCGCACGATCAGCTTCCTCGCGCTGGAGGACAGCGGCGATATTGTCGCGACCGCGATGCTTGCCACCGATCCCGACCGCACGCGCGCGGAAGTGGCGCTCGTCACGCGCAGCGACATGAAGGGCAAGGGCGTGAGCTGGGCGCTGTTTGAGCATGTGCTGCGCTATGCGCAGGCAGAGGGGATCGGCACGGTCGAGGCGCTGGAATGCGCGGACCACGAGGCCGCGCTGCAGATGGAGCGCGAACTAGGCTTCACGACGTGCGTCGACCCGGACGATTCCACGGTGCGCATTGCGCGGCGCGTCTTCGCCGGTCAGGAGCCTTCATGACCCGCGCGCTGCATCTGTGCATCATCGACGGGCATCCCGATCCCGATCCGGCGCGGTTCATCCACGCCTTGGCCGATCGCTATGCGCAGGGCGCCACCGCCTCCGGCCATGAGGTCCGGCGGATCGACGTGGCGAAGCTCGATCTCCCCATCGTCCGCTCACGGCACCAGTGGGAGGAGGAGCCGATCCCGGCCGACATCCGCACGGCGCAGGAGACGATCGCCTGGGCCGATCATCTGGTCATCCTCTATCCGCTCTGGCTGGGCGACGTGCCGGCGCTGCTCAAGGCTTTCCTGGAGCAGGTGATGCGGCCGGGCTTCGCGTTCGATCCCGGCGGGAGCGGCCTGCCGCGCAAGAAGCTGAAGGGCCGAACGGCGCGCCTCGTCGTCACCATGGGCATGCCGGCGCTGTTCTATCGCGCCTATTACGGGTCACACAGCGTCAAGAGCTTCGAGCGCAACATCCTGCGCTTCGTCGGTATTCGCCCGGTCGGCCATGTCCTCATCGGCAATGTCGAGAGCGACGCCGAGGCGCGGGAGGAATGGCTCAGGGAACTTCAGCAACTCGGTTCGCTGGGGAACTGAGCGCGGCTACATCGCAGAAGGCGGGAGCAACATGTGCTCCTGCCTTCGCGGGAGCACATCGTCCCTGGCAGCCCTCTTCAGTGCCCGAGCAGCAGCGGGAGCTTGGCCTTGCCGAGCATGCGCTTGGTGACGCCGCCAAAGGCTTCCATGAGCCGCCCCCGACCATAAGCGCCCATCAGCACATAATCGGGCCGCCAGCGCTCGCATTCCTGCGCGATGGCGACGTCCGGCGCGTTCAGCGCATCGTCGATTGTGCGCACGGTCGCATGGATATTGTGCCGGGAGAGATATTGCGCGGCTTCGAGCGGATCGGTGCGTTCGGCACCGTCGCGCACCATGAAGATCTCCACCTCGTCGGCCAGCGCGAGCAGCGGCGTGCAGGCGCGCATCGTGGCGGCGCAGGAGGCACGGCCGTCCCAGGCGATCAGGGCGCGGTTGAACGCCATGCGCTCCAGCGTCTGCGGCACCGCGAGCAGAGGCTTGCGGGCGCGCACGAGGATCTGGCTCGCCATCTCCCGCATGCTCGGATAGCCCTCGAAGCCCGCGTCCATCACGATCACGTCGGCAAGGGTCGAAGCGGAAATCACGCCGCCCGAGATGCTGGCGGTGACGTCGGTCCAGTCCCAGGAGACGTCTTCCTTCTCCAGCCGCGCCTGCAGGGCGGCCTTGTTCTCGCTCTCGCGCGCCTGTTCCGCCGCGAGCAGCATGGCACCGCCATTGCCGACATAATCGTCGAAGCCGACGCCGGGCATGATGGCAACGTCCACGCAACTCAGATGGCCTTCAAGCGCGCGGGTCAGATCGAGCGCTGCCTGAAAGCGGGCTTCCTGCCCCTTGTCGTCATGAACCAGCAAAAGCACATTCTTCATGATAATCTCCACCTCATCCACCGTCGCGGCCGAAACTATGGGGGTGGCGGGCGCATCGTAATGAGGGAAGATACGGATATGGCACCGGGCCTCGACGAATATTGAAGGGGCGCGCGGCGCGACCGGTGTTTTCAGGATGAGGGACGAGATGAACGCAATGGAAATCCCAGCGCCCGGCCAGCCGCTCCGGCCGGTGGTGCGCGACATGGGCGAACCCGGCGAGCAGGAATTGCTTCTGCAGGTGGCGGCCTGCGGCGTCTGCCGCACGGACCTGCATGTGCTCGATGGCGAGATTCCGGCGCGATATCCGATCATACCGGGGCACGAGATCGTGGGGCGCGTGGTCGCGATCGGGCCGGGGACGGAAGGCTTCGCGATCGGGCAGCGTGTGGGCGTGCCCTGGCTCGGGCAGACCTGTGGCACTTGCTCTTTCTGTCTCTCGGGCCGGGAAAATCTCTGCGACCGGCCGCAGTTCACCGGCGCGACCCGCGATGGCGGCTATGCGAGCCATGTGATCGCGAACGCGCAGTATTGCTTCCCCCTGCCGGATGGCTTCTCGGACGAGGAAGCGGCGCCGCTGCTTTGCGCCGGGCTGATCGGCTGGCGAGCGCTGCGGCTGGCGGGAGAGGCGCCGGTGATCGGCCTCTATGGCTTTGGCGCGGCTGCCCATATTCTGGCGCAGGTCGCCGTGTGGCAGGGGCGGCGCGTCCTCGCCTTCACCAAGGAGGGCGATCTCGACGGGCAGGCCTTTGCGCGGTCACTGGGCTGCGTCTGGGCGGGATCGTCGAACGAGCCGCCGCCCGAGCTGCTCGATGCGGCGTTGATCTTCGCGCCCGCAGGCGAGCTGGTGCCGCGCGCGCTGAAGGCGGTGCGCAAGGGCGGCAAAGTGGTGTGCGCCGGCATCCACATGAGCGACATTCCCGGCTTCCCCTATGCGGACCTGTGGGGCGAGCGGCAGATCCTGTCGGTCGCCAATCTGACCCGCGAGGACGGCACGTCCTTCCTGGAGGTGGCGGCGCGCGCCGGGATCAGGCCGGTGACGCAGCGCTTCCCGCTGGCGCAGGCGAACGAAGCGCTGGCGCAGCTGCGCGCTGGCACGCTCAAGGGCGCGGCGGTTCTGGTGCCCGAGGGCGCGCTTTGACGGGCGCGCGCGACACCGCGGCGCAACTCGCCGATCTGCTCGGCGGCGATGCCAAGCGGATCGACACGCATGGGGCCAGCATCCTCCTGACCGGCGAACGCGCCTGGAAGGTCAAGCGGCCGGTGAGCCTGCCCTATCTTGATTTCTCCACGCCCGAGAAGCGCCGCGCCGCGCTGGAGGCGGAACTGGCGCTCAATCGCCGCACGGCGCCGGATCTCTATCTCGGCGTGCATCCGCTGACCCGTTCGGCCGATGGTGCGCTTGCTCTCGGTGGGGCCGGGGAGCCGGTCGACTGGGTGCTGGAGATGAAGCGCTTCCCGGACGACGCGCTGCTTGTCGATCATGCCGCGCGGGGTGCGATCGAGGATGGCGCGATGCTGCAGCTTGCCGATGCGGTTGCGGCTTTCCATGCCGGGGCGGAGATATTGGCCGACGCCGAGGGTGCCGCGCGGATCAGGCGCGTGGTCGAGGGCAATGCTGTCAGCATGGCGGCTTTCCCGGAGATGCTGGAACCGGCCGCCGCGCGCGCCCTGACCGGACGGCTGCTCGCGCTGATCGAGGCTCATGCCGCCCTGCTCGACGCGCGCGCGCGGGCGGGGCGGGTCCGGCATGGCCATGGCGACCTGCATCTGCGCAACATCGCGCTGATCGACGGGGCGCCGGTGCCGTTCGATTGCCTGGAGTTCGACCCGGAGCTGGCGACGACGGACGTGCTTTACGATCTCGCCTTCCTTCTCATGGACCTGTGGGAGCGGGGCGCCCGGCACGCCGCGAACATCGTCTTCAACCGCTATCTCGATCTCTCTCCCGAAGAAGAGGCAGGCGTTGCACTGATGCCGCTCATGCTGGGCATCCGGGCCTCGATCCGCGCGCATGTGATGGCCGCGCAGGGCAAGCCCGAGGAGGCGCGCCGCTATCTCGATCTTGCCGGGCAGTTCCTGGAGGATGCGCCGACGCGGCTCGTCGCGATTGGTGGTCTCTCCGGAAGCGGCAAGTCGACCGTGGCACGCGCCATCGGGGGCGGCATCGGGCGGCCGCCGGGCGCGCGCATTCTGCGCAGCGACGTGCTGCGCAAGCGCATCGCCGGTGTCGCGCCCGAGCAGAAGCTGGATGCGGCAGCCTATACGCGGCAAGCGAGCGCGGCGGTCTATGCCGAGATTTACCGGCTGGCGCGGCAGGCGATGGCGGCGGGCCAGAGCGTGATCGCCGACGCGGTGTTCGGCACGGAGGAGGAGCGTATCGCGATCGAGGGCTGCGGAGCGCCGTTCCTCGGCATCTGGCTGGAGCTGCCCGAGGAGACGCGCATCGAGCGGATCGCCGCGCGCGGCCCCGACGCCTCCGATGCCGACGCCACCGTCGCGCGGATGCAGAGCCGGATGCTGGGTGAGGGGACGGTCCGTTGGCGTTCCATCCCCAGCGGAGGCGGGGTTTCCGCGGTTGCGGAGCAGATTCTGGGGTGGCTCAGCGAGCCAGCTTCTCCCTGATCCAGCGGTCGATGAGGGCGGCGCCCTCGTCGCTGTTGCGCTCCAGCATCATGGCATGGCCATTGCCGTGCACGCCATGCTCCTCGAAGCGCAGATGCTCGGCGTCCGCGCCGGCCTGACGGAGGAAATCGACGGTGCCGTGATTGTCCGCAGCCATCCAGCTCGCCTCCGCCGTGACGACGACGATCGGATAGCCCTGCAGGCCCGGCAGTGCGCGCGCCGGTTCGGCCTGCACATGGCAGGCGGCGAGATCGGGCGCGGGCGCCGGGCGCAGGGCGGAGGCGAGCGTCTCGCCCTCTTGCAATGGCGGATCGAAGCGCAGCGGCGCGGCGGTGAGGCCATAGGGGAGGGAGCCGCGACCGCCGGGCATGCCGGTGAAGGGCGGCCCATAAGGCTCGACGGCGACCAGCGCCTTGATGCGATCGGGCCGCGCGTCCGCGATCATCCAGCCGCAGGGGCCGGCCGCCGAGTGCGTCATGAGGATCGCCGGGCCGATCAGGTCCAGCGCCTCCGCCCCGCAGCGCTGGGCGGCAAGGGGGCTCGCCGCCATATCGACCTGCGACGGGCCGGGGCCCGCCATGAACGCGTCCAGCGCCGGGTCGCCGATCTCGCCGCTGCCGGGCCATTGGTTGTGGAGACGCGCCTGCGGGTAAGCGTCCGGCCGGGCCGAGGGATTGGTGAAGAAGGCGCTGATGAACTCATAGGCGCCGAGATCCGACATCGGGCCAAGCGCGTCGGGATGATTTGGCGCGCGGCCATGGCCGGGGCGATCCATCAGATAGACGGCATAGCCCTGCCGCACGAAATATTTGGCCCAGCCTTCGCGTCCATCGGGCGTGCCGAGATAGTCCGTGCTCTGGCCGCCGCCGCCATGGAGCATCAGGATCGGCCATGGCTGGGTGAGCGCCTGGGGCACGAAATATTCGACACAGGCCTGACCGGCCGCGACCGTGCCATGCGCGGTCTGCCTGCGCTCGATGCCGACCCAGAAGAAGCCGTGCGCGGCGAGGACGAGCGGCTCCGTGCCGGCCGCATGGAGGCCCTGAGGTGTCAAATCGCGCATCGCCGGGCCTCTCTCCTTGCTCTCGATTGTGACCTTGCTACTATTTTCGCGAGCGGGGCGCGACTGTTTCGACGATCCGCCGCAGGAGAGAAAGCATGGAGGATGCGGGCGACGTTCTGATCGTCGGCGCGGGGCCGGTCGGCGTGTTCAGCGCCCTCGCGCTGGCGCAGACGGGCGTGTCGGTGACGCTGATCGAGGCGGGGCCGAAAATCCTCGATTCGCCGCGCAACGCGGTGCTGATGCCCTCGACCATCCTCATTTTTCAGGAGCTCGGCATCCTGCCGGAAGTGGAAGAGCTCGCTATCCCGGTCACCACTTTCGCCCTGCACGTGCCGGGCTATGGCGAAAAGTTCCTGCTGCGCTACCCGGAGATGTTCGGCTGGCCGATCGACCGGCAGCTCCATGTCGGGCAGCATCTGTTCACCGGCGTCGGCCTTGAGCATGCGCGGCGCGCGGGCGTGGACGTGCGGTTCGACACGGCGTTGGTCGGGCTGCGGCAGACGGGCGATCATGTGATCGCGCAGGTCGAGAGCGGCGGGGAGCGGCAGGAGCTGCGCGCGAAGTGGCTGATCGGCGCGGATGGCGGGCGCAGCACGGTGCGTGGGCTGATGAACGTGACGTTCGATGGCTTCACATGGGACAACCGCTTCGTCGCGACCAACATCTATCTGCCTTTCGAGCGCTATGGCTATGAGCCGGCCAATTTCATTTGCGATCCCGTCTATGGTGGCGTGGTCGCGCTGCTCAGCAAGGACGGGCTGTGGCGCGTCACCTATCAGGAGGATGCGGCGCTGCCGGGGGAGACCTTCATGGAGCGGTTGCCCGAGCGCTTTGATCGCATCCTGCCCAAGGGCGCCGACTATGTGATCGACAGCGCCAGCCCCTATGCGCTCAATCAGCGGGCGGCGAGTTCCTTGCGGGAAGGGCGGGTGCTGCTGGCGGGTGACGCGGCGCACGTCACCAATCCCAACGGCGGCATGGGCCTCACCGGCGGCATCTGGGATGCGATGGTGCTTTCCGACGTGCTGGGCGCGGTGGTGCGCGGCGAGGCGGACGAGGCGATCCTCGACGCTTATTCGAAGGAGCGGCTGCGCGTCTTCTGGGAGGTCGCCTCGGCGAGCGCGGTCGAGAACAAGCGGATGCAGGAACGCACCGACCCGGCCGAGCGCGAGCGCGACATTGAGGGGTTTCGCGCGCTCGCCAATGATCCGGAGCAGGGCAAGGCGCTGTTCGCTTATCCCTTCCGGCTGATCGGCGACACGTTGCGGCCGGAATCGCGCTGGGCCACGATCGATCTGACACGCGGCATGGCGATGGGCGCGAAGTCGTCCCAGCTTTCGACCAGCCGGACCTGAGACGGTCCGCTCCGGGAGGGGGCAGGCCGGTCTGCCCGCCAAGTTGCCGCATTGCGTGAAATGCCCTAGCGTTCAGCTTCGCGCTGTTTGGGAAAGGTTTCGCATGCGTCTGGCTGGCTGGCTCGTCTCGTTGACCCTCGTTGCCGGTGCGCCGGTCGCCGCGCAGGACGTGCCGCAGGGTTTGCTGCCGGATGTGGCGGCGCCGACGGCTTATCGGATCGACCTGACCATCGTCCCGGAGAATGAGCGCTTCTCGGGTCATGTCGAGATCGACGTGGACCTGAAAAAGGCCGCCCGCTCGCTGTTCCTGCACGGGCGCGATCTCAACATGGCCAGGGCCGTTGCGCGGGTCGGGAAGCGCAGCTTCGCGGCGACCTATACGCAGGTCGATCCGCTCGGCGTCGCGAAGCTCGACTTCAAGACCGCGCTGCCCAAGGGCAAGGTGACGCTGGCCTTCGACTATGACGCGCCTTTCGCGTCGAGCGCGGCGGGGCTGTACCGCGTGAAGGTCGCCGACAAATGGTATGCCTGGACGCAGTTCCAGTCGATCGATGCGCGCGGCGCGTTTCCGAGCTTTGACGAGCCGGGCCACAAGACTCCCTTCACCGTGACGCTCACGACCACGCCGGGGCTGCTTGCGCTCGGCAATGCGCCAGAGGTGGACACCGCCACGGCGGGCGCGCTCGTCAAGCACAGCTTCGCGCCCACCAGGCCGCTGCCGACCTATCTCGTCGCCTTCGTGGTGGGGCCGATGGCGGTTGCGCATGGGAGCGTGCGCCCCTCGCCCCAGCGCGCGACGCCGCTGCCGTTGCGCATCGTCGCGACCGAGCCGAACAAGGACAAGCTTGCCTTCGCGCTGGAGAATAGCGGGCCGATCGTGACGCTGCTGGAGCGCTATTTCGGGACCGAGTTTCCCTTCCCCAAGCTCGACCAGATCGCCTCGCCGGTGATGGGCGGCGCCATGGAGAATGCGGGCGCGGACATCTATGACGACAGCCTGCTGCTGCTCGATGCGAATGCGCCGGTCGCGCAGCAGCAGCTTTTCGGCATGGTGGTGGCGCACGAGTTGGCGCACCAGTGGTTCGGCGATCTGGTGACGCCCAAATGGTGGGACGACCTGTGGCTCAACGAGAGCTTCGCCAACTGGATGGGCTATCGCATCGGCAATGAGTGGAGGCCCGATCTGCAGATCGGCGTCGGCGCGCTTGCCGAGGCGTTCACGGCGATGAACACCGATGCGCTGGCCGCCGGCCGCCCGATCCACCAGCCGATCGCGACCAATGCCGAGATCGACAGCGCGTTCGACGCGGTGACCTATGGCAAGGGCGGACAGGTGGTGGCGATGATCGCGGCTTATCTGGGCGACGAGAAGTTCCGCGAAGGCGGGCGCCGGCACCTTGGCCGCCCCGCTTATGGCAGCGCGACCAGCGAGGCTCTGGCCGAGGCGGCGGAGGATGTGCGCATCGTCTCGTCGCTCAAGAGCTTCGTCGATCAGCAGGGCGTGCCGGTGGTGCGCGTCGAGCGCAAGGCGGATGGGCTGTCAGTCAGCCAGTCCCGCTATCACCTGCTCGGCAGCCAGGTGCCGGCGCAGACCTGGAGCATCCCGCTCTGCGTGAAGCTGGGGGCGCAGCGCCAGTGCAGCCTGCTTGACGCGCCGGGCGCCACCATCCCGCTCACCGGCGATGGCGCGATCATGCCCAATGCGGGCGGCACGGGCTATTATCGCTTTTCGCTGAGCGGCGAGGAATGGGGCAAGCTTATCGAGGCGGGACCGTCCCTCCCGGCAGGCGAGGCGCTGGCGCTCAATGACAGCCTGTGGGCGGACATGCGCGCGGGCAACGCGGCGCCGGCCTTGGTGGGGCGCGCCGCGAAACTGATGGCGGGCAATGCCTATTCGGACGCAGCGACCTCCGGCGGATCGCGCCTTGCCAGCCTGCGCAGGCGGGGGCTGATCGGAGGCGGCGCGCTGCCGGCCTATCGCGCCACGCTCGACGCGATCTATGCGCCGATGCTGGAGAAGCTGGGGCTTGATCTCAAGGCGGGGGCCTATCGCGCGGAAAATCCCGACAGGCGGCAATTGCGCGAGAGCGGGGTCGGGCTCCTCGCCGGAGAAGCGCGCGACAATGGGGTGCGGGCGACCCTGGTCCCGGCGGCGCGGTCCTTCCTCGCCGGGCATGAGGACGCCCTCGATCCGGCCTTCTTCGATGCAGCGTTCGGCGCCTATGTTGCCGAGGGCGGGCAGGTGGCGGCGGAGGATCTGTTCAAGCGGGCGCTCGAAAGCGAGGATGCGCTGAGCCGTACCGCGATGCTGGACGCTGTGGCGGGGAGCGGGGACGCCACCGTCGGCCAGTGGCTGCTGGGGCGACTGGCCGAGGGGCCGCGCGCCAGCGAGCAGGTCCGGCTGGTCCGCGCGCTTGCCTATGAGCCGGAGACGCGCGCCATGGCGCTCGCCTTGCTGATCTCGCATTATGACAGGCTGGTGAGCGAAAACGGCATCTTCGCCGCCGGGCGCTTCCCGACCATCGCGGAGGCGGGCTGCTCGATCCCGGATGCCGACCGGGCCGAGGCATGGCTGCGGCCCAAGGTGGTCCAGTACAAGCGAGGGGCGCTGGAGCTTGACCGGACGGTCGAGCAGATCCGCTCCTGCGCCGCGCTCAAGGAGGCGCGCGGGGACGAGATCGCCGCCATGTTCGACTAGTCTTCCCGCTTCGAGTTGGTTGAATGGCTCAACGGCACTGAAGCGTTCGCGCAACAGTGCGCGCGCAGATACATCATGTGTCGCTGAAAGTTGTTGAGAACTCAATTACAGACTGGTAGTCCGTCGTCGTTGTATTTGTCAGATGCCGGCGTGCGGCTGCTCGCCGCCGTTGCGGATTCGTCAAAGAGCGCTGACCGGACAGGTTGGCGCAAGGTTTCAGGAAAGGGAGAGAGATGTTCGGAATCGTCAATCGTCAGCGCGTGCGCTTCATGGCGCCGGCCGCAAGCCTTCGGGCCTTGGGCCTGGGGCTGCTGTTCGCGTCCACGCCTGTCTTCGCTCAGTCGCAGGATGCCGCCGCGCCGCAGGATGAAGGCGCCGCTGAGCAGATCGTCGTCACCGGCGGTCACCGTGCTCGGCGCAGAGCAGATGGGCCGTCAGGCTGTGGTGAACGTCGCGCAGGCGCTTAACGACCTGCCTTCCTTCCGTCCGCAGGCGACGCCGACCACGAACGCGATCTTCTCCAACAATATCGGCGCTTCCACGGCTGACTTGCGCGGCCTCGGCGCCAATCGCACGCTCGTGCTCATCAATGGCCGCCGCGTCGTCGCCTCGACGGTGCAGGGTGGCAGCTTCGCATCGGCGGGCGCGGTTGACCTCAGCCTCATCCCGACCTCGCTGGTGCAGCGCGCCGAGGTGGTGACGGGCGGCGCTTCGGCGGCTTACGGTTCGGACGCCGTCGCTGGCGTGGTGAACATCATGCTCGACACGCGCCTCAACGGCATCAAGGGTTCCGCCCAGTATGGCATCAACGACGCGGGCGACAACAAGCAGTATATGCTTTCGCTCGCCGGCGGCACGAGCTTTGCCGATGGCCGCGGCCACATCGTCGCGGGCGTCGAATATTCGGACGATAAGGGCGCGCGCGACTGCTACAGCCGTGACTGGTGTGCGCTCTCCTACAACACGGTGAGCAATCCGTTCCTGCCCGGCAGCACCACCCAGCGCGTCGGCGCGGGTCTGCCTGCCACGCTGATCCTGCCCAACGCGCGCACCGCAGCGGCAACCGTCAACGGCATCATCGCGCGCCCGCTCGGGCCGGTTTCGGCCAGCCTGCTGGCTTCGGGCCTGATCGGCACCGAGTTCAATCCGAACGGCACGACCTTCGCGCACAATTACGGCTCGCAATATTATAACGCCGGCCTGTTCCAGAGCGGCGGCGGTGATCCGCGTCTGGCGTTCTACGAGAATTTCGCCCTGTCCGCGCCGGTCGAGCGTCTGGTTGGCTTCGGCCATGCGGAATATGAAGTCACGGACGGCGTGAACCTGTTCGTCGAGGCTTCCTACGGCCGGGTGAAGGGCAGTGCCATCGGTGCGCAGCGGCGCGATCTCGCCAACATCAACATCCAGCGCGATAACGCCTATCTGCCGGACGCGATCAAGGCGACGATGGCGACCTACAACCTTACGCAGGTCCCGTTCGGCCGCGTCTGGAACGACATTGGCCCACAGTATTCCGAGGTGACGCGCGAGAACTACCGCGCCGTCGTCGGCATCAAGGCCGAGATGTGGGCCGACTGGACCTTCGACGCCTACTATCAGTACGGCCGCACCGACTATAGTCAGCGCGGCTACAACACCACGATCACGCCCCGCATCATTTTCGCGATGGATGCGGTTGACGACGGCAGCGGCAACATCGTCTGCCGCGGCGTGCGCGATGGCGTGGCGGCGGCTGCCGGCTGCGTTCCCATCAATCCCTTCGGCAATGGTTCGGCCATCACCAATCCGGCGGCTGTCGCTTATGTCACCGGCACGGTGGAGCAGGACACGCC
>ERZ778022.4546-NODE-4546-length-11918-cov-8.868667_pt1 | contig 11918 bp, 10 predicted proteins | sample MGYA00375752_ERZ778022 | MGnify/ENA primary metagenome ERZ778022 (study PRJEB29350, sample SAMN05389826) | bioreactor metagenome | isolation source: Thiocyanate bioreactor | place: South Africa: University of Cape Town | collected 2014-04-04 ... | reverse complement strand
CCCGTCCTCCCGACCTCTCAATCGAGGTCAGTTCTTTGACAATGGCCAGACGGCTCTAGCCGGGCGTGGCAACCATGATGCACAACCTCCGTCAGCCGTCGGGCCATCCGGGGTCCCCGCCAGCGACGAGCGTAGCGAGAGAGCTTAAAGGCGGGGCAAAGAACTCCAGACGGCGTTAGCCGGGCGTGGCAACGAGGAAGTACGACTCTCACCAGTCGCTGAGCTTGGTCTCTCCGGCCACATATTCCTGGCCTTCGATGTCCTTCACCACGGCCTGGCCGCAGCGCATGATCTTTTCCTTCTTGTCATAGGCATAGGTCGGCGAACCGTAGAGGTGCCAGCCCTTGTTCAGCGCCGCCGTCACCTTGTGGCAGAAAGTGGCGTCGTCGATGGCGGTGAGGAAACGGTAGAGTCTCATGTCTTTTCCCTGATGGAAATGGATAAGGACGTTGCTGCGGCAATCATGCGCCGATGCCGACGGCTTTCGCCAGCAGTTTTTCGGCCTGCGCCAGATGCAGCCGCTCGACCATCCTGCCGCCCAGCACGACCACGCCCTTGCCGGCGTTTTCGGGCAGAGCGAATGTTTCGGCAATCGCCTTGGCTTCCGCCAGCGCCGCAGCCGAGGGCGAAAAGGCGGCGTTGGCCGCTTCGATCTGAGCCGGATGGATGACGGTCTTGCCGTCAAAGCCCATGGCGGCCGCTTCCGCGCATTCGCGGGCGAAACCGACGGCATCGCTGAAATGGTTGAACACGCCGTCGACGACATCGATGCCGCCGGCCCGGGCCGCCAGCACGATCTGCATCAGCCAAGGCACCAGATAGCGACGGTCGGGCGTGGCCTGGATGCCCGTTTCCTTGACCAGATCGTTCGTTCCGGCAACGAAACAACTCAACCTCGAAGCGGGGTCGCGGCCAAGCTCGGCAATAGCGCCGATGTTCATCAGCGCCTTCGGCGTTTCGACCATCGCCCACAGCTTGACCTCGTCCGGCGCGAAGGCATCGTCGAGGACATCGCCGGCTTCAAGAATATCGCGGGCGGTATCGACCTTGGGCAACAGGATGGCGTCCGGCTCGCAGGCGGCGGCAGCGGCAAGGTCGTCGGCTCCCCACTGGCCACTCAAAGCGTTGATGCGCACCACCATTTCGCAACGCCGCTCCGGCCGATTGGCCATGATGCCGGCAAGCTTTTCGCGCGCCGCCACCTTCTCGGAAGGAAGCACCGCGTCCTCCAGGTCGACGATCACGGCATCGCAGGCGAGCGTTGCGATCTTAGCCAGCGCCTTGTCATTCGAGGCTGGAACGTAAAGAACGGAACGGCGCGGGCGGATCGGGTTCTGGGGCATCTGGTCTTCTTGCCCGGCAAAGCTGGCCCTTGCAAGAGCTTGCAGCAAAGTGGCGAAAGCTGTTTCATCAGTGGCACAAACGGGTCCAGCGGCATGGCGAACTACGATATCGTGATCATCGGCGGCGCAATCGTCGGTGCCTCGCTTGCCTATTATCTCCGCGACGAGGGTTTTTCCGGCTCCATCGCACTCGTCGAGCGCGACCCGCAATTCACCCATTCGGCGACGACGCTTTCGGCGGCGTCCATCCGCCAACAATTCTCGATCCCGCAAAACATCCGCCTGTCGCAGTTCACGCTAAAACTGTTCCGGCGGCTGAAGGAAGAATTCGGCCCCGACGCCGAGATCGACTTCCACGAGAGCGGCTATCTCATCCTCGCCAGCGAAACCGGCCTGCCCGTGCTCAAGGCCAATCACGACGCGCAGGTCGCCGAAGGCGCCGACATCGTGCTGGAGGATACAGGCGCTCTGACGCGCCGCTTTTCCTGGCTGTCGGGCGAAGGCATCAGCGGCGGCGCTTATGGCCTGAGCGGCGAAGGCTGGTTCGACGCCCACGCCTATCTGCACCTGTTCCGCAAGGCGCTGCGCAGCAGGAAGGTGGATTTCATCACCGCTTCCGTCACCGCAATTTCCCGGCAAGGCAACCGCGTGACCGGCGTGACGCTCGACAATGGCGAAACGCTCGAGGCAGGCATCGTCGTCAACGCGGCCGGGCCGAATGCCGGCAAGGTGGCGGCGATGGCCGCACTTGAACTGCCGGTCGAGCCGCGCAAGCGCAACGTCTTCGTTTTCGAGGCGCACGACCGTTTCGCCGACATGCCGTTGATCGTCGATCCGAGCGGCATCTGGTGGCGGCCGGAAGGCTCCGTCTACATCACCGGCGGGGCCGAATCGGAAGACGGCGAACGGGCTGCCGATCCGGCCGATTTCGAGCCGGAATGGGGCCTGTTCGAAAACGAGATCTGGCCGGTGCTGGCCACCCGCGTCCCGGCCTTCGAGGCGATCAGGATGACGCGCGCCTGGGCCGGTCACTACGACTACAACACGCTCGACCAGAACGCCGTGATCGGTCCGCATCCGGAAGTCGGCAACTTCATTTTCGCCAACGGCTTTTCCGGCCACGGCCTGCAGCAGGCGCCGGCAGTCGGCAAGGCGATGGCGGAACTGATCGTGCATGGCGGCTATCGCACGGTCGATTGCTCGGCCTTTGCCTATCAGCGGGTTGCGGAAGGCCGGGCGTTTCGGGAACTCAACGTGATTTAGAAGGCCGGGTAATCCAGAGGGCCGGAAGCACTATCCCGCAGCCGTTTCGATGCGCTCCATGTCGTCATCGGAGAGGCCGAAATGGTGGCCGATCTCGTGGATGAGGACGTGGTTGACGATATCGCCCAACGCTTCCTCGTTCTCCGCCCAGTAGTCGAGGATGGCGCGCCGGTAGAGCGTGACGCGGTTCGGACCTTCGCCGGTCGCCGGGTTCCAGCGTTCGGCGATGCCACGGCCCTCGAACAGGCCAAGCAGGTCGAACGGCGTTTCGAGCGAAAGGTCGTCCATGATCTCGTCGGTCGGGAACTCGGCGATCTGGATGACGATCTCGCCGGTCAGCTTGCGGAATTCCTCGGGAAGATGCGCGTAAGCCTCCAGCGCCAGCAACTCCAGCTCTTCGATGGAAGGCGAAAGTTCGCCGTGCCAGTTGCGGGTCTTGTAGATGCGGGCCATTCTGTATCCTTTGCCCGGCGCATATAGGCTTTTGCGCGCCACTCGGCAAACGGCAAGCTCGTCCACGGACGCAGCCCTCTCGCCACAAGAGGAATAAATTCCGCTTCAGCCTGCTTGACTCTTACATCAAGCTCTGGAATCCATAAGAACATAACAGGAACAATTGCTCTGGAAATCGATCGTCATGACGACAGGCGTCATGGCGCGGGAGACCATTTTTTCCCTGCGCCGCCAGATAGCGAGGATTGAAGGAACGCTGCCGGAACGCTTCGACGTTCCGGCCGGCGCACCTTCCACCGCATCTGGCACCGGCGACCGGATTCTTGTACGGCACGGTGGCTCGGCGAGAAGCGAAGCCCTGCTTGCCACTGGTGTAGAGAGCCTTGATGACACATTGGGCGGCGGGCTTTTGAAAGCCGCGCTGACCGAAATCCATGGCCCTGAAACACGCGACACCGGCGCCGTATCAGGCTTCGCGATGGCGCTTTTAGGCAGGCTGGACTATTGCCAACAGGCTGCTGGTCCGGCGCTATGGATCGGCACCGCGCAAGCATGGCAGGAGGGCGGCTTTCCCTACTCCAGGGGCTTGCAATGTCTGTTCGGCATGGCTCCGCAAAGCCTTCTCTTTTGCGAGGTGCCCAAGCTAGCCGATGCCCTTTGGGTGGCGGAGGAAGCGGCGCGGCTCACCGCGCTTTCGGCGGTGGTGCTGGAAATCCGCGGCAATCCACAACGCCTCGACCTCACTGCAAGCCGCAGGCTGCACGCCCGGGCGCAGCAAGCCGCAAAGCCGGTTCTCTTGCTGCGTCAGGCAGCATTGGCGGAACCGACGGCCGCGCCCATCCGACTGGTTGTCGAGCCAGCGGCTTCGGCACCGCGCAGCACGCTTGATGGCCCTCTCGACGGATCGATCGGCCTGCCTGCCTTTGCGGTTTCGGTGAGCAAGAGCCGCACGGGCCGTTGGGGAAAATTCATATTGGAGTGGAACTTCGATGAACGCTCATTCAACGAAAGACACGGCAACGAAAGACACGGCGACGAAAACCGTGACCCTGTTGGACGGCGGCATGGTGAAAGGGCAGAGAATCCTGTCCCTGTGGTTTCCCTACCTCGCCGCGGAGCGAATATGGCGACAGCGTCTGGGCCGCGCCTGGCGGTCTCGGCCACCGGTTTCGCGCCCGCCGCTGGTGCTCAGCCATCGCCAGCAGAACGCACAACGCATCGCCGCACTCGACAAGCAGGCTGAGGCGCTTGGCCTGAAGCGTGGCATGGGGCTGGCCGACGCGCGTGCCATGCATCCGGCGATCGATGCGGTCGAGACCGATCCTCAAGCCGATCACAGCCTGCTTGAAGGGCTGGCCGACTGGTGCGACCGTTATACGCCACTGGTGTCGCTGGACGGCGAGGACGGCCTGTTTCTCGACATCACCGGCTGCGCGCATCTGTTCGGCGGCGAGCGTGCGATGCTGGACGATATGTCCGTGCGCTTTTTCCAGCAGGGTTTTGACGTTCGCATCGGCATCGCCTCGACAACCGGAACGGCCTGGGCGGCAGCACGCTTTGCAAGCGGACGCATCGTTAGCGCCAGTGACGAGGCGGCCTTGCTAGCCCCGTTGCCGTTATCTGCCCTGCGCATCGAGCCTGCAATCCGCACCAGCCTGGAGAGCGTCGGCCTATGGACAGTCGGGGCGGTCATGGGTCTGCAGCGCGCGCCATTGATGCGCCGCTTCGGCTCGAAGCTTCTCCTGCATCTCGACAGGGCGCTGGGACGCCTGGAAGAGCCGGTATCGCCACGAATGCCGGTCCCGGCCCTCTCCGCCGAGCGCCATCTCGCCGAGCCGATCATGCTGGCCGAGGACATAGAACTGTTGGTGAAAGCCCTCGCCGCAACCTTGCAAGCCGATCTGGAGAGGCGCGGCGAAGGTGTGCGTGAGCTCGAGCTTTTGCTGTTCAGGGTGGACGGCGCGGTAACGCGGTTGAGGGTGCGCACATCGCAACCGGTTCGGGAACCGCAACTGGTCCACAAGCTGTTCCACGAAAGGCTGATCGCGGTCGGTGACGGCTTTGACGCCGGTTACGGTTTCGACCTTGTGCGACTGTGCGTCCTGACAAGTGCCGCATATGAAACCAGCCAGATCGACCTTGCCGGGGAGATGCCGGACGAGGCTGCGAGCATTGCCCTGTTCACGGACCGGATCAACGCCCGGCTGGGACAAGGCACCATTCTGCAAGCCGCCAACGTGGCGAGCCACAGCCCCGAGCGTGCGGTGGCAATGGTTCCTTTCGAAGCGTCCGGAAAGTCCGCGGCCGGGTCGCGTAGTGACGCAACGCCCCCCATTCCTTCGTTGCAGCGCCCCATACGTCTTTTCCGGTCCCCCGAGCCGATTGACGTGCCGGTCACCGAAATGCCGGAAGGTCCACCACGGCAGTTCCGTTGGCGGCGCGCGCTGCACAAGGTCGTTCGCGCCGAAGGGCCGGAACGGATCGCTTCGGAGTGGTGGTTGAAGGAAGCCCCGACGCGCGATTACTTCCGCATCGAGGATGTCGACGGCCGCCGCTACTGGCTCTACCGCCAGGGTCTCTACGATGGCATGGAGCCTGCGCCGCGCTGGTTCATGCATGGGATCTTCGCATGAACGCACGCATCACCCCCGCCTATGTGGAGTTCGGTGTGCAATCGAATTTCTCATTCCTGCGCGGCGCGTCTCGCCCGGAGGAACTGGTGCTGGCGTCCTGCCTTCTCGGCCATGCCGGCATGGGTCTGGCCGACCGCAATACCGTTGCCGGGGTGGTGCGCGCATGGAGCCAGTCAAAGCATATAAAGCCGTCGCCCGACGCAGATGAAATCGAGTACCTGTATCATCCGGGCTGCAGGCTGGTGTTTGCCGACGGTACTCCCGACATTCTCGCTTATCCGCGGGATCGCAAGGGATGGGGGCACCTGTGCCGCATGTTGACCCAGGCCAATCTGCGTGAGGAAACCGAAAAGGGCGCGACCCTTCTTCATCTCGACGACCTGCTGGAATGGGGTGAGGACATGTCACTGGCCATCCTGCCGGAACTGGTCGCGCCGACGGACGATCTTGCCTTGCTGCACCGGCTGAAGGCCCGCTTCGGCAAGGCGCTTCGGCTGGCTGTCGCACCCGACTATCGAGGCAATGATCGCTTCCGTATCGAGCAGGCCGCCGCCGTCTCTGCCGCTGCCAAGCTGCCGTTGATGGCTACGAACGACGTACTTTACCATGCGCCGGAGCGTCGCCCGCTGCAGGACGTGATCACCGCGATCCGGCTGAACACACCCGTCGCGGAAGCCGGATTGGCGCTTGAAGCCAATGCCGAACGCCACCTGAAGCTACCGGGAGAAATGGCGAGGCTTTTCCGCCGGCACCCGCAGGCGCTGGCCGAAACGCTGCGCTTTGCCGGAGAACTGTCCTTTTCGCTGGCTCAACTTCAATACAATTACCCCGACGAGCCAACGCAATCAGGCCTCGGGCCACAGGAAGAATTGGAGAGATTGGCCTGGGAAGGTGCGGCCAGACGCTTTCCAACGGGAACCGAAGTCGACGTACAAAAACGTATCCGGGAGGAACTGGCCCTCATCAAGCGGCTGAATTATGCGCGCTATTTCCTGACCGTACACGACATCGTCCAGTTTGCGCGCAGCAAGGACATCCTCTGCCAGGGCCGCGGCTCCGCCGCCAACTCGGTCGTCTGCTACTGCATCGGCATTACCGAGGTGGGGCCAAAGGAAATCAATTCCCTGTTCGAGCGCTTCATTTCCGAGGAAAGAAATGAACCACCGGACATCGACGTCGATTTCGAGCATGAACGGCGTGAAGAAGTCATGCAGTACATCTATTCGAAATACAGCGCCAAGCGCACGGCGCTGGCCGCCGCCGTCGTCAGCTATCGGGGGCGCTCGGCGCTTCGCGAAGTGGCCAAGGTGATGGGCCTGTCGGAAGATGTGCGCAGCGCCTTGTCCGGGTCCATCTGGGGCTGGTATTCCGCCACGCTCGGCGAAAGGGAAACCAAGGCGGGCGGCCTTGACCAGGCCGAGCCGTTGACCAGGCATGTCCTCACCCATGCCAACCAGATCATGGGCTTTCCCCGCCATCTGTCCCAGCATGTCGGTGGCTTCGTCATCACCAGAGACCGGCTCGACGAGATCGTGCCCATCGTCAAGACGGCGATGGACGAACGCAAGATGGTTGAATGGGACAAGGATGATCTGGATGCCGTTAAGATCCTGAAAGTGGATGTTCTGGCGCTCGGCATGCTCTCCTGCCTGAAGCGCGCCTTCCAGCTCCTGAAACAACACTATGATGCCAGGGACGAAAAGAGCGGGCGTCCCATCGTCGATCTCGATACGATCCCCAAGGAAGATGTGCGGGTCTACGACATGATCTGCCGTGCCGACACGCTGGGCGTGTTCCAGATCGAATCCCGGGCCCAGATGTCGATGCTGCCTCGCCTCAAGCCGAGAGAATTCTACGATCTCGTCATCGAGGTCGCCATCGTTCGCCCCGGTCCGATCCAGGGCGACATGGTGCATCCCTATCTGCGGCGGCGCGAAGGGAAGGAGAAAGTCGAGTACCCAAAACCCGAACTCGAACAAATCCTTGGCAAGACAAAAGGGGTGCCGCTTTTCCAGGAGCAGGCGATGCGGCTTGCGGTGGTTGCCGGCGGCTTCAAGCCGGGCGAAGCCGACGAGCTACGCCGGGCAATGGCGACATTCAAGCGCAATGGCACCATAGATAAATACAAAACCCGGATGATCAGCGGGATGGTGGCGCGGGGCTATGAGCAGGAGTTTGCCGAGCGCTGTTTCAAGCAGATCGAAGGCTTCGGCGATTACGGTTTTCCCGAAAGCCATGCTGCTTCCTTCGCGCTGTTGGTCTATGCCTCCTGCTGGTTCAAGACCTTCTATCCGGATGTGTTCTGCGCCGCGATCCTGAATTCGCAGCCCATGGGTTTCTACCAGCCGGCCCAACTCGTGCGCGATGCAAGCGACCATGGCGTCGAGGTCCGCGAGGTCGATATCAATTTTTCCACCTGGGATTGCCTGCTTGAAAAAGCTTCGTTCGACCCTGGGCGCATTCTCAAGCGCCATGCCGAAATGCGCGGCGTTATCCGCACCTCCCATGCCGTCCGCCTCGGCTTCCGGCAGATCAAGGGCCTTTCGCTGGATCGCATGGAAATCTTTTGCGCGAGGCGTGGCGAAGGGTATCAATCGGTGCGCGATGTCTGGCTGCGTTCCGGCCTCGATGTCGATGAGATCGAGAAGTTGGCCGAGGCAGATGCCTTTCGCTCCATTGGCCTCGACCGCCGGTCGGCACTTTGGGCGGTGCGGGCGTTGGACCGCAAAAGCGCGGCCGAAAAGCTGCCGCTGTTCGATCGGCCGACTGTGAACCTGCCCGACCTGGAGCCCAAGGCGACTTTGCCCGAAATGCCTTTGGGCCAGCATGTCATCCATGACTATCGGTCCCTCGGCCTGTCGTTGAAGGCTCATCCGGTCGCCTTCGTGCGCAAGCAACTGAACGAGGCAGGCGTCACGCCGAACGCTGTCCTGACGTCTGTTCCCGACGGCCGGCGCATTTCAGTTGCCGGGCTTGTTTTGGTGCGCCAGAGGCCGGGCAAGGGCAACGCCATTTTCCTGACGCTGGAGGATGAGGACGCCGTCTCCAACGTCATCATCTGGCCGCGCATATTCGACCGCTTTCGCCCCGTCATCATGGGCTCACGCTTCGTGCGCGTCACCGGCAAGCTGCAATCGGAATCGAACGTGATCCATATCGTTGCCGACCGGATCGATGACCTCTCGCCCTGGCTGGCTACGCTTTTGGAAGAGAATCGGGCAACGCCGATTCCATCAAAGGCCGGCCTGCCTTGGAAGAAGCGGCAAAATGAGACAGAGCGCAAAGGCTCGTCTCACCGGGATCACGAGGCAATGGCTCGAAAGGCGCGAAACGTCATGCCGAAAGGGCGCAACTTCCAATGATATTCAAGGCTGTTTTTTCTCGATCGAAACCGAACGCGCCTCCGAAGGCAGCATGATCGGAATACCGTCCCTGACCGGATAGGCAAGCTGCGCCAGCCTGGACACAAGTTCGCTGCGCTCCGCATCCCAGCTCAACGGCCCCTTGGTCAGCGGGCAGGCAAGCAGTTCCAGAAGCTTGGGGTCGACCTGCGATTTGCGCTCACTACGTTCCGCCATGTGATCCTCCAGCCTATTGCAAGCTCGATCCGAATTCATCGTTGTCGCGTGCCAGCGCCATCTCTGTGATGGCAATCAGCGTCTCGGCCCGCGTCTTCAGATCCGCAGCCTCAAGCAGTGCCTGTTTTTCGGCCGGCCCGTACGGTGCCATCATCGACAGCGCATTGACCAAAATCGCGTCGCCGGCCCGGCTGACGCTTTCCCAGTCGGCCTCGAGATCATTGGCCTGGAGATAAGCTCGAAAAGCCTTGAGCAGCGCCGGGCGATCCACCTCGCTTGCAGCCCGGTCCTCGTCGAGGTCGGTGAGGAAGGGCGTGACCCGACACTGGCGAAACGGCGTCTTTACGGCAAGCTCGTGCACGACCCTGAAGCGGCACACGCCCTGCAGCGCGATCAGATAGCGGCCATCGCCACTTTCGCTGAACGAAGTGAGCCGTCCGAAACATCCGACGCTGCACAGTTCCGGCGTTGCATCGTCGCGAAGCGCGCCGTCAAGGCTAGGTTGGATAAGGCCTATCAGCCGGTCCGAAGCGACGGCATGGTCGATCATCTGCAGATAGTGCGGCTCGAAGATGTTAAGCGGCAGCCTGCCACCCGGCAGCAGCAGCGCACCTTCAAGGGGAAACACGGGAACCGAATGCGGCAAGTCCGCTTCGCTCCGATAACGTGCATTTCCCACCTGCATGTCGTGTCTCCGCTGCGCGCCAAGACCGGCGCCGTGTCAACTGGTGCATATCGGATGCGTCAAGGCCAGCGCGTCCTTGCGCGCACCAGCAAATCACCAGATGAGACGAAAATTCAATCCCGTCTCGGTATTGCCCGAACAGAGCCAGCCTTAAGAAAAAAGCACCGACGACAATTTTCGCCGCGCCGACAAGGTCACTTCATCGGCCATGCCCCAGGCTTCAAAAAACTGCAGCAATTGGGCACGCGCTCCGTCGTCATTCCAGGTTCGGTCGGCCTTGACGATGGCGAGCAGGCTATCGGCCGCCTTGTCGCGTTCACCCTTCGCATTCTGGATCATGGCGAGGTCGAACCGCGCCTGATGATCCTTCGGATTCTGCTCCAGTCGACGTTCGAGTTCCGCCGGATTGCCGAGATTGGCAGCCTGCGCCGCCAATGCCATTTTTGCCCGCAAGGCGGCAAGTTCGGGGGCGTCGCGCTTGTCTTCCGGAGCGCGTTCCAGAACAGCATCTGCGCCCACGGTGTCGCCGGCGTCAAAAAGCAGATCGCCCAGCGCGGCAATGGCTTCGACCGTATCAGGCGCCTGCTGGAGCACGGCGTCATAGATGTCGGCTGCGGTTTGCAGGTCGCCCGCAAAGCGCGCTTCCGCGGCTGCGGCAAGCGCATCGGCTATCGCTGCCTTGCCGTCGTCTGCCTTGCCGCCGACTTTCTCGATAAAATCCCGGATCTGGCTTTCGGGAATCGCGCCCATGAACCCGTCTACCGGCTGGCCATCCTTGAAAGCGATGATCGCGGGGATGGATTGGATGCCCAGCTGGCCGGCTACAGAAGGATGCTCGTCGATGTTCATCTTGACGAGCTTGACCTTGCCGCCGGCGGCTTCGACCGCCTTTTCCAGAAGCGGGGTCAGTTGCTTGCAGGGGCCGCACCACGGCGCCCAGAAGTCCACCAGAACAGGCTGCTTGCGCGATTCCTGGATCACGTCGGTGGCAAAGCCCGCCGTGGTCGTATCCTTGACCAGCGCCACAGCACCGGCCGGTTGAACTGCGCCGGGCTCGCCGCCGCTATTGCCGTATTGAACCGTGGTCGCATATTGGCCTGCGCCACCGAACGGATTGCTGTCGCTCATTTTTTCATCCTGTCGGTCAAACCACGCGAGCGGATCGAAGCGCCGGTGGGAAGTTTTTCGGTACCCAATGTGGCGATCAAGCCGAGACTTTCAAGATAACAGGATCGTGCCCGGTTGCCTTGATGAATTTGACCAGATCCTCGGCTGCAATCGATGTTGTCGCTTCATTGGTCAATGGGTGCGCATTGATCACGGCGTTCTCCATCAGGGTCTCGTCGAGCACCACCTTGACCTTGCTTTCCACGTCATTGAGAAGTCCGAACACCGTTACGGCGCCCGGAACGACGCCGAGCAGTTCCATCAGCTTCTCAGGCTTGCCGAAGGAAACGCGGCTGGCGGCGCCGATCAGGTGGTGGATCTGCTTGAGATCGACGTCAGCCTCCTCGCCTACGGTGACGAGAAAGAAGTTATCCTTCTTGTCCTTCAGGAACAGGTTCTTTGTGTGGCCGCCGGCTATCTCGCCGCGCAGCGCCTGCGACTCGGCCACGGTAAAAAGGGCGGGATGGCGCTTGGTGGTGACGGCGACGCCAAGTTGCGCCAGAAAGGCAAGCAGATCGGATTCGGTCTTCGGCATGGCGAGCCTTTCCTGAGAACGCTGAACGCCGTTTACGGCCAAGCTGCACTGCAAGACAAGATGCGATGTGCGCTGTTAAGCGGCGGCGGTTGTAAATCCATAGGATGGTTCGAAATTCATCCATTCTGGCTAGAATGGCGTCGATTTCCCTGTTGCAATCGCCGTGCGCTTCGGCCATATAGGCGCGGCTTGCGGCTCAAGGCCGTGCGAGCGGGTGTAGCTCAGGGGTAGAGCACAACCTTGCCAAGGTTGGGGTCGAGG
>ERZ778022.4545-NODE-4545-length-11921-cov-5.081409_pt1 | contig 11921 bp, 11 predicted proteins | sample MGYA00375752_ERZ778022 | MGnify/ENA primary metagenome ERZ778022 (study PRJEB29350, sample SAMN05389826) | bioreactor metagenome | isolation source: Thiocyanate bioreactor | place: South Africa: University of Cape Town | collected 2014-04-04 ... | reverse complement strand
CCCGGATACCAGTTCTGGACGGTCGAATATTTGATCTCGGCATCGTCGAGCGCGACCAGCTCGACCACGGCGGCGTGGAGCTGGTTCTCGTCGCGCTGGGGCGCGGTGCAGCCTTCGAGGTAGGAGACGTAGGCGCCCTTGTCCGCGACGATCAGCGTCCGCTCGAACTGGCCGGTGTTCTCGGCATTGATGCGGAAATAGGTGCTGAGCTCCATCGGGCAGCGCACGCCCTCGGGCACGTAGACGAAGGTGCCGTCGGAGAAGACCGCGCAGTTGAGCGCGGCGAAGTAGTTGTCGTGCTGCGGCACGACCTTGCCGAGCCAGCGCTTCACCAGCTCGGGATATTCGCGGATCGCCTCGCTGATCGAGCGGAAGATGACGCCCGCCGCTTCCAGTTCCTTGCGGAAGGTCGTGGCGACCGAGACCGAATCGAACACCGCGTCGACCGCGACCTTGCGCGCGCCCTCGACCCCGGCGAGCACCTTCTGCTCCTCCAGGGGGATGCCGAGCTTCTCGTAGACGCGCAGGATCTCGGGATCGACCTCGTCGAGGCTCTCCAGCGACTTCTTCGCCTTGGGCGCGGCGTAGTAATAGGCGTCCTGGTAGTCGATCGGCGGGACGTTGAGCTTGGCCCAGTCCGGCGGCGTCAGGGTCAGCCACAGGCGATAGGCCTTGAGCCGCCAGTCGAGCATCCATTCCGGCTCGCCCTTCTTGGCCGAGATGAAGCGGACGGTGTCCTCGCTGAGGCCCTTCGGCGCGAATTCCTGCTCGATGTCGGCGGACCAGCCGTGCTCATAGTCGGCGACGCGGGCGGCGGCCTCGTGGGCGGCCTGGTCTTTGAGGGTGGTCTGCTCGGTCATGCCGCGCCTCCCGCGAGCTGGGTCAGCGGCACCTCGGCGAGCGCCCCGCGCAGGGCCCGGTTGACCACGCTCCAGTGCGGGCGGACCGAGCATTCCTGCTCCAGCGTGCAGTCGTGCCGGCCGTGCTCGCAGCAGGCGGTCAGCGCGATCGGGCCTTCGACGGCCTCGACGATGTCGGCGAGGGTGATCGCCGCGGCCGGGCGGGCGAGCTTGAGCCCGCCGCCGACCCCGCGGGTCGAGCGCAGCAGGCCCGCCGCGGTCAGGCGGCTGACCAGCTTCTGCACCGTGGGCGCGGGCAGGCCGGTCTCCTCGGCGAGCTGGCCCGCCGAAACCCGCGCCCCGCCGCAGTGCCGCGAGGCGGCGGACATGGTGACGACGGCGTAATCTGCCATGGACGACAAGCGCATCTTGAGAACCGTTCGCAAAATCGGAGTGATTCGTTCCGATTTCACCTAGGGGCGCCGGGGCGCGGCTTCAACGGGAAAAATGCCGCGCTGCAACGAAAAATGGGACGGAAATAAAAAAGGGCGGCCCTCCCCGAGGGGAGAGCCGCCTTCAAAGTCGAGAACTCGTGCGCAATTGCAACGAGCCCTTCGGGTCGCACTGCCCCTCTATGTCCGGACCAGAGCGATGAATTGTATGGATTCGACAGTCGAAGCGAATGAATCCAAACGAGGCCATTTGTTGCAGATCGGCAACGCCGGCCGAGCCCGGGCCGGGGACAGGGCGGACGGAATGGCGCGTCGACAGGCCGCCGCCGCCTTGCCATAGCGAATCGCGATGCTTTACCCGCTGCTTCGTCCCGCCCTGTTCGGCCTCGACGCCGAGACCGCTCACGGCCTTGCCCTGCTTGCCCTCAAGCTCTCGCCCTTCGGCCGCCCGGCCAAGCCCGGCGGGCCGCTGGCCACGCGGGTCGCGGGGATCGACTTCCCCAATCCGGTCGGCATGGCCGCGGGCTTCGACAAGGACGGGCAGGCGCCCGACGCGTTGCTCGGCCTCGGCTTCGGCTTCGTCGAGGTCGGCTCGATCACCCCCCTGCCCCAGGCCGGCAACCCCCGGCCGCGCCTGTTCCGCCTGGCCGAGGACCGCGCGGTGATCAATCGCATGGGCTTCAACAACGACGGGGCCGAGATCGCCGTCTCGCGCCTCGCGCCGCGCCACGGGCGGCCCGGCGTGATCGGGATCAACATCGGCGCGAACAAGGATTCGGCCGACCGCGCGGCCGACTATGCGACGATGGCCCGGCTGATGGCCCCGCTGGCGACTTACCTGACGGTCAACGTCTCCAGCCCCAACACCCCCGGCCTGCGCGCCTTGCAGGACGAGGGCGCGCTGGCCGACCTGCTCGACGCGGTGCTGGAGGCGCGGGGGCTGGGCGGCCCGCCGGTCTTCCTCAAGGTCGCGCCGGACCTGGAGCCCGCCGACATCGAGGCGATCGGCCGCATCGCGATCGACAAGGCGCTCGGCGCGCTGATCGTCTCCAACACCACGATCAGCCGGCCGCCGCTGAAATCCGCCCATGCCGGGGAAACCGGCGGGCTTTCCGGCGCGCCCTTGCGCGATCTCGCCCAGCAGCGACTGCGCGACTTCCGCCGGGTGACCGGCGGGGCGATCCCGCTGGTCGGCGTCGGCGGCATCGCCACGGCCGAGGACGCCTGGGCCCGCATCCGCGCCGGGGCGAGCCTGGTCCAGCTCTACAGCGCGATGGTCTATGCCGGGCCGGGGATCGCCCGGGTCGTGACCAGGGGCCTCGAACGGCTGATGCGGCGCGACGGCTTCGCCAGCATTGCCGAGGCGGTGGGAAGCGAATAGCCTTTTGCCGGCAATGGTTTCTCGTCCTCTCGCCTCGCTCTCCCTCCTCGCCGCGCTGCTGCTCGCCGGCCCCGCCTTGGCCCGCGAGGCCCGCCCGCCGCAGGTCTATGCCAGGGGCATGGTCAGCGCCGCCGATCCGCGCGCGGCCGAGGCCGGGGCCGAGATGCTCCGCGCCGGCGGCAGCGCGACCGACGCCGCGATCGCGACCATGCTGGCGCTCAACGTGGTCGAGCCGCAAAGCTCGGGCATCGGCGGCGGCGGCTTCTACGTGACCAGCGACGCGGCGGGCCGCGTCGAGACCATCGACGGGCGGGAAACCGCGCCGGCGGGGGCGACGCCACGGTGGTTCCTGGGGCCGGACGGCAAGCCGCTGCCCTTCCGCCAAGCGGTGCTCAGCGGGCTGTCGATCGGCGTGCCGGGCAATGTCGCCCTGGCCGCCGAGGCTCATGCCCGGCACGGCAAGCTGCCCTGGGCCAGATTGTTCAGGCCAGCGATCCGCCTCGCCCGTGACGGCTGGACCGTGACCGAGCGCCTGCATAGCGCGCTGGCGGTCTCGCGCGATTCGGCGGCGCGCAGCCCGGCGGGCAAAGCCCTGTTCTACGACGCCAAGGGCGCGCCTCTCGCCGTCGGGACGCGAGTGCGTAATCCGGAACTGGCGCGAAAGCTGGAGCGGATCGCCAAGGACGGCGCGGCAGGCTTCTATGCCGGCGACAACGCCTGGGCGGTGCAATATGCCGTCGTCAACTACACGCCCGGCGCGCCGGTTACGATAGCGGCATGCGGCGGCGGCAATTGCGAGGCCGTCGAGGTTCCCGGCGTGGTCGTCCCGATGGCGGTTCAAGACATCGCCGCCTACCGCGCGAAGGACCGCCCGCCGGTCTGCGGCGCCTATCGCGGCTACCGGATCTGCGGGATGGGGCCGCCCTCCTCGGGCGCGACGACCGTGCTGGCGACGCTCAAGCAGCTCGAACGCTTCGACCTCGCCGCGCTGGGCAAGGATTCGCCCGTCGCCTGGCACCTGATCGCCGAATCGCTGCGCCTCGCCTATGCCGACCGCGCGCGCTGGCTGGCCGACAGCGACTTCGTGACGGTGCCGCTCGCCGGGCTGACCGATCCGGCCTATCTCGCCGGACGCTCACAACTGATCGATCCGGCCAGGACCAACGCCCTGGTCACGGCCGGCACCCCGCCCGGCGGCGCAACCCTGTCCCGCGCCGATCCCCTGCCCCAGCCCGAGCACGGCACCTCGCACTTCGTCGTGGTCGACCGCAGCGGCGCGGCGGTCAGCTATACTTCGACCATCGAGAGCGCCTTCGGCTCGGGCCTGGTCGTCGGCGGCTACTACCTCAACAACGAGCTGACCGACTTCGACATGGCCCCCGAGCGCGACGGCAAGCCCGCCGCCAACCGCGTCGAGGGCGGCAAGCGCCCGCGCAGCTCGATGAGCCCGACCCTGGTCTTCGGCCCCGATGGGCATTTGCGGCTCGCCATCGGCGCGGCCGGCGGGGCGACGATCCCGGCGCAGGTTGCCAAGGCGATCATCGGGGTGATCGACTGGCGGCTCTCCGCCCAGGACGCGATCGCCCTGCCCGTCCTGTTCGTCTCGGGCGACACGCTGGTCGTCGAGCCGGGCGGCGCGCTCGAGCCGATGATCCCGGCCCTGCGCGCCCTCGGCCATGAGCGGGTGACGGTGCGGGCCATGCCGCTCAAGGCCAATGCGATCGAGGTGCGCGACGGACGGCTGATCGGCGCCGCCGACCCCCGCAGCGAGGGGCGTCCGGTTTCCGAATAGGCAATGTTCCTGACAATCGCATGTGGAACTGCCGCCTGTCCTGAGCTTGTCGAAGGACCGTACTTCTCGGCTGTGCCCCAATTGGAATTTCGCCTTACGACCTTCCTTACGACCTCATTGCCCGTGCTCCCCATCCCCTTCGTCACCCCGGACTTGATCCGGGGTCCCGCTTTCCTTTTCTAGCGTCGCACATGAAGCGGGACCCCGGGTCAAGCCCCGGGGTGACGAGATCTGTTATGATGTCCGCTTCTATCCAGAAGCCGAAATCCAACCGAGGCATGACGCTCGGCTCCTGATGCTTGCCGCTAGGGCAAAGCGGCCCTAGACCAACCACTTGGTGGGGCGAGTGCGAGGGGCCTGTTGGGCGTGCAGCTTTCCGATTTCGACACGACGGCCAACCTCGTCGCCCTGTTTCTCGCCCGCGCCGACGCGCAGGGCGACACGCCGTTCCTCTGGGCCAAGCGCGAGGGGCGCTGGCAATCGCTGAGTTGGGCCGAGGCCGCCCGCCGCGTCTGCCTGATCGCCGAGGGCCTGCGCCGGCTCGGCCTCAAGGAGGGCGACCGGGTCGTCCTCGTCTCCGAGAACCGGCCCGAATGGTGCCTCGCCGACCTGGCGATCATGGCGGCGGGCTGCGTGACCGTGCCGGCCTATACGACCAATACCGAGCGCGACCATCGCCACATCCTGGAGAACGCCGAGGCATCGGCGGTGATCGTCTCGACCGAGAAGCTGGCGAGGCCCCTGCTGCCCGCCGTGCTGACCACCAACGGCGTGCGCCACGTGATCGGGATCGAGCCGCTGCGCTCGGCCCAGAACGGCCCGTTCGAGATCCACAACTGGCCCGAGCTGCTGGAGGGCGACGCCGCGGCGGCCCGCGCCGCGGTCGAGGCGCGGATCGCCGGGATCGGCCGCGACGACCTCGCCTGCATCATCTACACCAGCGGCACCGGCGGCGCGCCGCGCGGGGTGATGCAGCATCACGGCGCGATCCTGCGCAACGTCGACGGCTGCGCCCGCATCCTGTGCGAGGACTTCGGCATCGGCGAGGAGGTCTTCCTCTCGTTCCTGCCGCTGAGCCACGCCTACGAGCATACCGGCGGCCAGTTCCTGCCGATCGGCCTCGGCGGCCAGATCGCCTATGCCGAGGGGCTGGAGAAGCTCGCCGGCAACATCGAGGAGGTCCGCCCGACGATCATGGTCGTCGTGCCCCGCCTGTTCGAGGTCCTGCGCGCGCGGATCATGAAGCAGGTCGAGAAGCAGGGCCGCATGGCCAACTACCTGATGGACCGCGCCCTGGCGATCGGCGCGCGGCGGGCCGGCGGCAAGGCCCGGCTGCGCGACAAGCCGATGGACCTGGTCCTCGACCGGACGCTGCGCCCCAGAATCCGCGCGCGCTTCGGCGGGCGGATGAAGGCCCTGGTCTCCGGCGGGGCGCCGCTCAATCCAGACATCGGCACCTTCTTCGACGCGATGGGGCTGACCCTGCTCCAGGGCTACGGCCAGACCGAGAGCGGCCCGGTAATCAGCTGCAACCGGCCGAGCGCCGGGCTCAAGATGGACACGGTCGGCCCGCCGCTGGCCGGGGTGACGGTGCGCTTCGCCGACGACGGCGAGATCCTGGTCCAGGGCGAGCTGGTGATGAAGGGCTACTGGCGCAACGCGGCGCTGACCGAGGCGACGCTGGTCGACGGCTGGCTCCACACCGGCGACATCGGCCACGGCGACGAGCGCGGGCGGATCGTCATCACCGACCGCAAGAAGGACATGATCGTCAATGACAAGGGCGACAACGTCTCCCCCCAGAAGATCGAGGGGATGCTGACGCTCCAGCCCGAGATCGCCCAGGCCATGGTCGTCGGCGACAAGCGGCCCTACATCGTCGGCCTGATCGTGCCCGACGCCGACTGGGCGCTGGAATGGGCCCGCGCCCAGGGCGAGAAGTTCGACTTCGCCGCCTTGCAGGACCTCCCCGCCTTCCGCAGCGCGATCCGCGCGGCGATCGACCGGGTCAACGCCGATCTCTCGGTGATCGAGAAGGTCCGCTCATTCGCCTTCGCCGACGAGGCCTTCTCCATCGAGAACGAGGAGATGACGCCAAGCCTGAAGATCCGGCGGCACAAGCTGAAGGACCGCTACGGCGCGCGGCTGGACGGGCTTTATAAGGGCTAGCTACCGCGCTGTCGGGCCGCTGTCGGACCGTTGTCGTTGTCCTGATTTCGCGTTGAGCCTATCCGGCGGCAACTACAGGACGCAAGTATGTTGGTTCAACAAATGAGGCTCCAAAAGGGCTGGTCCCAGGAGCAATTGGCCGATCTGAGTGGCCTCAACGTACGCACAATCCAACGCATCGAGAGCGGACGCTCTGTCAGCGTCGAATCATTCAAGGCGTTGGGCGCCGCATTCAACGTCGATTTTTCCTTGTTGCAGGAAGACGCCGTGCGCGAGATCACGACCACCCCGGAGCAAACCGAAGTCGCGCTGGCCTTTGGTCGAATGCGACGAATGCAAGATTTTTATCACCGCCTGCTGCGTTTTTGCATGATTTCCGGATTTCTGATCGTAGCCGACCTCTTGGTACAGCCGCGCTTGGAAACGCAAATCGATGCCCTGCTGTGGATTATTCCCACAATAGCCATTTGGGGACTGTTGGTGTTCATCGATGGAATGCGGACGTTCGAATTACTGCCTTGGCATCGGGCTGAATGGGAGAAGCGCAAGGTCGAGAAACTGCTGGGACGAGAGCTTTAGGCCATGGATAGCAATCCAAAACTTGCAACCGAAAGTGCTGTAGCGATCCAGATCACTGGTGTGACCCTGTCGTTGGGAACCTACGCAGCGATTCATTTAGCGGCGCTGGGGCTGGCCATCCACGGCTTCACAATCCCCGACTTGGTGGTGCTTGCCATGTCGTGGGTTCTTGCTCTGTCGTTGATCATCTGGGTGCTCCGGGTGGAGCGCGGCGACTTGGCTTCGTTCGGTATGGGGCGGCCGACCGTCGCGTCACTCGGCTGGGGGCTTCTTGGAGTCGTGGCCACCTTTGCTGCCATGGCAATCTATTATCGCGTAATTGCCCCAATGTTCGGTGCCGTCTCCCCGGCACCCGCCACGTTTAATTCGGTGGCGCAGATGCCGCTGAGCAAGATTGTCATGGCTTGTGCAACCGCCGGATTTTGCGAGGAACTGATTTTTCGATTTTACGCCATCTCACGCCTGCACAGACTTACAGGCAACATTTGGATCGCCTCAATTGTGCCGATGATCGTTTTTGTCGGACTACACCTACCTGGTTTTGGCTTGGCGCAAGTCCTTCCAGTAACATGCGGAGCGGTCGTGTTGACGATACTTTATTGGCAGCGACACGATTTCTGGAGTAATTTCATCACCCATTTCGTGACGGATTTCGTGGCATTTGGCGCCGCCGCTGCACTCGGACATTGACGAGCGTTAAGTCGCTTGCAGCTCAGGCCGCTTCCTTCTCCACCCACTCCGGGTAGAAGCTCGGCGCGCGGGTGGACCAGCCGGGGGCGGTCGCGGCGGCTTCGCTGAGGGACTGGAGCAGGCCCTTGCGGCGGTCCGGGCGGATCTGCGGCAGGGCGGCGGCGGCGCAGAAGGCGCTCGGCAGCCAGGGGCGGATCTCCGGGCCGAGCAGCCGCTCGTAGAGGAAGCGATAGGCGGAGAAGCCGCCGAGGCGCTCCTGGGCGAGGTCGAAGGCGGTGACGCGCACCAGCTTGCCGAGGAAGGTCTCCAGCGCCTCGAAGCTCGTCTCGCTCGGCAGCTCGCCGCGCAGGGCCTTCAGCTCCTGATAGACGACGTACTGGCTGCGGATCGAGGCGGTCTCCGCCGCGTCGCGGGCCCAGAGCTTGAAGGCATCCTGCCGGCCGAGGCCGACGTCGAGGCTGCGCTTGATATAGCGCTGCTCGCACGAGGTGAAGCTGGCGAACTCGCGCAGCTCGGCAATGGTCAGCGTGGCGGTGCCGGTATTCGACATGGCGGTTTCCCCTGTTGGGGAGAGATCACCACAGTTTGGTTATCAAGCGGTTAACCAGGGTGGTTTTGTCTACCGCCGCGATGACGGACGCCGGTCAAATCAATCCCGCCAGCGGGCTCGACGGATCGGCATATTTGCGCGTCTGCATCCGGCCCGAGCGATAGGCCTCGCGGCCCGCCTCGACCGCCAGCCTCATCGCGCGGGCCATGCGGACCGGGTCTTTGGCCTCGGCGATGGCGGTGTTCATCAGCACGCCGTCGCAGCCCAGCTCCATCGCCACGGCCGCGTCGCTCGCCGTGCCGACGCCGGCGTCGACCAGCACCGGCACGCCCGCGCCCTCGACGATCAGGCGGATCGTCACGCGGTTCTGGATGCCGAGGCCCGAGCCGATCGGCGCGCCGAGCGGCATGACCGCCACGGCGCCCGCGCTTTCGAGCTGCTTCGCCGCGATCGGATCGTCGACGCAATAGACCATCGGCAGGAAGCCTTCCTTCGCCAGGGTCTCGGTCGCCTTCAGCGTCTCGCGCATGTCGGGGTAGAGGGTGCGCGCCTCGCCCAGCACCTCCAGCTTGACGAGGTCCCAGCCGCCCGCCTCGCGCGCCAGGCGCAGGGTGCGGATCGCCTCCTCGGCGGTGAAGCAGCCGGCGGTGTTGGGCAGGTAGGTGATCTTCTTCGGATCGATGAAGTCGGTGAGCATCGGCGCCTTGGGATCGCTGACGTTCACCCGGCGCACGGCGACGGTCACGATCTCCGCGCCCGAGGCCTCGACCGCGGCGGCGTTCTGGGCGAAGTCCTTGTACTTGCCGGTGCCGACGATCAGGCGCGAGCGGAAGGTGCGGCCGGCGACGGTCCAGGTATCGGGGGCCCAGGTATCGGGGTCAGTCATGGTCTGATGGTCTCCTCCGCCGACGAAATGGACGATTTCCAGCACGTCGCCGTCGCCCAGGACGATGTCGCCCAGGGTCGAGCGCGGCGCGATCTCGGCATTGCGCTCGACCGCGACCTTGCGCGGGTCGAGCCCGAGCGCGGCGACGAGGTCGGCGACGGTCGCGCCCGCGGCGATGCGGCGCGGCTCGCCGTTGACGGTGAGGGAAATCTCAGCGGACATGCAGGAAGCGCCTTAGCGCTCAGTGGGCGTGGCGCAAGTTCCGGATATGCGCGAGGGCGACGAGGGCGACCCCGGCGATGGTCAGCACCGCCTCGGCCGGGCCGTGGCCGACGAACAGCGCCGCGGCCATCAGGGCGATCCCGCAGCCGCCGATCAGCAGCGGCCCGGTGCGCCCATGGCGCAGGGCGCCGAGGCCGAGCGTCAGCAGGCCGATGCCGACCGCGAGCGCCAGGCCGATCTCGTGGATCTCGGGCCGCAGCAGCACCCCGCCGCCGATGCCGAGCACGGTGACGAGCAGCAGGCTGGCCAGGCAATGCACGGCGCAAAACCCGGAAAGCACCATGCCCAGGCTGTCCAGCCTGTTCCGAATCGAGAGTACCGCGTCGCGCATGGCGATCCCACTATGATATGTTGTATCATCGTGCAACCCCTGCCGGCGCATCCCGTTCCCGGAGGTCCCGGGCTGCTCCCGCCTCGGCCGAGCGCACTCTCGCGGGAAGGCCGGGCTGACGCGGTCGGGCCATAATCGGCATCCCGTTACCTTCCGTTACAATCCGCCGATTGACCCCGGGGGCGTTTCGCTGAACATGCCGGGCGATGGGAGAGGCCTGACAAGATGCAATACCTAGGCGAACTGGCGAAGAACTGGCGTCCGTTGCTGGCCGCGACGATCGGCATGGGCAGCGGCATGTCGATGGCCGGGGTGATCACCAGCACGATCGCGCCGAGCATGGTCGCGGCCAACCACTGGGCCGCGGCGGACTTCGCCAAGGTCGGCAGCCTGGCGATCTTCACCGCCTTCGTCTTCCCCTTCGTCGGCCGCCTGGCGGACGTGCTCGGGGTCCGGCTCACGGCGCTGATCGGCCAGATCACGCTGCCGCTGGCCTTCCTCGCCTACAGCATGATGCAGGGCTCACTTTCGACCTATATCGCGATCTTCGTGGTCCAGAGCATCTTCTGCGTCACCACCACCTCGACGGTCTATTCGCGGCTCGCCGTGCAATACGTCCGGAACGCGCGCGGCCTGGCCCTGGCGATCGTCGCTTCCGGCCCGGCGTTCAGCGGGCTGGTGATGACCCCGATCCTCAACTCCTATGTCGAGAAATACGGCTGGCAGGCGAGCTATCAGGCCCTGGCGATCTTCGCCGCCGTCGCGGGCGTCGTCGTCTTCCTGCTGATCCCCGCGCGCAATCCCGGCGACGAGCGCCCCGCCGCGGCCCCCAAGCGCCGCGCGCGCGAGGACTACCCGGCGATCTTCCGCACCCCGGCTTTCTGGATCCTCGCCGTCGCCATGCTGCTGTGCAACCTGCCGCAGACGATCCTCCAGGTGCAGGCGAAGCTGCTGCTGCTGGCCAACGGCATCTCGGGTGCGGGCGCGGCGACCGTGCTGATGATGGTCCAGTTCGGGATGCTGGCCGGCCGCTTCGTGACCGGCGTGGCGCTCGACCGGCTGCGACCCTATTTCGTCTCCTTCGTCATGCTCGGCGCGCCGAGCATCGGCCTGTTCATCTTCGCCTCCAGCTACGATTCGCCGGCGATCCTGACCTTCGCGATGTTCTGCATCGGCTTCGCCTTCGGCGCCGAGGGCGATCTCGTCGCCTTCCTCGTCGCGCGGCATTTCGGGGTGAAGGTCTACGGCTCGGTCATGGGCCTGCTGACCTTCGTCATGTCCTTCTCGACCGCGAGCGGCGCGGCTCTGCTCGGCTTCACCATGGAGCGCACCGGCGGCTTCGACCTCTACCTGGTGATCGCCGGCACCGCCGTCCTGGTGGGCGCGGCCTCGCTCCTCCTGCTGGGCAAGGGCCACCCCCCGACGCCGGAGGAGCAGGCCATCGAGGAAACCGTGCCCCACCCCGGCGTGCAGGTCACGGGCCAGGTCTAGGGTGCCCTCCCTCAAGCTCCTCCCCGTCCTGGGGTAGAGCCGACATTTCCATCCCCGTTCCCCTCACACGTTCGTCACCCCGGGCTTGATCCGGGGGTCCCGCTTTCCTTGTCCGGCGTGGCGCAGGAAGAAGCGGGGCCCCGGATCAAGTCCGGGGCGACGAAGTTCGGGGGAGGAGGAGAGAAAGAGGCGGACACGCCTGATCGCCCGCTGGCGAATGCGGGGTAACGCCGGGAAAGAATGACGCAGGCGGGAAACGGCCGGCGGTAGGTGCCTGGACCATACAGGCTTGGCTCGCATGTGTTGGCGGTGCGAACGGCCGGAAGGGTCACGCGAAACCCGCCGGCTCGGCCCTGGGATGGCTAAGGACAGGAGGCGGGTCGGGCTCGCAAGCGGCCGCCTCGGGGCAAGGTCCTTGGCCATGGGAACGGACGCTCAGGTCCGCTGAGCGCCGGCCGTTGTAGCGGAAGAGGCCAGGA
>ERZ778022.4543-NODE-4543-length-11927-cov-4.318480_pt1 | contig 11927 bp, 7 predicted proteins | sample MGYA00375752_ERZ778022 | MGnify/ENA primary metagenome ERZ778022 (study PRJEB29350, sample SAMN05389826) | bioreactor metagenome | isolation source: Thiocyanate bioreactor | place: South Africa: University of Cape Town | collected 2014-04-04 ... | reverse complement strand
CGTCACGACGCTCGGAATGCGTGCGCGGCCGGCCGCTCCGATGACGGCGTCACGCTCGGGACCGGCGGCGACGGCGAGCTCGCGGAACACGCGCCGGGCGGCCGCTTCATCCGGGTGCTGCGCGAGCGCGCCGCCGATGGCCTCGAAGAGCGAGAAGCGGTCGAGCTCCTCGCCGCCGTCGAGCTTTGCGAGGAGCGAGCGGCGCGCCTCGAGCCCGCCGCTGCTCCCGAGCGCGACGGCCGCATGAAGGCGGACGGCGGGGTCGACGTCCGCGAGGAGCGGCACGAGCGCGTCGTCGGCTGCCCGTCCGATCGCCGACGCAGGCGCGTTCGAAGCACCCGCTGTGGCGAGCGGGCCAAGAGCACCGAGTGCGTCGATCGCGGCGAGACGCAGGCTCTCGTCCTTTGCGTTGACGAGGCCGATGAGCTCGTTCGCCGCGCGCGGAGCGCCGGTGCGCCCGAGCAGCGTTGCGATGGCCGCGCGTTCTTGCGTGGAGGTGCGCGGGTTCTTCAGTGTGGCAGCGAGCGGTTCGACGGCGCGGCCGTCGGGACGTGCAGGATCGAGGAGCGCGGTTGCCGCGCGTCGAGCCTCGTCGCGCGTCGCCGGGCTCGGATCCGCGACGAACTCGAGGACGACGGGCACCTGCTCGGGCGTGCCGGCGCCGGCGAGCGCGTGAAGCGCTGCTACCGGAGGGAGCGTGCCCTTGCGCAGCGCCGCGACGATCGCCGGTGCGCTTCCCGTCGCGCGGAGCTCGCCGAGCACCCACGCGGCGCTCGAAGCGACGGCAGGAGAGACAGGGCGATCGAGGAGGGCGGGGAGCTCGGCGACGGCGGGTTTCCAGCGTAGTCGAAACCGCCGTCACCATAGGCGGCGACGAGCGCCTCGCGGACGGGCGTGCGCTCGACCCCTGCGGTGGCGTCTTCCTGGGTGCCGAGCGCCTTCACGAGCGCGCGGACTGCCCCCGGAGTGCCGATGCGGCCGAGCGCGACGAGCGCGGACTGTCGGATGCCGGGCGTGCGCTCGAGGGCGAGCGGCGCGATCGGCTCGACCGCGTCGGGCGCGCGGAGGCGGCCGAGCGCCGAGAGCGCCTCGACCTTCACCTCGGGGACGTTGTCGCGCAACGCGAGAAGCAGTGCCTGCGTGGCGCGCGTATCGCCGAGGTCGCCGAGCGCACGAACGACGGCCTGGCGGACGTCGGGGACGGAGTCCTGCACCTTCCCGACGAGCGGCACGACCGCGCGCGTATCGCCGAGCCGCGCCAGCGCGCGAGCTACCTGCGCGCGCACGTTCGGCGTCGGGTCGTCGAGCTTTCCTGCGAGCGGCGCGACCGCCTCCGGTGACCCCGATGCGCCGAGGGCATCTGCACATGCGAGGCGCACTTGCGGATCGGCGTCGCCGAGCGCGCGTGCGAGAGGCTGGACCGCGCGCGGGTTCGGCATCGCGTGGGCGACCTCGCAGGCGGCGACGCGCAGCCGCGTCTCGCGTTCACCGAGCCACGCGATGGTGACGTCGTTGGCGGCGTTCACGCGGAGGCGGACCGCCGACTGCGCGGCCGCGAGTCGGACCTCAACGTCGGCGTCGGCGAGCGCCTTGAGGACGAGCGGCGCGGCCCGTGTCCCTCCGAGGTTCGCGAGGTCCCGCGCGGCGACGCGTCGGCTCGTCGGATCCGGCGACGAGAGCCCGCGCTCGATCCGCTCGGGCACGTCCGGCCAGACGAGCGCCTCCGCGTGGAACGCAGCCGTCCCGCAGACGACGAGGAGCGCGGCAGTTACGAGACGGCGCACGTACAAGACATTAGGCCGGCGAGGACCTTCCGTCATCCGGGATCGGCCGCGCGCCCGGCGCCGGCGCGGGCAATCCGCTCATGCCTTCTCCGCCGGCCTCCGCGGGCGTCACTCGGGATCGCAGGGGCCGTCGCACGGATGACTGATCGTGCCGCCGGGGCGCAAGAACTCGTCCATTTGGCGCAGCGCTCCGGCGTTCACGCGGACGCCTTCGTGGACCTCGTTCTGCCCGAGCGGCGAGGGCGTCGCGTACCCGCTCGTGTCGATGCCGAAATCGAACAGCGTGAGGGCGCTCGCGCCGTTCGCGGCCGCCACCGACTCGAGCCCGAACACGTTCGCGGGCGAGGGCGTCAGGAGCTTCACACCGAGCGCGCGCGCGTGGAGGTAGCTCCCGGCGTTCGGCACCTGCGCGTCGCCGAGGCCGACCTGGAGGAGCACGCGACGCTCGGGCACGGCGTGCACCAGCGGCGCGTAGGTGATGGGATCGATCCGATCGAGCGGACGCTGGAACATCGCGACGTACGCCTGCACCATCAGCTCGTCCTTGAAGGTCACGTCGAGGACGATCGAGAAGGGGCCGAAGTTCGCCGAGCGCGGCATCATGTGCGTGAAGCCGCCACCGCCGACGTTGAGCACGACGCGCGAGAAGTCCGGATTGAGCGCCGCGAGGGTCCCGCCGAGGATGTGGCCCTGGCTCGCGCCGAAATAGCCGATGAAGCTAGGGTCGTAGACGAGCTGCCCGGCGTTCGACGCTCCTCCGGGACCGACGACTACGCCTTCCCCCTCGGCGGGGCGCATGAGCTCCGGCGCCTTCGCGAGCGGGCCCCGGAACGCCGCCGTTGCGACGAGCCAGTTCGCCATCGCTTGGTGCGCGCGCTCGGCGAAGTCGGCGCCGTGGCTGGGATCGTCGCCGAGCGTCGTGCTGACGCGTCCGACGTCTTCCTTGGACATCCCCCACCAGTCGATCCCGAGCTCGACGGCCGCGAGCTTCTCCGCGATCGTCTTCGCTCCGTTGCCCTCGAGCTCGGTGCGCCCGCCGAAGAACCCGTGCCCGTAGGCGAGGGCGCGTCCCGGCTCGAAGCGATCGCGCACCGAGATCGGCACGTTGATGGTGAACTCGAACGTCGTCATCCCGTTCTGGGCGACGAGGCCGTCGGCGCCGCGAAAGATGCGCCCCGCGGGCCCCGGCTGATCGAGGAAGAGCGGCGCCTGGATCGTGCCGGTGATCGTGCGCCAGATTCGATCGGTGCCGGGCTTCGTCTCCGTGATCGTGACCGTCGGCGTGTTCGCGGCGAGCCATGCGAGCGTGAGCTCGCGCACGCGAAGCATGTCGGCCCGGGGCTGCTCTTCGCTCCCCGTCGTGAAGTCCCACGCGAGCTGCAGGTCCTTACGGGCGATGCCGGCGCGCTCGAGCACCGCGAACACCTCGCGATCGAAGCGGTCCTTCATCGCGCCGAGCGCAGGATCCTTCGCCACGGAGCCGTCGCGGAGGCGGCGGAAGCCCTCGGGCGGCGGGGCGAGCCCTGCTGCGTTTGCCGGCGCGCCCTCGGCCGGTGCGAGCCGGACGCCCTTGAGCGCGACGACGTAGCGCCGCTTCGGTGCGAGCGGAGCGAACGTGCGCAGGACGATCGGCTCGTGCTCGGCGTCGACGCCACGCTCGATCTTGTCCGTGTAGTGCGGGATGAACGCGCCGGTCTCGGTGTCGATGATGACGGTGGCGCTGCTCGCCGTGGCGCTGAGACTGGGATCGTCGAGAATCCCGGCGAGGCCGTCCTTCACCACGCTGCTGGGAAGCGTCGCGACGATGGTGGGGATGAGGGAGAAGCCGTCCATCGGGACGACGTCGTGCAGGTCCGCACCACCGCCGGCCGCGCGCTGGGGCTTGGCGGCTCCGCGCATCGAGAGACGCGGAGCGCCTCCAGCGACCTCGCGATAGAAGTCGGAGGGGTAGGGGAGGATGCACGTCCCGCGCGATGCTTCGTCGAGGCGTGTCCGCGCGAGGAGCGGCTGACAACCCTCCTCGATGACGAGGGCCTCGCTCGAGGCGTTTCCGCCTTCGTCGTCGTTCGAGCAACCGCCAGAGAGCGCCGCGACCCCTGCGAGGATCCAGAGCCCGACCCGAGCCACCATCGTTCGACCGGAGTTCAAAGCTCATCCAGAAGAGCGCCATGGCCGAGCCGGTGCAAGCGGGAATGATGGCTCCGCGACGGCCCGCCCCGGATAGCGATCGCGAATCGCGATCGCGATCGCGATCGCTAGGAGAGGCCGCTTCGACGTCGCGTGAACCAGTGCGCGCCGAGGAGGACGGCGGCGGCGAGCGTCCACGTCCACGGTGGAGCGAGGGGAACGACGTGGCGTTCGGCGCTCACGACCGCCGGCTTGGGCAAGGGCAGCGCGAGGTCGTCGCTCGCCCAGCGGAAGGTGCCGCCCGTCGCGGCGGCGAGGGCGCGGAGGCGATCGCCGTCGGGGCGCGAGTCCGCCCACTCGTCACCGCCGGCCTCGCACGCGAAGTCGCGACGGGTGGTCGGCCCCGGTCCGAGCTTGAGCCGCGCGGTGTAGCCGCCCGCGGGCAGCGGCGGGAGCGTCACCTCCACGGTGCCGGCGGCGAAGGGCGCGCGCTTCGGCACTTCGACCTTCAGCGGCGCGACGTCCTGGCGATCGAGGCGGCGGAGCTCCACGACCATCTCGCGCCCGGCCGGATCCTTCGTGCTGTCCGGTGCGCGCACGCGCAGGCGTGCCGGCTCGTCGGCGACGCATGAGCCGACGAGATCGAGCTGTCCCGACTCGAAGCGCGGATCGCGCATCAGCCATCCGAGGAGGCCGTCCCACATCGCGCCGTAGCCGCGGCCCGAGGTGCGGGCGCCGAGCTGCGAGAACTCGAGCTGCCAGGCGCCGTCGATGCCGAGCGCGATCGAGCGGCCGTCGCCCTGATCGCCGATCGCGAGGATCGGCATCGGTGCGCCACTCTTCGTCGTGCGTGTCGGGTGCGACCAGAGCACGAGACCGCCGGCGCGCACGTCTCCGAGGATGTTCGTGCCCGGCATCTGCGGGAGCTCTTCGGAGACGATGTCGCGGAGCGGTGCGAGGAGCGGCGCGGTGCGGCCGTCCTCGGTCCACACGGGGGTGACCGAGGCGACGTCCGCGGCGGTCGCGCCCGGTGAGCTGTCGAGCGAGATCGGGAGAACCTCGGCCAGCGGCGTACCGGCGTAGCCGCCGGCGACGAAGGAGTTCTGGCCGCCGACCATGATCAAGCCGCCGCCGGATCTCACGTAGCGCGCGAGCTGGGGGAGATGCTTCTCCAGTCGGTACGGCTGGGCGTCGAAGTCCTGGAGCACGACCGCGTCGAACGAGGGAAGGTGGTCGGTGAATAGCTCGTCGACGGGGAAGGGAATGAGCGCGAGGTCCTCTGACCGCGCGTTCGGATTGTCCGATTCGGTGCGGAGGATGAAGAACGCGACGACGTCGACGGACGCATCGCTCTTGAGCCATTGCCGGAGCGCGCGCACGTCGTTCGTCGGGCGCCCCGCCACGTGCAGGACGCGTACGCGCTCGCGCGCGACGACGAAGGTGAGCAAGCGCCGGTCGTTCTCGGGGATCGTGTCGCCCGAGGGCGGAGTGATGGCGATCTCGATGATGCGCGCGCCCGCGCGCTCGAGCGTGACCGAGAGATCGACGGTGCCCTTTCCGTCCTTGAGGTGAGAGAGCCCGGTGGCGAGGAGCGCGGGCGGCCCGTCCTCGCGGAGCTCGCGGGCAGTGACGGTGAGCTCGTCGCACGCGAGGCCGCCGCTGCATCCGACCTCGACACGGAGCGGGATCGGGACGTGTGCCACCGCGGCGCCGGCGGCCGAGACGCGCCGGACACTCGCGTCGGGCGGCCCCTCGCGCGTCGTCGCCACGGCGTGGATCGGCACCTTGAGCTCCTTGCCGAGCGCCGCGAGGTTCTCCTTCGAGACGCCTTCGGCCGGATCATCGAGACGGCCGTCGGACACGACGACGACGGCCTGCGGGCGCTCCTCCGACGAGGCCGCGAGCGCGTGGAGAGCCGACGTGAGATCGCTCCGCGGCGCGATCGGGCCGCTCGGCCCGGCCGCTTCGCTCTCCTTCACCGTGGCGATGGGAACGGGCGCTCCGTCACCGAACCCGAGGACGAGGAGCCGTGCGTCCTTCGACTTCTTCGTGAGGTCGGCGAGCGCGCGCGCGGCGACGTCGTGACGTGAGGTCTTGCTCGAAGCCTCTTGTGGTAGCGCCATCGACCGCGACGTGTCGGCGAGGACGACGACCTTCGCGCCGATGACGCTCTCGCGCGCGGCGATCCTCACCGGCCGGATGACGGCGAGGAGAAGCGCGAGGAGCGCGAGCACGCCGGTTGCCACGATGGCGACGCCCCCGCGCTCCCGCCGGCGAAGCTCGTGGATGACGAGGACGCCGAGGCTGACGAGGACGAGGGCGCACGCGAGGACCGCCGCCCACGGCGGCAGGTCGCCGTTGACGGCGAGCCGCGTGCTCATGCTCATCTGTTCGACCGTCGTGTCCACCCGTGCTCCGTTCAGGGAATCACGGCGCCGGCCCGGCGACGCATGAGGAACGGCGCGTGGACCTGGTCGTCCTTGTAGTTCGAGCAGAGGACGTACATCGCGATGTTCACCGCCAGGCGGATCGCGCGCTCGCGCTGGATGTCGCCTCCCGGCACGACGGGGTTCTCCCAGGCGCCGGTCGCGCCGCGCGCGAGCGCTCCGCCGAGGTCGTGCGTCGAGAACACCACCTGCGTCTGTCCTCCACGGACGATCGCGTCGAGCGTGCGCGGTCCGGCCACGCGGCCTTCGGCGCGCTTGAGGAGGTAGAACGACTTGAAGAGGACGTGGTCGGGCCCGAGCGAGATCGGGCTCGTGTCGGGCAGGACGCGTGCGATCTGTTCCCGGGCGGTGCGGCCGAACGCGCTCGCGTTGCTCCGACTCTCCGCCGACGCCTCGGATGCACCGGCGTCGTCGACGAGGAGGATCCCGCCGAGCGCGAAGAACCGACGGAGGCCGGCGATCTCCTGGGGCGAGAGCGCCGAGACCGCCGCGTCGCCGCTCCACCACAGGAACGGCCCGTCGACGACACCCGGCTCGTCCGCCCGGACCTGGCTCGGCTTGAGCCGCGCGGGGGCGCTCGTCCGCTGTACGAGCTCCCACGACCAGCGACCCGCTGCGCTCGCTCGTGCAGCGCCCGTCGTCCCGCCCGCGAGGAGCGCGCGCGGATCGAATGCGCCGACGTCGCCGAACGCGCGAGCCGGCCGTGGCAAGAACAGGACGAGGACGCCGAGCGCGAAGGCGAACGGGAAGAGTCGCATGAGCGTCCGGCGCATCCCGGCCACGTTAGCAGGCCAGCGGCGCTCGCGGCACGGCCCTCCGATGCCTCTTGTCGCCGAAGGGGCTCACCGGAGGCGAGGCGGCGCGAGAAGCGCGGCCGTTGGGAACCGCTGCTCCGCTGCGCCGCGTGCCCGCTCAGCCGGCCGGCGAGCAGCGCGAATCGAAGCGCGCATCGGCGCGTGTGTGCCGAGAGGCCTAGGCGGCTGCGTTCAGAGCGTCCCCTCGAAGCCGAGGCTCGGGATCGCGATCGGCCCGATCTCCTCCGGCTTGCAGCGCGGCGGAAGGCCCGAGCACGTGACGCCGATCGCCTCCTTCATCAGGAGCGCGTTGAACATCTCGGCAGTGAGCGCGAACGAGTTGCCGTTCTTCTGGACCCACCGCTTCTCGATGCGGAGGTCGATGCGATGGAACGCGGGCGTGCGCGCGTTCGGCAGGAGGAGCGAGTTGAGCGTCGAGTATGGAATGCCGGAGTAGACGGTGTAGCGCCCGCCCGTACGCCAGCCCTTCCCGAGGTCGACCGAGAGGACGACGTTCAGGACGTGGGTGCGGTCGAACTCGCTCAGGCGTGAGGTCTGGCGCCGGACGGTCACGTCATACGAGTCGCGCGTCGAGCGAGACAGCGTGTACGAGACCCAGCCGCCGACGCGCTTGCCGAGGTTCCGCTTCAGCATCACCTCCATGCCGACCGAGCGACCGCGTGCTCCCGAGGGATCGCACCTCGGATCCTGGACATCGCATTGCTGGGCGATGTCGACGAGGCCCGTGTACGTGTGGAGATACCCGGTGACCTGCGCGTTGAGGTCCGCCGGCAACGGGATCTCGAGTCCCTGGCTCAGGTGGTAGCCGGACTGGAGCCCGCGCCGGAGCTGCGCGAACGAGAGCGCGGGGATGGGAACGGGGAAGGCGGCGGGCTGGTGCGCGATCCCGACCGCGCCGAGGTGGTAGATCGGACCGATCTGGATGCGTGTCGTGACGCGTGGATCGAGCGCCGGGATCGCGCGCGCCTTCCCGATTCCGCGCGACGTGAAGAGGTCCGCACGCAGGCCCGGCGTGACCTCGACGCGCGAGCCGAGCTTCAGCGGCGTGTCGAGCCAGACGGCCATGTTCGTGTCCTTCTGGAGGCCGACCATGCCGCTCGAGCTGGCCTCGTCGGGGGTCGGAGTCTCGGGCTGTCCGGACGCCCCGAGGCGGAAGTCGAAGTTCTGGAACTGCAGGTCCGCGCCGCCCCTCACGCGCACCGCATGGCTGAGCCGCTCCTCGGCCTGCACCCGTGTGCCGAAGAGCCACGACCGCGCAGCGAAGTCCTGGCTCCCCGTGCGGTCGTAGCCGAAGGTGATCGCGGTGCGCATCGAGCCGGTCGCGCTCGTCCGTCGGTCCCACCTCAGGTCGAGCCGGTGGAACTGGATGTTGAGGACCTCGGTGAGGTGATCGTCGGGGCCCCTTTCGGTCTCGTCGCGCTGGCTGACGGAGTCGTAGCTCCCGAAGCCGAGGACCGAGACGACGTCGCGATCGGATAGTCTGTAAGATACACGGGTCTGATAGTCCCAGTACGCGAGCCCGGCGTTCGGCGCGAAGATGGAGAGCAGGAGGCCCGGGTAGCCGTAGCGACCCGACACGAGCGCGCTGCCCCGCGCTCGGGACCCGTCGCCCTCGACCTGCTTGCCGAACGGCGCCTCCACGAGCGCGCCGGCGTCGAACAGGCGGAGCGTCCAGTCGGTTCGTGTGTGATCGGCCGGACGCACCGTATCCGCCGAGAGCACGCCTCCAGCGAAGCGCCCGTACGAGACCGGATAGGCGCCCTTGTAGAGATCGACGTGGTCGATGAGCGCCGGATACATGACTGCCGGGCCGACCCCGAGGTGGAAGAGGCCAGGCACGCGGACGCCGTCGATGAAGAAGCCGGTGTTGCCGGGCGGCGCGCCGCGGACGAAGAAGTAGGGCAGTCCGCTGACGATGGGCGTGACGCCCGGGAGCGACTCGATCGCGCGAAAGGCGTCTCCGAATGCGCCGGGCACCTGACGGATCTCGCGGCCGCCGATCGTATCCTTCGGCGCCGTGGGCTCGCGTCGCTTCACGCCGTTGACGCGCACCTCGGTCGGGCTCGTGTCCGGAGCGGGCGGCGTGCGGGCCGCGGGGACCGCTGCCGCATCGGAGGGTGAAGCTGGGGAGGTGGTCGGCGGAGGAGGGGACGAAGGCTCCTCTGCCGAGGCGTTTGCGCTGACGAGGGCGATCGCGACGACCGCCACACGCCGCGCGGCCGTCAGTCGAAGTCGTCGACCCGCCACACGCCGCCCTCGCGTTTCAGCTTGACGCTGTGTCCGCCGGGGATTGTCACGATGGCACCGTCGCCCGTGACCTCGACATGCAGGGTCTCCGGGCGCTCGAGGCCCGAGACAAGTGAACGAAGATCTTGTTCGATTGCCGCCCGCGTGGACGGCGTGAGCACACGCATCAGGCCCGCATAGCTGCGACGCGCGAGGACGCGGCGGAGCTGATCGAGCGCTTGTTCGGGCGTTCGCGAACCTCCTGGGAGTACGCCCGACGACGTGATCCAGAAACGTCCCTCGCGGAGCTCGAGCTGCGCCTCCTCGCCGTCCTCGTAGCGAAGCCGCGCGACGGCCTCGACCCGTGCGTCTTTCGCCGTCAGGGTCTTCGCCTGCTCGGCGAGCTCGCTTCGCTGCTCGGAGACGAGGCGCTTCACGTCCTCGCGCGAGCGCGACTTCTGCGCGGACGTCGTCATCATCTCGTAGATGGCGTCGCCGTCACCACGCGACGCGGCCTGCGCATACTCCTCCGCGGCGCTCCGCGGGTCCGGCACCGCGCGACCGGAGCACGCCGTCACGAACACGAGTGCGAGTCCGGAGCAGAGAGACGAACGCATCGGCGAAAGCACAGTAGTACGAATTCCCACTCGCTTCACGCATCCGACGACGGTATCGGCACGATTGCCGAGTATCGAAGAGCGCACGCAATCGGAGGCCGCAGCGTGGGCGGCACGCGAGGCCGAACCTGCGGCGATCAGCGGCCGTTCGGGCGATTCGACACCGGGCCGGCCGTCGCTGCAGCAGGCTCCCGCGCCGAGGGGCGCGTCGACGTTGCGGAGCCTGCGATCGTCAAGTCGAGATCGAAGACGTCTCGCAAGAGCTCCGACTTGGCGCGCACGGTCCACTCTTCGAGCTCGCGCTCCTCGTCGCCGGTGATGAAGAGGTTCATCTTCCGTCCCTTGCCGTCGATCTCGGCACGCACGTTCTTCACCTTCCCGAGGTGCTCGCGGTCGAGCGCGTCGGCGATGCGGAGGATCGCGGAGAGGCCGCGCACCTTCGTCCGCGATTCCTTGTCGAGGTCACGGAAGTTGGGGTGCGAGAGATCGGGCGGGCTCTTGCGGTGATACCGAGCGACGTTCGCGACGATCGCGCGCTCGCCGGGCGTGAGTCCCATGATGTCGCTGTGCTGAATCAGGTAGTAGCTGTGCTTGTGGTGACCGCCGTAGCTGACGTAGTCACCGACGTCGTGGAGTAGGGCGGCCGTTCGGAGGAGGAGCCGCTCGCGTTCGCCGAAGCCGTGGAACGCTGCCATGTCGTCGAAGAGCGACATCGCGAGCGAAGCGACGAGCTCACCGTGCGCCTGATCGAAGCCGTAGCGTTTGCCGAGACGGATGCAGCCGTCGATTACGCTTCGCGCTTCCGACTCCGTGTCCCAGCGGTCGAAATACTTGTCGACGATCTCCTCGAGGATTCCCTCCTTGAGGCCGACACCCGGAGCCACGATGGCCGCCGCCTTGAAGATCTCCGTGACGCGAAGAAAGACCGAGGCTGCCGTCACGATCGTGTCCGCGCGGTCGGGGCGGAGACCGAACGTCTCGCGCCGCTGCTCCGGCGTCATCATGAAGAGCCGGCCCAGCAATGTCTTCATCAGGGGGACGTCGACTGCGCGTGGATAACCCGCGTGGCCGCCCTTCGCCGGGCAGAGCTCCGAGAGCGTGTCGACGCTGCCGCCAGTCCCGACGACGATCTCGAAGGGCAGCTTCCTCAGCGTGGGCACCGCCTCGGCGAGCGTGCGATCGATGCCCTCGACGAGCAGCTTCTGCCGTGCGCGATCGACCGCCTTCACGTTGCGCAGGTACATCTCGAGCAGGCGGACCGTCCCGATGGGGAGCGAGACCGCCCAGACGCTCCGCCCCTTGTCGAGATAGGTGAGCTCGGTCGAGCCGCCACCGACGTCGACCAGGAGCGCGCGCTTGTCCGCGAGCCCGAGCCTGCGAACCACGGCCAGCTGGATGAGCCGCGCTTCCTCGATGCCCTCGATGACCTCGAGCTCGATGCCAGCCTCGCGCCATGCACGCTCGACCAGCGTGGCTCGGTTCGACGCCTCACGGACGGCGCTCGTTGCGGTGGCCCGATAGACGTCGACCTTGGCCGCGTCCATCGCCTGGCGGAACTCCCGGAGCGCGGTGCAGGCGAGCCCGATCGAGGACGAAGCGAGCTTGCCCGTCACGAAGACCTCGCTGCCGAGGCGCACGGGGGCGCGGAGGCTCACCATCTCGCGCCAGGGTGAGCTGGCGTCCGGGAGGAGGGAGAGCTGGTCCCGGTCGAGGCTCGATGCCTGAGCCTCGACGATGCGCAGCCGCAAGGCGTTCGAGCCGAGGTCGAGCGCAGCAAAGCGCGGCATGGGCATCTTCTACCACGATGTCTGGTAGAACCACCTCATGGCGAAGCGTGAGGCGGCAGGTTCTGCGAGCTCATCGTCGACCTCGACCTCCGGCCAAGCCGTCTCCGCCTTCGATCGCGCGAAG
>ERZ778022.4541-NODE-4541-length-11930-cov-5.829895_pt1 | contig 11930 bp, 4 predicted proteins | sample MGYA00375752_ERZ778022 | MGnify/ENA primary metagenome ERZ778022 (study PRJEB29350, sample SAMN05389826) | bioreactor metagenome | isolation source: Thiocyanate bioreactor | place: South Africa: University of Cape Town | collected 2014-04-04 ... | reverse complement strand
GGCGCGTACCAGCTGTTTTCGGGCAGCCTCACAAATATGGCATTTGCCGACGGGCCGGCGTCGGTGGCACGCTTTCGTTATGTCTCGGGGCTGGAGCGCGACGGCGCGGGCTACCTGTACGTTGCCGACGCCTACAATTACCGCATCCGTCGAGTGTCGCCTTCCGGCACTGCCGCCACCCTTTGGGCCGCACATATGGAAATGTCGATGGCGTCGGCACCAACGCACTCATGGGGGGTCTGATAGGCCTGTGCATGGCGCCGGGGGGCACCACCATGTACATCGTTGACCACGATAATCACAAAGTGCGCCACGTTGCCATAACGGCCGCCGTGTTGCCTGCCCCGCTTGCCACCGACACCTTGGCCCTGCTACCGTCGTCGATCGGTGTGGGCGACCAGATGACAGCGTGGCGCTCCGTTGCCGCTGCCGTGGACGCACAGGCGTTGACGATCTCCATGCCGCTGGAGACTGCCAACACCGCCGGCATGAACCCTGCCATCCGCGCCCTGCTGCTGGGCGCCGTGGGTCTGTCGGAGCAGCCCGGCGCGGGGCCGGCCGACGCGCACACGTTCTCCACCTCTGCGCGCCGCGGTCTACACGCCATCACCCTGACCACCACCTACCTGCCGCCGTACGCCCTCGCCCTGCCGGCGCTGGAAACGCTGGATGTTGCAAGCTCGGGCGCGCTGACCATTGCAGCCCATAGTTTCGGCGGCCTGGACAACGTCACATGCATCAACTGCGGCGCCTCGCAAGGGCTGGCTAACTTCTCTGGGGTGGGGCTGCGGTCGTCCGCCACGCCTGGCGACCTGTCGCTGCTGTCGGCGTCCGGCCTGTTCAACCTCACGGGCATCACCACCCTGGACCTCACCGCCGACGACCTCACCTCCATCGAGCAGCACACCTTTGACGGCGCGGTACACCTCACGCACTTATTTATTGGCGGCAACCCCGACCTGACCTCCATCCACTGCGCCGCCTTCACGGCTGCACAACAGCCGCTACTGAGTGCGAGTAACATTGACGAGACGGGCAACCCGCCCAGCAGCTGGCGCGCTGGCTGTCCCTCGCCCTCGGCCACACCCTCCTACACACCCACGCCATCTGGCACCGAGACACCGACGGGCACATTGACTGGCACCGCCACACCCACGTACTCGACGACCAACACCCACACGCCGACTACCACCGGCACCCCCACATACACACCGACGACCACCGTCACGCCCACCTACACGCCGACTACCACCGGCACGCCGACGACCACTGCCACACCCACCTACACGCCGACTGGCACCAACACGCCGACTGGCACCAACACGTACACGCCCACTACCACCGCCACACCTTCGGGCACGCCGACATTTGTGATTACGGCGGCGGCGGCGGCAGGGCTGTCCAAGTCAGACCTGTTCTCCGCCGCGCTGGCGCTGGGTCTGCTGTCAGTGGCCTTCATTGCCGCCCTCCTTGTCACCACCCGCCGGTGCAACCGCTGCTGGCGGGCTCGCCCTGCGTCGTCGTCCACGGCGGCGGCTGCCGTGGCCGCGGCTGCGACTGTGACGGCGGATGCGGATGCCACCACCGAGGTCGCCAAGGCGACGTCGGACGCTGATGCAGCCGACGAGCACGACGGTGTGGCTGTGTAACATTGCAACCTGTAATAACAATTAACATTTCAACCACCGCATGGCCGTCGATTGCGCAGCAGCAGCGTGCCAGCGCCAGGAAGCCCAGGCCGTACCGGTATGCCGCCGGGCTCACGGGCTCCAAACCACAGGCGCGGCATTAATGAGCAGCACCTGGCTGCTGGCGACGCGGCACGGTACCAGAAGGCAGTGCTGCAATGAGTGCACGGCAACAACTACACGCTCAGGTGCTGCGGGGTGGAGGGAGCTGCCACAGGTGCGTGCCGCTACAGCTGGGAGCAGCCAGACGGTTGCCAGGTAGCGGCAGCAGCATCGTCACCAACATGTTATTCCCATACTCTATTACCAGCGGTGGTTGCGCGCCGCCTGCACCGTCGCACGTGTCCCATACCCGGATCGTGCAGTCGGCTGCCACACTGGCCAATCGGTTGCCCGGTAACACAGTCAGATCTAGTACTGGTTGTGCGTGGCCTGTCAACACACGCATGCAGGTGCCACTGGCGGTGTCCCACAACCGCACCATGTTGTCGTAACTCCCGCTCGCAAGGCGGCCGTCCGATAACACCACCAGCGAGGATATGATGCAACCGCACCGTGCCAGCGTTGACACACACTCGCCCGTGCCCACATCCCACAGTTTCACCTCACCGCCCGCAGACGCGCTGGCCACCCTGCCGTCCAGCAGCGCTGCCAGCGCCCGCACCGCACTGTCATGCGCCGCCAGCGTTGTCACCACGGCGCCCGCGTCCGCATCCACCACGCGCAGCCCGCCATCCAAACATCCTGCCACCAGCCTGCCGTTGTGGGCCACCGCCAGCGCCTGTACATCGCTGGCACATACAATGGTGGCGCTGGTGATAACCCGCATATTGTGCGGCGCGTCGCGCGTGTCCCACAGAACAATGCCTTTGAGCGCAATGGCCATTATGTCAGTGCCGCGTACGCCAATGGCGACTCGATGACCGTCGTGTAGCACCGCAAGCACACTCACATACAATCTATAAGTCTTCAGCTCCGCGATCGGTACTTCTGCGTCGCCTCCAGCGGCCAGCCTCCAGAGTGTCACATTCCCGTCGTAAGTGTCGCTGACCAGTCGGCCATCCGGCAGCGGTACCAACATCTGGCCATTCATTGACGCTAGCTTGCCATCGGCGGGCGCAAGGCACCCGCGCGCGCGACATGCCGCGATCGTGACGGGGGACAGGTCCGTGCCGGCGCTTTGCAGCACCTGCAGCGCCGCCAGGTGGTCCAAGCGCGCGTGTTGCGTCACGTTGCGGCAGCACACCATGTGCAGCTCCTCCAGCCCGGCCGGCATGCTGGCAACCGCCGCGTCACCGAGGCCCGTGTAGCTCACGTTCAGCGCCCGCAGCGCCGGCAGGTGGGAGAACACAGCTGCTGGCGTCAACGGCTTGCGCATTTTTGTTCCACGTAGGTCAAGCGACACGAGGGAGGGCGGCAGGGTGGCCAGCGTGGTGTCGCCGTCAATGGGTGTGTTGCGGAGACTGAGCATGCGCAGACAGGTGAGGTGCGCAAACGAAGCAGCCAATGGCAGCTTGTTGCACTCCTGAAGATCCAATACCTGGAGCGACGGCGGCAGCGTAGCAAGGACAGCGCCATCAATTTTTGTGAGCGATGCCTTCAGCACGCGCAGGCGCGCCAGGTGCGCGAGCGACCAGCCACGTGGCCATGAGTTGATTTCGTGGTAAATCTTGCTGCTCACGTCGAGCACCTCCAGCGATGGCGGCAGGCTTGCGACGGCAGTGGCACTAAGCTGGTTGGGTGGTTGGGTGCGCGTCACCACCCGCAGGTGCTGCAGGTGGCTGAAGTTTGCAGCCTCCGGTAACTCGCAGTTGTGCATGCGCAACTCGCGCAGCGACGACGGCAGTCGAGCAAGCCCCGTCACCACAGCATTTGTCTTACTGCAGTCCAGCACCTCCAGTGCTGCCAGGTGCGTGAAGCTGGCCTGCTGCGTCGCTTGTTTGCACTTAGACACGTTTAGCACGCGCAGCGTGGGCGGCAGGTGCGCAATAACGGCGTCGGTGACACTGTCGCACGCAGCTAGGTCCAGGACTGTCACTCCCGCAAGCGCCGCCAACGTCTTGCCGCGGTGCAGGGGTGCATTGGCCGCCAGCTTCATGCCCGTTGCTGCCGGCAGCGCTGTGCGCCACCGAACAGTGTCACGCACTCGTGTGTCAGTGTCGGCCCACGGCACCGCCGCAACTGCCACAGCAAGCGCCGGGTGCAGGCGCCGCAGTGCGGTAGCGTCAGTGGTGTTGAGGCACGCCAGCACCGCCGCCGTCGTGACGACGTTGCCGCCCAGTACCTGCACCAGCAGTGGCGGCACCTTTATTTCATACGACGCAGGTGGTGGAGGTGGTGCGCCGCCCCGCGCCTCTGCCGCCCCACACGAGTGGCGGCGGCGCCGCACACCCGTCGCGGCTGCCATGTTCACAGTGGCTGGACGCACAATAGAGAGCGGTGATAAATGCAGCACGCCGCATGGTGGTGACATTTGCATGCGTTCCGCTCCAACTCGTTGACTGGTGGGAGCAGCTTTCCCATCAACTCCGAGTTGGCTTGGCGTTGAACACCACTTCAAGTTGCAGATTGGTACGGTCACGCGTTCAAGTGCTACGGGGTGGAGGTAGCTGCCACAAATGTACACCGCAATAACCGCCGGCAGCCAGGCGGTTGCCAGGCAGCGGCACCAGCGCTTTGGGTGTGTGGGCCGCCATGTGGTCAGACACATACTGGTATTCTATCACCAGCGGCGGTCGCGCCAGCGAGCCACCCGCGCCGCCAGCGTCGTCGCACATGTCCCACACCCGGATTGTGTTGTCGCCAGAAACGCTGGCAAGCCGGTTGCCTGGCAGCACAGTCAGTGCAGATATTGATTCCGTGTGGTCCGTCAGCATGCGGATGCAGGTGCCGCTGCCGGCGTCCCACAGCCGCACCGTGCCGTCCCAACTCCCGCTCGCCAGGCGGCCGTCCGGCAGCGCCGCCAGTGCTCGAATGGAGCTAGTGCACTCCATCCGCGTTGATACACACGTCCCCGTGCCCACATCCCACAGCTTTAACTCCTTCCCATTCTCTGTCGCGCTGGCCACCTTGCCGCCCAGCAGTGCCGCCAGTAGCGTCACCGGGCTAGGATGAGCCGCCATCGTTGTCACCGCGTCGCCCCCGTCAACATCCACCACGCGCAGCTTGCCATCATGACACCCTGCCACCAGCTTGCCGTTGTGGGCCACGGCCAGTGCAAGCACATCGCTGGTACAGACAGTGATTGGGTAAGCGATAACCCGCGTGCCGGGTGGCGCCTTGCTCGTGTCCCACACAACTATGCCACCGGGCACAATGGCAGTATTGCCACCCACGCCAATGGCAACTCGATGGCCGTCGTGTAGCACCGCAAGCGCACTCAAATAGTATCTGCGAAGGTCTAGCTCGGCTACCGGTACTGCTGCGCCGCGTCCAGCAGGCAGCTCCCACAGTTTCACACACCCGCCGTAAGTGCTGCTGACCAGTCGGCCATCAGGCAGCGACACCAACAAATTGACCTGGGCACCCTCAAGCTCAAGCTTGCCGTCGATTGGCGCAAAGCACCCACGCGCGCGGCACGCCGCGATTGTGGCGCCAGACAGGTTTGTGCCGGCGCTTTGCAGCACCCGCAGTACTGCCAGGTGGTCCAGGCTAGCGCCCTGTGTTATGTTGCAGCAGCACACCATGTGCAGCTCCTCCAGGCCGGCCGGCATGCTGGCCACAGCCGCGTCACCGAGCCTGGAGCAGCTCACGTTCAGCACTCGCAACGCCGGCAGGTCAGGGAATACAGTTGTCACCGTCAGGATTTTGGCATATCTTCCATGTAGATTGAGCGACACGAGGGAGGGCGGCAGGGAGGCCAGCGTCGCGCTGCTGATGCGTGTGTCGGTGAGATTGAGCGTTTGCAAACAGGTGAGGTGTGCCAGCGAGAAGGCAGGAGTAAATGACAGCCTTTCGCAGTTTGCAAGGTCCAGCATGCGGAGGGATGGCGGCAGGCTGGCAATGGCGGCGGCATCAATTTTGGTGCATGATGCAAGCAGCTCGCGCAGGCCGGTCAGGTGCGCAAGCGACCAGCCACGCGGCCATGATGTGTAATCATTGAAAAGGAATCTGCAACTGATGTCAAGCACTTCCAGCGACGGCGGCAGGCTTGCAACGGCGGCGCTGCTAAGCCCTTGGTTCCTGCTGCACATCACCCGTAGCTGCCGCAGGTGGCTGAAGTCCGCGGTGTCTGGCAGGCAGCAGTTGTTCATATGCAACTCGCGCAGGGATGGCGGCAAGCGGGACAGCCCCGCCGTCAGAGCGAATGTTTCGCTGCAGTCCAGCGTCTCCAGCGCCGTCAGGTGCGTAAAGCTAGCATGCTCCAACCCGCTCCTCATCACGTTCAACGTGCGCAGCGTGGACGGCAGGTGTAAAATGTCGCCCGTGCTGGCCCCGCGGTATTCCAGCACTGTCACGCCCCCCAATGCCGCCGGTTCCCTGTCGCGGCGCGAAGGAAATGGGTGGATAAACTTGGTACCGGTAAGCAGGGCGGTCGCCGCCGGCAGCGCTGCACGCCACCGGACAAGGTCACGCACATAAGTTTTGGTGTCGGCCCATGGCACCGCTGCTACTGCCGCGGCAAGCGCCGGGTGCAGGCGCCGCAGCGCGGTGGCGTCGACGGTGTTGAGACATGCCAGCACCACCGCCGACGTGACGACATTGCCGCCCAGCACCTGCACCAGCAGCGGCGGCGGCAAGTCGTGTGCGGCGCCGTCGCCATTCGCGTATGACGGCGGACGCTCCATTGCCGCCGCTGCCATGTTCACAGAGGTGTGTGGACAATAGGGCAATGATAAATGCGGCGCACCGCGTGGAGATGCCAATTACGCGTGGGAGTTAACTGGTGGGATCAGCAGTACCCGCCAACTCGGACTCGGACACAATCGCTTTCTTGGCGTTGAATACCGGTGCTGCCACAGACTCACGTCGCTATCGCTGGTCGAGGCCAGGCGGTTGCCAGGTAGCCGCACCACCGCTCTGTCTGGGCCACCTGGCCCGCCCTAACACTAAATTTAGTACAGTGGTGCACGCAACTAGCCATTCAACAAAATCAATGCGGGCGGGGCCCGGGGCGGGCAACAACTACACGCTATACAGGATGAACGAGCAGCGGCGGCACTACGTCACCATGTGCTCGCCGCGGCTGTGCATTGCGTGCAGGGCAGCCAAGTCTGCAAGCACATTGATGCCGTGGTGGGGCTCCGATGACGCCGGCTGCGGCGGCTGCGGTGGCAGCGGCGGCGGCGGTGGTGGTCCCGCCTGCGGGACGCGAGGGCGGCCAACCGGCATGTTGCTGGTGGGTGACCACCGGGGGCCAGCGTCCAAGCTGGCAGACACGCCAGCAGCGGTCGTGGCGGCGCCTGCCGCCATGCTGACGGGTGCCATGGGGGTCGACGTCAGCACCGGCACCGGCGCGTTGGGTGGTGCGGGTGCGGGTGCACCTGCCGCCTCGTCGCCGCCGTTATATGCGCCACCTAGCGCACCTGCTCCGTCTGCATAGTAGCTTTGCCCCTCTCCCTCGCCCGCACCCACTGCGTCGTCCCTCCCGCCGCCGCCACCGCCTCCACCGCCGCCACCGCCGCCGCCACCGCCACCGCCACCGCCGTCGCCCTCGCCGCCCGCGTCGACCGACATGTCCTCGGTGCTGGTGTCTGCCAGCATGTCAGCGCCGTTCCCGCCCGCGCCGCCACCTGCCCCTCCGCCGCCGCCGCCGCCGCCGCCGCCGCCGCCGCCGCCGCTGCCGGCGATACTGACGCCAACCCCTGCCGCGGTGGTACTCACCCACATTGGGGCAGGCGCACGTACAGTGCCCCGCACAACGCCGCGCGGTGTTAATATCCTGCCGCGAACCCTGCTGGCACCCCCGCCACTGCTACCGCCGCCACCGCCACCGCCGCTGACACCAGCTGCTGCGCCGGACCGCGGCGTCGCGCGCGACCGTGGCGCTGCCGGCGGCGGCGTGGACTGCTGCGGTGGCAGGGTGCCGACGTGTGGGAAGTGGGGGGAGGTGGTCATGGGCACCATCACCTGCCGGAACGTGCCGAGCGGCTGGCTGTGCACCATCATGGGGTAGTACAGCACGTCACCCGGCCCCTGCATGGGCATCCCAGTCACGCCCATACCGGGCATGGGCTGCATGGCAAACGATGCAACGTCCATGCCGCCAGCGGGGTTGTACGCCGCCGGTGCCGCCTTGGCGCCGCTGCCGGCGCCACCACGCGATCGCGGCGCCGGCGGCGCTGCTGCACCACCCGTCCCAGACCTCCGGCGCGGGTAGGTGGCGGGTGACCGCGCAGCACCGGCGGCGGCGGCAGGGATGGCAGAAGACGATGCCGGCGCGGTTAAGAGTGTCGCCACCTGCTGGCACGCGGCCACCACCTCCGGCTCCACCCGCAGTGCCGCATTCTCTGCCAGCATGCTCGCCAGCCGGCGCGCGCCGGTCACCGCCTTCCGCACCAGCGCCACATGGCGCTCATGCTCCGCCGCCGCCGCTGCCGTCGCCGCCGCCGCGTCAAAGGCGGCGTTGTCGCCGTCCGCGGTGCTGCCGTCTGGCAGGATGCCAACAGCCGGTGAGGGATGGTGTGGGGCGGCACGCGGGGCGCCCGCGCCGGCGCCAGAGCCGCCGGCAGCAGTAGCAATGGCGGCCGCGGCGGCGGCGGCAACGGCAGCGGCATTGGCAGCGACGGAGGACATGGTGTCGTCGCCGGTGGCGCCGGTGGTGGCGGCCAACCCCGGCTCGCCCTCCTCGGTGGCAGCGTGGTCCACGACGCCCTCATCCCCCACGTCACCGCCGCCCACATACACGCCCCCTGCACGCGCGCCGCCGCCACCGCCACCGCCGGCGCCGCCGGCAGCGGTGCTGGTGCGCATCGCGTGCGGCGGCGGCGGCGGAGGCTCATCGTCATCGCACATGGCGTCATACGCGGTGTGGTCGTACGCGCCGCCGTCGTCGGCGCCGCCAATGACCACCTCGTCATGCTCGCCGCCCTCCCCGTCGGCAAAGCAATGCCACCCGCTGCCGTCCGTCTCCCGGCTTTGCGCCACCACCTGCGCCAGCGTGCTCATGCGGCTGCGGCCGGCGCTGCTGGCGCGGAAGCGGCGCGCCGGCGGCGGCACGAGGCCGCTGCCACGCAGCACGCTGGAGGTGACGCCGCTGTCGTTGTGGTACACCGCGTACGTCGCCGGCTGCGAGCTGTCGTAGCGCAGGAGGCGGCGGCGGCGGGAGCCGTGCACCTCATACACGTCGCTCACGTGGTCGTCGTCGGCGTCCTCCTCGTAGCCGGCGGCAAAGCCAGCGCCGCCGCGGCCGCCGCCGTAGGGGCTTGGCATGGAGGAGGTGCGGCCGACGGGCGACGGCACAAACATGCCGGCGACACGTGGCGCGGCGACGGCGGCGGCGGCTGCCGCAACGCCCGCTACCGCCGCTGCGCGGCGCCGCGTTGTGCCGCGGTAGCCGTGCCGGTCGTCCACCTTGGCCTCCACGGTGGCCGCCTGCTCCAGCGTCGCGTGCACCACCTCCCGCTCAAAGTCCTCCAGCAGCGCGGGCGTGAGCGGCGGCGGCGGGTGCGGCGTGGAGGGCACCTTGGCCTTGGACTTGCCCTCAATGCGCTTGCCGCGCATGATGAAGCCGTGTGACAGGGTGGACACGAAGGCGACGGTGTTGTCGTCGTACGTGCCGACGCACTGCAGGTGCAGCGGCACGCACTTGGAGGCAAAGGTGGTGGTGGAGCCGGGCGCCTTCACCACCGCGCCCATGTACATGTCGGCGTGGATGTCGACGGTGGGCAGGCCGGGCTCGCCGGTGAGGGAGGTGAGGTGCGTGAGGACGGCGAGGTCGCGCGGCAGGCGGAGGACGGGGGCGGAGGTGGACACCATGGGGATGAGGGGGAAGATGCCGTCGTTGTCCCACCGCAGGCCCCACCACAGCCGGATGGGCCGCGGGTCGTTGGGGATGCCCACCAGCGCCACGCGCAGCCGCGCCTTCTCCACGTTGTGCCCCAGCGTCCACACCGGCGCGGTGGACGTCACCTCCCGCGTCTGGTGCTGCTCGTAGCCCTCGTTGGGCAGGCGCAGCAGCAGGTCCACCGCCGGCACGTCGCCCACGTACCGGACGGGATTGACGGACGGGCGCACGACGGCGCGGGGCATGCCGCCCGCCGCCCGGTGGCTGTCTGCCGGCCCCTCCGCCTCCTCCTCTGACGCACCTGGGTCGCCGTCATACGTCACGGTGGCGCCCCCCTCACCAATGAAGCGCCCGCCGCCGCCGCCACCGCCGCCACCGCCGTCGTCCGAGTCGCCCCCATCTGTCGCCGTGGAAACCAGGCGTGCGGGGGCGGTTGCATGGCGGCCAGTAGGTACACCACTGGACGCCGCAGGCGCTGCCGGCGAGGTAACAAACACCACGCGCGGCGGCGGTGCGGGCGGCGCCGGTGCGGCCGGCGAGGACGGTGCGAACGGCGGGTACACCAGCGTCGGTGGCGCTGCCGCGGCGGCGCCGGGGGTACGTGGCCCCGCTGCCGACGCCGACGCCGCAGGCGGTGGTGCAGGCGCTGGTGTGGGTGCCGGCGCAGGTGCAGGTGCTGGTGCTGGCGCGGGTGCAGATGCCGGCGCAGCCAACACCATGTGTTGCATGTGCCCCGTCACCGAGTCCGTGCTGCCCAGTCGGCTCACTGGCGGCGACTGCTGCATGACAAACATGGCCGCCGCGGTCGCCGGCGGTGCAAACGCAGGCGCAATCACGCAGGCCGCTGGTGCAGCGGGCGGCGGCGGCGGCGGCGGCGGCGGTGCCGTAATCGATGTTGGCACAGGCGCGGCCGTCGCGGCCGTCGCGGCTGGCGAGGCTGCTGCGTCCGCTTCCATGATGGAGGCCACACGCGTGTTACTTGGCGACGCGTCTTCGCTGCAAGTGTGTGTGTGTGGGGGGGTGCGGTCGTGGACGCGTAACATGGCAGCGCGCGCGTCCGTGGCGGGCACGCCCATGAAAAATGCCCGTACACGGTGACACGCCACTGTAGCCATCAATCGGAACCCATGTCCGTCGTGCCTGCCTCGTGTTGCCAAGGTTGTTCCGTCCTCCAACACCGCTTCCAAGTTCCAAGTGTGTCGATGCCACGGAAGGGCGTCGGTGACACACGGTGACACACGACACGACAACATGACATGACGAAGAGGGAGGGCAGAGACGCCGCCACTCACACGCTGGCGGCGGCCGGGTGGCACCGTAGGTGTGACTTCCGAGTGGGCCACCACAGAAAGTCGTACACCGGATTAATTACCACCGGGTGCCACCCGTTTTGCTGCCGCCGCCCCGCTGCATTGTGGTATTTATGCGTCACTTCCCCCCCTCTCTCTTGTCTCCCCCTCTCCCGCCCCTTCCGCGGCAATGGCACGCTGAGTTTGCGGCGCCCGTGCACACGCACCGGGGCACCGCATCTTACGCACCCGGCCGGATTACACGCAGACCTCCCCCTGCTACCATGCCGCGCCGGTTGCACCAGGCTTTCTAACCGCCTTCCCCCTTTTGTTCCCCGCCGGGCGTGCCAGCGGGGGGGAGGAGGGAGGTTGTAACAGTGGGGCAGTAGAGAGCGAGAGAAAACGGTAGGCGGGGAGGCGAGAGACTGGTACTCCGGATGGCCGCAATTTCGTGCGCGGGGCCCCGCCGCGGTCCTGCACCGCGCACAAACCACGTACCTATGGTTTAGAATGTGGACGCGCCTCGCCGCGTCGCTGCGCTGTGTCGCTCGTGTGCACGCCGCCGAACTGTGGCGCCGGCTGGCGTGTACGGTGTACCGCTGTCCCGGCCGTGGCGGTGCAAGGAAATTCAAGATTCAAGTCGGGGGCCGGCTGCGGCAGCTGGGCCGCACGCAAGAGTCAATGAAAATAGGGCGGGGCGGGCACGGCGGCGTGTTGTAACACTTGAATCGGCCGGGCGGGTGCAAGAGGAGGTGTGCCGCACTGCTGGCGGGCGTGCGGTGCGGCATAATTAGCGCTTTTCCTTGCCACCGTGGCGCCGCACATTTTCGCACCGTTTTAGCAAGAACCCAGCGCGTCGCGCCATGGAAAACGGTGCAGTGGCGGTCCTGCCGCCGCCCAAGTGGCAGCGCAACAGGGAACTGAAGCAGCGCGTGGGCAATACAAGTGGCAAGCGCCGCGGAGGCCCACAGCAAGCGCAATCAAGCAGGGAAGCAAAAAAAAGGGTGC
>ERZ778022.4539-NODE-4539-length-11932-cov-4.839690_pt1 | contig 11932 bp, 10 predicted proteins | sample MGYA00375752_ERZ778022 | MGnify/ENA primary metagenome ERZ778022 (study PRJEB29350, sample SAMN05389826) | bioreactor metagenome | isolation source: Thiocyanate bioreactor | place: South Africa: University of Cape Town | collected 2014-04-04 ... | reverse complement strand
CGCAGACGCCGAGATAGACGGCCGAATCGAACATGTTGTGCGACAGGCCGACGCCCGCCGCCATGGCGATCAGGTCGCGCGAGAAGAGCGAGAGTTCCATGCCCGGCTGGCCCTGTGTGACGCCGTCGCACATGGCCGGCACGCCGCCGGCGACCTGTGCCACGCCGCCCGCTTCCCGCGCGGCATCGCGGATCAGCGCCGGATAGGTCTCGAACGGCTGGTGCGCCGAGAGCATGTCGTTATAGGCGGTGACGATGCCGAGATTGGGAACGCGGTCGCCGGCGAGCGCGTCCTTCTCGGCGGGGGAACAGACCGCAAAGCCATGCGCAAGGTTGCCGCAGGAAAGCACGGAGCGGTGCACGCCCCTGGAGGCGGCGGCGCGCACGCGCGCAAGATAGGGCTCGCGATGCGGCCTGGAGCGTTCGACGATACGGGCGGTAATGGCTTCGATGCGTTTGTCGGCGGACATGGGGCTATCCTGACTTTCTCGATTGCGTTCTGGCGCGGCAAAGCGAGCGGGAAAGCTGCGCCATCCGCGGGTAACGACGGCGCTTCGCGCCGGGCATGTTCGGCTTCAGCCGGCCGGGCGCCCTAGGGCGCCCAGTAGATGTCGACCGGCGTTGCCGCGCGCCGGAGAACGGCACGGATCGGCATGTCGGTTTCCGGGCCGTCGCCCGTGGCGGCGGCAAGCACATCCTTCTTGCCCTGGCCTTCGATGTGCAGCACCAGAAGGCGGGCATCCTGAAGGCTGGCGAAGGTGAGGGTAAGGCGGGTTTCGCCCGCGCCCTCCGCTTCCATGGTGGTCACGCCGCGGGGCGTTGCGGCCGAGATCGCCTCGGCAAGGTTGCTGCCGCCGGGGAAGAACGAGGCCGTATGGCCGTCCGTTCCCATGCCGAGGATGACGACGTCGAAGGGATGGCCGAGGCTTGCGACAGCGGCGGAGGCGATCTTCGCCGCCTCTTCCGCGCTGCCGGCGTCCCGGTAGAGCGGCAGGAAGCCCGCGGCCTTCGCCTTGCCCTGCAGCAGGTTGTCGGCGACGAGCAGGTGGTTCGAGCGCGGATTGTCCGCCGGCACGAAGCGCTCGTCGACGAGCGTGACCGTCACCTTGCTCCAGTCGATGTCGCGGGTGGCGAGCGCCCGGAAGAAGGCCTTGGGCGTCGAGCCGCCGGAAACCGCGATGGTCGCGCGGCCGCGCGCGGCGATACCGTCGGCGAGTGCGGCGGAAACGCGGTCCGCCAGCCCCTCGGCCAATGCCGCGCCGTCCCTGAATTCATGCATTTCAGCGCTCATCGGCCTTCCTTACGTTTCGTGCCAGGTGCGGCCGTCGCGCTCGATGAGGGCGATGGCCTGGCTTGGACCCCAGGTGCCGGCGGTATAGCCCTGCACCTGCTGGCCGGTCGCTTCCCAGGCCTTCAGGATCGGGTCGACCCAGCGCCATGCGGCCTCCACCTCGTCGCGGCGCATGAACAGCGTCTGGTTGGCGCGCACGACGTCGAGCAGCAGGCGCTCGTAGGCATCGGCATTGCGCGCGTCGAAGGCTTCCGCAAAGCTCATGTCGAGCGAGACGTTGCGCAGGCGCATGCCGCCCGGGCCGGGGTCCTTGATCATCAGCGACTGCTTGACGCCTTCGTTCGGCTGCAGGCGGATGACCAGCTGGTTCTGCGAGATGCGACCGGCCGCCTCGTCGAAGATCGAATGCGGGATCGGCTTGAAGGTGATGACGATTTCCGACATGCGCTCGGCCATGCGTTTGCCGGTGCGGATGTAGAAGGGCACGCCGGCCCAGCGCCAGTTGTCGATCTCGGCCTTGATGCCGACGAAGGTCTCGGTGTTGGAAACGCCGCCTTCCAGCTCTTCGAGATAACCCTTGACGGGGCCGCCGGCGGAAGCGCCGGCCTTGTACTGGCCGCGCACGGTCAGTTTCTCGACATTGGAGGCGTCGATGCGCTTCAGCGCCCTGAGCACCTTCAGCTTCTCGTCGCGCACGGATTCGGCGTTCATCGACGGCGGCACTTCCATGGCCACCAAGCAGAGGAGCTGCAGGATATGGTTCTGCACCATGTCGCGCAGCGCGCCCGCCTTGTCGTAATAGCCGGCGCGGCTTTCGAGGCCGACCGATTCGGCGACGGTGATCTGCACATGGTCGATATGGGCGGAGTTCCACAGCGGCTCGTAGAGCGCATTGGCGAAACGCAGCGCCATCAGGTTCTGCACCGTCTCCTTGCCGAGATAGTGGTCGATGCGGAAGATCTGCTCTTCGTGGAAGACCTTGCCGATCGTGTTGTTGAGCGCATTGGCGGAGGCAAGGTCCCGGCCGATCGGCTTTTCGACGACGATGCGCGTCTGCTTGGTGATGAGCTTGTGGTCGCGGATCTTCTCCGAGATGTCGCCGAAGATGGCGGGCGCGACGGCTAGATAGAAGGCGCGCACGCGGTCCTTGCCCTCGTCGAGCAGGGTCTTCAGCTTGTCCCATCCCTGGTCGGACTTGGCGTCGACCGCGACGTAGAACAGCCGGTCGCAGAAGGTCTTGACCTGCTCGTCGTCGAATTCGCCGGCCTTCAGGTGCTCCCTCAGCGCATCGACGGCGAACTTGCGGTATTCCGCGTCCGTATAGGCCGTGCGCGAGGCGCCGATGATGCGCGTCGGGTCGGAGAGCTGGCCGGCGAGCTGCCGGTGGTAGAGGGCCGGAAGGAGCTTGCGTTCCGCAAGGTCGCCGGTTCCGCCGAAGACGACATAGTCGAAAGGTTCAACGGGAATGATCTGGCTGCTCATCGGATAATCTCGATCTCGTTCTGTTGCCGGGTGTTATAATCTAATCGATTTAAAAACACCAGCGTGCAACGCAACAAAATCGGTGCTTCCGTTTCGATCAGAGCCTGTCGCGCAGCGCGTACCATGTCATGGCGAGGAACAGAAGCGGCGAGCGCAAGCGCCGGCCACCGGGAAAGGCCGGAATCTTCAGGGCCTTCATCAGGTCCAGCTCGCTGCTGCCATCCGTCACGTCGTCCGCATAGAGCTTGCCGCAATAGTTTGCCAGCATGACGCCATGGCCGGAATAGCCGCCGATGGTGGTGATGCCCGGCATGACCTCGCGCACATAGGGCTTGCGCGGCATGGTGATGCCGACGGAGCCGCCCCAGGCATGGGTGAGCTCGATGCCCTTCAGCTCCGGATAGACTTCCTCGATCTGCCGGCGGATGGGCGGCGTCATGTCGTCGAGGTTTTCCGAATAGGCCTCGCGCCCGCCGAAGAGCAGCCGGCCGTCGCGGGTCTTGCGGAAATAGCGCACGACGAACCGCGTGTCGGCGATGGCCTCGCCGCCGGGAATGACCGAGGGGAACTTGTCGAGCGGCACCGTCGCGCCGATGAAGGAGCGGATCGGCATGACATGCGCCGCCGTCTTCGGCTCCAGATCGCCGATATAGGCATTGCAGGCGACCAGCGCCTTGTCGGCGCGGATCGTGCCCTTCGCCGTGGTGATCACCGCCTTGCCGCCGTCGCGTTCGATCTTCAGCGCGGGGGTCTTCTCGTGCAGGCTGGCGCCGGCGGCCTTCGCGGCGCGGGCGATGCCGACCAGCAGCTTCATCGGGTGGATATGGCCTGTGCCGGTGTCGCGGATGCCGAAGAAGAAGCGCTTCGAGCCGACGCGCTCCTCCGTCTCCGCCCGGTCCATGTAATGCATGTGCGGATAGCCGAAACGGGTCGCGGCGATCTCGACATGATCGCGGAAATCCTTCTCGAAGCTTGCCTTGTGGCTGACATTGAGCTGGCCGGGGACGTATTCGATGTCGAGGTTCTGCGCATCGGCGAAGTCGTGGACATGGCGCTTGGCATGCTCGGCAAGGTCGAAGAGGGCCTTCGCGCGCTCGTAGCCGAGTTCGGCCTCCAGCTCCTCCGCCTCGGCGCGCTGGCCGGTGCCGAGTTGCCCGCCGTTGCGCCCCGACGCGCCGTCGCCGAAGCGGTGCGCCTCGATGAGCGTGATGCGGACGCCCTTCCGCGCGAGATTGTAGGCGGCCTGCAGGCCGGTGAAGCCGCCGCCGACGATGGCGACATCGGTCTCCACCGAGCCGTCGAGGGGGGCATATTCGGGGCGGTCTCCGACACTCGCCTCATACCAGGAGATGCCGGGGGAAATCGGGCTTTGCCAGGGCATTGCGCACCCTCGTGTTCGAGAGGGTGCGGCGGCGCGCCGGGGCGCCGCCGCTCTCAGGATCGGATCTCTTGCAGCGGCCCGGACCGCCGGCCGCTCAGACGTTGAGCAGCAGGAACTCGCGCTCCCAGGGGCTGATCACCTGCATGAAGGTCTCGAACTCGCCCCGCTTGACGCCGGCATAGAGGCCGATGAACTCGGCGCTCAGCACCTCGGCCAGAGCCGGGTCGGATTCGAGCAGCGACACGGCTTCGAGCAGGCCGCGCGGCAGCTCGATCGAGCCCTCGTTGGCGGTGTCCTCCGTCGGCGCGGTCGGCTCCAGCTTGTTCATGATGCCGAGCAGGCCGCAGCCGAGCGAGGCCGCGAGCGCGAGATAGGGGTTGGCGTCCGAGCCCGGCAGGCGGTTCTCGATGCGCCGCGCCGCGGCATCCGATACCGGCACGCGGAAGGCCGTCGTGCGGTTGTCGTAGCCCCAGGCATTGTTGACAGGCGCCGACATGTCGGGCGTCAGGCGCCGGTAGGAGTTCACATAGGGCGCCATCATCACCAGCGTCTTCGGCACATAGGCCTGCATGCCGCCGATGAAGTGGAAGAACTCCTTCGACGCCGAGCCGTCCGGATTGGAGAAGACGTTCCTGCCGGTCTCGATATCGACAACCGACTGGTGGATGTGCATCGCCGAGCCGGCCTGCCCCTGCATGGGCTTTGCCATGAAGGTGGCGTAGATGCCGTGCTTGAGCGCCGCCTCGCGGATCGTGCGCTTGAACAGGAACACCTGGTCGGCAAGCTCCACGGGATCGCCGTGGCGCAGGTTGATCTCGAGCTGCGCCGGCCCTTCCTCGTGGATCAGGGTATCGATCTCGAGCCCCTGCTTTTCCGAGAAGTGGTAGATGTCGTCGATCAGCTCGTCGAACTCGTTGATGCCGGCGATGGAATAGCCCTGGCCGCCCTGGATGGAGCGGCCGGAACGGCCCTTCGGCGGATGCAGCGGATAGTCCGGGTCGTCGTTGACGGCGACGAGGTAGAACTCGATCTCCGGCGCGACCACCGGTTTCCAGCCGCGGTCGCGATACATGTTCACGACGTTCTTCAGGACGTTGCGCGGCGTATAGGGCACGCTCTCGCCGGTCGAGCCGACGATGTCGCAGATGACCTGCGCGGTCGGGTCGGTCTCCCACGGCACCACGGAAAGCGTGGAAAGATCCGGCACGAGCTTCAGGTCGCTGTCGCGCGGCTCGTAGCGGAAATTGCCGGTCTCCTCGGGATAGTCGCCGGAGATCGTGTGGCGGTAGAGGGCCGAGGGCAAGGCGAGCGAGGTGTTCGACGTGAACTTCGATGACGGCATCATCTTGCCGCGCGGCACCCCTGCAAGGTCCGGCGTGATGCATTCGATGTCTTCGATGCCGCGGGCGCGAAGCCAGTCTGCGGCGTCCTTCCAGGTCTTTACCCCGCGCGGCACGCTGATGGCGGGAGGGATTTTAGAGGAGCGTGCGGCCTTTTCGACGGTGGGGGTAACGACTTTCTTTTTGGACGGCATGAGACACCGGGTTTGGTTGACGATGCGCCATCATAGCCGGAGTTTGACCCTTGGCTAGCTCCCCCCGGGGGGTAGAAAAGACGATTTTTCAGGAATTTGCGCGCTTTTCGCCGGTTGACTTTCGCCCGCGATGGCCGAAAGGAAGGCGAAACGGGGATCGGATACGTGGCGGAACGGCGGGACGTCGTCATCATCGGAGCGGGCGCGGCGGGCATGATGTGCGCCATCGAGGCGGGCCGGCGCGGCCGCCGCGTGCTGGTGCTCGACCATGCCCGTGCGCCCGGCGAGAAGATCCGCATTTCCGGCGGCGGCCGCTGCAACTTCACCAATATCCATGCCGGGCCGAAGAACTTCCTCTCGGCCAATCCGCATTTCTGCAAGTCGGCGCTCGCCCGCTATACGCCGCGCGATTTCCTCGACCTCGTCGAGCGCCACCGCATTCCCTGGCACGAAAAGACGCTCGGCCAGCTCTTCTGCGACAATTCGGCGAAGGACATCATCGCCATGCTGCTGGCGGAGATGAAGGCGGCGGGCGTGGAACTGCGGCTTTCGACGCCGATCGCCGCCGTCGAACACGATGGCGAAGTCTTTCGCGTCGTCACCGGTGAGGGAACGGTGGAAGCGTCGTCGCTGGTCATCGCGACCGGCGGCAAGTCGATCCCCAAGATGGGTGCGACCGGCTTTGCCTATCGCATCGCCGAGCAGTTCGGCCTGCCCGTCGTGGAAACCCGCGCCGGCCTCGTCCCGCTGACGCTCGACCCGGCGACGCTTGCCGCCCACGAAGGCCTGCCCGGCGTCTCGGTGGAGGCCGTCGCCCGCCATGGCAGGGCGGAATTCCGCGAGGCGGCGCTCTTCACCCATCGCGGCCTCAGCGGCCCCGCCATCCTGCAGATCTCGTCCTACTGGCGCGAGGGCGAGGAAATCGCCCTCACCATCTGCCCGGACGTCGATTTTTCCGCCGTCATCGCCGCCGCCCGGCGGCAGAACGGCCGGCAGGCGCTGCAAACCGTCCTGGCCGATCACATGCCGAAAAAGCTCGCCCAACTCCTCGTCGCCGAGATCGGCATCGACGGGCCGCTTGCCGACCTTCCCGGCCGCCGCGTCGAGGCGCTCGTCCAGCGCCTCGGGGACTGGCGCCTGCGCCCACCGGGCTCGGAAGGGTATCGCACGGCCGAGGTCACCCTCGGCGGGGTCGATACGGCAGCGCTGGATTCCCGCAGCATGGCGGCAAAGGCGGTGCCGGGCCTCTATTTCATCGGCGAGGCGGTGGACGTGACGGGCTGGCTCGGCGGCTACAATTTCCAGTGGGCATGGGCCTCGGGCCATGCGGCGGGCCAGGAAGCCTGACGCCGCGGCGGTCTTTACCATCCCTTAAGACCTCGGAGGGATGCTGGCTGGATGTCGGCGTTTTCCGCCCTGCCCGAGGGGGAGGACAACATGATGTGGGCCGGCTGGCCGGATCATCCGGATTGCCTTTATCCCGTAACGGAGTATCGCTGCATGTCCGCCAGAAACCGCCCCTCCCGCGCCATCGCCGTCGCCGCGCAGGAAAGCCGCCGCCGCCTCGTCGCGATCGGCATCAATTGCACGCTCGCCGCAACCCTTCTGGCTGCCCTCGCCATCCTCGCGCTCTGACGCTTCGGACTGGTAATAAATCGGTTTAAAAAGTGAGGGAATCTTAAAGATTGCCGCCGAGTATCGCCCGCATAGGGTTCCGGAGGCCGTGTCCCACGATGGGCGCACGCGGCTGGCAATGACTGCTCCCCCCGGATGCGCGGCATTGCGGCCGCATGAAAGTCGGTAATCCGGCGTCCGATCCTGGGGAGGCCCGAAAAGGTCAGGGGTGGAGCACGCCGACAACGGATGTTCCGCCATGTTCATTGACAAGATTCTCGCCCGCTTCAAGATCCAGACCAAGGTTCTTGTCTTCATCCTGCCTTTCGTTCTCAGCATCTGCGCGGTCGGATTCACCGGCCTTTACGCATCCGGCCTGCTGCAGGGCCGCATGGAGATTTCCAACAGCGTCCTCCAGTCGCTCAGCGGCTTCAAGGACGTCTATGCCGGCATGAACCGCTTCCTCCAGAACACCTCGGAGGAGAGCCGGGACGCCGTGCACCAGCGTCTCAACGCGCAGGGCGCCGTCCTGCAGGCGACGATGGATGCGCTGGCGCCCGATGCCGACAAGTCGCGCCTCGTGGATGCGCAGGCCCAGACCAGGGACATCGAGGCCCGCATGGACGGCCTGTGGGCGCTCTACGTCAACGAGACCGGCCTGCACGATGCGATGACGAAGAACCTCAACGCGCTCACCGCCGAGCAGGTCAAGATCCTCGACGAGGCCACGAAGCTCCAGCGTTCCGTGCGCCAGGACGAGAACAGCGCCAAGAGCATGCTGCGCGAGGCCGAGCGCCTGACCAATGCCGGCAAGTTCTTCGCCGATTTCCTCGCCGATTTCGGCAAGGGCGCGACGCCCGACGAGCAGTTGAAGCTGGTCAGGGAGCGCTACCCGCTGATTGCCAAGACCGACCGTTCGATCACGGCGATCCTGCCGAAGAGCCAGAAGGTCGTCTCCGTCACCATCCGCAACACGATCGAGGAACTCGGCGGCTTCCTGGCCTCGTCCGACCCGGCGGCCACCACCGTGCCTGAGATCGCGCGCCGCGTGAGCCGCTTCCGCCAGGTGGCCATCCAGCTCCAGGGCGCGGCCGCCGAGAAGATGCGCGAGGCGACCCGCATCTTCAGCGCGCTCGACGAACCGATCATCAAGTCCGAGGCGATCCTCGCCTCGACGCGCAAGCTGGTATCGACGATCGACGACATTAAGGTCGCCTCCGCGCGCTTTCTCGGCCAGACCTCGGATACGAACCGCGTCAAGCTTCTCGGTAACCTTTCCATCCTGCGCATCGACATCAAGAGCCTGCGCGGCAGCGCCAGCGGCCTGCCCTTCTTCGACGCGGTCGACGACGGCCTGACGCCGATGCTCGACCGGATCGAGGCCGACAGCGCCGCGCTGGTGAAGATCAGCACCGAGCGTGCCGCCGATTTCGAGGCCGCCGGCCAGTCGATCGACACGATCTGGAACCTGCTCAGCCAGTTCGCCGAGGAGCAGAAGACGAGCGCCGGCACCGAGCGGGAGAAGGCCAACCAGGTCTCGGTCGTCGCGACCGTCGCCGGTGCCGCGATCGCCGTGCTTGCCGGCATCGCCCTGGTGCTGACGCTGAAGGGGCCGATCGGCCAGATCACCGGCGCCATGCGCCGCCTTGCGGACGGCTTCCTCGATACCGGAATTTCCGGCGAGGGCCGCGCCGACGAGATCGGCGACATGGCCCGCGCGCTCGGCGTCTTCAAGGAGAACGCCCTGTCGAAGATCCGCATTGAGGAGGAGAGCGAGCAGCAGCGCGCCGCCGCGGAAACCGAACGCGCCCGCAACGACGCCGAAAAGCAGGCCCTCGACCGCCAGATCGACTTCGCCGTCGATGCGCTCGCCGCCGGCCTCGGCCGTCTCGCCCAGGGGGACCTGTCGCGCCAGATCGAGACGCCGTTCACCGGCCGCCTCGAGCAGCTCCGCCAGGACTTCAACTTCTCGCTCGTGCGCCTTCAGGACACGCTCGGCCAGATCCGCAACAATGCGCTGTCGATCCAGCGCAGCGGCTCGGACATGCTGCAATCGGCCGATGCGCTCTCCAAGCGCACCGAATCCCAGGCCTCCTCGCTGGAGGAGACGGCCGCGGCGGTCGAGCAGATCACCGCCACCGTGCGCTCCTCCGCCGAGCGGGCGCATGAGGCGAACCTCGTCGTCGGCACGACCAAGCGCAGCGCCGACAGCTCCGCGGAGGTCGTCAGCAACGCGATTGCCGCCATGGGCCGCATCGAGGGCGCTTCGCGCCAGATCGAGCAGATCATCGAGGTGATCGACGACATCGCCTTCCAGACCAACCTCCTGGCGCTCAATGCCGGCATCGAGGCCGCCCGCGCCGGCGAGGCCGGCAAGGGTTTCGCGGTCGTGGCGCAGGAAGTGCGCGAGCTCGCCCAGCGTTCGGCAAGTGCCGCCCGCGAGATCAAGGGCCTCATCGAGAAGTCGACGAGCGAGGTCAGCGCCGGGGCGCATCTCGTGCAGGAGACGGGGGCGGTGCTCGCCTCGATCAGCCAGCAGATCGTCACCGTCAGCCAGCATGTGGACATGATGGCGACCGCAAGCCGCGACCAGGCGGCCGCGCTGCAGGAGGTCAACGGCTCCGTCAACCAGATGGACCAGATGACCCAGCAGAACGCCTCGATGGTCGACCTGACGACCACGGCAAGCCGCAAGCTCGCGGGCGACGCCGACACGCTGATGATGCTGGTCGAGCAGTTCCGCCTGGAGGCGGACGAACAGGCCACGTATCGCGCTGCCTGAGACGACGGCAACGGAACCTGGAAGGCCCGGCATCGCCGGGCCTTCTTCATTTCATGAGGCGGAACAGTCTCGCAATGCGGCGCAGCCGCGCGCGCAGCGGGTGTTTCTCGATGAGGTGGTCGAATTCATGCTTGCGACGGCCATCCTTGCTGGAAAGCTCGAAAAGCATGGCAAAGCCGAACATGTCGTGCATGGCGGTCTCCTTCGCGAAGGCGTGCAAAGCCGTGGCGCCGGAGGGCGCGCGTCGGACTTCTGTCGGGTGAATGGCGCCGGGCGCCTTGTCTACGAACCGAATCTATCCTTCAGATTGTGGTTCAGAAACGTCGAATTCCGCGCTATGTTTTTCATCCATGAAAGACATGTCCTGGGAATCCTATCGCACCTTTCTCGACGTCGCCCGGCAGGGCGGGCTGACCGGGGCCGCGCAGGCGTCCGGCCTCAGCCCGGCCACGGTGGGGCGGCGCATCCTGCAACTGGAGGAGGCGATGGGCCGCGTGCTCTTCCAGCGCAGCCAGACGGGCTACCGGATGACGGCCGAGGGTCAGGCGCTCCATGACCGGCTTCTTGCCATGGAGGCGATCGCCCGCGGCATCGAGAGCTGGCGGCAGGAAGGGCAGGGCACGACGACGGTGCGGGTCATGGCCGGCACCTGGGTGACATGGCTCGTCTGCGAGAACATGACCGCGATCTGCACCGGGCGCGATCCGTTCCGCCTCGACCTTTCGGTTTCCGAGCGCCGGGCGACGCTGGCGCATCGCGAGGTGGATGTCGCCCTTCGAGCCGTCGAGCCCACCGAGCCGGCCCTCATCAGCCGTCCCGCCGGCGATGTCGCTTATGCCGCCTACCGGCGCAGGAATGCAGGCGACGCGCTCGCCGATCGCTGGCTGGCGGTGTCTGAGGAGGATGCGGTATCGGCCTATCTGCGCTGGCCGCATGAACGGATGGGCGGCTCCATCGCCATCGTCGTCAGCCGGCCGCGCTCGCTGCTCGATCTCGCGCGGTCGGGCGCCGGGCAGGCGGTGCTGCCCTGCTTCGTCGGCGATCTCGATCCGGACCTGGAGCGGGCCGGCGAGGAAATCCGCGAGTTGCGGCACCATCAATGGATCGTCGCCAACGGCGAGGACCGCCATCGGCGCGATATCCGCACCGTTTCCGACCGGCTGTTCCGGCTGCTGAAAAGCTACAGTGACCTCTTTTCCGGCAGGCGGCCGAGCCGGACATGAAAAATCCCCGGCGCAGGGAACGCCGGGGACTTCCTTTTGACCGGATTTCTGCCTGTCAGCCGCGGCCCTGCGTCACGATGACCGGGATCAGCAGGTCGCCCCAGTTGCCCTCGCCGCCGTGGTGGCGGGCGGAGCGGACGAGCTCCACCGAGACACCGGCCTCGACCGCCTTCATGACGGACTGGTTGAGGCGGTGCAGGTCGTTGGCGACCATGCGGATCATGGCCTGCTGGTCGGGAGTCATCGCGGAAGCCTGTTCTTCGGCTCGTTCCTTGACGCGGGTCTGGACTGTCATGGCATTTCTCCTCTTCTGAACATTTTGCAGGCAGGTGGTAGGCCTGCCGTCGCAGGAAATGCGGCTCTATGGGGTTCTTGAAAGGTTGACGGGTCGGATTACTCGGCGGCCGGGCGGAACTGCTCGTGCTCGGTCGATTCATGCATGGCGGTGGTCGAGGACTGGCCGCCGGTGATGGCCATGGAGACGGCGTCGAAATAGCCGGTGCCGACTTCGCGTTGGTGCTTGGTCGCGGTGTAGCCGTTGGCCTCTGCCGCGAATTCCGCTTCCTGAAGTTCCGAATAGGCTGCCATCTGACGATCCTTGTAGCCGCGCGCCAGTTCGAACATGC
>ERZ778022.4534-NODE-4534-length-11946-cov-5.415020_pt1 | contig 11946 bp, 4 predicted proteins | sample MGYA00375752_ERZ778022 | MGnify/ENA primary metagenome ERZ778022 (study PRJEB29350, sample SAMN05389826) | bioreactor metagenome | isolation source: Thiocyanate bioreactor | place: South Africa: University of Cape Town | collected 2014-04-04 ... | reverse complement strand
GGTGGGCGGCGAGTGCGGCGGCAGCATTTGGGTTGCTGCGGCGGTGGGCGGCTGAGGCACCAGCGACTGGCACACGCACACTGGGTGGTGGAGTGGCTGTGGGTGCGCCGCCGCCGCCTCCGCCGCCGCCGCCTCTGCCGCCGCCGCCACCGCAACACGTGGTTCACTCAGCAGCGGGTCATTGCACAGAAGCAGCGGCTGCGTCGGTTGGCAAGGGCCTTGAGAAGGTTGGGTTTACCGCCGCTGCGGCTGCTGACTCCACAGCCGCTGCGTCTGTGGCTTCGAGCAACGGCGCAGTGTCGGGCGTGAAACGCCCTCGCTCAACTACCTCCACCTCGCACACTGTCGGCGCCGCCACCAAGGGGCGAGCAAGTGGCCCTGCGGTGAAGGACGGGCAGGAAGGCGCCGGTCCTGCTTCTGAAAGTTTTGGCGACGGCGCCAGCAGCGCGGCGGCGTCAGCGCAGGGCAGGAGTGGCAGACGCATGTGCGAGCATAGTCGCCAGCGCTACTACTGCAAGGATTGCGGCGGGGCCGGGATTTGCAAGCACGGCCGTGAGCGCAGCCGTTGCAAAGAGTGTGGCGGGGCCCACATATGTCAGCACGGTCGTGTGCGCACCTACTGCAAGGAGTGCGGCGGGGGCAGCATCTGTGAGCATGACCGCGCGCGCAGCAAATGCAAGGAGTGTGGTGGGGTCGGAGTCTGTGCGCACGGCCGCGAACGCTGCAGCTGCAAGGAGTGCGGCGGGTCTGGCGTCTGTGAGCACGGCCGCTACCGGTACTACTGCAGGGAGTGTGGTGGGTATGGTATCTGTGAGCATGACCGCGTACGCAGCCGTTGCAAGAAGTGCGGCGGGGGTGCCATCTGCGAGCATGGCTGCCGGCGCCATGGCTGCAAGGAGTGCGGCGGTGCTGGCATCTGCGAGCATGGCCGCAAGCGCTACTATTGTAAGGAGTGCGGTGGGGGCGGCATCTGCGAGCATGACCGCGTACGCAGTAGGTGCAAGGACTGCGGCGGGGCCAGCATCTGTGAGCATGGTCGCGTGCGCGACCAGTGCAAGGATTGCTGTGGCACTTGTCCGCACGGCTTCCTAGCTCGAAGCTGCCGCAAGTGCCGCGCTGCAGCCGCTGCTGCAGCTGTTGGCACGGGCCGCACGGCCGCTGCCCCGGCGAGTGCTGAGTCTGCGTCAGCAGTGCTGACGCAGTGACGCTGGCCCCTGGCCCGGCCGCCCGGGGGACTTTTGAATGATCACGCACCGCCCCCGTGACCGCACATCACCCACACGCTGGTCATCGCCCAGCGCGGCTGCCCAGCTTCTCTTCGTGGCCACACAGTACGCCGAGTACGGTGACAGTACCACAGTACGGACCTGAGTACGGTGACAGTACCAGGGTCCTCAACCCTAACAACCCCGCGCTGTAACCCTAACTCCCCCGCGCCGCGATGCCCCCGAGTCCCGAGTCACCTAATCCCCCGCCGCAGCGCATTTGTAGCGGCAGCGCGCGGAATTACCTTGAAATATTGCGGCAAGGTGAGTGGGTCACTTTTTATTGCGAACAAAAATAGGCGCGGGTGTGATTTATTGGTACCGGTCCACACCCCCTCTGATGCGCGCACGCGGTGAAAACGCAACCACACGGGAACGTGCTGTGTGGGACGCACAGCAACGCACACGTCACCGCACGGGGTCTTCACACTCCCTGGGGGACTGTCGCACTCGTTCCGCGTGCACACGGGGCGTGCCGGGGCGTGGATCGGGCAGCAGGGACTGGGATACGAGGGAGAGGGCAGCAGGTGGTGCATAGCGTCGCGCCACTTAGACGCTGACACACGGCTGTGGTGCCCTGGTCGCCACCATGGCGACATTCTACCGCGCCATCACACGCTCCTTCCACTATTCGCACCCGATCGCACTCTCGCGGTGCCGGTATCCGCCGGTACCCACCGTTCCCCACATCCTCCGCTCTGGTCGCCCCCTTCCCACCACCCCCACCCCCGTCGTCCCACCCACACCAACTCGTCCGCCCACCCCACCTCCCAGCAGCAGCACCACCAACATGCGGTCCGGCAAGGCCAAGACGAGCCCCGCAGCAGCAGCAGCTGGCGGCGGCGGCGGCGGCGGCGGCGGCGCTCCTAGCCCCCGCCCCACTCCATCCACCCCCACCCCCACCCCTGGCAAGATGTCGCACCGGAAGGCGGCGGCGGCGGGCGAGGTGACGAAGGTGGTGGTGGATGAGGTGACGCTGCCGGCGGCGGCGGGGCTGCCGGGCGCGGGGCCTCTGCGGCTGGAGGCCACCAGTCTGATGGCGCGGCACGATGACCCGGTGTACGCGTCGCGGCGGGACGTGTGGGAGGCCGTGACGCGCGGCGGCGCGGTGGTGCGAGACGCTGTCACGCGCGCCGTGCTGGGCCGCATGTGCGGACTGCGCAAGTTTGGGTACTGGGAGGACGCGTGCTACGGCTACCGGTCAGAGCTGGTGACGGTGGTGGCGGTGGAGAAGGAGAACGGCGAGAACGCGCAGGTGGCGGCGTTCGTTGCCAGCGGCGGCGTGCGGTACTGGGTGGTGGGCTCCAAGAACGTGCCGCTCGTCGTGCGTCACGACGCCTTCCTGGCTGACCTGGCGTCGCCCGCGTACGAGGACAAGAGCCGGTACCAGTTTGCCAAGAAGATTGCGCGCCTACTGTGGGACGCCTACCTGGCGCCTGGCGCCGCGCCCGTCGTTGTTCCTGCAGCTGTTGCAGCCGCAGCGGCTGGTGGCAGCGTAGCAGAGGCGCTGGCGGCGTTGGGGTCTGACCTGGCGCCGGGCGCGCTGGTGCCGGTGACGGCAGACGGCGGCGCGGGCCTGCACGCCTTGCTGGCCACCACGGGCGCCACCATGGTGTGCGAGGCCATCTTCAACGACTCGCAGCACCTGGTGGACTACAGCGCGGAGGGCGACAGCCTGCGCGCGTTTGCGCTGGCACTGCCAGGTAAGGCGTCAACGGAGGGCCTGACGGCTGTCCTGCCGCTGGACGCCGTCGCGCTGTTCGGCGCGCTGGGCGTGCGCGCGGCGCGCGTGCTGGGCGTGGCAGGCGTGGGCAGCGAGGAGTACCGCGCCGTGACGATGGGCATCGAGACGCGTGTGAACAGCGAGGGCGCCGTGATGTACTACCTGGACGCCACCGGCCGCCGCGTGGTGTTCATGTGCAAGTGGAAGTCGCACGAGTACGTGGTGGCGCGCCGCGCGCGGCAGCTCATCCTGGGCGGTCTGCCGCCTGCCACCATTGCGTCCCGCGTGCGCGACCTGTCGACGCTGGGCGTGCCGACGAGCATCATTGAGGCCCGCCTGCCTTACTTCCTCAAGTTCGCGGACTGGCTGCGGCGCGGCGAGGCGTACGCCGCCGCGCTGAAGGGCGCCGGTGCGGAGCGCGTGCTTCAGGGCTCCTGGGTGACGCTGAACACCACGTTTGCCTCACTGGAGGCGGAGTACTCGCCCGGCGGCGCCGGCGGCGGCGGCGGCGATGACACTGCGGCGCTGCGCAACGGTGGCAAGGTGGTCATCATGTTCCAGGGCCTGCCGCTCACCGGCAAGTCCACGCTGGCGCGCGGCCTGTTTGTGCTGCTGACGCGCGCGGGCCACACGCCGATTTGGCTGAACCAGGACGAGATCCCGCCGCCGCCCGGCAAGGGCGCCACCAGGCGGATGGGGTACCTGGCAGCGCTGTCATCGGCGCTGGCGGCGCCGGGCGTCACCCACATCATGCTAGACAAGTCCAACATCAACGCGGAGAACGTGGAGGACTACGTCAGCCTGGGCGTGCGCCCCAGCGTGACGGTGCGCATGCGGCACCCGGAGGACGCCGCGGGCTCCATGGCGCGCCTGCTGGAGACGTGCATGGAGCGCTTCCGGTCGCGCGGCGCCAACCACCGCACGCTGCGGGAGGGCGAGACGAAGGAGGGCATTGAGGCCATCCTGGCCAACTTTGCGGGCATCGACGGCGCGGTGGCAATCTGCGGCGGCAGCGGCACGGGCGGCGGCGCGGCAGCGGGTGGCGCGGGCGGCGGCGCCCTGGATGCTGATGAGGCGGAGACGGAGCTGGGCATGGTGATCTCGCAGTCCATGACGGCGAGCCCGGAGGAGGGGCTGCGCGCGCTGTGGGCGACGCTGGCGTCCGCGGGCCTGGTGAGCGAGGCGCTGACGCCGCTGTCGGCGCACCCAGATGAGGTGGCAGAGGCGCTGGCGGTGTCGACGGCGTTCGAGCGGCTGCTGGGCAGCAAGCCAAAGCACACGGTGTACTGGGGCGTCGCGCTCTCCACCGCCACGCGGGACGCCATTGCCGCCGCCATCCCCCACGCTGCCGTGCCGGGTTGTGGCGTGCCGCCGCCCGCCATCGACTGGGACGTGGAGGCTGCGCGTTCGCGCCTGCGCATGACGCGCGCAGGCACCAAGGCCGGCCGCCGTGCTCCTGCTACCGCCGCCGCCGCCGCCACAACTGATGCGGCGGCAGAGGAGGATGCGGGCCTTGCGGTGGGGCTGGGCGGTCTGGCCCTGGACAGCAGCCCGGCAGCGTCGTCACCGGCCGCCGCGCCAGTGCCGTACACCATGTCGCCTGCCGCGTCAGGCCGGTCTGCCACCGCCGCCATCGTGTCGCGTACCGGTGACGCACCCTCGCCGGGCTCGTCCCCTGTGGCTGCCGCGGCAGCGGCAGCTGCCTCCACAGCGCCGCCATCCCCTGCTGCCGCCCCCGCAGCCGCGGCAGCTGCCGCGGCAGTCACCGCGCCGGCGTCCCCAGCGGCGGCGGCAACGGCAGACACCGACCGAGCCCTCATCGCGCGCGCAGCGCCGCACGCGCTCAACCTGCTGCCCGCCGTGCACTACACGCTGGTGTATGTGGGCCACGCCACGAACCCGCTGGTGGAGGTGGCGTGGTCTGCGCGTGAGGGCGCCACCGTTGGCCTACGCGTGGTGGGCATTGCATGGGATGACCGGTGCTGCGCCGCAGTGGTGGAGGGCGGCGAGAGCGTGAACGCGCACCCGCACATCACGCTGGCGCTGCGGAACGACACGCCCGCCGTGTACTCCAACGAGCTGCTGGCGCGCCGCGCCGCCTCCATTGCCGCCACCGGCACCAGCGGCGACGTTGGCTACGTCGCGCTGCCTGCGCCGCTGGAGGTGACGGGCAAGGTGGCGCGCAACCCGCTGTAACCAGTGTGACGACTTTGTTACGACCGTTGATTAATTAGTTATTACAAATGGACACGGGCGCGGCGGCATCACAAAACGAGAACCATAGCGTAGGGCGGGCGCTGGACATGAATTTCGCGTGTGTGTGTCGGGGCACAGGGGCACAGCGCAGCTCCGCGACCTCAGTCAACGCTGCGCACCAGCGTGCTGAGAGGCGCGGGCAGGACGCGCACCGGGTGCGCCTCGGTGTTGTACACCCAGGAGTGCAGGTCCAGCATGCTGCCGTCAGACCCGCCACCCAGCTGCGTGGCCTTGTCTGGCACGATGGTGTCAGCAGCAGCAGCGGCAGCGGCAGCTGCGGTGGCGGATGGCTCGCCGTCGGCAAACAGTAGCGACAGGTACTTGAACGTCTCTGCCAGCGCGAATGACTCCATCTTGTCCATCTGGTTGGCCGAGCCGCTACCCCAGTTGACTCCGCCGCCAGCGCTGCCGCCGTCTTCTGCGAGCCGCACGTCGCGCACGCTGGCGTACCCACCCGTGCGCACGCGCGCGTGGCGCTCCATGGCGCCAAACATGCGCCAGCCAGCGTCGCGATAGGTGGCGTTGCCGGTGAGGCGGTACAACAGGAAGAGCGACTCGGCGGTCTCGGGCCGCAGCAGGCTGTGCGCGGCGTCGTGGTTGGGCGCAAAGTCAGCGCCGGGCGTGAATGTCACAATCTCGGGCGCCAAACCGGTGGCGGTGGTGTCGTACATGGCGACGCAGGTGGCGGTGAGCTGCTCCGCCAGTTGCCGGAGGGCGGCGCGCACGGCGTCGGGGCTCTCTAGCGCGCAGAAGCACCGCCCCAGCGCCTGCACGGTGGCGGGCGAGCAGGCGCAGGGCGTGTCGGGCGTCGCAGGGGTAAACACGGCGGATGTCAAATCGGCGGCGGCGTCATAAGAGGACGACACTACGGGAGGCAGGCGGTCAAAGCGGCCGGCCAGGATCTCTGCCGGCGCGGCGCGCACCGCCACCGCTGCTGCCGCAGCATTGGCGACCAGGATGGAAATCCACTCGGCGTCATTGTAGGTGGCCGCCAGCGGGCGCACGGCGTCCCGCTCCTCGCGCGTGAGCGCCAGCACAGCGTCAGCTGCCGCGTCGATCAGGTACGCGGTGTCGCGCTGGCGCGCCAGTACCTCATGGCCCGCATCATGAAGCAGGCCTACCGCCAACACGCCCGGCAGGAAGCACACCAGGTGGTCCATCTTGGGGATGAGGGACGGCGACGCCTCGGCGGCAGTCGACGCGCTCTGCTCGTGAATGAACCACCGGCTGCCGGGGCTGCTGACGCCCAGCAGGCGGTCCACGATGCCGCCCACGGCGCGATTGTACAGCTCCAAGAGGTGGCGACTAGCGTCCAGCGGTGCGTCGGTCGCTGCCGCCGCTAGGTCGTCCGCCACGCCACCGTGGCGCCACGCGGCGGCGTAGTCAGACCACATCTCGCACGCGGCGGCAGCGGCCGGGTTGCTGCGCGGCCCCGCCGGCGCGCACCCGCCCGCCAGCGCCAGCCGGTGCATCGTGACGCGCAGGCCAGCGGCCGCCAGCACCTTCGCGAGGCGCGCCTCCGCCTCCCACCCGCCCATCAGCACCCACGACTTCAGCAGGTACTCGTACGCCGAGTCGCCGCGCGCGCCCAGCGTCACCACCGCGTTCTTAAAGCCGCCGGTGGCGGGGTCCATGTAGATGGGGAACAGGCCGTCACGTGGCGCCACGCGCGCCAGGTTGCGCATCGTGGCGTGCGCGTACGTCGCGTAGCTGGCGTTGCGGGTCGCGGCAGCGAGGTGCAGCAGCTCTACCTGCAGCGTCGCCACCTCGGACGTGGTGGAGCTGCCGCCGATCCAGTTGGGGTTGTACGCGTGCCCCGCCCGGCCGCGCACGCCGGGTCCCGGCAGGCCCTCCGCGCCCTCCAGCTCCGCACCCACACCACGCAGCGGCGTGGTGGCAGCCGCCGCGGCGGCCGCCTCGGGTGCTGCCAGCGTCAGTGTTCCGTACGGCACGCCGTGCGGCACGTCGTACGCGCCGGTTGCCAGCATGGCATCCATGACGGCGGCGGCGGCGGCGGTGGCGCCCTCGTCGCCCGCCACCGCGCCCGCCGCCGCCAGGCCGCCCACCACCCGGATGGTGGTCTCAAACAGGTTGATGTCGGCCTGCCCACCGATGGTAAAGTGGCGCTCCATCCATGCGCGCGCACGCTCGTACGCCGGCCACGCGCGCGCCACCAGCAGCGTGTCCAGGCTGTCCACCAGCGTCAGCGCCATCTTACACAGCTCGCCCTCCCCGCGCCGGCTGTGCGGCAGCAGCACGTCCGCGCCGTGCGCATATTCCTCGTACGCGCGCCAGGCGTGCAGGAAGCCGCGGCGCACCGCCTCCCCGCGCGCCGCCGTGGTCGCATCTGCCGGCTTCCCGCGCGGCAGGGCCGCCAGGACAGTCTGCGGCGAGATGTGCGGCCACCGCCGTGTACTAATGTCGCGGGTGCCGTCATCTACAAGTTGACGCGTCACGGCGTCGACACGCGCTGTCGCGCGGGCAACCGCACTAGCATTCACGTAGAACGGCAGGCCGCCGGGGTTCAGGTCCAGGTCGTCGCATGCAAAGTCACCGTTGTTGGCATCTACCGCCACCGCCGCTGGCAACACCACGCTGCCGTCCTCGTCGTCCAACACCGCGACGGGCGGCAGGTACCGTGCCAGGCCATTGGTGGCGTACGTGTACGCATCAATCAGGTGCAGCGCGGCGGTGCCGGCGGGCGGCGGCACGCCGCATTCTATGGCGGCCGTCCGCATCGCTGGCAGGTGCCTCGCCAGCCACACCGCCACGTCCGCGTACTCCCCCGCGGGTTGCTGTTGGTGGTGGTATTGTGGTGGTGGTGGCGGTGGTTGATTGACGGCGGGGTCGTCTTCTGCTACGGGTGTGTGGGTGGCGTGTGCGTCGTCGTCACTAGCAGCACCAACATAAGCAGGCATCTCTGCGCAGGGCACAGCTGCCGGCTCCTGAGCAAGGCACGCCTCGGCGCCCCGCTCGGAGGCAAACACGGCCAGCAGGGCGGCCGCCTGCGCGTCGCTGCAGTGCGCCAGGCGGCAGGCGAGGTTGAGTCGAGGGGTGGCCAGCAGGGTGGGCGGCAGCGGGCTGCCGTCGGCGCCAATTTCTGTCTCATGCAGCAGTGCCAGGGAGGGTAAAATTTCTAACCCCACCTCGCGCGGCAGCCACGCGCCTGCCGCGGGCTCACGCGTGTCGGGTGCGGCCGCCACCAGCTCCCACACCGCTGCCGCGTGCGCTGCCACCACGCCCAGGTCTGCCACCAGGCGGCGGGCGGTGTCGCAGGCGTTGTGATTGTTGGAGGCCGCCACGCGCATCATCACCGCCATGGTGCAGGCGTGCAGCGCAAAGAAGGAGGGCAGCGCTGTAGCCAGGACGGGGTCGGCGGCGGCGCTGTCTGGGGTTGGCGGCTGGGATGGGGGAGAGGCGGGCACTACCGGTATTGGTGCGCTGGCGATGGACACGGTGCCGTCGGCATCCACCACCACTGCAAAGGCGCCGCCGCCGCCGCCGGCGTCAGTGGCAGCGGCGGCATTGGAGGCAGCAGCAGCGACAGCTGCAGCGGTAAGCTCGGCGGCAGCCGTCATATCTGCGGCGGCGTCATACTCGTTTGCAGTTGCAACACCTGCAGGGAGGTCGTAAGCAGTAGTGGCAAAGGCGTCACCAGCGGCAGCAGCGAGGTCGTCAGCGGCAGCGAGGCCGACATCGTCAGCAGCAGCGGTGACGCCGGTGAGGTCCACTGCTGCAGCGGTGATGAGGTCGGCTCCGTCTGCGGCAGCAAGACCAGTTGCAACAGAACCGGTAGCGGCAGAAGCAGCGTGACCAGTCGTCGCCATGGCAAGGTCAGCGGCGTCAAACGCAGTCGTAGTGGCAGCAGCGAGGTCGGTGGCGTCACCGGCGTTGACATCTTCAGCGGCGTCGACTGCTACAGCGTCGTCAGTAGTAGCAAGACCAGTCGTACCAGCAGCAAGACCATCGTCAGCAGCACCAGCACCAATACCACCAGCAAGCCCAGTCGTAGCATGACCGAGCAACACCAGCACCACCACTACCACCACCAGCAGTAGGTGTACCGGTATCGACAGTGCGTTGCCAAGTGGACGCGGCCAGGGCCACTTTGGGCGACGCTGGCGCGACATGGTGGCAGCTTTCTATTGCCAAGACTGCAATACCCCACAACTACTATAACAACAAATGCAGCGGCAGGAGTAGTAGCAGCGTTGCTCGCTGCGGCGCCATTATTGCGCCTCCCAAAGTGGCGTCAGTAGGCGTCGAGAGGAGTGCATTAATGCACCACAGCTGTAATGCGGGCAGTGGGTTAATGACGCAAGACGTTAATGTGGGAGTGGGTAAAATTTAATGCGAAGTGAGTTAAATTTAAATCGGAAGTGGGTTAATGCCGTCCGCCATTAATGCCCCAGCGTGTTAATGCGGGCAGTGGGTTAATGCCATCCACACTTAATGCGGAGGGTGGGTTAATAGCTGGCGGCGTTAATGCAGAAGTGGGTTAAATTTAAAGCGAAGTGGGTTAAAATTAATGCCGAGTGAGTTAAATTTAAAGCGGAAGTGGGTTAATGCCTTCCGTCATTAAAGCGGGAGTGGGTTAAATTTAAAGCGTAAGTGGGTTAATACGCTAATGCGAGCCAACCGCCACATACCGAAATCACAACTCTGCCGATTACACGCCGCATTTTACCGTGCAATCCGTTTCTAGTACATGATATATGGGGTTGCCGGTTGCAACGGGGTTGGAACCGACGTGTGTGATTTTTGTGATGCAATAGAAGGTGGCGAGTAAGGGGCGAGAGAAGGTGTTACAGATCATACACACACTTTCCCTCTTCACACTCACTGTCTGTCGCTCCTGCTTGCTGCCTAGCACGGCGAGCTGCCGATTGTTGATCTCCGTTGGTACCTGACAACTGTGTTGTCATACGCGCGCGGCGATTGCCTGCCTCACACGGTCGCCAGTCCTGACTTCTTCATCGCCGTCCCCGCCACTTCCAGGCCAACTTGCCCACGCTCTCTACTCCCTCCCTCCTCAATCTCTGCCGCCGCGCCTCCCCCGCCCTTGCCCTAACCTATCAATCCCGCCACGTCCAAGATGGCGGACAACACGGAGAGCTACTACATCGACCCCACCTTCAACCCGGCGCTGCTGCCCAAGAAGAAGCGCGCGGCGCGCATCGAGGTGACCATGATGCTGCCGTTCTCGGTGCAGTGCACCACGTGCAGCGAGTTCATGTCCAAGGGCAAGAAGTACAACGCCAAGGTGGAGGCGATCCCGGGCGCGGAGTACCTGGGCCTGAAGGTGTGGCGCTTCATTGGCAAGTGCACGGGGTGCAACGGGCCCTTCAGCATCAAGACCGACCCCGCCGCCATGGACTACGCGGTGGAGGCGGGCTGCAAGCGCAACTTTGAGCCGTGGCGCGACAACGCGGCGGAGCAGGAGGCGGCGCGCGCGGCGCGCGAGGCGGAGGAGCGCGATGACACCATGAAGGCGATGGAGAACCGCACGCTGGAGTCCAAGCGGCAGATGGAGGCGGCGGACGCGCTGGAGGAGATGCGCGTGCTGCGCGCGCGGCAGGCCAAGCTGCTGGCGGACCCCGACGCGCTGCTGGCGGCGCTTGTTGTGCGCGTGGGCGACCGGGAGGGCGGCGGTGAGGGGGAGGGGGATGGCGGTGAGGGTAGCGGTGAGGGTACGGGTGAGGGTGGCGGTGAGGGTGGTGCCGCGGCGGCCGCGGCGGCGCTGTTGGAGTCGGTAGCTCGTGACGCGGCGGCAGAGGCAGAGGATGAGGAGCTAGTGGCGCGCCTGTTTGCAGGCCGGCGGAAGTTAGCAGGCGGTGCTGCAGCAGCAGGCGGCGCGGGCGCTGATGGTAGTGCCGGGGAGTTGGTTGCTGCTGCGCCGCCAGTGCTGCGTAGAATCATTGGTAGTGATGCTGCGGATGCTGGTGTGGACGGCGTACCATCTACTGTTTCTTCAGCAGCAGCAGCTGCTGCGCCACAAGCGGCGCCACCGTTAGTGGCATCCATTCCGGCTGCTATTGCTGCGCCTCGGCTGCGGCAACAGGGCGTCGCTGCTGGGGCACCGGCTGGCGCACCGACTGGGATGCTAGCAGGGCGGTTAGTCCGAGTGCGGCCACGAGATGCAACGAGTGGGGGTGACGCTGGCGCTGCGCCAGGCGATGTTGCTGTGGCTGTGTGCAACGAAGGCAAGCGGCCGCGTACTGAATCGCCGCCACCGCCACCACCTGCCCCAGCACCCGCAGCACCTGCGCCACGGCCGGCGATTCTGATGACTCAGATTCCACCTAAGTTAGTGACCGTAAATCGATAGTAGTGTAGCTGCCAACCGAACTTTGAAATCAGGCGTGCCGCGGCACACAACGCGGCGCCGCCGCCGCACCGGGCGTGGCTGCGGCGCGCTGCCTGCCGTCACACATGTCGAGAGAAAACACCACCGGTGGCCGCGGCGGCCCTGCCGCGCCCACATTCACTCGCATTCACACATTCACCAGGTACTTGCCTACACCGCCGGCCGCGCCGCGCCGCCCGTCGCCGTGATGCGGCGGTTGATCTCGCGCGCCAGCAGGTTGATGGCCACCACGTTTTCTCGCCCGCGCGGCACAATCACGTCCGCCTCTGCCATGGACGGCGCCACAAACTGGTGGTACCCCGGCTTCACAAACCGCATGTACTGCGCGACCACCG
>ERZ778022.4533-NODE-4533-length-11947-cov-3.411117_pt1 | contig 11947 bp, 10 predicted proteins | sample MGYA00375752_ERZ778022 | MGnify/ENA primary metagenome ERZ778022 (study PRJEB29350, sample SAMN05389826) | bioreactor metagenome | isolation source: Thiocyanate bioreactor | place: South Africa: University of Cape Town | collected 2014-04-04 ... | reverse complement strand
GTTGGAGAACAGCCCGCCCTCCATGCCGATCAGGCCACGGAAGACCTGCGCATTGACGACGATCTTGTTGTCCAGTTCCTCATCGAGATCCTTGCCCATGCTGAAGGCCGTGCCCGGCCCCAGCAGAGCCGCCACCTCCGCGGGAAGGAACGCATTGTCCGACTTGATGGGCATGGTGGAGCGCGTCCCCGAGGCGAACGACCTGCTGTTCGCCTTGCGCTCGGCATAAGTCAGCTCGCCGTAAATCTTGAGCGCATCCGTGAGCTCGTATTCCGCCGCCGCATAAGTGGTGAAACGCTCCATCGGAGTCTGGATGTATGAGGAACGATAGGCGGTGGGGGTTTCGCTGCCCAGGGTAAGGCCGCCAACGGTCTTCGGGCTGTACAGGCCCGGATTGTACGCCGTGATGCCCTTGCCGTCTTCCGTGAACTGGAAGTCGGTGATGGCATAAGGCGGATTGATGGCGGGGAAATTGCCGTTCCAGGCCGTCGTGCTGGTTCCGCCGCCCCTCATGAAATTGCGGATGACGCCGGTCGAGGAGCTGTAGAACCCGCCGCCACGGCCGATCACATAATGCGGCAGGCCATAGCCGGCCGAACCCGGCACGTTGTAGCCCGAGATCGTGCCGGGCGCGCTGCCGGCCAGGTTGGGCCCGCCGGGCTGAATCGTCGCCTCGTTGGTGGCGATGGTCCAGGAATCCTTGCACCAGTCCCGAGAATCGTAGCAGCTCTCGATGCCGTGGTTGCGCTGGTATTCGCCGCCGATCATGAAATGGCCGCGATCGCCCAGCTTGGTGCCCCAGGCCGCCGCGCCATGGAAGGTCTTGCCGTCGGCGCGGGCCGTCTGGCCGTAATCGATCTGGCCCTTGAAGCCTTCCAGGCTGCTGTCGAGGATGATGTTGACCACACCGGCCACGGCGTCCGAACCATAGGCGGCCGAAGCGCCTCCGGTTACCGTCTCGACCCGCCCGATCATCACCGAGGGGATGAGGTTGAGGTCGACCTGCCCGCCTTCCGACGTCGCCACGAAGCGCCGGGTGTTCACCAGCGTCAGCGTGCGGGTGCCGAATGTCGGATTGAGGCCGCGCAGGTTGGCGAATTGCGAGCCCGCATTGGCCGAAAGGCTGACGCCCGCGTTGGCGTCGGACTGCGAGGCGATGTTCTGCGGCATCAGCTTGACGACGTCGGACGCGTTCACCTGGCCCAGGTTCTGGATCAGCGTGGAATCGACGACGGTAACCGGCACGGGTGAATCGAACCCGTTCCTGACGATACGCGAACCGGTGACCACGATCGCTGGCGCGCCAGATGAGGACGCCTCTGGCTCTCGCTCTTCTTGAGCCAGAACAGTCGTCGGAATGACCGACACCGTGATCGCGGTGCCGCAAATGAGTATTGCCCGTATCGATGAGAGTTTCATGCCGCTTCCCCCCTTATATCCAGCCCTCAAAATCAGCCGGGCGCGCGTCCGCAACAGGACCAGCAAGCGCCAGGCATCGACGCGCAACATCTAGAAATGCTGCGTCGTGTTCCTCATTCGCCCCGGAAATTTTCGGGATCAGGGATTTTTAGTTGCTGCGGGATGGAATAGGAGGGGCGAAATGAGCGACTTTCGTTGACGAAAAGACAACACCCAAATCGCCCTTTTATTTACTTGTTCGGCGATCGGTCGCTCATGACCGGGAGCGCGTGCAGAGGCCCTGGCTTCCCATCAATTCAAGCGGAAGGCGCCCCATTGCAGGAGGGGAGTGGACATCTTGACCCCAAGCGGTGATTATTTGACAACATCGCTCAGGACGCGTGCCGGGTAGACCCGTCATGCTTCTGCGGTTCACGAATGGAAGCGGGCGGCAACGCACGATCGCCCAACCAACGGAGCCGATACATGCAGGAGGTTCGCAACAAAAGAGCGCCATGAAAACCCACGATCCCGTCCCTTCCCTGGCCATGTTGCGGGCATTCGACATATTCGGCCGGCTGGGCGGCGTCAGGAAGACGGCGCAACAGATGAATATCGACCATGCCGTCGTGAGCCGCCACCTGCGGTCGCTCGAGGCGTTCATGGGGACCGCGCTGATCGTGCGCCAGGGGGGCGACCAGTGGCTGACCGAAGATGGGGCGATGTATCATGCCCGCATTTCCGCAGCGCTGCGCGAAATCGCGGACGCAACCACGGTCCTGCGGCGGCAGCATGACAAGCGCATGCTGGTATGGTGTGCGCCGGGCTTCGCCTTCCACTGGCTTACCCGCAGACTGCCGGACTTCTACGAGCGCTATCCAGCGATCGATCTGGAACTGCGCCCCACGGACGCCGGACCGGATTTCTCCACCAACCAGGCGGATGCCGACATCCGCTATGTCCGCGGTGAAACAATGCCGGAGAGCAACTCGCTCAAGATCATGGAGATCGCGCGGCCGCGGGTCTTCCCGGTCGCCAGTCCGGCCTATCTCGCCAGTCTTGGCCCCATTCGCCGCGCAGCCGACCTGCTCGACGCACGCCTGCTCCACGAGGACAGCACGGAGGAATGGTGCATGTGGCTCCAGGCGCAAGGCGTGGCCGACAGCGAGAATGTCGCGGGCCCTCGCCTATGGCACGCTCATCTTGCGCTCGACGCGGCACGCAACGGCCAGGGCATCGCGCTGGCCAGCCGTCTTCTGCTGGCCGACGATCTGGAGACGGGCCGGCTCGACAAGGTGCGCGCGCTGGACGAGCCGCTCCACGAAGTCCCCCTCGGCTCCTATGCAATGTTCGGCCGGGAGGACCGCTGGCACACGATCCCGATGGTCCGCTTCCGCCAATGGCTCAGCTCGACCATTTCCGACGACGCCTGAAGCGCGCCCGCTCAGTTCGCAGCGCTCTCCGGGCGCTGGTAAACGACCTTGCCGCCAACGATGGTGATATCGACCTTCATGTTGCGCAGATCGTCTGACGGGATGGTCAGTGGATCGCGGTCGAGAACGACGATATCGGCGAACCTGCCGGGCTCGATCGTGCCTTTCTTCTTCTCATCCCAACTCAGGTAAGCCGACTCCGCCGTATACATGCGGATCGCATCCTGGATCGGCACCCCTTCCCCGGGGCCGAGGACGTCACCCGCCCGGCCCTTGCGGGTTACGGCCGACCACAGGCCCAGGATCGGATCGGTCGGCATGGTGTCGCCGCCCAGCGACACCCTGATGCCCCGCTTCTGCAGGGTCGCGATCGGATTGAGGGTGGCGAGCGCGTCGGCGTCCAGCACCTCCTTGTAGCGCTCCGAGAGCGAGAAGATGAAATTGGGCTGCTGGGCCACGAGGAAGCCGTGCTGCTCTATCAGCTCAAGCGTCTTCTCGTCGGGCAGCAGGCCGAAATGCGAGGCGAACCAGCGCGAATCCTCCTGCGGATACTTCTCCAGCGCGTTCGCATAGACCCGCATGCTCTGTTCGATCGCGGCATCGCCGATCATGTGCAGGCCCATCTGCCAGCCATGCTTGGCGGCGGAGTCCGCAAGTGCCTGGAACTCGGCGTCCGGGATGAGGCAGCGGCCGCGATAGCCGGGCTGGTTCTTGTAATCGTGCTTGGTGCAGGCGGCCGGCCCCGTGAAGCCGCCGTCGACACCCGGCCCTTCGCCGATCGCGCCGAGCTTCAGGCGGTCGTTCCCATAGCCGGTCCGATAGGGAAAGGCCGCGAGCGCTTCCGGGCCGGGGTGCCATAGCTGCACGGTCAGCCGCGGCAGTTCGTCGCCAAGCTCGCCATAGATGTCGAGCAGGTCGGTCCAGTCCGGCATGCTGCTGAGATGCCGTTCTCCACCCGCCGTGCCCAGATTGGCGTTTGCCAGCACCGCGCTGGTGATTCCGACCTCGAACAGCTTTTTCAGCTCCACTATGGTCGCCGCGCGCATCTGGGCGGGCGTGTCGCCCGGTATGTACCTGGTGAAGAGGCCCGGATCCTCGCGCACGATGCCGTTCGGCTCGCCATTGGCGTCGCGTTCGATCACATGCTTGTCCGTGTCCGGGCTATCGCGGGTAATGCCCGCGATCCTGAGCGCCCGGCTGTTCACGGCCACGCTGTGCGCGCCATCCCGGAACAGCACCACCGGATTGTCCGGCGCAACCGCGTCGATATCGCCACGCAGCGGCATGCGCTTCACGGCGAACTTGTTCTCATCCCACTTCTTGCCAAGGATCCATTCGCCCTTGCCGAGCTCCTTGGCCTTGGCGGCGACGAGCTTCTGGACCTCCTCCACGGAGGTCGCCTTGTCGAGCATGACCGTGCGGGTGGTCAGCGGGAAGATGTGAAGATGCGTGTCGTTGAAGCCGGGCACCGCCGATCTGCCCCCAAGGTCGATCCGTGCATCGGCCTGATACTCTTCGGTGAGCTCCGGCCCCCCGACGGCCCAGATGAGGCCATCCTTGATCACCACGGTATCCACGATCGAGAATCGGGGGTCGACGGTGATGATGCGCCCATCGGTCAGGATCAGATCGGCTTGCGGCCGCGATTGCGCAAACGCGGGCCCGCCCAGGCTCAGGCAAACCGCAAGCACCAGAATTCTCCGAAAAATCATCGTAATCTCCCGCAGGCATGTGCGCCGCAGGACATCGCCAGGCGGACCTTCCGTCAAGGTGCCAAGTCGTTCACATCGGTTGCGTCCTTGGCACCACCCTTCGACCGGCAGGACAGGCCGGCTGTTTCCGGCTAGGTCACCGGGTTATTGCCGCGCGGAGGATCAGCCGGGGTTTCCGGAAGCGGACCCGGTGAAAAAGGAGAACGGAATGGCAGGCGGATTGGTGGCATTGCTGGACGATGTGGCGGCGCTGGCGAAGCTGGCGGCCGCGTCGGTCGACGACGTCTCCGCCGCGGCCACCAAGGCGAGCGCCAAGGCGGCAGGCGTGGTGATCGACGATACGGCCGTCACGCCGCGCTACGTCGTGGGCCTTTCGCCCGATCGGGAGCTGCCGATCATCTGGAAGATCGCGCTGGGATCGCTGCGCAACAAGCTCCTCCTGATCCTCCCGGTCCTGCTCCTGCTGAGCGGCTTCGCCCCCTGGGCGATCACCCCGCTCCTCATGGCCGGCGGATCCTATCTGTGCTTCGAAGCGGCGGAAAAGATCTTCGAGGCGCTGCGCGGCCGCGATCACGTTGCCGAAATGGCCGTCATCGGCGATCCCGCCGAGCTCGAGGCAAGGCAGGTGAGCGGCGCGATCCGGACGGACTTCATCCTCTCCGCCGAGATCATGACCATCGCCCTGGCCGAGCTGCCCGACATGTCGCTGCTGATGCGGACGGCGGTTCTGGCCAGCGTGGGGATCGCGATCACGATCGGCGTCTATGGCGTGGTGGGGCTGATCGTGAAGATGGACGACATCGGCCTGCATCTGCGGCGGCGCCGCGGTTCCCGGGCCGTCCGCGTGCTCGGGCAAACGCTCGTGCGGGGCATGCGGCTGCTGCTGCAGGCGCTTTCCCACATCGGCGTGGCGGCGATGGTGTGGGTGGGCGGCGGCATCGTGCTGCATGGCCTGGAGGCATTCGGCTGGAACGCGCTGCCGCATGCGGTTCACGGCTTTGCCGGCTCCGTCGCCGGGGCGATGCCCGCGGGCCGGGGCATCGTCGAATGGCTGGTGAATGCGCTGGGCTCCGCGATTGCCGGGCTGATCGTCGGGTTCGCCATCGTCGCCGCGCTGCATCTGCTGCCCGCCCGCAAGAGCCACGCGGGCTGATCGCGCGGGAATGACGAAGGGCCGAGGGTTGTCGGTCCGGCATACGCTATATATGGGGAAATATGATCAAGATCGCCGGGAAATGCCGATGAACAGATGTCTTGCCTTTGCCGCGTCCGCCCTGGCAGCTTTCGCCCTGCCCGCGGCTTCGCATGCCGAGGATGCGCACAAGCCCGCCTGCGAAGGCGTGCCGGCGCCTCTTCCTGCCGAACTGGCCGGCTGGCACGACCGGGCGCCGCTGAATGCGGCGAAGCGCGCCGACAGGATCGGCAAGGCGACTCTCTCGATCGGCCAGGGGGCCGATGCGGTGCTGGTGCGGACGGCGGACGTCAAATACGTTCTCAGGCCCGAAAAGCCGGGCGGTTCGGTCAGCTATGGCGGGCTGTTCGCCTTCACGGCCGAGCAGGCGGGCACGTTCCGCGTCGCGCTCGGCTCGGGCGCCTGGATCGACGTGGTGAAGGACGGCAAGGCGATCGAATCCACGGCCCACGGCCATGGGCCGGACTGCAGCGGCGTGCGCAAGATGGTGGACTTCCCGCTCGAGGCGGGCAGCTACATCCTGCAGATCGCCGCGAACCGACAGGCGCAGCTGCCACTGCTCGTCACCCGCCTGCCCTGAACGCCATGCGGCGGGCGGCCCTCGCTCTGTTCGGGCTGGTCGCGCTTGCCGTGGGCACGGCGGCGGCACACCCGCAAGCGTGGCGCTGGGACATCCCCGCCGGCATGGCCGCGCCGGAGGTTCCGGCGGACAATCCGATGAGCGCGGCGAAGGTGGAGCTGGGCCGCCGCCTGTTCTACGACGCCGATCTTTCCATCGACGGCACCATGTCCTGCGCCAGCTGCCACGAGCAGAAGCGGGCCTTCGCGGACGGCAACCGGACGCGGCCCGGCGTCCATGGCGATCCGGGGCGCCGCAACGTTCCGGGGCTGGCGAATGTGGCCTATCTCTCCCCCCTGACCTGGGCCGATCCGCGCCTTTCGACGCTGGAGGCCCAGTCGGCCGTGCCGGTGTTCGGCGACAATCCGGTGGAAATGGGCATGAAGGGGCAGGAGGCCGAGCTGGTCCGGCGGCTCTCGAAGGACAAATGCTATCGCAGGATGTTCCGCGCCGCCTTTCCGAAGGAGCGCGGGAAAATCGAACCGGCGACCGTGGCCAAGGCGCTGGGCGCTTTCCAGCGGACCCTGCTCTCCTACGCCAGCCCCTATGACCGGGATACGCTTTCCGCCGAAGCGCGGCGCGGCAAGGCCCTGTTCGCCCGGCATTGCGCGACCTGCCATTCGGGCGCGAATTTCAGCGATGGGCGCTTCCATGCGATCGAAAGCGAAGTGGCACCGTCCGATCCCGGCCTCGCGGAAACAAGCGGCCGCGCGGAGGACCGGGGCAAGTTCCGCACGCCGGGCCTGCGCAATGCGGGCCTGACCGCGCCCTACCTGCATGACGGCAGCGCCGCCACGCTCGGGGAAGCAATCCGCCGCCACGCATTTGCGGTGCCTGCGGTCAATCAGCTGACTGCGGAACAGAGCGCCGATCTCGTCGCCCTGCTGGAGGCGCTGACGGACAGGACCTTCGCGAGCGATCCGCGCTTCGCCTATCCCGAGCGGTTCTGCGGCAAGCCCAGTTAGAGGTTGTTCCGTTTAGATGTGATCCCCGGCGAAAGCCGGGGTCCAGGGCGGAGCGCGCCGCCCTTGGGCTCTGGGTCCCTGCTTTCGCAGGGACTCACGGAGGCTTTCAGCTACAATCCGCCTTCGCGCGCGCCGACGATGTCCACGACCTGCGGAGTCTCGCGGAACAGGCGCCCGAAGGGATCGTCTTCATCGTCCCGCGAATGAGGCTCGGTGCCTTCGCGGACGGTGGTGCGGCGCATGTCGCGCTTTTCGTGCTCGTAATCGAAATCGCCGCCGCGATGCATGGTGCACAGATTGTCCCAGATCACCAGGTCGCCGACGTTCCATTTCACGGAGAAGATGTATTGCGGCTGGGTGGCGTGCTCGATCAGCTGCTTGAGGAGCGCGCGGCCTTCGGCCTTGTCCATCCCTTCGATGTCCATCGTGTGCGCCGCGATGAACAGCGCCTTGCGCCCCGATCCCTGGTGGACATGCACCAGCGGATGGCGCGCCTTGAAGCGCCGGTCGATCTCCGCTTCCTCGATATCCGCCCCGGCCATCTTGCGCGACCACCACAGCGAATTGAGGCCGACCTTGTCCTCCAGGAAGTCCTTCATGTCCTGAGGCAGATCCTCATAGGCGCTGCGCGTGTCGGCGAACCAGGTTTCGCCGCCTTCCTGCGGCACCTGATGCGCCAGCAGCAGCGAATAGGACGTGCGCTTTTCCATGAAGGCGCTGTCGGTGTGCCACAGCCGGTCGCCCTTGCGATACTGGATCGCCGCCGCATCCTTCGTGATCTCACCGTCAAAGGTGAGGTTGGAGGCGTCGAACAATTCGCGGAAAGGCAGGCGCGCCGGCTTGCCCTCGCGCAGGGGAACGCGCTCCAGCAGGCCGAAATTGCGGCTGAATTCCACGTGCTGGGCATCGTTCATGCCGGTGTTGCGATAGATGCAGACGCCCCAGCGATCCATGGCGTCGATCACCTGCTTCACCTCTTCCGGGCTCAGCGGCCGGGAAATGTCCAGGCCCGAGCACTCGGCCCCGAACCTGGGCAGAATCGGTTTCACTTCAAGGGCCATCGGCCTTGCTCCATCTTCGTCTTCCCCGCGCCGCGCGCCTGCTAAGCGCTGCGGGCCTGAACTTGCACATATATGGGCCGATCGCACAGTCAAGTGGTTAGCGTGTTAATTATGAGCACTGCAATATAGGCCCTCCTCGAATATAGGAACGATCTCCCCCGGTGACGAGAGGCAGCGGCGCGGGCGCGAAAAGCGCGCGGAACCGGAAAGGAAGCCCGCTTCGTGCGTTTTGGAAGCGTCATCGAACGCAGGAGAGAAGGATGATCGGAAAATTCGCCGCTACGCTTGCGCTGGCCTCGCTTGCGGCCTGCGGAGGGTCGCCGGACCAGTCCGAGCCGGCCGCGCAGGAAACCGAAGCGCCGCCCCCGGCCACCGAAACGGCGACGGCCGCCACACCGGCGGCAAGCGAAGCGCCCGCGGCGGTGACGATCCCGCAAAGCATCCAGGGGCGCTGGGGCCTCGTCGCGGCCGATTGCTCCCCCACCAGGGGCGACGCCAAGGGCCTGCTGCCGATCCCCCCCACCCGACTGGAATTCTACGAATCGGTCGGCACGCTGGCCGATGTGCAGGAACTGGCGCCCAACCGGCTGCGCGCGGGCTTCGATTTCACCGGCGAAGGCATGGAATGGCGGCGCGCGCAGCAGTTCGAGGCATCGGACGACGGCAAATCGCTGACTCGCCAGGAGCTCGGCGATGATGCGGCGCCGGGGCCTTTCCGCTATATGCGGTGCAGTTGATCGGAGACGAACGCGATGAAACGCATCCTTTTCTGCGCCGTGACCGGCGGACTGGCCCTTGCCGGCTGCGCCTCCACCCCACCGGCTTCGGAGACGCCGCCCCTGACCTGCAACGATCAAGCCGGCCAGGCCTTCATCGGCCAGAAGGCGACCGCCGAACTCGGGCCGAAGCTGATCGAGGCGACCGGCGCGCGGCAATTGCGCTGGGTGCCGCCGCGCACCGGGGTAACGATGGATCTCCGGCCGGGCCGTCTGACCGTTTCCTATGACGACGACATGGTGGTCACGCAGGTTTCCTGCACCTGAGGCTTGCCGGATCGGCGAGCCACGCTATCGCGGCGGCATGAGCGACAATGTCCTGGTCCGCTGCGATGGTTCCATCGGCCGCCTTTCCCTCGACCGGCCGCGCGCGCTTCACGCGCTGACGGCGGACATGATCGCGGCGCTGGCGGCGGCGCTGCTGGAATGGCGCGGCGATCCCGCCATGAAGGCGGTGCTGATCGATCATGCCGAAGGCCGGGGCTTCTGCGCGGGCGGCGACGTGGCTGCGGTCCGCCGGTCGGTGCTGGAAGACGGCGGCGCGCAGGGCCGCGCCTTCTTCCGCGCCGAATACCGGCTCAACCACCTGCTGTTCACTTATCCCAAGCCGGTGATCGCCTTCATGGACGGCATCACCATGGGCGGAGGGGCCGGCCTGGCCCTGCCCGCCGCGTTCCGCATCGCGACGGAGAACACGGCCCTGGCGATGCCCGAAGCAGCGATCGGGCTTTTCCCGGATGTCGGCGCGGGCCGGTATCTCTCGCGGCTGCCGGGCAGGATCGGCCCGTTCCTCGCGCTCACCGGCGCGCGGCTCGACGGGGCGGAATGCCTCTGGGCGGGCCTTGCGACGCATTTCCTCCCCAGCGCCGCGCTGGAGGAAGCCAAGGCGCGGATTTCCGTGGAGCCCGGCCGGATCGAAGCGGTGCTGGATGACCTTTCCGAGGCCTCGCCCGAGCCGCGCCTCGCCCGCAATGTCGAAAGGATCGACCGTCTGTTCGCTTCCGACCGGCTGGAGGATATCCTCTCCGCGCTCGAAGCCGATCCTTCCGATTGGGCGGCGAAGGAATTGCGCACCTTGCGCGCGAAAAGCCCGCTGACGATGAAGGTCGCCCTGCGCCTGATCGCGCAAGCCAAGGAAGTGGCGGATTTTACCGAGGAAATGCGGATCGAATACCGCCTCGCCAGCCGCATGATCATGGAGCCGGACTTCGCGGAAGGCGTGCGCGCGGTGCTGGTGGACAAGGACAATGCTCCGCGCTGGAATCCCGCCCGGCCGGAAGGCATAACGGAGGCGAAGCTGGACGAGCTGTTCGCACCCCTGCCCAATGGTGAGGAATGGACGCCGCTGCCCTGAAGGAGACGCGCGTTGCCCGAATACGAAACCATCCTGGTCGAACGGCACGATGCCGTCACCCTCGTCACGCTCAACCGGCCGGACACGCTCAATGCGCTGAACGGCCAGGTGCTGGCCGATCTGGTGGAAGCCTTCGCCGCTTACGACGCAGACGATGCGCAGCGCTGCCTCGTCCTCACCGGCAGCGAGAAGGCCTTTGCCGCAGGGGCCGATATCAAGGAAATGGCGGGCAAGGGCTTCGCCGAGATGTACGGCATGGACCTGTTCGCCGGCTATGACCGGGTGACCGGCACGCGCAAGCCGTGGATCGCCGCCGTGGCGGGCTATGCGCTGGGCGGCGGCTGCGAGCTGGCGATGATGGCCGATTTCATCATCGCGGCGGACAACGCCAAATTCGGCCAGCCGGAGATCACGCTAGGCATCATCCCCGGCATGGGCGGCTCGCAGCGGCTGACGCGCGCGGTGGGCAAGGCCAAGGCGATGGAAATGGTCCTGACCGGCCGGATGATGGATGCCGCCGAGGCGGAAAGCGCCGGGCTGGTGGCCAGGGTCGTCCCGGCAAACGAATTGCGGACGGAAGCGCTGAAAGTGGCCGGCAAGATCGCCGCCATGCCCCCGCTGGCCGCGATCGCCTGCAAGGAAGCGGTGAACGCCGCGCTGGAGACTCCGCTGGCGCAGGGCCTCGCCTTCGAGCGGCGGCTGTTCGCCGGCCTGTTCGGCACCGAGGATCAGAAGGAAGGCATGGCCGCCTTCGCCGAGAAGCGGCCGGCGAAGTTCACCGGGCGGTAGTTTTTCCGGTCCATTCTTTCGTCATTCCCGCCTGTGCTGGAATGACGAAGGGATATTTCCCCGCAACGGCCAACTCCTCCGCCACAAGCGCCTGCCTCACCCCCCCAAAGAAATTCTGCCCCGCCGCACTATTGCTACCCCGCGCGATGCGGGCCATGTGGCGCTGCGATTATGCAGCAATTGACCCATCTCGAACGGCTCGAAGCCGAAAGCATCCACATCATGCGCGAGGTCGTGGCCGAAGCGCAGAAGCCGGTCATGCTCTATTCGGTGGGCAAGGATTCGGCGGTGATGCTGCACCTCGCCCGCAAGGCGTTCTACCCTTCGCCGCCGCCCTTCCCGCTGATGCATGTGGACACCACCTGGAAGTTCCGGGACATGTATGCCCTGCGCGACAGGATGGCCGAGGCCGCGGGGATGGAACTGATCGTCCATCACAACCCCGAAGCGATGGAGCGCGGGATCAACCCGTTCGATCACGGCCCGCTGCACACCGACATGTGGAAGACCGAGGGGCTGAAGCAGGCGCTGGACAAGTTCGGCTTCGACGCGGCCTTCGGCGGCGCGCGGCGCGACGAGGAGAAGAGCCGCGCGAAGGAGCGCATCTTCTCCTTCCGCACCGCCAGCCACGGCTGGGACCCGAAGAAC
>ERZ778022.4532-NODE-4532-length-11953-cov-4.344596_pt1 | contig 11953 bp, 11 predicted proteins | sample MGYA00375752_ERZ778022 | MGnify/ENA primary metagenome ERZ778022 (study PRJEB29350, sample SAMN05389826) | bioreactor metagenome | isolation source: Thiocyanate bioreactor | place: South Africa: University of Cape Town | collected 2014-04-04 ... | reverse complement strand
CCCGCCGGCAAACTCTCGGGGGGGATGAAGCAGAAGACAGGGCTTTGCGCGGCGCTGATCCATGACCCGGACTTCCTGTTGCTGGACGAGCCGACAACCGGCGTCGATCCGCTGTCGCGCCGCCAGTTTTGGGATCTGATCGAAGCCATTCGCAGGGACCGTCCGCAAATGAGCGTGCTGGTCTCGACCGCCTATATGGAGGAAGCGGCGCTGTTCGATCACCTGGTGGCGATGAACGACGGTCATGTTCTGGCAGAAGGCTCGCCGCAGGCGCTGATGGAGCGGACCGGCACCGGATCGGTTGGGGATGCCTATGTCAGCCTACTGCGGCGCACGGGCGGGGCGGATGACGGCGCAGCAGATACGTCGGTGATTTCGCCCGCGGCACCCTCTCCCCCACCGGATGGAGACATCGCTATCAAGGCGCGCGGCCTGACCCGGCGTTTCGGCGATTTCACCGCTGTCGACAACGTCAGCTTCGACATTCCGCGCGGGGAGATTTTCGGCTTTCTCGGCTCGAACGGTTGCGGCAAGACCACGACCATGAAGATGCTGACCGGCCTCTTGCAACCCAGCGAGGGCAAGGCCTGGATCTTCGGCCGCCCCATCGCCGAGCAGGGCATGGATGCCCGCGCCCGCGTCGGTTTCATGACACAGGCGTTTTCGCTTTATGGCGAACTCAGCGTGCGCGAGAATCTGGTCCTGCACGCGCGACTGTTCCATCTGCCCCGCGAACTGGCGCACACCCGCATTGATGATCTGGTCGCCCGCTTCGGTCTGACGGATTACCTTGACCAGCCTGCGGGCAGCTTGCCGCTGGGGCTGCGGCAACGGCTGTCGCTGGCAGTTGCCGTCATCCACTCACCGGAAATTCTGATCCTGGACGAGCCGACTTCGGGCGTGGATCCGCAGGCCCGCGATGATTTCTGGCAATTGCTGATGGAGCTGTCGCGCAAGGACCGGGTGACGATCTTCATTTCAACCCATTTCATGGATGAGGCGCTGCGTTGTGACCGCATGTCACTGATGCATGCCGGCCGTGTCCTGATTACTGACACGCCGCAGGGCATCGTCGCACAAAGCAGCACAGCCGATCTGGAACAGGCCTTCATCCACTATATTTCCACTGCCATCCCGCCCGAGGCGCCGGTGGCCGAGGGGCTGGCAAGCGAGCCGGCCCCGCCTGTCGATGCCACCGGCTTCAGCCTCAGCCGGATGCTGGCCTATACCGCGCGCGAGGCAATGCAGGTGCGCCGCGATCCGGTGCGGCTGGTTTTCGCCTTTCTGGGCAGTGCGGTGTTGCTGCTGATCATGTCCTTCGGCATCTCGCAGGACGTGCGCGACATCCCCTTCGCGGTGCTGGACCATGACCGTAGTCCGGAAAGTCGCGCATGGATATCAGCGTTTGAGGATTCGGGCTGGTTTGTCCGCCATGCCGATCTGCAGGACGTGGACGCGCTGCGCGAGCGCCTTGCCAGCGGCGAGCTGACACTGGCGGTCGAGATCCCACCCGACTTCGGCGCCAACCTGCGTGCAGGCCATGGGACCAGCATTGCCGCCACCATCGACGGCACCGACACCAGTCGTGCGGGCACCGTGGAAAGCTATGTGACCGGCGCCAACCAGATGGCGGCAGCAGCATTGCCGACTGGCCCGGCCTTGGTGACGCCAGCCGTGCAGATGGAGCCGCGCTTTCGCTACAACCTGGCGATGGAGAGCTTGCCGGCCATCGGCCCGACCATCCCACCGATGCTGCTCTTGCTGTTTCCGGCGATCCTGATGGCGGTCAGCGTGGCACGGGAAAAGGAAATCGGCACCATCACCAATTTCTATGTCACGCCGACCGGGAGGGCCGAGTTCCTGATCGGCAAGCAACTGGTCTATGTCGGTATCACGCTGATGAACTTTGCCATTCTGACTGTGCTCGTGGTGGTGGTGCTGGGGGTGCCGCTGAAAGGCAGTCCAATGGTGCTGGTCCTGGCCACACTGGTCTATGCGCTGGCGGCGACCGGCTGGGGACTGATGATCTCGATGATCGCGGGCACACAGGTGACGGCAGCCTTCGCTGCCGCAGTTCTGTCGGTCATGCCAACGATGCAGTTCTCGGGCATGATGGTGCCAGTCTCTTCGCTTGAAGGGCCGGCACAGACCATCGGTTACCTATGGCCGACCACATGGTACATGATGGTCAGTGTCGGCAGCTTCACCAAGGGTATGAGCCTTGCCGACCTTGGCGATGCGCTGTGGCGACTGGCGCTGTTCGGACCAGCGTTCACCGCCATTGCCATCCTGTTGCTGCGCAAGCAGGAGCGGTAAGATGCGCGCCATCCTCAACATCTTCTGGCTAATCGGCAAAGAGATCAAGAGCACTCTCGGCGATCCGGTCATGGTGGGGCTGATCCTGTGGTCGTTCTTTTTCGCGGTGATGATGGAGGCGCGCGGCGCGGGCGACACCGTGCACAATGCCTCCATTGCCATTGTTGACGAGGACAACTCGCCACTCAGCCGCCAGATTGCCGGTGCCCTGATGCCGCCCTGGTTCCAGACCCCCCTCTACATGACCGCCAATCAGGCGGCGGCGGCGATGGACCGGGGCGACGTGATGTACACGCTGAATTTCCCGCCCGATTTCGGTTCTGACGCCATCGCGGGCCGCGCGCCGGTGGCGCAGTTGCTGGCGGACGCAACCGCCGTCTCGCAGGCGCAGCTTGGCAGCGATTACCTTCGCAATATCGTAGCTGACGAATCGCGCGTCTTTCTGACCGGCCGATCCGACGCGCCCGTACCTGATCTGAATCTTGAACTGCGCCGCGCCTTCAACCCAAACGGCAATCCGATCTGGTTCAAGACGCTTTCATCGCTGCTCAATCAGCTGTCGTTGCTGACCATCGTCCTGACCGGTGCCGCAATGCTACGCGAGCGTGAGCACGGCACCATCGAGCATCTGATGGTGATGCCGCTCTCGCCGGTCGAGGTGGCACTGTCCAAGGTGCTGGCGGTTATGCTTATCGTATTGGTGGCCTTTGTCGGCTCGCTGCTGGTGGTGGTGCAGGGCATCCTCGGCGTGCCGGTGGCGGGGTCGATGCCACTTCTGGTCATGGGGGCGGCGGTCTATCTGTGGGCAGCGGCGGCAATCGGGATGCTGCTTGGCACGCTGGCGCGTTCCATGGCGCAGTTTGCGCTCCTGATCGTGATGACCATCATTCCCATCATCCTGCTGTCAGGCGGCTTCAGCGCCATCGAGAGCCAGCCCGACGCCGTGCGGCGCCTGACCATGCTGCTGCCTTCGCGCCACTTCCTCGCCTTCGCTAAGGCGGTTGCCTTCCGTGGTGCCGGATTGGCGGCGGTCTGGATGCAGCTTGCGCTGATGATCAGTCTCGGCGCCGCCTTCTTCGCGGCCAGTCTGGTGCTGTTTCGCCGCTCAATGAACGTGACGGGGTGAGCTTGAGGTTTTTTATGCCCATGTTCGCGGCCGGTGCGTTCGGCATGAAGGTGTCTGGGGCGGCCCGCCATGTAAGCGACTTCGAGGACGACCTTTTGGAACCACGCTCGGAGCTTATGTCCGCTATCAGCGCAATGACGCAACTTTTGCCGCCATGGCTTATGAGGGACGGCATCTTCGGCCTTGAGTTCCGGACGGCGTTCTGATGACTGGTTTGGCCCTTTGTGGTAGCCGCAGCGCCGGCCTCGACGTTCCTAGGCATGGCAGGGTGCCAGCATGACGGAAGACGTGGTCAGGCAACGTGATGTCATCGAGCTTCGCCATCTCCGTTATTTCGTGGCTGCGGCCGGGCATGGCAGTTTCCGCAAGGCGGGGGCGGCTCTCGGCCTGTCGCAATCGGCAATCAGCCGGTGTATCGCCGATCTTGAGGGTCATATCGGGGCATCCCTGTTCCACCGACATACATCGGGGGTCACGCAAACCTATGCTGGCCAGCGCTTTCTTATTCGCGCGCGTGAAGTGATCAGGAGTGTCAGTGAGGGCGCGCACGATGTCGCGGTGGTCGGACGATCTGAAGAGGGGAGAATACGGATTGGTATTTACTCCTCGATCGCCTCGGGCTTCCTGGCCGAGTTGCTTGGAACCTATGGTCGGCGTCACCGCAAGGTCGAGATCGAGATGGTCGACGGTAATCCCGTCGAGCATGTTTCGGCGATCCGGCAGTTGAACCTCGATGTCGCCTTCGTCACCGGGACGAGGGAGTGGCCCGATTGTGAACGACAGCTCCTTTGGTCCGAGCGCGTGTTCGCTGTTCTGCCATCCGATCACCGCTTGACCTGCAGTGAGGGGCTGACCTGGCGTGATCTGTCCGAAGAAACTTTCATGGTGAGCGAGACCGCACCAGGCCAGGAGATTCACGATTATCTGGTTCGCTGCCTTGCCGGTCTCGGAAAGCACCCCGAGATCCAGATGCAGCAAGTCAGCCGGGACAACCTTGTGCCGCTCGTTGCGCTCGGCCGGGGGCTGACGCTTGTGAGCGAAGCCATGACCGTGGCACAGTTTCCCGGCGTTGCTTATCGACCGATCCTCGGGGAGGTTCTTCCCTTCTCGGCAGTGTGGTCCGCAAAGAATGACAATCCAGCGTTTCGACGACTCCTTAGCCTGGCAAAGGCATTGGCGATCAAACCTGCCCTGCAGGGCGCGGGCCGGCACGCCGCGCCTTCGCAAAGCCCCGGTCAGTTGCAATGAACCGCTCCAGCATCGGCACGATCAACCTGACCGGATCAGCAACAGGCTGACCACTCTCGCGGGCCAACACCTCGGCATAGATGATCAGATCGCGGTGGAGCGGTGCGGGCAGTTCCACGGTGATCTTCACGGACTTGTCGTCAGGCAGCGGGCCGAGTTTCAGCTTGGTCATGGTCAGCCTCCTGTCGGCTCGAATACGAGATCGCGCATCACCATGATCCTGACCGGGAAGCCCGGTCGGATGGTGAGCGTGGGTGCGACTTGCAACTGGCGCTGGACTATCTGCTGGCCCGCCTGATTGACGGTATCCTGCGCCCCGTCGCGGATGGCGCGGATAAGCCGGTCCTCGTCGCTCGTCGCCAGTTCCGTGCCGACTGCGAGCAGCGTGGAGAGGCCAGCCGCTTTCATCAGATCCCACCAATGATAGTCGATCCCGTCTTCAAGGCCGGCATAGCCGCTGGCATCCGCGCCCGGCAGGCGCTCCAGAACGATGGAGCGGCCGCCGGGCAGGATCAGGCGATTCCACACCAAGAGCACCCTGCGCTGGCCGAAGGTCACGCCGTCATCGTATTGGCCGATGATGCGCGTTCCCTGCGGGATCAGGAGCAGGCTGCCGGTCGGGCTGTCATAGATGTTCTCGGTGACCTGCGCGGTGATCTGGCCGGGAAGATCGGAACGGATGCCGGTGATGAGCGCGGCCGGGATCACGGCCCCGGCCTGAAGGATGTAGGGCGATGCCAGCGGCGCGACACGATCCGGTGCGACAGTCTGCCGGTCCACGGGTCCATTGAGAAAAGCCGCGTGCCGGTCCTGCGTCGCGGGCTGTCCGCCGAGGCCAAGACCGGCAAGGCCGGGCGCAGCCGTTCCTGCCGGCCCTCCGGTGCGCGGGCCTGACTGGAAGAACACACCGCTCAACCGTGCGGCTTCTTCCTCAGCGAGACGACGCTGTTCATCCGGATCGACGGCGGGTGTCGCGATGGGCGGCGGCGCGACAGGTTGCCCCCGGTTCTGCGCCTCAAGGATCGGACGGCCAAGATCGCCCGGCAACGCCGGTCCAAGGACCGGGCCTGTATAGTCACGCGGCAAGCCGGCGAGGCCGTCCGCCGTAGGCCGGTTCTCGGTCGAATAGAGTTCGCTGCCACCCGGTCCCGCGTCGCCGGTCTGAAGCGCATAGATCAGCGCCCCGCCGATGCCGAGCAAACCGACTGCGCCAACGCCCGCCAGAACCTTGCGGGACAATCGCGTGACGCGGGGCGGCTCGGCGCGCAACCGCATGGGAGCCGTGGTGTCGGTGCCACTCATGAGGGTGATCCTCCCGTGGTCGCACCGGCTGGCTGGGCTGCGGCCTGCGTCTGCTCGAGGCGGACGATCCTGACGACCTGCTGGCGGTCGCCAGAGCCAAGGCGCAGCTCTGCCGCGCCGAACAGCCTGTCCACGATCAGGACGTTCTGGTGGATGCGGCTGTTGACGATCTCCGGTTCACCGTCCGATCCAAGGACGAACAGAGGCGGCATCTCGCCCTGGACGATGCCGCGCGGGAATACCACATAGACGCGCCTGCCGTCGTCGAAGACGGAGACTGGACGCCATGGCGGGCTGTTACCCTGCACCTGCAAGCCGTAGCGATAGTTGCGCACGGCCTCGGCAGGGATGACGGGGGCCGACAGTGCGGTCGCGCGGCTGCCCGGCGGTAGTGCGGGATAGGCCCAGGCGACGGCAGGCATGTAGAGCGCTTCCCGCGCGCGCAACTCGATCATGTAGATCCGGCGGTCGGTGGTGATGACGAGGTTGGTCGAGATGTCCGGCCGGGTCGGCTTCACCAGCACATGCACCCGGCGGGTCGGGCCGCTGCCGCTCTCGGTATCACCGATCACCCACCTGGCCGTGTCGCCGGCGGCGATCGGTCCCGCGCCTGTCAGGCTCTCGCCCGGTTCCAGCGCGATGGTGGTGATCTGCCCGACGGCGGCATAGACCTGATAGAGCGCGCCTTCCGACCAGGGATAGATCTGGATGGCATTGTAGTAGCCTTCCCGGCGCGGCTCGACGCGGGCGGCAGCATTGGCGTTCTCGACGCGGGCAGTCGCCGTGCCGGCAGCCTCGCCGCCCCGCGCCACAGTCCAGGCGGGCGGGGCATGCAGCGGCGTCTGGTCCGTGACCACGGCGGGAACAGCCGGCAACGGCGGCACGTCGGCATCGTAACTGAACTGTGGCGTCCTGTTGGTAGCGCAGCCCGCCAGCACGGTGGCAGAAAGCAGCAAAGCCGCGCAGGCGGATTTACGGAAAGCCGGGAACGCGTCTTTACGGAAAGGCGTGGCGATCATTGGCTCATCTCCCGCGACCAGTTGATCGCGTTGACATAGATTCCTAGGGGATTGGCGCGCAGCCGCTCGGCGTCGCGCGGGGGCTGAATCACGATGGTCAGGATGGCGGTCCATCGCTCCGTCGTGGAAAGCTGGCCATTCTCGTAATGCCGCTCAGACCAGGCCACGCGGAAGCTGTCCGGCGACGCCCGGATGATGCTCGACACCTCGATGGCGACCTGCTGGCGGCCGACGCGCGTGAACGGGTCGTTGGCCCTGGCGTAGTCATTGAGCGCAACGGCACCGCGGTCCGTGGTCCAGTCATAAGCCCTGAGCCAGTTCTGCCGGACGATGATCGGATCGGCCGGCAATGAGCGGACTTGCTCAATAAACCGGCCGAGATGGAACGCAATCTGCGGATCGGTCGGCCGAAAATCGGCCGTAGCCGGTGCAACGGCCTGGGCCTGACCGAGGTTGTCCACCTGGACCACCCAGGGCACAATGGTTCCGCTCGCCGATTGCCAGACAAGCGCCCCGGCGAATCCGAGCGAGAGGATCAGCGAACCGAACGCCATGTAGCGCCAGTTTCTTGCCTGGACCCGGGCCGAACCGATGCGTTCGTCCCAGACCTGTGCCGCGCGCTGATAGGGCGTTTCGAGTTCCGGCACCTTGCCGTAGTGGGTCGTCGGTCGTTTGAAGATGTTCATGTGCGGTCACTTTCGGAAAGGCTGACGGAGGAGCCGCCACCGTGGCTGTCGCCGGACCGGACGGCATGGGCGGCAGCGGTGACGCCGTGGCTCATCGCCCGGCTACGGCGCATTTTCTGCGCCCAGGCCGGCGGACCATCAGCGGCTGAGGGGGTTGACGGATCGGATGGGGCGCCCCCGATCGTGCCCATTGAGGAACTGCCGCCGGACGCCGCGAACCCAGCTTTTGTGCCATCGGAGTAGCTGGATTTCATACTGTCGGCGGCACGGGAGGCTGCGCGCTTCAAAGGCGAGATGGCAGCAGAGCCTGCGGCGCGCGCCACACCGCCAAGTCCGGAGGCGACCCCGGCCGCGCCGGACCCGCCCATCGAGCCGAGGGAATAGGCCGACGAGGCCGCACCGGCGGCCGAGGCGCCACCGCGCGCAAGCGCAGCACCACCCGAGAGTGCGGCACCGCCACCCCGCGCAGCAAGCATGGTCGCGCCACCGGCAGCGATCGCGGCGCCGCCGACAGCCAGGCCGGTCCCGACGGCAGCGCCAGCGCTGAGTTGCGGGCCGCCGGAGACGAGGCCGGTGGCGATGCCGGGGCCAAAGATGCCGAGACCGAGTAACGACAAGGCCGCCAGCACGATCGCCATCGCGTCGTCGATGGTCGGAGTCGCGCCGCCGAACCCGGCGGTAAATTGACCGAAGAGCGTCGAGCCGATGCCAATGATAACGGCCAATACCAGCACCTTGATGCCCGAGGAGACGACATTGCCCAGCACCCGCTCGGCCATGAAGGCGGTCTTGCCGAACAACCCGAAGGGGATCAGCACGAAGCCCGCAAGCGTCGTCAGCTTGAACTCGATCAGGGTGACGAAGAGCTGGATCGCCAGAATGAAGAAGGCGAGAATGACGAGCGCCCAGGCAAAGAACAGGCAGAGGATCTGCACCAGGTTCTCGAAGACTGCGATCCAGCCCATGAGGTCGGAGATGGATTCCAGAAGCGGGCGCCCTGCGTCGAGTCCGGTCTGAGCGACGCGGCCGGGGCGCAGGAGATCGGCAGCGGAGAAGCCGGTGCCGGAAGCCATGAGGCCTAGGCCGGCGAAGCTCTCGAAAACGATCCGCGCAAGGTTGTTCCAGTTGGAAATGATATAGGCGAACGCTCCGATGAAGATGGTCTTCTTGACCAGACGCGCGATGATGTCGTCGTCGGCGCCCCAGGCCCAGAACAGGGCGGCGAGCGTGACGTCGATGACGATCAGCGTAGTGGCGATGAACGCCACCTCGCCTCCCAATAAGCCGAAGCCGGAGTCGATATAGCTGGTGAAGATGCCAAGAAAGTTGTCGATGACCCCCGTTCCGCCCATGACTATCGCCCCCCATCCAGGCCAGGCGTCGACTGCGCGGGTGTCCGGCCAAGAAAGCGGTCGCGGCTCTCGGCCCAGATGCCCAGGCATTCGACATCATTGGCTGCCGCCTCGCCCATCTCCTGACAGCGGCGCTGCCCTTCGCGCAGGGGGTCGACCTGCCGCGTAAGTGAAGGAGCGGAAGGTGCTGGCTCGGGGATTTCCTCGCGGGTCATCTCGATGATCGCTGCGGGGATCGCGACGGCGACGAATACGATGGCCGCGATGCGGGCCAGCACCTTTCCTTCCATGATCTGCCCTCCCGGCGTCAGTTGAACATCTGCGCGTTGCCAGGTTGGTAGCCGCTGCCCGGTGCCAGGAAGCGCTCGCGCTGGATGCGGCCCTGCTCGGCAGCTGTGGCGCGCTCGGCTTCCATGAGCGCCTCGGCACGGCCATTGGCCGAAATGACCGCGATCAGGTCGGAAAGCTGCTGCGACTGGAGGGCAAGAAGCTGGTTGCCGGCCTGGGTGGCCTGAAGTGCGCCGGTCGCCCCCTGGCTTTCGCCAACGAGCGCGGACATCTCGGCCCGGTTGCTGTCGATGTTGCCGACGACACCGGCCTGCACCCGCATGGCGTCCTGGAGGCCCCCGACGGTATTCTCCCAGCGGGACCGGGCATCGGCGATGAGCTGCTGGTCGGTCGCGGTCAGGGACAGATTGCCGTAGTCCTGCTGGAACATCTGGTCGATGGTCTGCACGTCGAAGGCGATGTTCTGGGCCTGCCCGAGAAGCTGCTGGGTGCGTTGGACGTTCTGCTGAAGCGCCTGAAGCGAACTGTAGGGCAGGCTCGCGAGGTTGCGGGCCTGGTTGATCAGCATCTGCGCCTCGTTCTGGAGCGAGGTGATCTGGTTGTTGATCTGTTCCAGAGTGCGGGCGGCGGTCAGCAGGTTCTCCGCGTGGTTGGTCGGGTCATAGACGATCCGACCAATGCCGAAGAAGGCGTGGGCCGGTGTCGTGAACATCGGGGTCAGCGCCAGCGGGGCGGTGAGCGCAAGGGCGAGCGCCGAAGCGCTGGCCATGCGGGTGAACCGGGGAATTGTGCACATCACGGGGTAATCTCCTCTTCTTCCAGGGTCAGTCCGAACTCGTCCACATCGACGAGGGGAGGCGGCAGGGGCTCGCTTTCGATTGCGAGATTGGTGAGGTCCGGGATGAGATCGGCGGCCCATTCGACGCCGCGCGCGCGAAGCCAGGCGGCGAGGAACCCGTCACGGCCATGTTCGGCAAGGATTTCGTTGATCAGCGTCTGATCGGACTTGGCCGATGCGGCGCAGAGCGCCAATCCGACCTCCGACAAGCCAAGGTCGAACAGGCGGTTGCCGCGCCGCGACTGGCAGTAGTAGTCCCGCTTGGGCGTAGCCCGCGCGAGGATCTCGATCTGCCGATCATTGAGACCGAAGCGGCGATAGATGGCCGTGATCTGCGGCTCGATGGCGCGCTCGTTCGGCAAGAGGAGCCGCGTCGGGCAGCTTTCGATGATGGCCGGGGCGATGGCGGAATTGTCGATGTCGCTGAGCGACTGCGTGGCGAAGATGACGCTGGCGTTCTTCTTCCGCAGGGTCTTGAGCCATTCCCTGAGCTGGTCCGCGAACCCGTCGTCATCGAGCGCCAGCCAGCCCTCATCGATGATCAGCAGCGTGGGCCGCCCGTCCAACCTGTCCCCGATGCGGTGGAAAAGGTAGGCCAAGACAGCCGGGGCGGCGCCGGTTCCGACCAGGCCCTCGATCTCATATGCCTGCACATCTGACGAACCGAGATGTTCGGCCTCGGCATCGAGCAGCCGGCCATAGGGACCACCGACGCAATAGGAGCGCAGCGCCTGTTTCAAGTCATTGGATTGCAGCAGCACGGCGAGGCCGGTGATGGTGCGTTCCCCGACCGGGGCGGATGCGAGCGAGGTCAGCGCCGTCCAGAGATGTTCCTTCACCTCCGGCGTGATCTGGATGTTCTCGCGCATCAGGATCGCCACGATCCAGTCGGCGGCCCAGGCACGTTCGGGAGTTTCATGGATACGGGCCAGCGGTTGCAGAGCGACGGAGACCTCGGCACCATCGGTCAGCTCGCCGCCGAGATCGTGCCAGTCGCCTTGCATGGCCAGCGCCGAGGCGCGGATGGAGCCGCCGAAATCGAAGGCGAAGACCTGTGAGCGGTCGTAGCGGCGGAACTGCAGGGCCATCAGCGCCAGCAGAACGGACTTGCCCGCTCCGGTCGGCCCGACGACGAGGGTATGGCCCACGTCGCCGACATGAAGGGAAAACCGGAACGGGGTGCTTCCCTCGGTCCTGCCGTAAAGCAGCGGGGGTGCGCCGAAGTGCTCGTCGCCCATACGGCGCTTGAGGGGACCATGTGGGCAAGGTTGAGCGTCGAGACCGGGGGCTGGCGGACATTGGCGTAGGCATGTCCGGGCAAGCTGCCGAGCCAAGCGTCGACGGCATTAACCGTCTCGACCATGACGCTGAAATCGCGGGACTGGACGATCTTCTCGACCAGCCGCAGCTTTTCGTCGGCGCGGCGGGCATCCTCGTCCCAGACGGTGACGGTCGCCGTGACATAGGCCATCCCGGCCATGTCGGAGCCGAGTTCCTGCAAGGCCATGTCCGCGTCGGCGGCCTTGTTCGCTGCATCGGTATCCACGAGCGCGGATTGCTCGTTGGTCATCACCTCCTTGATGATCGCCGCGATGCTCTTGCGCTTGGCGAACCATTGCCGCCTGATCTTCGTCAGCAGCCGGGTCGCGTCGGTCTTGTCCATCAGGATGGCGCGGGTGGACCATCGGTAGGGAAAGGCCAGCCGGTTCATCTCGTCGAGCAGGCCGGGTGTGGTCGTGCCGGGAAAGCCGGTGATCGTCAGCACCCGGAGATGCTGA
>ERZ778022.4531-NODE-4531-length-11954-cov-3.889571_pt1 | contig 11954 bp, 11 predicted proteins | sample MGYA00375752_ERZ778022 | MGnify/ENA primary metagenome ERZ778022 (study PRJEB29350, sample SAMN05389826) | bioreactor metagenome | isolation source: Thiocyanate bioreactor | place: South Africa: University of Cape Town | collected 2014-04-04 ... | reverse complement strand
TGACCCGGTGATCATGCTGACCGGCCCGATCCCGGCCACCAAGAAGATCCTCGAGCGCAACGACATGACCATGGACGACATCGACCTGACCGAGATCAACGAGGCCTTCGCCTCCGTGGTCAAGGCCTGGGAGATCGAACTGAAGCCCGACATGGACAAGGTCAACGTCAACGGCGGCGCGATCGCCCTCGGCCACCCGCTCGGTTCGACCGGCGCCCGCCTGATGACCACCCTCCTCCACGAGCTCGAGCGCCAGGACAAGAAGACCGGCCTCGTCACCATGTGCTGCGGCGGCGGCAGCGGAACCGCAACGCTGATCGATCGCCTGTAGTCAGCAGCGAGCTGCAACGAAAAGGCCCGCGTTCCGGATGGAGCGCGGGCCTTTTTCCTTGGGAGAGGACCGGCCGCTTACTTCGAAGCGGTGCGGACCCGGTACTTGTGGAAGATCATCTTCCGCTTGCCGTGCTTGAAGCGCTTGGCCCGGACCACCTGACGGACCACCAGCGTCTTCACCTTCGGCCGCTTCGCGTACTTGTTGATCCGCGCTTTGTACTTCGGCTTCACCCGCAGCTTCACGACCTTCCACTTGCCCGCCTTCTGCTTCGCGTTGACGTAGGACGTCATCGGACGGGCGAGTTTCTTCTTCGGTGACTTGCGGGTCACCGCCACCGCCCGGCCGAGGCACTTCGGCTTGAAGCGGGCCGGGCACTTGAGCCGCAGGAAGAGGAACTTGCCGTTGTACATCGCGGTCACGTTGTTGGGTGGCTTGGTACCCGGATTGCCGGGCTTGCCCGGGCCGGTGGGTCCGGTCGGCCCGGTCGGGCCAGTCGGGGAGGTTGGGCCGGTCGGCGAAGTCGGGCCGGTCGGACCGGTCGGTTCGGTTGGTCCTGTCGGTCCCGTCGGCCCGGTGGGGGTCGGCCGGCGTGCGGTCAGGGCGACTTCGTCGTAGTCGAAGGTTCCGCTCGGAACCAAGGCCAGAGCGGAAGTGGTCACGTTGGTGGTGATCACGATCCGGTACTTGTCGCCGATCGTCAGCGCATCGGCCGCCAGCGCGCTGCCTGGGACGGTGGTCCAAGAGGCGGTATCGGTCGCGGCTCCGTTCGAGATCAGCGGGATCACGTCCGAATCGCTGCTTCGGACCAGATCCACCTGCCAGTCAGCGGTCGTTTGGCTGAGCAGGTCGGAGATCGCACTTTTCTTCGCCAGGGCAAAGCTAAGGTTTTCGGCTGGTTCGCCCTCGGCGCCGTTGTAGGTGAACTCGGGACTGGTCCAGATTCCGGTCGAGGTGCCGCCGATGACCGTGGCGAGAAGGCCCTGGGCCGTATCGCGCAGGAATCCGTCGGTTGCCCCGGCACTGCCGTCGGCTGTCTCATGGCTGCCGTTCATCGCGGGGCAGAGGAGGGTCGCCAGGGGCTGGCAGATGTCCGAGTACTGGGTGCTGTGGACCCAGCCGCCGTCGGAAGTGCCGATGCTGGTCCCCGCCGATCTGTCCGTCGACGATCCCGCAGATGACTCCGGACGGGGTCGTCGCCGGCACGGTAAAGGTGCTGTAGACGGCACCTTCCCCGCTGTCCGGGTCGAAGGGCGCCGCCGCGTGGTCGTTTCCGTTCTCGCTCAGGGTTCCGGTCGACTTCAAGTCCAAGGGGAAGTTCGTGGTGCACGTGGTGCCGGCGGCGGTGACGCTCACCTGCACGGGGATGTTCACGTCGGTCGCGCCGGTGTCCACGTCAAAGGTGCCGCTGATCGCGCCGGTGGCCGAGATGCTGACGACGGCGGTGGTGCCGGAGACGCTCAGGCTCTTCTGGGGAAAGACGAAGTCGGTGGCAGAAGCAGTCAGCGCGTCGGGCGAAGTGTCGACTTCGGCCCGCAGGGTGGCCGGGGCATCGGCCGGATCGGCATCGGGATCGATCAGTTTGGCGCCCTGGGGGCCTGATCCTCCGCCCAGGTTGATGATCGCCTGATCGAAGTTGAAGGCGACCGGCTCGGCCGAAGCGATCGCGCTCATTCCGAAGAAGGCGACAGCCAGAGCCAGCAGCCAGGTCAGTCTCGTAAGCAGCCTGTTCATTTCTTCCCTTTCCCTTGGGGTGCCTGTTCTCCACTTGCGTACGGACGGGTACGCACAGGCCAACTACCACCGCGGCGGGATTTCAAACAGGTACGCTGCGCCGCATGAGCGCCTTGGAGAGGGTTTCGATCGGGATCATGGGAGAGACGCCGGAGGACATGGCGTCCCTCGCAAAAAAAGCGGAGGCGGCCGGGCTGGAGTGTGGCTGGGCGATCGAGCTCTTCCGCAATGCCTTCACCCAGACCACCTTCCTCGGATCGAGGACGGAGTCGATCGACGTCGGCACCGCGATCGCCTGGGGCTTCGTACGCAGCCCGATGACCATGGCGATGAGCGCGATGGACATCGACGAGATCTCGGGCGGCCGCTTCCGGCTCGGCCTGGGCCCGGGCGTGAAGCGGCTGAACGAGACCTGGCACAACGCCGAGTACGGGCGGCCCGCCCCGCACCTGCGCGAGACGATCCAGGCGGTGCGGACGATCATCCACGCCGCCGCAGCCGGTGAAGCCGCCTCTTTCAAGGGCGAGTACTACGACCTCGACATCAAGGGCTGGTACCGGGCGACCCCGCCGGTCCGGGCCGACATCCCGATCTTCACGGCGGCCGTCCAGAAGGGCATGTCCCGCATGGCCGGTGACGTCGCCGACGGGTTGATCGGCCACCCGCTCTGCTCGGCCCGCTGGATCGAGCAGGAGATCGTGCCCGCCTTCGAGCTCGGCCTCTCCCGCCCCGGCCGGGAACGATCCTCCTTCACCTACCTGCCCAGCATCTGCGTGGCGATCGACGACGACTACCAGCGCGGCCTCGACGCGGCCCGCCGCACCGTCGCCTTCTACTCCACCGTCAAGACCTACCTGCCGCTGTACGAGCTCCATGGCTTCGGGCAGAACGCGGTCGCGGCCGGCGAAGCCTTCCGCCGCGGCGACATCCAGGGTGTGGCCGACGCGATACCCGACGAGATGGTCGAGACCTACTGCGCGGTCGGCAGCCCGGATCAGGTCAAGGACAAGGTGGCCGAGGTGGCCCAGTTCGCGGACGCGATCTTTCCCGGCGCCCCGACCTACTTCATCCCCAACGAGCAGATCACCGAGTACAACGAGAGAATCATCGAAGTTTTCGGAAAAAACGAGTAGTACTCCGTAGATCAACGCGATCGTCTACACCGCGGCCTTTCTGGCGGCCCTGCTCCTGATCACCGACGGGTGCCGGCGGGCGGGGATCTTCGAGTACGCGGGCTGGAGGGTCGCCCACGCCGGGACCGGCCAGCGGCGGCTGCTGCTCACGCTCTTCGTGACGATGGCGGCCGCGACCGCGGTGATCAATCTCGACGCGGCGGTCCTGGTCATGACGCCGGTGGTGCTGGCCGTGGCGGCCCGGCGCGGGTTCGGCCACGACACTTTCTCGATCTCGACCATCCATCTGGCGAACTCGGCGTCGCTCCTGATGCCGGTTTCGAACCTGACCAACCTGATGGTCTTCCACGAGAGCAACCTCGCATTCGGGAGGTTCACGGCGTTGATGGCCCTGCCCTGGCTGGGGGCGATCCTGGTCGAGTGGCTGCTGGTGCCGCGGTTGTCCCACGGGACCGAGGTCAAGGCTCCGCCCGAACTTGCCGGTGAAGCACCCGGGGTTCGGACCTGGCCCGCGGTTCTGCTGGTGCTGACCCTGGCCGGGCTGATGGCGAGCGGACCGCTCGGAATCGAGCCGCTCGCGATCGTCTGGGGGAGCGCGCTGGTGTTCGCGGTCAGCGAGCTTGCCCGCGGCCGGGCCGGGACGTTCGAGCTGCTGCGGGCGACCAGGCCGCTGTTCCTGATCGGGCTGCTTGCCTTGGGCGGATTGGCCTGGTTGTTGGGGAACCTGGGCCTGACCGGGCTCCTGGCCGACCTCGTCCCGTCGGGCCATGGCCTCGCTTCGCTGCTGGCGGTCGCGGCCGGCGCTGCCCTGCTGTCCAACCTGGTCAACAACATCCCGGCCACGCTGTTGGTCGCGCCGGCCGGCGAGGGGGCACTGCTGGCGATGCTGATCGGGGTCGGGGTCGGCCCCAACCTCGCCTACCCGGGTTCGATCGCCAACCTGCTCTGGCGTCGCGAGATGATCAGGGGCGGGGCGGCGATCTCCTGGCCCGAGTTCACCCGGATCGGCCTGGTCACAGTCCCCGCCGGAATCCTGGCCGCAACCACCCTGCTGTGGGTGGCCCTCCGGATCTGACCGCTCGCCGTCCCCGCCCTACCGGGGGAGGGCGGCGACCCAGGCCTGGAACTCGTCCATGTCGGTGACCGCGGGGCCGTGCCCGGGGAGAAGGACGGTCGGTTCGAGGGCGGCGAGCCTGCGGATCGAGCGGCGGTTCTCGGCCGCGTCGTAGGTGAACATCTCGGGCGGCTCGCCGAGGCCGGTGCGGCCGGTCGCGTAGTTGATGTTGCGGATCACGTCGCCGCAGATCGCGACCCCATCGGACTCGCGGAAGTAGACGACGTGGCCGCGGGCGTGGCCCGGCGTGTGGACGGCGGTGAACTCGCCGACCCGCTCGCCGTCCCCCAACACCCGGGAAACCTTGTGCGGCGGACCTTCCCAGGAGGACTGGATCTTGGTCAGCAGCGGGTTCGTTGCCTGGCCTTCGGAGCTCGGCCGGCGGCCCTCCATCGCGTCGACGTCATCGGCGTGGCAGGCGAGGGGGATGTCCCGGTCGCGGCAGATGTCCCGGGCCAGGCCCTGGTGATCGGGATGGACGTGGGTCAGGGCCAGCAGCGAAAGCTTCCGGCCCCTGATCTGGCGGGGTATGCGGAACCGGTCCCAGGTCGTGCCGGCGTCGATCAAGATGTCCCCGGCCAGGTACACGTTGACCATCGGCAGGGGGAACTGGCCGAGACGCTCGACTCCGGGCGCTACTTCCTTCAAGGCCATCGGCGGACGGTGGCTCAGTGAGCCTGGTCGGCGGCGGGCTGGCCACTGTGGTGGGCCAGGTCCTCGAGCCGTGCCATCTCGCGCTCGCCGAAGACCCGGGCCGGGTCTTCCGGGTCGAGGCCCTCGATCAGGCGGCCGACCCGCACCCGTACCTGCTGCGCGAAGTGAGGCGTCACCGCACCGGTGAGTTCGCGGATGTCATCCGGGGTGACCTTCTGGTCCGAGTCAAGGACTCCGATGTGTTCGGCTTCGCTCATCCTGTGCTCGCAGTCTCCACGATTTCCAGCTCGAGTGCGTCGTCGAACCTCGCCTGCTCGTCGACCGAGATGATCGAGTCGTCCCCGATCACCCATCCGTGGCTGAAGATCGCCTGGGTCGGATCGGTCGTGTACCCGGGCTTGACGTCGAGCAGGTAGTCCTCGACCACCTGTGGAAGTTTGTCGCTGGAATCGGTCAGCAGCAGCGCCGCCCAGGTGCCGCCGGTGGAAAGGGCAGTCGCCGCGACCACGTCCATCGGGCGGTCGGTCCTGGCCAGGACGTAGCCATGGCCGGGCACGTTGAGGTTCCAGCCGAACAGGCCGCTCGAGTAGCGCACCAGCTCGACCGCTGCAGATGCCGGGTCGTCACCGCCGACCCGCTCGACTGTAGAACCGGCCTTGTCGAGCCTCTTCAGCGCCTTGCTGGAGACGACGTCGGACGGCCCGAGCACGAAGATCGGCACGCCCTTGTTCGCCTTGTCCTTGATCACGTCGAGGGTGGCCTTGGGCACGTCGTCCTTGTTGGTGTAGAGCACCACGTCACCCGAGCGGGCCGCCCAGGTCGCGGCGGGCGAGGCGTACTCCGGCGCATCCGAAGAGACGACGACGAAGGCGTCGGGCGGCCCGTCCACGAGTTTGGCTTTCTCCTCAGCGACCGCGGCGGCGATCTCAGCCGGATCGCCGCCGGCGATCCGTTCCACGTCGTAGCCGGAGGGCGGAGCGACCTGGCCAACCGTGAACACCTTGTTCTCGCCGGTGTCCGGCGAACCGAGCGGGTTGAGCTGAGCGAGGGTGTCCATCCCGGTGGCGGAAAGCGTCCCGGAGGGCGCGAGCAGGATCGGCGCCCCGATCGGCAGCGCAGTGAGGGTCGCTGCCGCCACACCGGATTGCCAGTCGTTGGAATCGACCACGGTGACCGCCGCGGGCGGGGAGCCGGGGCCCGAGGTCGGGTAGGCCGCCAACGCCGCGGCCATCGAGATGTCGACCGGGTCGCTGCCGGCGATCCGGGTCGTGTTCCGGGTCGCGGTCGAGGGGAAGCCGAGCGGGCCGTTCGCGTGACCGGCCACCACGGCCTGGCCGGTGGCGCCGGTCTCGACCCCGGCCACTTCGGCCGGTGAGCCGGTTTCATCGTCCTTACCGACATCGAAGAAAAAGTAGGCGACGAAGGCACCGAGGATCAGCACCAGGACCAGCAGGATGGAGAGCCCCAGCCAGGGCACACCGGCGGCCTGCGGGCTCCCTGGCGGTGCGTTGATCGGCCGTCGTCCGGAGCTTGCCACGGCGTGAACCGTATCCAAATGCTGTCCCGCGGCGGAAGTCGTAAGAATGGCGGCGATGCCTTACCCAGTCGGGACAACCACCAACGATGCCGGCCACCTCGAAATCGGGGGCTGCGACGTGATCGAGCTCGCCCGCGAGTTTGGCACTCCTGCCTACCTGTTCGCGACCGCAGAGATGCGCAACCGGGCGCGGGCCTACCAGAGAGCGTTCGCCGCCCACACGGCCCATTTCGAGGTGCTCTATGCCAGCAAGGCGCTGCCGGTGACGGCCGCGTACCGTCTCTTCGCCGAGGAAGGCCTTTCGGTCGACGTCGCTTCGGGCGGCGAGCTGACCATGGCCCTGACCGCGGGCTTCGACCCGGCGAAGATCTACATGCACGGCAACAACAAGACCGACGTCGAGCTCGTGCTGGCAAGCCGCTCCGGCGTCGGCCACCTGATCCTCGATTCCTTCGACGAGATCGATCGTTGCGAGCGGGTGCTGCAGGATGACCAGGACGTGCTGGTCCGGGTCACCCCGGGCATCAAGCCCTCGACCCACTCGTTCATCCAGACCGGCCAGCTCGATTCCAAGTTCGGTTTCGGCCTCGAGGACGGCACCGCGGCGAAGGCGATCGAGCGGGTCCTGGCCTCCGACCGACTCAACCTGGTCGGCCTCCACTTCCACATCGGCTCCCAGATCTTCGAGATCGAGCCCTTCCGACTGGCGGTCGAGGCGCTCGGGGAGCTGCGCGGCGACTGGTGCCGGATCCTCGACCTCGGTGGCGGCCTGGGGATCTCCTACGACGAGGACGACTCGCCGCCGCCGATCGAGGAGTACGTGAACCTCAAGGTCCAGGCGGTCAGGGATGTCTTCGGCGAGAGCGTGAAGATCCTGATCGAGCCAGGCCGTTCCCTGGTCGGCACCGCCGGCGTCACCATGTACACGATCGGCACGGTCAAGGAAATCCCCGGGGTCCGCACCTACGTCGCGGTTGACGGCGGCATGTCGGACAACCTGCGGCCGATGCTCTACGACGCCAAGTACACGGCGGTCATCGCCGACCGGCCCGACGCAACGCCGGACACCACGGTCACCGTTGCCGGTTCCCACTGCGAGTCCGGAGATATCCTGATCCGTGATGTCGAACTCGCCGACCCCCGGGTGGGGGACATCCTGCTTACCCCGGCCACCGGCGCCTACGGCCACTCGATGGCGAACAACTACAACGGAATGCCGCGGCCGCCCGTGATCTTCTGCGAGGACGGCGAGGCGACGGTCGTGGTCCGGCGTGAAACCTGGGACGACCTGATGCTGAGGGACATGTGAGCGAGAAACTCCGCATCGGCCTGCTCGGCCGCGGTACGGTCGGCTCGGCCTTCGACGAACTGGTCGCCGAAAGGGCCGACCAGGTCGAGGCGGCGACCGGCCGACGCCCCGAGGTGACCGGCGTGCTGACCCGCAGCCAGGGCGACTTCGGCGAGATCCTGCCCGACGCCGACGTGATCGTCGAGCTGATGGGCGGCACCGACACCGCCCGCGAACACGTGCTGGCCGCGCTCAAGGCCGGGGTCCCGGTGGTGACCGCCAACAAGCAGCTGCTCGCGCAGCACGGGGCGGAGCTCTTCGCCGCGGCCGAGGAGGCCGGGGTCCAGCTGCGGTTCGAGGCCGCGGTCGCCGCGGTCGTGCCGGTGATCCGCGTGGTCCAGGAGAGCTTCGGGGCGGTCGAGTTCAACAAGGTCTTCGGCATCGTCAACGGCACCACCAACTTCATCCTTTCCGAGATGGCGGCCACCGGCGCCTCCTACGGCGACGTGCTGAAGCGGGCCCAGGAACTGGGCTACGCGGAGGCCGACCCGACCGAGGACGTCAACGGGGCCGACGCCGCCGCCAAGATGGCGATCCTCGCCCGGCTCGCCTTCCACACCCCGGTCACCCTCGACCAGGTCGACTTCGAGGGGATCGAGGACATCCAGCCCGACGACCTCGCCTACGCCAAGGAGCTCGGGCTCTCGCTGAAGCTGCTCGGGGTCGCCGAGAAGTTCGAGCAGGGCATCACGGTGCGGGTCTTTCCTTGCTTCCTCTACCCGGGCCATCCTCTGGCCCCGATCGAGGGCCCCTTCAACGCGGTCATGGTCGAGGCGCCGGAGATCACCGAGGTGACGATGTCCGGACCGGGAGCCGGCGGCCTGCAGACCGCGGCCGCGGTGCTCGGGGACGTCGTCTCGGTCGCCGCCGGCAACGCCCGCACCCACACCGCCGACCGGGACCTGCCGATCCTGACCGACGTCGCCTCGTCCTTCTACCTCCACCTCGAGGTCGCCGACGAGCCCGGGGTGCTGGCCGAGGTGGCGAAGATGCTCTCCGACGGCGGGGTCTCGGTCAAGAGCGTCGTCCAGCGCGGCCTCGGCGACGACGCCCGGCTGGTCATGGTCGTCCACCACTGCCTCGAATCCGAGTTCAAGGCCGCGGTCGCCCAGATCGCCGAACTGGACGCGCTCAGGTCCAGCCCGCGCTTCATTCGCGTAATCGAAGAAGAATTCACCGCTTAGGTACTTGACGACTAGGGAGCCATGCCACAGCCACTGATCGAGAGATACCGCGACACCCTGCCGCTCGAACCGGGCGACCCGGTGGTCAGCCTGAACGAGGGTTCGACCCCGCTGGTGCCGGCTCCCCGGCTTTCCGAACGGGTCGGGGCCCAGGTCTACCTCAAGGTGGAAGGGGCGAACCCGACCGGCTCCTTCAAGGACCGCGGCATGACGGTCGCCGTGTCCCGGGCCGCGGGCCGTGGCGCCAAGGCCGTGATCTGCGCCTCGACCGGCAACACCGCCGCCTCGGCCGCCGCCTACGCGGTGCGGGCCGGCCTGCGCGGCGCGGTGATCGTGCCGGAAGGCAACATCGCGATCGGCAAGCTCGCCCAGGCGCTGATGCACGGCGCCCGGGTGATCGCCCTCCAGGGGAACTTCGACGACGCCCTCACCGCGGTCCGCGACCTGGCGGAGCGCCACCCGATCGAACTGGTCAACTCGGTCAACCCGTACCGGATCGAGGGCCAGAAGACTGCCGCCTTCGAGCTGATCGACGAGCTGGGGCAGGCGCCGGACGCGCTGGCGATCCCGGTCGGCAACGCCGGCAACATCTCCGCCTACTGGAAGGGCTTCCAGGAGCGAGGGACCGCGCCGATCTGTTACGGCTTCCAGGCGGCCGGAGCCGCACCGCTGGTCGACGGCGCCCCGGTTGCGAAGCCGGAGACCGTCGCCACCGCTATCCGGATCGGCAACCCGGCCCGCTGGGAGGAAGCGATGAACGCCTTCAATACCTCACGCGGACGGGTCGCCGCGGTCACCGACGAGCAGATCCTCGATGCCTACCGCTGGCTGGCCGCCAACGAGGGCGTCTTCTGCGAGCCGGCCTCGGCCGCCTCGGTCGCCGGCATCCTCAACCACGGTCTGCCCACCGTCGAGGGGATGGATAAGCCGGAGACGGTGGTCTGCGTCCTCACCGGCCACGGCCTCAAGGATCCCGACACCGCCCTCGGCAAAGCCCCCGCAGTGATCAACTGCGTCAACGAAATCAGCGCCATAGAAGAAGCCGTCTTCGAATAAAGACAAGTCGGCGAGCTTCGCTCCGCCTCCAAGTCGAACCCGCCGGCCCACAGAAACAAGTGATGGATGGGCCGGCTCCAGTTGGTGGCGATACCGGCCGCGGAACTGTCAGGAATGCGGGATCGCTCTGACCCCGTGGTCATGAGAGCCTTTTCGGTGCGTGGTTTCCTCAGGTCAATCTTTACGGCTCGACCGTGGAGGCGACGGCCACCCGAAATCCACTTGAGCAAACATGCGGTCATTCGATACCGCGAGCGGGTCAGGCCTTCGATTTCGCTCGCCCAGGCTCGTGAGGATCTCGATCGGCTGAAAGCGATAGGAGCAGTTACTTCGGAGCGTCCAGGCTGGCTGCGAAACGCGGAACAGGATGGGCATGCCGGCTATCTCTTGCTTGGCGAAGACCTTGTTCTGGTCCTCGCTTCGGACGGGGGACCTGATCTGACCGCGGTCACCTGTTTGGTTCGAGGAACCATTTCGCCTCGCGAGCGCAGACGACGGAAGCAAGGCAAACAGCGGCACCACAAGGAGAACCGAGCAAGGAAGCATGGATAGGTGAAGGCGCCTCCGCCTGGCTTTATTCCCAGTGAGATTGAAATTCTCGCCACATAGCGCTCGAAACTTCAACCTCACTGCCTGCGGACCCCGCCCGACTCCTTATTTTCGGAGTTTGTAGCCGGATTTGAACATGCGGTAGTTCGCGTAGGTGAGGGCGGCGGTGGCGCCCGTGAGGAAGCCGAGGGCCAGCCAGACGCTGATGTCGGAGACGCCGAGGAAGCCGTAGCGGACCAGAGAGATCATGTAGTAGACGGGGTTGAAGTGGGTCAGGGTCTGGTATGGCTCGGGCAGGAGCGAGGCCGAGTAGAAGACCCCGCCGAGGAAGATCAGCGGCTGCAGAATGAAGGTCTGGGCGAAGGAGACGTCGTCGAACTGCTCGGCCCTCACCCCGACCAGGACACCGAGGCTGGCGAAGAACCAGCCGACCAGGAACAGGGCCGGGATCAGGACGTAGAAGTGTTTGACGGGAAGGTCGACCAGCAGGCTGGCGACGATGAAGGTCACGACCGAGATCAGTAGTCCGCGCAGGAAGCCGCCGAGTGTGAAGGCGAGCAGCAACTGGCCGGGCGAAGCCGGGGAAGAGAGCTGGTCGTCGATCGCCCCCTGGAACTTCTGTTGGAGGATCGAGGACGAGTTGTTGCTGAACGAGTTGATCGCGAAGGCCATCATGATCAGGCCCGGGATCACGAAGACGATGTAGTCGAAGCCGTGGAGCTCGCCGACCCGGGAGCCGAGGGCGGCGCCGAAGATCGAGATGTAGAGGAAGGTCTCGAGCAGCGGCGCGCCGACCGTCTGGCGAGGGATCTTCAGGAAGCGGCTGACCTCGCGCCGGGTCAGGGCGACGAAGCGGATCGTCGAGGGGCTCAAGCTTCCGCCTCCTCCTCGGTCCCGACGTGGGCCCGCGAAAGTTCCTTGCGGCCGACCAGCTCCAGGTAGGCGTCCTCGAGGCTGCCGACCCCGAAGCGCTCGGCCAGTTCCGCGCTGGAACCCTGGTCGACGATCTCGCCACCGTTGATGAAGGCGATTCGGCTGCAGAGTTGCTCGGCCTCCTCCAGGTAGTGGGTGGTCAGCAGGATCGTGGTGCCCTCCAGGTTGACCTGTCGCACGTAGTGCCAGAGCTCCAGCCTGAGCTCGACGTCGACCCCGGCGGTCGGCTCGTCGAGGATCAGCAGGCGCGGCCGGTGCATCAGGGCCCGGGCCAGGATCAGCCGGCGCTTCATGCCGCCGGAAAGCTCCCGGGTGCGGTCGTTCCGTTTCTCGGTCAGGGAGAACGATTCGAGCAACTCGTCGACCCGTTCCTTGCGGTCC
>ERZ778022.4530-NODE-4530-length-11955-cov-5.667059_pt1 | contig 11955 bp, 3 predicted proteins | sample MGYA00375752_ERZ778022 | MGnify/ENA primary metagenome ERZ778022 (study PRJEB29350, sample SAMN05389826) | bioreactor metagenome | isolation source: Thiocyanate bioreactor | place: South Africa: University of Cape Town | collected 2014-04-04 ... | reverse complement strand
ATGCACGAGATGACGGCGGCGCACGCGAGCACCGTCGCGGCGTGGGTGCGGCGGCCACTCCAACTGTAAGCACATTAATGATTGTTGCCAGCGAGATACATTATCGATTAGTAGGTGTTGTGGACACGCAGTCAAACATTCAACTTCGCGACAAAGAGGTTAAACACCGGCAATCTGAAAAATAGGACCGAATGCAAGCAGCATGGGCGGCGCGCGTCGTCGACGGTGCAACACGCGGGCCGCCGCTGCGCGGCAGTACTCAAAAAAACACAGACCGGCAACGACACAGGCGGGCTAGTGCAGCGCCGCCATGGCGTCGCGGGCAGTATGTAAGTAAAAGTGGAAGCGAGGCAGCACAGCAAAAAAGGAATGCAGGCGGGTCAATTGGTGACGCCGCCAATAGTATGGTCCGCCCCGCCACTCCGTGCGGGCGGCATCGGAATGGCCACCACTTCCTCCACGTCGTCAACGGTGGCGTCATGACCAGCGGCGGCCGCTGGCGGCGCAGAGAAGAAGGCCGTCGAGGCTTGGGGGGAGCGGACGGGCGAGATGGGTGCCGCTTCAGCCACCACCCGGACCGATGTTGGGTCGGCGCTTGCACTGCCCGGGGAGGTGCTCCGCCGCGGTGCCACATACACCGGCACGGTGGCCAACGTGGTCGTGGGGGTACCGGTACCGGGACCCGCCAGCCGCGCAGCTTCGATGGCGGCTGCAAAGGATGCTGTGGCGGGGTTGTCCGCCATGCGGTACGTCGCCAGGTCAGTAGACGCAATAACAGCCTGCGTCGTCTGCCACGCCGGCGCGTCGTCGGACGCGCCGGGTGCCAGCACCGCCAGGCTGAACTGCGACTTATTGTCAAACACGATGCGCCAACCCGCCGCCAGCTGGGTGGGCGACAGCGTCAGTGGGGCGACGCCGTCAACCGGCTTCATGAACACGCCGGTGTAGCGCGAGTTATTGAGCGGCTCACCCACCTCGGTCGCGCGCTTGCGGGTGCAGCAGTGAGTGCACGCAGCAACGATGGGGCGCAAGCACAGTGTGAGCACCAGCACGACAACAGACAGGAGGAGGAAGAGAAGGAACAGCGGCAGCGTGTTCTCCAGCATCACGCGGTCCCGAAAGCGGATGTCCTCCACACTGTCTGTCGTAGTGGTACCACCGGTACCACCCAGCACATCGGGAACAAACCGACCCAGCGTGGTGGGGTCCGACACCACCCACACGCTGAACGCCAGGTGCGCCAGGCCCGCCCACGGCAGCACGGCGATGATCATGCTGGGGATGCTGCCGGCCATGCGCACGGGGCGGCGGTACAGGCGCAGCATGGCGTAGCGGTCCACCCAGAACGAGGTGACAATGCTGAAGGCGGCGATGAGGTACAAGATGGGGTGGCCGGTGGCGTACAGCAGGCAGGTGACGATGGAGTTAAGCACCTGCGCCACGCGCACCGCAAACGGGAACTCAGCCGCTTGCAGCGCGTCGTCCACGTCACGCTGCGACGGCTTGGAGGAGGCAGAGCACCGCAGCAGGCAGGCGGCCGACTGCACCGAGCGCACCACCACGGGGATGTGCACCGTCACGCTGTTGAGCAGCATGGTGAACACCAGGCCTGTGCCCACTACCGCATGCCAGCCGGCATCAAAGCCGGCGTACTTGCCGTTGAACAGCGTGGCGCCGCCCAGGTGCGACCGGATGGTGCGCTGGATGGCGGCATCGGTGGCGGTGTCCACGCTGGCGGTGGCCTCGTCTAGCACCACGACGCGCGCGCGGCGCAGGAGCGCACGTGCCAGCGCCACCAGCTGGCGCTCACCCACCGACAGGTTGCCGCCGCCCTCCGTCACCTCGCGGCCCAGGCCTGCGGGGTGGCCTGCCACCCAATCCGTCAGACCCGCCTTGGCCACCGCATCCGCCAGCACGGCGTCGGTGTACTCGTTGAACACGTCCAGGTTGCTGCGCAGCGTGCCGCTGTACAGCGTGGGGTCCTGCGGGATGACCGCCAGCCGCGACCGCAGGTGGTACACGTTCACGCGCGCAATGTCCACGCCATCGATGGTGATGCTGCCGGCCGCCAGGTCCATGAGCCGGAACAGCGCCAGCGTGGTGGTCGTCTTCCCGCTGCCGGTGCGGCCCACGCAGCCAACGCGCGCGCCGCCCGCCACCCGGAACGACACGTCGCGCAGCACGAGCGGCAGGCCGTCGCGGTACCGCGCGCTGACGCCATTGAAGGCGATGGCGCCCGCCGTCGGCCACGCCGCGCGCACCAGCGCCGCATTCCAGGCGGGCGCGTACCACGCCGGGATGCCGCACGACGTGACGGCGGTGCGGTGCGTCGGCGCGACAATGATGGAACTGGCGTCAGCGCCGGCGGTAGCGCCGGTGCTACCGGCAGCTGCCAGCGCCGCCGTGGCTTCCGCGTCAGTGTACGGCGCGCCCGCCGTTATCGGCTCGTGCTCAATGCCGGTGGCGTAGTGCTGCAGGCGCTCCACGCATGTGAACTGCGCCTCCGTCTCTGACATGAGCCGCACCGAAAACTGGAAGATGCCGGCCGTCTGCAGCGCCTGCACAATGGCGAGCGCCGCCATGGAGGCCGCCATGGTGCCCTTGGCGGCAATGCACAGCGCCACCGTCACGCCCCCAATGATGGTGGTCTGCACGTCCAGCCGCATGGCCACCCACCGGTTTGCCGCGTAGCCCGCCCAGTACGCGCGCGTGGTGGTGTCGATGGCGGACGACATGGCGCCGGCGTACGCGCGCGTGCGGCCAAACGCGCGCAGCGTCTGCATGCCGGTCATGGTTGCCTGCAGGTGGCTGATCATGGGGCTGCGCGCCACGCTGTCCAGCCGCTTTAGGTCGCGCGAGGCGCGGCGGAAGTAGGCGGCGATGAACACAAACAGCGCCATGATGGGCACCAGCGGGATGAGGAACCAGGGGAAGATGATGGCCACCAGCGCAAAGGACACCAGCACCTGCACCTGCAGCTCGCTGGCCTGCTCCACACCCCACCCCAGGTTGTCCACCGTGTCCATGTCACCCGCAAACCGCGACAGGATGCGCCCCGTCGGCTGCGTGTCCAGCCAGCCGGACCGCGCGCGCATGACGGAGGCAAACACGCGGTCATGGAACACGCGGGCGGCGCGCAGCGTGACGCAGGCAAAGGAGCACGCCTGCAGCGCGGTGGTGAGCACCACCGCCGCCACCGTGGCGGCGTAGATGCCAAGGTACAGGTGCGGCAGGTCGGCGTCCGGCGGGTGTGACGTCCACCACGCCAGCCAGTAGTCCGTCACCTGCCGCGCGCCCTTCGACAGCAGCAGCACCGCCAGCAGCGGCGCCACCAGCCGCCGGCTGCCGGCGGCAGCAAAGTACGCCGTCACCGTTGCCCACGTCACCGCGCCACCCGCGCGCTCCTCTGCCACCGTCAGCGCGCCGTTGCCGCGCTGGCCACCAGCCGGGGGCACTGGGCGGAGCGGCGCAGCGGAAGCAGCGGTACCGGCTGTGGTTGTTGGTAGCAGGGCAGCCGGTGAGCTGTGCGCGCTCAGCGGCGTTGGTGACCCACCGACAATCAACTTCCGCCGCCCCACCGACGCGCCGCTGCCGCCTGTGCTCGCACTAAGGGCGCCGGGGGAGGCTGGCGTGGCGCGCGTCAGCGGCGGCGACGCCAGCGCGACCGGTGCGGTTGAACCAGTAGTGGTAGCAGACATACCCGCTGGCGGCGGCACATCCACGCCGTCGTCGGTCGGCTCGGCGCTCAAGCCAGACAGGTCCACGCCGCGCGCCTCCAGGTCGTCGTACGTGCCCAACGCCGTCACGGCGCCGCCTGCCATCACCACCACCTGGTCCGCCTCGCGCAGGTACTGCAGCTGGTGCGTCACCAGCACGACGGTGCGGTGCGCGGCGCGCAGGAAGCCGTGGATGCAGGCAGACCACAGGTGGCGGCCGACGTGCACGTCCACCGCCGACAGCGGGTCGTCCAGCAGCAGGATGGGCGCGTCTGAGTACACAGCGCGTGCCAGCCCCACACGCGCGCGCTGCCCGCCGCTCAGGTTAATGCCGCGCTCCCCAATCTCGCTGGCGTCGCCTGCCGGCAGCAGCTCAAAGTCGGGCTCCAGCGCGCACGCGTACACCACCGCCGCGTACCGCGTCGCGTCGTACGGCGCGCCAAACAGGATGTTGTCGCGCACCGTGCCGTTGAACACCCACGGCACCTGCGCCGCATACGCAGTGGCGCCACGCAGCAGCACCGCGCCACCCTGCCGGCGCATGAACCCCAGCATGGCAGACAGCAGGCTCGTCTTGCCCGCGCCCACCGCGCCCACCACCGCTGTGCACGTGCCAGCGCGCACCTGGAACGACACATCCGTCACACCCGCCAGTGGTGCCGCGGTCGCCGCCGCCGCTGCAGCGGGCGTGCCAGGTGCCGGTGCCGGTGCAGGCGCAGGCGCCCCCTTGCCAGCAGGTGTACGCGCCGCCCCCTTGGCAGTAGGCGCTGCCACGTCGGGCACCCACACAAAGGTGGCGTGCCGTACCTCCACCGCCACGTCTGGCGCCGGCAGCCGGGCGTCACCCGTGGCAGCGGTGACACGCGCCACGGTGTCGGCGTCCTCGCCGTCCGCCGCCATCTGCAGCGCAATGGCGTCTGCAGCAATGCTGCCCTCAGACGGTGCGGCCGCGTGGACGCCGTCGCCAGGCGACATCGGGCGGGGGCGCGTGCCAGGCGCAGGGATCTGGATGGGCTGGTCGCCAGGCGCCACGTCCGGCTGCAGCAGGACGGCCTGCAAGCGGCGCGAGGCAACCACCGCCTCTGACAGGTTCTTGGTGGCCAGCGGGATGATGTTGAGCGGGAAGCGCGCCACGTTGAACAGCGACACCGCCACAAACGCGGCACTGGCGGTCATCGGCTTGGCCTCCCAGAACTCGTACGCCGCAAAGGTGGCCAGCGTGACCAGCACGGGGACGGAGAAGGCAATGACGGAGTTGAGGACGCGCAGCAGCGCGGCGCGCGTCATGGCCGCAATCTCGCGACTGCGGATGCCTGCAATCTTGCCCGCAAACGCGCCCTCCCACGCGTACAGCTTGATGAACTTGATGCCCGCCAGCACCTCGTTCATCGCCTTGGTGCGCTCCTCCGTCACCTTGATGGTGGCCAGCCGCGCGCGCCCGATGGACTTGCCGATGCGCGCCTGCACGGGAGTGAGCACCAGCATGACGCAGAAGCCGGCAAGGACAGAGGGCCCCAGCTGCCACCACATGAGGCCCAGCGTGACGAGCAGCGTAAGCGGCGTCGAAAACACAAACTCGCCGTACTGCACCGCCTCCATCAGCCGCTGCGTGTCGTTGATGAGCAGCGTGACGGCGGCGCCCACCGTCACGCCGCCGCGGTCCAGCCGCAGCAGCTTGGTGTACAGCAGCTGGCGGGCGGCGGAGCGCAGGCGGGAGGAGGCGAGTGCCGCCACCAGCCAGTGCTGGTTCACACACACTGAGCGGCCCGTCTCTGACGCCAGGAAAGCCAGCACGAGGCCAATGCCGTACCCCATGCTGCGGTCAGAGGTGAAGTACAGCAGGATCTCGCGCAGCAGGACGGCGTTGGAGATGAGGGAGAACAGCAGCCAGCCAAGCTTGTACAGGACAATGAGCGCCGCCTCACGCCGCACAAACCGCCACGCGGCGTTGAAAAACGATGGCTCCCGCGCCCGCGCCCGCGCACGCGCCACCTCGCCCTCCCACTCCGCTGCCAACACCCGCTCAGCCGGCGCCGACGACTCGTACGTCCGTAGCGGCCACAGGTCTGCAATCTCAATCCGCCGCCCGCCGTACGCCGCAAACGCAATGAACGGCGACGCCCACGTGTAGTACAGGCGGCTGAACAAGCCCGCCGTCGCCAGCGGCGACACGGCGGGCGACACCCACTCCTTGGGCCGCTGCGCCGCGCACAGCACCGCCACCTCCACCACCCGTCGCACGCGGCTACAACAGCCCGCCGCCGCACCGGCGCCGTGGCTGGGTGCGGGCACGGGGGTGGGGACCGGCGCGGGTGGTGGTGACGTTGACAGGGGAGACGGCAGGGGGACGGGCGCCGCGTGTGGCGGCACAGCAGCACTCTCGCCCCCGCTCCCCCCGCCGCCCGCCAGTGGCCCCGCCACCAGCGTGGGCGGCGGTATCACCAGCTCCACCTCCCTTGGTGCGCCCGCCGTCGCCGCCGCCGCCGCCGCTGCCATCCTACCTCTGACTACCGGTGCAGCTTAGTGCGTGTCTCCACTGCAAGACCAATCGCCAACGTCAGCACAAGTGGCAGCCGCCTCCACCAGTCACCAACGTCAGTACGAGACACAGCAGCCACTGCAGCACCTCCCCACGGGGCCAGTCACACACTGTGTCACTGTGTCACACACACATGCAGCGACTCACGGCCACACGGCCACACGGGATTCAGTAGGTGTGCGCTCAAACATGAAATTCGCGCGCGGGAGGTGAGATACACACAAACAGAGGTGGCAAACAACCGGAAGTAGCACGGCAGCAGCTAACGCTGCTATTGTCTAAACTGCACGTCGCCGCGCACGCAATTCGCGGGTGTGCAAGCAACGTGGTGTTTGGCGGCGGGTGTCGCCCTCGACAATGCCAGGGCGGAGGCGGAGCGCAGTAGGGAGCGAGAGGGAGCAGTGAGAGGAGGCACACCACACTGGACTGGAGGTGGCAATCGGGTGGTAGCCACGCGACGGCAACGCAGTTGTCAATACTGTATATGCATGCTGTGCCATCACCTATATACCACAGCTGCTACTTAGTTACCCGCATGCGGTTTGGGTGCCGCCAATACACGATATCCAACGCGCACATCTGGCAGCACAACACACAGTGAGATGGCGCCCGTCCACCCCTCCTACCACTGTGGCGGTGGCAGGGGGAGCGCGGCGCAGGTTGCGAGGCTTCTCACGGCAGCAGCGACATTGACGGTTGCAGCAGCATCGGTTGCAGCAGCAGCCAGCAGCGGACGACTGCGCAGCCGTACCGGTACCGGTAACAACCACCAGCAGCGCCACCACCTCGATCACCACCTGCCGGTGCGCACGCCCAGCGCCATTGGCGGCACGGTGGGGTACCAGCTGCACAGCTACAACGACCTGCGCGAGTGGCCGCAGCTGCTGGCGAAGGGCGGCGTGAGCTTTAAGGTGGACCCGCAGTGGGTGCCGCAGGTGTTTTGTGCGCTGCAGCCGCGCGCCAACGGCAGCGACCCGCGCGGCTGCCTGCTGCTGAACCACGACACCGTGACGCCCACGAATTGGTACTGGACGCTGGATGACCTGCTGACGACAGTGACATCCGCCCCGCTGGTGTCCTACTTCCAGGGCGCCACGCGGCGGTACATTGCGCTGTGCTTCAAGGGCAATGGCGGCACGGCGGGCGCGTGCGACGGCTCGCCGTCTGCCAACGACTGGCTGTCGCTGGTGGACGGCTTTGTGAGCGCCGCCAACGCCGCCATCGCGGGCGGCGGCCTGAACCTGGAGTTTGTTCTGGACGGCGACGCAGACCCCGGCGGCGGTGAGTGCCTGACGCAGCGGTGGCGGCCATGGGTGGCGACGTACATCAGTGGGCAGGATGCGGCGGCGGGCTTCACCTCCAACAACACAACGCTGGGGTACGACCGGTACCAGGTGCTAAATGAGCCGGTGTCGGCGTGGCCGCCCGCCGTGGCAGCTGGGTACGGCAAGTTTGTGAACGCGACGTACCCGTACCAGTGCTGGGAGCCCAGCGACCAGCCCACCACGCTCACCATGAGCGACGACTACGTGAACGCTGGCCAGCTGCACGCGCCCGGCTTCCGGTTTGCTATCAACACCGACTCGGTGCAGTTTGAGACGTATGTGGGCGCGCTGACGGGGCGCGCATGGAACTACGGTCTTACGGCACCGGCGGCGGGCGCCAACAACGGCACGCTGCCACTGTGGGTACCGCTGCCGACTGGCGGCGGCGGCGCCCTCTGCAGCCTGCTGTTGATGACCACGGCGGCGGGTGGCAGTGTACCGTTTGTCGTGCATTCATACGCCGGTGCCCGCCTGCCGCCGACAGTGGTTGCGTCTGCCACCCTGTCGCAGCCGTCCCCACCGTCCGGCTGCCCACCTGGCGCAACTCTGACGGCTGTTGCCGCCTCCGCTGGGAACACCAGCAGCACTGTGGCGATTGCCTGGCTGGCAACCGGCTGTGGCACCGCCAACGGCGGCGCGCTGGTGGTGGTACCTTACACCGTCACGCCTGCTGGCTTGCTGGCTCTGGCAGGCGCTGTCTCGCCGCCACTGTGGCTGCCGTCTTGGGTGTCGGCACCTGCGGCGTTGGGTGTGGGACTGGATGCCACGGCCGCCTCGCCGCTGCTGGTAGTGGGTGCGCTGCCACCGTCGCCTGCCACCGCCGGCTGCAGCGCGTACGTTGGCATCGGCGACGTCGCCAGTGGCACCTGGCGCGCCAACCTGACATGCGCTGCCTTCAATGCCAGCGAGCCATTGACTACCATTGCCGTGTCAGTGTCTGCCGGCGAGCCAGCTGTTGTCGGTGCCGCGGCCATGAGCGGCGGCGGCTACGTGTATGGCGCCAGCTTCTGTGCCGCGTCAGCGTCTCCAGCCAGCTTGGTGTTTAACGACCCGGCCCTGTGTGCTGCCAGCCGCACCACCGCGGCCGCCGATGCGAGCGCGCCGCCGCCGCTGCTGCGGTCCTTTGTGGGTGCGGCACCGCGACTGGCGGTGGCGCGCGCGCCGGCAACCGGCACGCCAGTGGTGGTGGAGGTGCATGGCGCCGGGTACTGCCAGAATGCCGAGTCGTTCAACAAGGACGCGTGGGTGAAGCTGTGCGACCAGGTGCCGGTGCCGACGGGCGGCGCGTACCTGAACTACAACCTGGGCACTCTCTCCAACTGGACGGCGCAGTTGACCGGCGGCGGGTGGGCCAGCCCCTGCTCCACCACCGTGTTCCAGGGCATGTTTGACATGGGCTACAACCCGGCGCCGGCGTGGTACGTCGCAGGCAGTGGCAGCGGCCTGGAGCTGGGCGTCGCTGCCGTCGGCACGCTGGCTACCGACACCGACCCTGCCACCTGCGGCATTGCCACGCCCGCGCCCGGCACCATCAAGCTGGATGGCTGGGAGCTGCCGCCCGACGTGGCGTTATTGTAATTTTTCATTACGGCACAACGCAATTGATTGAAGCAGGGTTGCGCCAGGTGGCAATCGGAGACCGATGGTCGGAGGCGCACAGCACAACCACGTACAACCGGTACCATCGCATACGGGTGTGGGAGGGCGTGTGGCCGACAAACGGGGTGGCAATAATGGTCCACAAACACGCAGGCGACAGGGAGGAAGGGAGGCAGTGGGGCACACGTTAGCGCACGCAACGTTGCGCGCGTACAATTATTGGCGGCAAAAGGGAGAATATATCATATACGATAGGTGCCAGGACTGTGTCACAGCAGCAGGAACCCGACAGTGTCACAATACGGGTGTCATGCATTGATGGAGGTGGCGGAGGTGTACCGGCGGATGAGGTCGACAGGCCCGCGGCCGCCCGACTGTATTGTGTTGTCCACCTCCACGCTGCCCAGCGCCGTGTACGTGTCGGTGTGCTCCGCGTCGTCGCCGTCGCCGTCGCCGTCGCCGTAATGCGCCGCCGCGTCCGCCAGGCTCTCACGGTACGCCTCGGCGGCCAGGCGCGCGCGGCGGCGCTTCATGCAGGCGCACCACACGGTGGTCATGATGGCGATGCCGCACACGCAGGTGACGATGGTGACGACGATGATGACGGTGGTTTGCGACGCCGGGTTGATGGCGGCGTGCTGCGGCCCAATGACGCACAGCGAGCCGTCCGTCATAGGCACCAGGATGCGGCCGTCGTCGCGGATGGCGATGCCGTCCACCAGCACAATGTCGCTGCCGTACACCCGCTCGCCGGCGCTCGTCAGCAGCGACAGCTGGTACGTCCACGAGATGCCAGCCGTGCCGGCGCCGTCGTCGTCGCTGGAGTCATCGGGGTTCACCTGCGCGTCGCCCACGTACAGCACCGTGACGAGGCCGCTGGTGGTGACGGTGACAATGACGTTAATGTTGTTGCCCAGCGCGTTGGGCACAATGACGGGTGAGGTGGCAACCGTGCCGGCAATGAGGTTGGAGTAGAAAGCAACGCCGGTGACAGCGGAGATGGCGTGCATGGTGCCAGCTGCGTCCAGCGCGTACGCCATGCCGTCGTGGTACGCGCGCGAGTCGGGCGTGAGCGCGATGCCGGGCGCCAGGTCGCCCTCGCCGTCCGTCAGCGTGATGCAGGGGTTCGCGGACCAGCACGGTAAAATGATGCCGCTGAGGCTGATGACGCAGCATACGGTGCGGTCGCGCGTAGAAAAGTACATGCGGCCGCTGGAAATGTCGGCAACCGGCGTCAGGGCGCGGGTGAAGTTCACGGGCGTCGATGCCAGTGGCGCCACCAGCAGCACGCCCGACACGTTCAGCGCCACGCCGCACCCAAGCGACGACACCGCCACCACAATGCCGGTGTCCATGCTGTACAGCGTGACGGGCGAGGTGATGACGTCCCGCGCGCCGTGGCAGGTTACGTTGGGCACACGCAGCAGGACGGCAGGCGGGCTTGCCATGTTCACGGCGTACGTCGTGTTGTCTGCCGTGCGCACCCACACCACGTTGCCCACCACCAGCGGCGGCGACCAGGCGGCGGCGGGCACGCCCAGCGACAGTGACCACAGTTGCGCGCCCGCCGTCGCCATCCGCGCGTCAATGCCCACCAGCGTGCCGTTCCGCGTAAACACCACCACCGTGGCGCCCATGTCATCCAGCGACATGGGCGAGTCAATGGCGTCACCGGGGCCGCATCCTGCCCAACTCCCCACCGGCACCCCAAACGTGTTGCCATAAAACCGGATGGTGCAGCGCGCGCCGTCGCCCACTATCGTCACCATGTTGGCTTCCTGCGTGCTCACCAGCGGCGGCAGCAGCCGCGCCCCGGGCGGCTGCGTCACAAAGACATGATACTCCAGCATGAGACCCTGTCGGGGTGGGGGGGGGGGGGGGGGGGGGGGGGGGGGGGTGGGGGGGGGGGGGGGGGCGACGCCTCGAATGCACCCATTGCAGCGCACCGTTTGCTCTGGCGACGGCAGCTTGGCGTAGAAGGTGCTGGTTCGAAACAGGTTGCCGCCATACGTCAGCCACGACGCGTCAGCAACCGGTGATGTGACCAGGCCGGCAGCAAGGGAAAAGGCGGCCACCGCAAGTGCAGCCGCGGCGGTGCTGCGGGGCGTGCCTGCTCGATGGCGGCCCGCACTGTCTCCGCTGCGCTGCCCTCCTATTGACAGCGTCGCACACGCGGCACGCGGCAGCAACCCATCCTCCATGTTGCCTCCGAGTCGCTGCATGGTGGCTGTAATTGGATGGGTCGGGCTCCCTACCACCCTTCGCTGTCGCCTCCTCCCTTCGCCTCGCCTCGCCTCCTCCCCTCTCGCCCTCCACCTGTCTGGAACCCCGGGTGCACTGCAACAAATCAATAATCAGAAACAATATTGTGGGTAAAATAAACACCCTGGTTCAGCGCAATGTAATGTGTGTCACGCGTCAGCGATGTTATAATTATGGCCGCGCGTCGCATTCATTTTATCTCATTTACCCATTTTGGAACACCTGAATCGTGTCGGTGCACGTCACCATCACCATCTCCATGGCATCATCACCACCACCACCATCGCACAGTGAGGCAGCGCTGGCAGGTGGCCAAGAAGAAGCGGTTCAAGTGCATGCAGAGGTGCCAACGTGGTACCCACTGGTGAGTGGGCGGCCGGCAGGCGAGCCGCGGCGCGACAGCCGGCGGCGGCGCGACAGCCGGCGGCAGCGAGTGCGTCAGACTCAGACACAGCAGGGCACGCCCGGCAAGGGCATAGTGGTACCAACAGAGGAGACGGCTTGGAGGGAAGGT
>ERZ778022.4529-NODE-4529-length-11958-cov-3.418718_pt1 | contig 11958 bp, 9 predicted proteins | sample MGYA00375752_ERZ778022 | MGnify/ENA primary metagenome ERZ778022 (study PRJEB29350, sample SAMN05389826) | bioreactor metagenome | isolation source: Thiocyanate bioreactor | place: South Africa: University of Cape Town | collected 2014-04-04 ... | reverse complement strand
CGCCCGCCGCTCGACGAGCAGGCGGTTCGCCTCGCCGCAGCCTACGCCGTCAATCTCGAAGAGATCGCCGTCGGCGCACTCAACGCGAGTTGGCAGGAAATCGCGACCGGCGTTCTTACCCGTGACGCACTTGGCTACGTGAACTTCACCGACCGCCTGGTGCATGACCCCGACGGCGCCCGAGCTCTTCTCGATGAAGCTGGCTGGGTCCCCGGTCCAGACGGCATCCGGCAGCGCAATGGTACACCGCTGGCCGTCGACCTGCCCTACGCGCGCGAGGACCAGGTCGTCCTCCTCGTGCAGCAACAGTTGCGGGCCGTCGGCATCGACGTGCGGCTGCGCAAGGTCGCTCAGGCCGAGCGCAACAAGATTACTGCCGCCGGTGAATATTCGTACTACTTCCACGCTCGCAGCGGCACACAGGCCGCCGCCGCCCTCGCCCAGGCCTTCTCGTCTCGCTACGCCAACTACATCGGAGGCGGCAGCGCTGGGCTGAATGCCGACCGCCTCGTCGAGGTGGATGCCCTCGCCGATGCGCTGGTGAATGCGCCGAACGAGGAAACCGCGGTAACCGTCTCTGGCGAGCTACAGACGCTTCTGCTGGACGAGGGCTATGTGGTGCCGCTCTGGCCCTACTCCGAGGGCTATGCGACGCTCCAGCAGGTGAAGGGCGCCTATCTAGTCCACACCGGCTCGATCCTGTCGCTTCGTGACGCGTGGCTCGAGAACTGACGCCGATGTCCACTGTGCTCGACAGGCCGGCCGCAGGTGCGCCCGCGGCCGGCGACAGACAGAACGGCCCCGTCCTTGAGGTCCGTGACCTCGTCGTCCGCTATGCCGGCACGCCCCTGGGCGAGAACGCGGTCGACGGGGTCTCCCTGTCGATCGCGCCAGGCGAGGTTCTGGCCCTGGTGGGCGAGTCCGGGTCGGGCAAGTCGACTACTGCGGATGCGGTGCTGCGCCTGCTCGGCCCCCGCGCCAGCCTTGCCGCAACCGTCCTCCGGGTCGCCGGGCAGGACGTGCTGGGCGCCAGCGAGAAGCAGCTGGTGGCCATGCGTGGCCGTGATGTCGGATACGTCCCCCAGGATCCGGGTCAGTCGCTCGATCCCACACGCACCATCGGCCAGCAGGTCATCGAAATGCTGCGTATGCACACCGACCTGTCCGGTCCGGATCTCGCCGCGCGCACCGCCGAGGTGCTCGCCGAGGCCGGTCTGCCGGAGCCCGAAACGCGTCTCCGCCAATATCCCTTCGAGCTTTCGGGCGGCATGAAGCAACGCGTCCTGATCGGAATGGCGGTATCGAGCCGTCCGCGGCTGCTGATTGCCGACGAACCCACCTCCGCGCTCGATGTGACCGTGCAGCGGCGCATCCTCGACCAGTTGGCCCTCGTCACCCGAACGCGCGGCACGGCCATCCTGTTCATCACCCACGATCTCGGGGTGGCACGCGAGCGCGCGGACCGCATCGCCGTGATGCATCGCGGGCGCATTGTCGAAGAGGGGTCTGCCGAAGCAGTTATCGCCGCCCCGATCCATGCCTATACCCGCCGGTTGATCGACTCTGCTCCCTCGCTGTCGCTACATCGCCGTCGCGTTTCCGCAGCGGCGCGCGCACCGGCCGAGCCTGAGTCTGCCGCGCCGATCCTCGAGCTCAGCAGCCTCGTCAAGGACTTCTCCGTGCCCGACGGCGCGGGCGGACGGCGGCGCATGCGCGCTGTCGACCATGTCAATCTGCGGCTGCGCGCCGGACGTACTTTCGCACTGGTCGGCGAATCCGGCTCCGGCAAATCGACCATCGCGCGCCTCCTCCTGCGGCTCAGCGACCCGACCGCCGGTACCATTCGCTTCTGTGGCGAAGACATCACGCAGCTGCGGCACGGACGCGAGTTGCGCGATCTCCGCCGCGGCTCGCAGTTTGTGCACCAGCATCCGGGGGCATCGCTCGACCCGCGCATGCCGGTCGGCGCCATCATCGCGGAGCCGCTGCACGCCTTCCGGATCGGCAATGCCGAAGCCCGCCAGCGCCGGGTAGAGGAATTGGCCGACGCCGTGGCACTGCCAGTCGCGGCCCTGAAGCGCCGCCCGCGCGAACTGTCAGGCGGCCAGCAGCAGCGCGTCGCCATTGCGCGGGCCCTTGCGCTTGAACCGCGCCTTGTCGTCCTCGACGAGGCTGTCTCCGCGCTCGACGTCACCGTGCAGGCACAAATTCTCGAACTACTCGTCGGTCTGCAGGCCCGTCTCGGGGTCTCATATCTGTTCATCACCCACGATCTGGCCGTCGTCCGCGAGATCGCGCACGAAGTCGGCGTCATGCGCCGCGGCGAGATCGTGGAAACCGGCGCTGTGGAGCAGATCTTCGGCGCTCCCCAGGCGGCCTACACGCAGGAGCTTCTCGCCGCAGTTCCCGGCGCGCGGGAGCCACGCATCGATCCGGTCGCCGCGGCGACCCATCCGACACAGAGGACATAAGATGAGCAAGCGACGCACGCTGCATCTCAACGCCAACATCATCAACGCCGGGACCCACCCCGCCGCGTGGCGCGTAGCGGAAGACCCCGCCGCGTATCTCAAGGGCGACTATTATGTCGAGATCGCTCGCGTTGCGGAGCGCGGACGGCTTGACGCGATCTTCCTCTCGGATCAGCCGGCGCTGCGCCCCGAATTCGCGGCCCGCCCCACCCAGGCACTCGACCCGCTTGTCGTCTTCTCTTACGTGGCCGCCGCGACCCAACACATCGGGCTCGTCTTCACCGCGTCCACCACCTACAATCATCCCTACAATCTCGCCCGCCGCACGGCGTCGCTCGACCACCTGAGCAACGGTCGGGTGGGTCTCAATCTCGTCACGACCTACAATCCCGACGCCGCCGGCAATTTTGGTCACGACCACCGCCCCGAAAAGAGCGGGCGCTACGACCGCGCCAACGAGTTCACGGCAGTCCTCAACAAGCTGTGGGACAGCTGGGAGGATGACGCGCTGATTGCGGATCGCGCCTCCGGGGTTTTCGCGGACCGCTCGCGCGTACACGCCATCAATCACGTCGGAGAGCATTTCCGCGTCAAGGGCGCACTCGGGGCGCCGCGCTCGCCGCAGGGCCGGCCCGTGCTGTTACAGGCCGGGTCCTCGGAAGGTGGGAAAGCGTTCGCCGCGCGTTACGCCGACGCGGTATTCACCGCCCAGACCGTGCTCGAGGCCGGTCGCGATTTCTACAGCGAGATCCGCAACCTCGCGCGCGGCTTTGGCCGCGATCCCGACAGCGTGCTGATCCTGCCGGGACTCTTCCCCATCGTGGGGGACACCGAGCAGGCGGCCATCCAGCGCAAACGCGAGCTTGACGAGTTGCACAGCGACGCCCCCAATGTGGCCGGCCTCGCCGGCCAGCTGGGGCTTGATCCGGCCGAGCTTGAACTCGACCGCCCGCTCCCGCCTGACCTCCTCGAACGGCATCACGAACTGCCCGGCGCGCGCGGCTTCTACGAAGCCACAGTGCAGCTCGCCTACCGCTACAACCTCACTGTCCGCCAACTGCTGGAACAGGGCTTTGCCGGCCACCGCCGGATCGTGGGGTCCGCCGAACAGGTTGCCGACAGCATCGAGGAATGGTTCCGCGAACGGGCAGCCGACGGGTTCAACCTCAATTTCGACGCGGGTGCAGAGGGCCTTGCGCTGTTCGTGGACCAGGTGGTGCCGATCCTGCAGGAGCGGGAGCTGTTCCGCCGGGAGTACGAGGAAACGACGCTGCGCGAGCGCTACGGCCTGCCGCACGTGCCGAGCCAGTTCACCTCGGTGAAGGCGGCTGCAAATGGCTGAGCTGGCGCGGATCTTGCCCATCTCAGGCCGCCGTGCGCACCAGGTGTCTCCCGAGCGGAACGCCAGCGAGGTTGACGCGCTGCTTGCCGATGCCGAGGCGCTGGCGACCGAGATCGGCGCTGACGCCGCAGCGCGCGAACAGCTCCGCGAACTTCCCTACGGCGTCTTCCAACGCATCGTCGGCCTCCGCCTCGGGCGCTTGCGGGTACCGGTCAGCCACGGTGGGCCAGGCGGCTCGATCGTCGACGCGATCCGGCTGGTAGTAACGCTGGCCAGGTCGGATTCGAACGTCGCGCAAGCGTTCCGGCCACACCTGGGTTTCGTGGAAGCGCGGCTGACCTCGCCGATCGAGGCCGAACGCGACACCTGGTTTCCGCGCATCGTGGCGGGCGGGCTGGTCGGGCTGGCCAATGCCGAGATCGGCGGTGCCAACGGCGAATTGCGAACCCGGATCATTCCCGACGGTGACGGCTTCCGTGTCACCGGCTCGAAGTTCTACAGCACCGGATCGCTTTATGCGGACTGGATCAGCGGCTCCGCCATCGACCAGGTGGGCGCAACTGTCAATTTCGTCGTGCCGCGTGATCGCGAGGGTCTGCGGCTCTACGACGACTGGGACAGCATGGGCCAGCGGCTGACTGCCAGCGGCACCACCGTATTCGAGAACGTGCGCGTCGCGCCCGACGAAATTCTCCAGCGCGGGCAGAGCGAGGGCGGCCGCAGCCACGCCGGCTCGTTCCAGCAGCTGGTGCTCGCGGCGACCGAAGCGGGGATTGCGCTCAACGCCCTTAGCGACGCCGTCTGGTTCGCCCAGCACCGGTCACGGCCCGCCCCGCACAGTTCCGCCACCCGTTCGGTCGACGATCCCTACATCCAGCAGGCCGTCGGTGAGATCTCGAGTCGGGCCTACGTTGCCGAGGCGGCTGTCTACCGCGCCGCTGCGGCACTCGACGAGGCGCTGCATGGAGGCGGAGAGCACGCCGCTCTCACCGATGCGTCGGTACAGGTCGCCCAGGCCCAGTACATCGCGGTGGAATCTGCACTGCGCAGCGCAGAGCTGCTGTTCGACGTCGGCGGCGGTTCGGCCACTGCACGCGAGCACAATTTCGATCGCCACTGGCGCAACGCCCGGACCATCGCGAACCACAATCCACGCTTTTACAAGACAGCCGTCGTCGGACGCTACCGCCTCACAGGGGCGGAGCCACCGACACGGGCGTCGTTCTAGCGGCCCGCTCCCGGACCCATCATGCCCGCACTGCTCAAGCCCCCACCCGAGACCGCCGAAACTACGCCGATCAGCTGGCGCGACACCCGGTTTGGTCCCATTCCCCTGCATCCCGCCATAGCGCTGGTTGAAGAGGTGATCGCCGACATCCTCGATCCCGAGATGGTCGCGGTCGACCGCAGTGGTGTGCGCGCCGAGACCCTGGCGGCGCTGGCGGACCGGACGGACTACCTGCGGATCGCCGTGCCCGAAGAGGCCGGCGGCCGGACGCTGCCGCAGCCCGTCGTTTCGGAGATGGCGCAGCTCATTGCGGGTGCCTGCCCCTCGACGTTCCAGATCGCGGCGCAGCACAGCACCCCCATCAACTGGATCGTGAAATCCGGCAGCCCTGAGCTACGCGATCTGCTCGGGCCACTTGCTCGGGGCGAACGCATTGGTGGCTCGGCCTTTGGACATATGACGGCCTGGCCGAATCGAGTTCCTCTGAAGGCCAGCCGCGTCGACGGCGGCTGGGTTGTCGACGGCGTTGCCCCATGGTTCTCAGGCGATGGGCTCGTAAGCGTCCTTGCCCTCGCCGCAGTCGTCGAGGACGAGCGGCTCGGCCTCCATGCCATCGTTGAGCTGCCTCACGCACGCATCTCGCCGCGCCCTGTTGCAGTCTCGGCAATAGATGGAGCGCGCACCGCCGCACTCCACTTCGACCGCCTTTTCATCTCGGAAGAGCATGTCATCGAAACCTTCGCGCTCGACGGCTGGAACATCGGCGGCGCCGGCCCGCCGGTAAATGCGGCCGCGCTCGGCCTCGCTCGCCGCGCCCTGTTGTTCGCAATCGAGCGCCTCCCCGATGAGCCTGCATTGCAGCAGATCGCCGAAGAGATCGGCGTTCTGCTTGCCGTCGCCTACGGTCCGGCGGTGCCAAGAGACGCGGGCGACTCTGACCTGGATCTGCGCGCCCGCAGTATCGCCGTGGCCATCGCCGCCTCAAACGCCGCGATCCTTGCCGGTGGGGGCAGCGTCCTGCTCTCGTCGCATCCGGTGCAGGTGTGGTCGCGTGCGGCGACCTCCTATCAAGTGCGCGGCCTGTCTCCGGCCCTGCGCGAGCGTCACTTCCACTACCTCACGCGACTCTTCCGAGCCGCCTGACCTCTCCCCAACTGGAGCACGAGCATGAACGAGATCAACGTCAACCTCAGCACGCTGCACGTGAGCAATTGCGGCACCCCGGCGGCCTCGGCGATTGCCAGCCGCCTCGGCCTGCTCGATCAGGCCGGCCGCCGCAGCGGTGCCCGCGTCGTGGATATTCGTAGCCCAGAGCTGCCGTATGAGACGCGTATCCGGCATTGGGACCACCATCTCGACACCCTGGTCCGCGAGGGCGGCAACATCCCGCCGATCTGGACCCGAGCCGAGGGCACGCCGACGCGCCTTGTCGGACTGACCTGGGTCGACGAGTACCAGGCCATCCTCGTCCGCGCCAATAGCGGCATAGGCACGGTACGCGACCTTGTTGGACGCAAGGCGGGCGTGCCGTCCCACGATGAGCCGCCAGTCGACTTCCATGCCGGCCTTGCCTTGCGCGGCTTCGACAACGCACTGCGCACGGAGGCACGCGGCGTGGGTGACGTCGAACGCGTCGACCTCGTCGTCACACGCGGCGTGAAAGGATACGCTGTCGAGCTCGCGGCATTGCGTGACGGCACGGTGGACGCGATCTTCGTGCATGGCGTTGACGGCCTGCTCGCCGGACGTGAGGCTGGTCTCGCTGTGCTCGTCGCCCTCAGCGACCATCCCGACCCGATCATACGCTCGAATGCCACCGGCCCGCGAACCATCAGCGTGCATAGCTACCTGCTCGAAACGCAGCCACAGCTCGTCGTTGACTATCTCACCGCCCTGATCGCGGCGGCCAACTGGGCAGACGAAAACTCAGACGAAGCACTCACCTATTTCCCGGTTGCCTCAGGCCACGACCTCGAGACGTTGCGGCTCGCCTACGGCTCAGGGCCGACCCGACGCTATCGCCCGACGCTCGACGCCGACGTGGTCGACGTGCTGCGCCACCAGGTCCGCTTCCTTGAAACGCAGGGACTGATCCGCCCCGGCCTCGACGTCGACGGCTGGATCGACCCGACTCCCCTCGCCGCAGCGCTGAAGCAGGCGGCTGCCTGAGACAGTCTCGCAGCCGGGCCACTTGCCCGGCTGCTTCCGCTTTCCCGTTCCGCTCGAAAAGAGGCTAGCTGCCATGAGTACTCCGCTGGACGTCGTCGACATCCATGTCCATCTTTGGCCACCGGCCTGGGGTCCCGGCGGAGCCCGGGATCGCCGGGCTTTCGCGCTGGCGCCAGAGATCGTCGCCAGGATCACCGATCCGGATGCGCTGGTTGGCGACTTTGCCGCCGGCGGGCTCAACACCGCGGTGATAAGCGCGACAGTCGAAAGCCTGTTTGGCGCCACCGGAGACGTCGATCTCACGGTGCTTCCGGAGGTCAACGCCTGGCTCGCCGGCCTCACCCAGCAGCACGCCTCCATCCTCGGCTTCGGCGTTACTGATGCGTTCGCTGGCGAAGCGGGTGCGGCCATTGCCGAACAGGCCATCAGTGAGCTCGGCCTCTCCGGGCTCGTCATCGATTCCTCCCGCGACGGACGCTTTCTCGCCGATCCTGCGGCTCGGCCGACGCTCGAAGTTGCTGCGCGCCACCGCGTGCCGGTGTTCGTTCATCCGGTCGCGCATCCCAATGCGCCGGTATTGATCGATGCCGCCGGCAAGTGGGGTAATTCGGCCGGACGCGGCCTCATGAACGGCATCGCACTGCTGTCGGTGCTCAATGCCCGCATTCTGGAGGAACTACCCGACCTGCACCTGATCTTTGCGACGCTCGGGCTCGGCGCCATCGTGCAGGCCGGCCGCGGCGGCGCGTTTGGCCGCGATGCGGCGGTAGGCGCGCGCCCCAATGTCTACTTCGACACGATGGGCGATGACCCGCGAATAGTTCGGGCTCTCGTTGGCTTCTTTGGGGCGGAACGCGTCCTCGCCGGTACCGACTGGCCCATCCTCTCGGGGTTGAGCCGCGAACGGCTCGCGACCAACCTCGCGGCCGCGGGGCTGTCGGATGAAGAGCAACGGCTGGTCGCGGGCGGCAACGCACGGCGCTTGCTGGCGCTGCGCCAGAGCGCCGTCACCGCGGCGGCGGCCGAATGAACGCGGGCTGGGCCAGCGGCGAGCGGGCGGCGGTTCTGGACCCGGAGGACGAGGACGGTCGGGCCGCCCACGCCTCCTCCCGGCCCGGTATCGACCCAAGCGTGGCGTTCCGCGACGCCATGCGGCACCTCGCCGGTGCAGTCAGCGTCATCACCACCGGGGTTGGCGAAGGTTGCACGGGCTTCACCGCCACCTCGGTGTCGTCGCTGTCGGTGACGCCGCCGACGCTCATCGTCTGCGTCAACCGGGAGTCCTCATCCTGGCCCGTCCTGCAGTCCCATCGCGCCTTCTGCGTGAACCTGCTCGCCCATGACCAGTTGCACGTGGCCGATCGATTTGCCGGCCGCGGTGGCGCCAAGGGCGTGGCGCGCTACGAGGGCGCAAGCTGGCAGACGCTGGCCACCGGTGCGCTGGCGCTGGTCGGCGCCCTTGCGGCGCTCGATTGCGAACTTGAGGAGGCAATCGACCGCCACACGCACAGCATCCTGATCGGACGGGTGCAGGCGATCGGGCTCCGCTCGAGCGCCGAGCCGTTGCTATACTGGCACGGCGCCTACCGACTGCTGTCGAACATCGACAGGGTTCTGGCCAGCGCCTGACCAACAACAGCCGCTGTTCCGGTGGGACCCGCGTTGCCAGCGCGGCGTCGCCTGGAAGCTACCAGCGGAAGCCAAGGCGACTTGCGTAGTCGGGCGTCGGACCGCCCACCATCATGTCCGCAAGCAGAATTCCGGTCGTAGGCCCAAGGGTGAAACCCTGGTGGCCATGGCCGAAATTGAACCACAGGCCGTCATGCCTCGGCGCCTTGCCCACCAGCGGCAGCATGTCGGGCATGCATGGACGCGTGCCGAACCACGGCTGCGCTTCCACGGGGTCGCCGAGTTCGAAGAGTTCGTGCGCGGCGGCGATGGCCTTGTTGATCTGGCGCGGGTTCGCCGGCGCGGCGAAGTCAGTTAGCTCCGCACCGGTCGCTATCCGGATGCCAGCCTGCATGACGGCCATGAAGGCACCGCGTTCCGCATCGAGGATCGACGTGTTCGGTCCAGCGATCGGCTTCAGATGCCAGTGATAGCCGCGCTTCCTCAGCATCGGCACAGCGTAGCCCAACCGGCTGGCCAGCGCCTGCGACCATGGACCAAGTGCCATCACGGCGTTGCGAGCCTCAATCACGCCCTCCTGCCCCTGAACCGACCAGCCGCTCCCTCTCCGCTGGAGGGTCATGCCGTCGCCCTTGACGATCGTGCCGCCGCGGCTCTGAAACAGCTCGGCATAGGCTTTCGTCAGGCCGCCGGGGCTGAGGCAGGTGCGGGAGTCCGGCCATTGCACGGCCCCGGCCATGCCGATCCGCAGGTTCGGCTCAGCCTGGGCGAGTGCCGGACCATCCAGAGCCAGATGCCGCACACCATAGGTGGCAGTGATGTGCTCGGCGCGTCTCACTTCCTCGTCCAGGCGGTGGGGAGACCGGAACGCGTCACGGAAGCCGCCCTCGCGAATGAGATGGCCCGCGCCGGAACTCTCGATCAACGGTTCATGATCATCGAACGCGCGTCTGGTGAGCTGGCTGTAGACCAGCGATTGACGACGATAGCGGGAGGGCGCGGAGTACCAGAAATAGCTCGCGAGCGGCTTCAGAAAGCTCGGCAGCGATGCAGGATTCCAGATGACATCGTTGGTGCGGCCGAGCGCGATGCCGAACAGCCTCGACAGGCTGCGCGGCATGGGAACCGGCTCCGCCGCCTCGGTCTGGATGATCCCGGCATTTCCATAACTCGTCTCCTCGCCCGGTTCCCGGCGGTCGACCAGCACTACCTCGTGCCCTCGCTCCTGAAGCGCCAGCGCGGTGCCGACGCCTACCATTCCGCCGCCCAGCACTATCGTCTCAGACATTCCTGTCCCTCGGGGTTGTCGTTGGTTGTGATCAGTCTCGCCGCCGCGGTTCATCGCGGCCCGGACGCAGCTAGGGGTCGGTCTGCAACCCGCTGCTCTTGCCGATCGCCGCGGCGTGAAAGATCACAACTTTGGCAATCTCTTCGATGTTGCTGGTCGGCAGGTCCCAAGTCGAGGACGTGACGCTGACCGCAGCATTGGCAATACCGCCGCGCTCAAGGATCGGCGCCCCTACGCAGCGTATCCCGGGCTGATGCTCGCCGTCGTCGACGGCGTAGCCTCGCCTGCGAATTTCCCGCAGTTCCTTCCGCAGCGCATCCGGCTCCGCCAGCGTGCTGTCCGTGAACTTGACTAGCCCTTCCGAAATAACTCGCTCCACCACCTCGTCGGGCTGATGTGCGAGGATCGCCTTCCCCACGCTGGTACAATAGGCGGGAGCACTCTCGAGCTGGGTGAGGTGATTGTAGTTGTCCGAGGTACGACTCGACTGCTGCACCACGATGGCATGCCGCCCGTCGAACACGGCCACATGCGCCGGCAGGTTGGTAATCCGGCGCAGGTTGTCCAGCGCCGCTCTGGATTCGCGGTGCAGATCGAGGTTCGTCAGCGCAATCTGGCCGATCTGGAACAGCCGGAGTCCGAGCCGGTAACGGTCCCGCTCGTGCGACTGCTCCAGAAAGCCGAGCTCGCGCAGCGATGCCGCGAGCCGATGCGCCGTACTGCGTGGGAGGCCGGACTTTCGCTCGATATCGGCGACTGAAAGCGCACGATCTGTCGTGGTGAAGCACTCCAGGATCGATACGGCCTTCTCCAGCGATTTGACCGCATCGGTGTCGCGGCCGCTCGAAGGGGCCTTGGGCGCCTGGTCAGATAACTTGCTCACGTTGCACCAAAATCAGGATGGTATCCTTCCATACAGGATCGGTGCCTGCGTCGCAACAGGGGCGAGTAGCACCTCTAACGAATTGCGATTTCTTACACATTCAAACGTGAACGATCGAAGTCGACCTTCGATGCTGCGGCGGCTTGACAATCGCCTGAGTTGCAGGAATCCTACATATCGAGATTGCATCCCACATTGCAGGATATGAATTGGAATGACGAATTCAAGCGTGTCGCGGCTTCGCGGAATCATGCCGCCGATGACGATGCCCTTCGACGAGTCGGGCGAACTGGTGCTCGATGCGATCAAGCCGCAGATCGACTACCTGCTTGAATGCGGGGTTCATGGCATCGTCGCTGGAGGCAGCATCGGCGAAGGGTACACGCTCACATCCGACGAGCTTCGTCGCGGGATGGATGCGGTTTGCCGTGCGGTAGATGGCCGCGTGCCGGTGGTTGCCGGACTGATCGTCAACTCGACACGCGAGGCAATTTCCCGCGCCCGGGACATGGCTGCGGCCGGAGTGGACGCCCTTCAGGTCACCCCGGTGCATTACCTGTTCCGGCCCACCGAAGCGGGCACGCTGGCGCACTTCCATGCCCTGGCCGACGCTGTGCCACTGCCGATCCTGATCTACAATGTCATTCCGTGGAACTACCTGAGCATCCCGCTGATGCAGAAGATCATGGCGGAGATCCCGGGAGTCATCGGCATGAAGCAGAGCGGTGGCGACCTCAAGTCCGTCTCCGATCTGGTGCAGAACCGCCTCCCGGGCAAGATCGTCTTCAGCGGCGTAGACGCTCTCTTGTACCCCGCCTTCGCGATGGGGGCCGATGGCGCAATCTCGGCGATGAACGCGGCCCTGCCCGCACCCAGCGCCCGCCTCTGGAACGCAGTGCAGTCCGGCCGGACCGCCGAAGCTCTTGATCTGCATTGGCAGATCAACCG
>ERZ778022.4528-NODE-4528-length-11959-cov-2.986475_pt1 | contig 11959 bp, 8 predicted proteins | sample MGYA00375752_ERZ778022 | MGnify/ENA primary metagenome ERZ778022 (study PRJEB29350, sample SAMN05389826) | bioreactor metagenome | isolation source: Thiocyanate bioreactor | place: South Africa: University of Cape Town | collected 2014-04-04 ... | reverse complement strand
AGAACTGGTCGGCCAGCCGCGCCCGCGATGTCCGCTGCACCACATGAAACGAGGTGGCGATGAGTGCGTTGCCGCCGAAACCGAAAATGACGCCGGTGGTGTGTGCCGGCCTTATCCGCCCGAAGCTCGACCACGCCATGTCGAAGTTGAGGCTGGGCCAGGCAAGCTGCGCTGCCGCCCATACGCCGATGAACATTCCGAACACCGCCCAGACGAGCGTAAGCCCAATGCCGACCTTGATCGGATCGTCGTAGTAGCTGGCGAAGCGGCTGGCATCGGGCTCCGGTCCGAATGCCTGGGAGAAAAGTACGTATAACAGAGCGAGGCTGTAGACGAGAACCAGAACCCCGTGGATTCCGATGGGATCGAACCGTCCGCCTGCCGCCATTGCTATTCCGATAATGGCAAGGACGACAAGTACGACAACCCCCAGCTGTCTTTCCCCCGACGTTAACTGACCCATGCCCCCCTCCTGCTGGTTTCAGTAAAAATTCTGAACGTTCTATCCGGAAAATTGTTCCCTAAAAAATCCCATTTCATATCAAAAGGATAAGGCTATCGTGTCGAACGACAGGAAAGACCGCGCCTCAGCTGGCGGCTTTGAGAAAAGCCGCGCCGAAGCTGGCAATCCAAGTGAACTCGACTGGAAAACTACCTTGGTCATCCGGCCATGACAATATGCAATCATGCAAAGAATTTTTGCCGCCTTTGGAAGTCGCGCCGGTTGCGAGCTTGAGACTGTCGCCGGCTTGGGCAGACATCGCTTTGATGCCGCAACAACAAGCGCAAATCCCCGCGGTCTTTCCGCGGCCCCTTACCCTTACGCGGGGATGCAAGGGGTTTTGATTGCGGTGTGCGTCTGAACGGCAGGAAAAACGTCCGTGCCGCTCGGGCAAAAGAGGAGATCGGGCAATTCGAGCGCATCATCCGTCGTCGAATGGATGCCATGCTTGCGTCTTTGTCGCACGAGCGCTCATACGGGGAAAATCAGATCACGCGCCTTCGAGCCGGCAGACCACAACGGTGAAAAACTCCCGATAGCAGAATTCAGGGCTCTCCAGCAGACGATCAGGAGCGCCGGCCAGGTCCCGCCAATAGCGGTGGTCGTCGGAAGGCAGGTCGTAGTCCGCGGCGACGCTTGCGAAATAGGAGAGCAGGTCGCGCAGGTAATTTCGCGTGTGGATGCCGGCCGGCGCCCAGCGCTCGACCATCCAGCCTCTTCGCCGGACAATCTCCCAGCCTGCGTCCCCGAGCAACGCCGGCAACCGGGAACCGCAATCCGTTCCGAGCACACCTTTCTTGCGGAACGTCTCCATCCGGGCCGCCATGAAGCGCGTGAAAATGCCGTAGTCGATCGGCCTTATCTGCAGCGACGTCGAATCGAATTCCTTGACGGCGTACAGCCCGCCCGGCTTCAGCACGCGCCCGGCTTCGGCGGCGGCCTGGCGGAATTCTGCCGGTGTCAAATATTGCATGACATTCGCGGACCAGACGCAGTCGAACGTCGCATCCGCAAAAGGCAGCGCCAGGACATTGCCGACATGGGCGCGGGCAGGCGCGCCCGGGGCCGTTGCGGCAAGCAGAGCGTCGGCCATCTCGACATTCTCGGGAGCGAGATCGAGCGCGGTAAGGGAGCCGGCGGCGCCGACCAGCTCCGCGATGTGCGGCAGGAAACCACCGCTTCCGCATCCCGCGTCGAGAACGCTCCAGCCCTTGCTTATGCCGACCGCTCGCAGCGCTGCTTCATATTCCGGCCGGGAGGATTCGAAATGCAGGTCGAGCCATCCGGCGTTGCTGGCCTCGTGGCCGGCGCTTGTCGCGTTTCTCGTCATGATCCCCTCACGTTGCCTGGTCGCCCGGATGCCTCGACCGGAATGGCCGGGAGCGAAGGCGCGCATGAAAGCGCGTGGGCAACCGGACGATCATCGCACATAAATCGACGTTGCCGCATCCGCCGGCCAATCGAGGCCGCTGATTTCGACCACCAGCTTCCGCCGCAGCGCCCGCACGTAGTCGGCAGGGTCCTTCGACACCGCCACGAAGGCACCCGGACCGCCGATGACGGCCTCGTGGAGATAACCGGGCAGATCATGTGTCACTCCCTCCTCCGAGCGGTCAAGGGCAATGGCATTGATGACATGCCCCTCGGCGAGAGCCTGCCGGCGGCTGACCTCGACGGGCAGGCCGTCATTGTTCGTGCCGTTCACCGAAACGTCGATCACGGTTTTCGCCGCCTTGCCCTCCCAGGCGCGCAGCGACAGGCTGGCGGCATCGATGGCGAAGGAAATCGACGTCCGTCCGCCACGGCTACGGCCGCGGTCGGTGTCGCCGTATTGTTCTATCGCCTCGGCTGCCGCATTGGCCTGAGCCTCGTTGCAGACGAGCCGCCACGGCAGGACGGTGCGCAGGCTGCCGACGCCCGCCCATTCGAAATAGGTGACGGCGATGCAGCCGGCGCGGCCTTGTTTGATGGCGGCAACAACCTCGCGCGAGCGCAGGGCTTCGGCATGCCCGAGCCTTTGCCGATCCGCGCGCACCGGATCGATCGAGGTGGAACTGTCGACGGCGAAGACGATGGCCGCATCCACCTCCGGCGGATCGGCCGCCGCCGCTGGCCAGATCTGCCCGGCAAGCAGGCAGGCTGAAACAGTGAACGATTTCAGGCGCGACATATCGGTTTCCTCCCGGCATTCGAACGGTCGACAGCGACGAGGCGCAGCGTCAGGCAAGCTTAGGAAACCGGTGGACAGGCGTCCTGAAAACGGTTTGAAATCTTCCTGAAATCCGGCATGGGCGGAAAAACGATGATGATTTTGATCGATCAGCGCGAAGTGCGCGACGACGACGGCCGACCCGTCGAGTTGCGGCGGCGCTCGTTCAACCTGCTGATGCTGCTCGCCGACAATGCAGGACAGGTCATCTCCAAGGAAGCCCTGATCGATGGGAACTGGCCGAATGTCACGGCGAGCGACGAATCGCTCGCGCGCTGCATCTCGGACATCCGCGGCGCGCTTGGCGTGAAGTACCGGCACAATCTGCGCACCTTTCCGGGGCGCGGCTATCTGCTGGAAGGAACGAAAACCGAAGCGGGAAACGGCGTCAGGCTGCGATGCGCTGAGGGGGCGGCAGAAAGCGCTCGCGGGGCGGAAAAACCCTCGCTGGCGGTCCTGCCGTTTGCCGACATGACCGGCGATGCTGATCAGGCCTATCTCGCCCTCGGCATTGCCGATGACCTTATCGTCACGCTCAGCCGCATCCGCTGGTTTTACGTCATCGGCCGGAATTCCTCTTTCGCCGTCCGGAAGGAGGATGGCGACTTTCGCCGGATCGGACGCGAACTCGGCGCACATTACGTTCTCGCCGGAACCTTGCGCCGGGACGGCCGGCGCCTGCGGCTGACGGCGCGGCTGGTCGAGGCCGAAACCTGCCGCCAGGTCTGGGCAGGCCGGTTCGAAGGCGATCTCGACGATGTCTTTGCCCTGCAGGACAGGATCGCGAGGGATGTGACGCTCGCCATCGAGCCGAGCCTTCAGACGGCGGAAGTGGAAAAGGCCCGGAAGAAGCGGACCGACGACCTGGGCGCCTATGATCTCTATCTTCGCTCCCTGCCGCTTTTCCACTCCTATACGCGGGAAGGCTTCGCAGAAGCCGAAACCCTGCTGCGCATGGCGTTGATGCATGATCCGAACTATGTCGACGCCCATGCCGCGCTTGCCGATTGCGTCGGCCGGATGGCCCTCAACGGTTGGCGCGACGATATCGAGAAAGCCTATGCGGAAAGTTGCAGCCTTGCCGAGCGCGCCGTCCTGGCCGATCCGGAGCATCCCGCCGCGCTCGCCACCGCCGCCTGGGCTTCGGCCATGTTCGGGGAGAAATTCGAGCGCGCATCCGACCTTGCCGAGCGGGCGCTGGCACTCCACCCGGATACGCCGGCCATCCGTTCCTATTGCGGCTGGGTCTTCGTCTATACGGGCCAGTGCCAGCGCGCCATCGAGCAATTCGAGGCGGCTCGCAGGCTCAGTCCGCTCGATCCGCGCAGCTACTTCTTCCTGCTGGGCCTGGCGGGAGCGCGTTTTTTTCTGAAGGACTTCGAGGCGACGATCACATTGGCACGGCGCATCATCGTGGAATCGCCCTCGCATATCATCGCGCACCGGTTCCTCGCGGCCGCGCTTGCCCTTTCCGGGCGGAAGGAAGACGCCAGGATCGTGCTGTCACGAATTCTGGAGCTTCAGCCGGATTATAGCCTCGAACACGCCCGCCGCAGCCGGATGGGGCACGACTGGATGATGACCCTGTGGATCGAAGGACTGGCGCAAGCGGGTTTGCCGGAGCATGAGGCGCACTTGTGAAATTATCGCATTCTGGACTGCTGCCCTGCTACCGATGACGAAAGAGACAACCAAGCTTCTTGTCGCGCGATCCAGGCGTCCAGATCAACCGGCGGCTTTTCGGCGTACCATTTCGTGACGGCCCGTCCTGCACGCGAATGTACTCCATCTCGACGAACGCAGCCCAAAGCATTCCCAGCCGAAACGGAATCGCTCCTGCGTCTGACAATGCGGCAAAAACAAAGGGATACCCTAGCGGAAATAGGTGGCGATACGCTGGCCGTCGATCATGTGGATGGCGAATGCGGTGCCGTAGATGGCTTCGAGCACCTCGGCGCGGACGATCTCTTCGGGGCTTCCCTGTTCGGCGACACGACCGTTCTTCATGGCGATGATGCGGTCGGAATGACACGACGCGAAGTTGATGTCGTGCAGCACCACGACGACGGTCTTGCCAAGATCTTCCGCCGCCCGGCGCAGCAGGCGCATCATCGTCACCGCATGCTTGATGTCGAGGTTGTTGAGCGGTTCGTCGAACAGCATGTAGTCGGTGTCCTGGCAGAGCACCATGGCGACGAAGGCGCGCTGATAGGCAAGTGCCCGGTCGATATGGCGGCCGTCGTCCACCGTCAGCCGGCCCTTGTTGTGGGGATAGCGGCCGAAGGCGACGAGGTCGCGCACCGTCAGCCGCGCCGTCATGGTATTGTCCTGCCGCAGGATCGACAGGCGCCGCGCCAGCACGTCGCCGGGTGTCCTCGTCACGTCCAGCCCATCCACTGTCACCGTGCCGGCATCCATGCCGATCAGGCGGCTGATCATCGACAACAGCGTGGATTTTCCCGCCCCGTTCGGGCCGATGATCGAGGTGAGGCCGCCGGATGCCAGCGTCAGGTCGACACCGTCGACCACCAGCGTGCCGCCATACCGTTTCGAGACGTTGTCGATGCGGATCATCTGGCCGCTCCCCGGATCAGCAGAAGAATGAAGAACAGGCCGCCGACGAACTCGATGACGATGCCGAGCGCGGTGTCGAAGGCGAAGATGCGTTCGAGCACGATCTGGCCGCCGACCAGTGCGATCATGGCGAACAGGACGGCGGCGGGCAAGACATGGCGGTGCCGGCTGTCCGGCATGACCTGGTAGGCGAGGCTCGCCACCAGCAGGCCGAAGAAGGTGACGGGGCCGACCAGCGCCGTCGAGGCGGAGACGAGCACGGCGACGACGACGAGGATGATCGTCGTGACGCGGCGATGCGGAACGCCGAGCCCGATCGCCATCTCGCGGCCAAGCGCCAGCACGTCGAACGTATGGGCGACACGCCAGGCGACGAGCGTGGCAGCCGCGATCATCAGTGCGGCGATGCCGAGCAGGTCGCTTTCCACCGTGTTGAAGCTGGCGAACAGCCTGTCCTGCAGCACGATGAAATCGTTGGGATCGATGATCCGCTGCATGAACTGCGACAGGCTGCGGAACAAGACGCCGAAGATGATGCCGACGAGCAACAACTGGTGCAGGCTGCGCGCCGCGCCGGAAAACAGCCAGCGGTAGAGGACGCAGGAAAACAGGATCATCGCGCCGCATTCCACCAGAAACATCAGCCGCGGATCGGCGGAGGAAACCCGCGCCGCGCCGAACATCAGGATAAAACCCGTCTGGATCAAGGCGTAGAGCGCGTCGAACCCCATGATCGACGGCGTCAGGATGCGGTTGTTGGTGATGGTCTGGAACAGCACGGTGGAGACGGCGATCGAGAAGGCGACGAGCAGCATGGCGGCCAGCTTCTTGCCGCGAAAAGGCAGGATGAAGCTCCAGCTGCCCTTGGCGCCGAGCGTCATGAACAGGGCGCAGGCAACCAGCGCCACGGCCCCGGCCACCAGCAGGATGCCGAGCGGCGGCATCTTCCGCTTCGCCTCAGGCAACACCGGCTTGCCTCCTCAGGACGAGATAGAGGAAGAAGGCGCTGCCGACGGCGCCGAGCACGGTACCGACGGGAATTTCGAACGGTGCGATGACGAGCCGGCCGATGATGTCGCAGGCGAGCACCAGCCCGGAGCCGCAGAGAGCCACCCAGGGCAGGGACTTGCGCAGGCTGTCGCCGGTCGTCATGCTGACGATATTGGGCACGATCAGACCGACGAACGGCACCATGCCGACGGTGACGACGACGCAGGCGGTGACGACCGAAATGATGACGAGGCCGAAGGCCGTCACGCGGCGATAGTTGAGCCCGAGATTGGTGGCGAACTCCTCGCCCATGCCGATGACGGTGAACCGGTCGGCGGCGACATAAGCAAGCAGCGTCAGGAACAGCGACACCCACAGCAGTTCGTAGCGGCCGCGCAGCACGGCGGAGAAGTCGCCGGTGGTCCAGCTGGCCAGCGATTGCAGCATGTCGTAGCGATAGGCGAAGAAGGTGGTGCCGGCATCGACGACGCCGCCGAGCATGATGCCGATCAACGGCACCATCAGCGGCGAGCGCAGCGGGATCTTGCGCAGCACAAGCAGGAAGATGGCGGTTCCGGCCAGTGCGAAGCCGGTGGACACCAGCATGCGGACATAGACCGGCAGGCCGGGGGCCAGCAGCAGCACGGAAAGCATGCCGAGGCTTGCCCATTCGACCGTGCCGGCCGTGGACGGCTCGACGAAACGGTTGCGCGCCAGCATCTGCATGATCGTGCCGGAGACGGCCATGCCGGCACCGGCAAAGATCAGCGCCAGCAGGCGCGGGATGCGGCTTTCCATGAGCACCAGCATGGCCGTCCTGTCGCCGGACCAGATGGCGGCCAGCGACACGTCGCTGACGCCGACAAAAAGGCTCGTTGCAGCCAGCAACGCCAGAACCAGAAATGCGACAAGGAATTTGAGCGGCAACATGATCACGGGGCAAGCGGTGAAACGGCGGGCGGCCGGAGGGCCGCCCGGCCCCATCAGCCCTTGTTCAGCGCCGATGTCAATTGGTCGACCGTATTCTGGATGGCGGTGATGCCGCCGCCGACGAGATACCAGGATGCGGCGTCGAGATAAACGACATGGCCGTTCTTCCAGGCTTTCGTGTGCTGCACGATCTCATTGTCGAGATATTGCGCCGCAGCCGTGCCCTCCCGGCCGATCGCCGCATCGCGGTCAATGACGAACAGCCAGTCCGGATCGGTTTCGAGGATGTATTCGAAAGAAATCGCCTGGCCGTGATTGCCGACATGCGTCGTCTCGGCGGCTGGCTGGACGCCGTAGACGCTGTGGATCATGCCGAAGCGCGAGCCCGGACCGAAGGCGCTCATCTTGCCGCCGGTGGTCAGCACGAGAAGACCCTTGCCCTTGTCGGCGGCCGATGCCTTCAGGGCGGCAATGGAGGTGTCGAGCGCACCGATCAGCCTGTCCGCCTCGGAGCGCTTGTCGAACACCGTCGCCAGCGTAATGACGTTGTTCTTGGCTTCGTCCATGAAATTGTCGGCGCTGACGGACAGGTCGATGGTCGGCGCGATCTTGGCAAGCTCGCCATATTTTGCCGCCGAGCGACCAGCGACGATGATCAGGTCCGGGGCCGCGGCGTTGACCGCTTCGTAATCCGGTTCGAACAGCGTGCCGACCTTGACGTACTTGTCGTCACTGTACTGCGACAGGTATGCCGGCTTGACGCCGCCCGGCACGCCCTGAATCTCGACGCCGAGAGCGGCCAGCGTATCCAGCGAGGCAAGGTCGAAGACCACGACCTTCTGCGGCGTGCCGGCGATCGTCGTTTCGCCCTGCTTGTGCTTGACGACGAGATCGGCAGCCTGGGCGAGGCCGCCGACGAAAAGCGCGCCGAGGGCGGCAACGGTTGCCAGCGACAGTCTCGATCGATTGAATAGCATTGTCTTTCTCCTGCTGGATGCGATCGCCGGCTCGACCCCGATCGGATCGAAACCTTCTTTTCGCTTCGGATATCGGCAATTCGCCGACGAAATATGGCCCCGGACGTCAGCCCGGAGCCCGTATCACGGCCTGGTGCCCGCCGGCGCCGCCCGATGCGGCGGCCGGCTCCGGCCTGTCCTCAAAAGGTCTTGCTCATGCTGATCCAGTACCGCCGGCCTTCGCCGATGGTGTTAAAGTCCGTCGGTTCGACTTCCTTGTCGAAGACGTTGTAGACGGCGGCATTGAGGATCGTGCTGTCGTTGAAGGCATATTTCACGCCGAGATCGACGGTGGCGTATGCATCGTATTTGCGGCCGGCCGCGCCATTGATGGTGACCGGGGTACCGCTGGTGCCGATGCGGGCGCCGGAGGCGATTTCCGAACCGTGGTAATTGAACAGCACCCAGCTCTCCAGGCCTTCGATCGGCGTCACCCAGTCGGCACGCAGATTGGCCATGTGTTCCGGCGTACGGGCGAGCGGGAAGCCGGCATAGGCGCCGGTGCGCTGCTCGGAATCGGTGTAGGTATAGCTGCCGCGCAACGAAAGATCCGTGGTCGCATGCCAGGTGGCGGTCAACTCGACGCCCTGGATGACGGCGTCGTCGATATTGTAGTTGTACCAGAGCCTGTAGTTCGGGTCCTCGCTCCAGCGCACCGGCTGGCCATTGGCGTCGAGCACCAGCGCGTTGGAAATCTTGTCCTTGAAATCCGTGTAGAAATAGGTGGCGCCGAGGATGACGTCGCCATTGTCCCAGACGGCGCCGATTTCATAGCTGGTGCTCGATTCCGCCTTGAGGCTGGGATCGGCGATGATCACGCCGCAGGTGCCGTTCGGGCCGTAGGAGCAACCGCCGCCGCCCGTCGTATAGGCATAACCCGGCGCAATGTTGCGAATGTCCGGAGCGCGGAAACCAGTGGAAACGCCGCCCTTGACGGTGATCTGGTCCGTGGCGTTCCAGACGCCGTAGAGGCGCGGGCTGAGATGATAGCCGTATTCTTCGTGATGGTCGGCGCGCAGGCCGGCGGTCAGCGCGAAATTGTCGACGATGCGCCACTCGTCTTCGGCAAACAGCGCCCACTGGGTGGCCGAGAAGGTTTCATCGACACCGGTGCGGCGGCCGGGATTCTGGTCGGTCAGGCGCGCCTCGAAATATTGGCCGCCGGTGACGAGCGTGTGCGAGCCGCCGAGATCGAAGGGCGTGGTGAACTTGCCGTCGATGACGGTGTTGCGGATTTCCGGCGAGCGGGCGTTTTCGACGTAGCGGCTTCGCGCCGGCGTGTAATTGTAGTTCAGCCGCTCCGCCCATTCCTGCGAAATGGAGAATTCCGAGGTCGTCGGTCCCCAGCGGCCGACATGGGTCAGCGACCAGTGATCGCGGCTGTTGTCGCTGTAGGTGCCGTTGGCGGTCGCGTCCAGCGTGCGGCCGGCATTGGCCTCGCGCCGGACATTGGTATGGCCGCCCTCTAGGAAGATGTCGTGGTTCTCGTTCGGCGTGAAGGTCAGGCGGCCGGTAATGTCGAGTTCCTTGGCGCCGGTGATGCCGCTCAGTTGCCGGTCTTCGCTGCGCTTGAGGCCTCGGCCCCAGATCTGCAGGCCGAGCATGTCCTGATAGACGGGGCCGTTGGCGTAGAACGAGCCCTGCGCCGTGTTGCCGAACTTGTCGTGCTCCTGCACCGTCGCATCGGTGGTGATGGTGCCGCTCCAGGTGTCGGTCACCTTGCGGGTGATGATGTTGATGACGCCGCCCATGGCGTCCGAACCGTAGAGCGACGACATCGGGCCGCGCACGACCTCGATCCGTTCGATGGCCGAAACCGGCGGCAGGTAGTTCTGCTCGTAGCCGGAATTGCCGTTGGTGCGGGCGTCGCGGGTTCTCTGGCGCTTGCCGTCGACGAGGATCAGGGTGTAGGCGCCGGGCAGGCCGCGGATGTAGATGTCCTTTTCATTGGCAACGCCGGTCACGGCGACGCCCTGGACTTCCCGCAGCGCATCGGTGAGGTCGCGATAGGCGCCGCGCTCCAGATCCTCGCGGGTGACGACCGTGATGCTGGCGGGAGCATCCTTGACGTTCTGTTCGAAACCCGCCGCCGTGACGACGATGTTCTTCAGTTTCGTCTCTTCGCCGTCCTGTGCGCCAACAGCACCCGGCGCGGAGAGCATCGTCCCCGCCAGAGCCAGACGCGTCATATGCCGCCAGCCGACAGGCCGCGCCGCGCGCGACACATGAGCTGATCTGCCTGGAACTCCTGCCGTCAAACCACCCCGCATTACCGTAACCCCCATGTTCAAATTCACGTTACGCCTGGACAATTAAGTTGAGCGATGTAGTCCACTTAGTTAGGGGAGGGTAAAGGGGTCAACGACGTTGTTTTCGAAAGATTCTAAATTCGAATTAAAGCAAGATGCCGAGGCTCGCCGTGGCGCGCCGGACAAGGCTGCGCGCGGCAGGAAGGCACCATCGAAAGCGGAGGTGCCCCAGCAGCCGGACCGTCTTGGCCAGTTGCGGCTGCTGACGGCGCTGGACGCGCTGCTGCGCGAGGGCAGCGTCAACGGCGCGGCCGCCAGCATGGGCCTGCAAAGCCCGGCGGTCAGCCGCATGCTCGGCCAGCTTCGCGAGATCTACGGCGACCCTTTGTTTGTCCGCACCGGCAAGGGGCTGATCCCGACACCGCTGGCCGAAAGCCTGCGCCAGCGCGTGCGCGCGCTGGTGGCGGAGACGGAAAACCTGCTGACGCAGCCGGCGGCCAATGCCGGCGATGCAAACGCCGCATCGGGTGGCTGGGACCAGCCGCCATTGATCGAGGCGCCGCCGCTCGCCGTTTCGCCGAGTTTCCTGCTGGAAGGCCAGCCCACCCCCGCCGATTTCGCCCGCAAGCTTGCCCGCATCGGCCACAATGCCGAACCCCACAAGCGGCTTGCCAAATATATCGCGACGATCGGCACCGGGCCGGGCCGCAGCCGGCCGCTGACCATGGACGAAGCGCAGGATGCGCTGGCGATCATTCTTGGCGGCGAGGCCGATCCGCTGCAGATCGGCGCGCTTTTGAGCACAATGCATTATCGCGGCGTGACTGCCGCCGAAGTGGCGGGTTTCACCACGGCGGCGCGGCGTCATATCGGTGCCTACCAACCCTCCGACCGGCATGCCGACATCGACTGGCCGAGCTATCTCTCGCCGAAATTGCGAACGCCGCCCTGGTTCCTGCATGCGGTGCGGCTGGTCGCCGCGGCCGGCCACCGGGTGCTCCTGCATGGGCATCACGGCCAGGGTCCGGAGGCCGGCAAGCTGGAGCTTGCGGCCCGCCTGTCCGGCATATCCGTCTGCACCTCGATTGGCGCCGCCCGCGAGGCGCTGGCGAAGACGTCGATGGCCTACCTGCCGATCGGCGCGGTCTCGGGGCAGATCCAACGTTTGCTGGGCCTCTATCCGCTGCTCGAGATGCGGCTGCCGACGAATATCGTCGTCCACCTGCTCAATCCGCTCGGTGCCCGCGCCAGCCTGCTCGGCGTCGCACGGCCGTCGCAACGCGGCCTGCATCGCGATGCGGCCCAGCTTTTGTCCTCCAACGACATCGCGATCCTCGGCAATACGCGCGACTTCGCCGAATTCACGCCATTCAGGGCGACAACGATCCACAGGCTGGTGGACGGCGTGCCGCAGGATATCGACATCCCCTCCCAGAAAGCCCTGTCTTCCCCTCCCGCCATCGGCTTCAGCAGCCGCGAATACTGGCAG
>ERZ778022.4526-NODE-4526-length-11961-cov-3.410381_pt1 | contig 11961 bp, 17 predicted proteins | sample MGYA00375752_ERZ778022 | MGnify/ENA primary metagenome ERZ778022 (study PRJEB29350, sample SAMN05389826) | bioreactor metagenome | isolation source: Thiocyanate bioreactor | place: South Africa: University of Cape Town | collected 2014-04-04 ... | reverse complement strand
ATCTCTTCTTTTGTATCAACAGTATTTAACTTGTAATCGGTCAAAGGAGTATGAAATAGTCCAGGAGCAATGCAATTGATACGAATATTGACCTTTGATAGTTCTCCCACTAGTGCCTTGGTCATTTGAATAACTGCCGCTTTTGAAACGGCATAGCCAGTCAATTCTTCTCGGAGTTTATTAGCCCCATTGACGCTAGATACATTAATAATTGACCCTGCAATAGAGTGTTTTTTCATATGTGCTGCAATAGATTGAGTGACATACCAAGTACCTATCAGATTGGTTTGTACTATGCGCTCAAAATCTTCGTGATCTGATGTTTCAAATAGGGGTGTTAGTTTGGCAATGCCTGCATTATTGATACAAATATCAATTCGATGTTGATCTTCTTCAATCTGTTGGAAGGTAGCGCGTACTGACTTCTTGTCTGCAACATCCATAATATAAAATGAGCTATTGGGAATTTGCTTCTTAATAGCGTCTAATGCTTCCTGCCTTCTGGCAATCAAAATCACCTTGACTCCATGCTCAGCTAATACAAAAGCCATACGTTCACCTAATCCACTAGAAGCGCCAGTAATTAAGGCCGTTTTTCCATTTAAGTTATAATGCATCAAATGAGTTCTATTCTTGAAAGCTCTACCAAAAATCACCGCAGATACTTTCTAATCTCTACAACGACCCCTATTATCTGAGCATCTTGAACATCCTTAATACTGACAGTTGCCCATAAGTCACTGCTTGCTAATAACTGAAAGTGACAACCATCCGCTTCTCCATATCGGCGTAATACTGTCTGTTTTTTCTGGGTTAAATAAACTAAAACATAGTGGCCTGGATTAGGTTGTAAATCTCCATCAATAACTACCACATCCCCTGGGTTAAGCTCCGGTTGCATGCTGCTATCGTCCACTGAGGTGGCAAATAAAGCCGAGCTTTTGATCGAGGGATTCAGCGAATCAACCAAAATTGTTTTTTCAAAAATAAAGGGTTCTTGTTGCCCTAAAATTTCTCTGGCATGTGGTGTTTCTTTCATACTCAATATAGGAATGTGTCGAAACTTATTTTCAGGATTCTGAATCAGATCGCCTTGCGGATTATCCGTTAAGCATAACAAGTAAGAGGCAGACACATTTAACTGATCAGCAAGCAATTTAGCCTCCAATGGCCCAGGGCTTCGTGTTCCTTGCTCCCAATTACTAATTCTTGCAGGAGATAGTTCTGTTGTTCTTGCTGCTAACTCTTTAATCGTAATACCCAGTTCCTTACGGGATTTGGTAATACGATTACCTATTTGTTCTCTAATATCCATTGTGAACCTTCAAAAAAATGAGACATACCCATTGACAAAAACACAATTCGTTTTATATTATTAATTTATTGAAACGTTTTGTGTTTTACAAATTAGTGATACTTTTTATATTTAATCATAAATTTATTTAAAAATCACATCCTGTTTTATTTTTTCTTTTTTATTCATTGATAATAGGTCATGCTATGGAATTTTTTATTATCACCCATCAGGAACTTTCTGCACTCAGTGGTTTACCTTATCTACAACAATTAACTTATCTTCAAGGCATTAAACCCTACATTGATTACAAAACAGGGTTAGTCGGTATTCGTCGTGGTATTAGTTATCAGTCATTGAGTGAAGCACTTTACATAGAACCTCATTCTGGTATTAAAAGCGGTAGTCCAAGTAAAGATCAATTGCGACGTGCTTTGAAAGGGCTTGAGAAGGCTGGGTTAATTCAAATCCAGTCTTGGGAAAGGAAGCTTGTTTTACGTTGTTTATTACTGGATAGGCATGATTCTGTTCATAATAAAGCCGCCATAAAACCACATGACTATAGCGCACCTCAAGAACCACAAAAAAGTCTATTATACTCAACAAAATCCAATACGAATAAACTAGATCCCGACACAACCCCAAAGGGTGAACCCGCCACTCCTCAAGATAATAATAATTATTTTTTTATTTCTTTATCACAAGCATTTGATGTCTTCTGGGATCTGTACCCTCTGAAAAAAGAAAAAGAAAACGCTTTTGAGGTATTTAAAAAACTAAAGCCTTCTCAGAGCTTAGTCCAGCAAATCATAGCCCGCTTAACCGAACAAATTCAACTTGAGACAAAAAAACGCGCAGAAGGCGTTTGGGTTCCGTCCTGGAAGTATCCAGCAAATTGGTTAACACAGCGATGCTGGGAAACAACATCAACAAACCTTGAAGCCAAGGAGAATGACTATGCAATCCATGAAACAAATCGTAAATACGCATCATCTACAAACAGCATCAGGACTCCAGAGTTGCGTGAAAGCCCAAGTTTCAGTGACTCCGAGTTCCAAAACCTCTGGAAATTGCATTGAGCAAGTCAACAAACTGTTTCTGAAATTTTCAACCTTCTATGGACATATATGGCGTAGCCAATTCAAGAATGAAGCTTATTCAAATTTTGCACGTCAAGAATGGTCAAAAGCACTAGAAGGATTTGATGTGCAGTTAATTGATCAAGCAATTGATGAGTGCCTTAAAAACCGCGAAATGCCGCCTGCGCTGGCACAATTTATTGAGTGTTGCAAGCAACTATCAGCCAGAAAAAAACAGTGTTTTCACAGAGAACCTTACAAACCTTGTAACCCTGTTGTTGCCAACACACACCTGAGAAAAATAAAAGCAATCTTAAACATGAAATAAAAATAACCGGAGAAAAATAATGTTGGTACTGACAAGAAAAAAGGGTGAACAAATATTAATTGATAAAGGACAGATCGAAATTCACGTCATTTATCAGCGAAGAGGTGTCGTTGCTTTAGGCATTAAAGCACCACCGCATGTTGATGTGGATAGAAAAGAAATTTTCTTAAGAAAACAAGCAAATCCTGAATACAACGATGATAAGGAATAACAATGAACTCAATGATTCGTCTGCCCATGATTAGTGTACTCAGTGTGCTTGCTTGCTCCTCTCTTGCAGCGAATGTGACACAAATTAACCGATATGCCACTGTTGCCAATAAACCATTGGCAGCACAAATAAATCCATTATTAGCAGTTCAACAAGTACATTTCCCTCAGGAAGTGCAAACAATAGGTCAAGCGATTGAATGGTGGTTGAGGTTTTCGGGTTTTTCTTTGATATCCAAAGAAAAACAACCTGAAAGCCTGCACGCAGTCATGCGTCAAGCCTTACCCCAAATTGACAGAACTCTTGGGCCTCTCACTGTTAAAGACGGACTCGAAGTACTAGTTGGGCAACGATCCTTTGCCCTGATTGAAGATCCTCTGCTGCGGCAAGTGAATTTCAAATTAAAACCTAGCATAAAAACAGGGAGTAAATCATGACTCATCATAAATACCTATTGGCTGCTGGTTTAGGGCTAGTTGTAACATGCGGTATTGTTTGTATTAAATACCATTCACCACATAAAACTCAAAATTCCGAGGCCATTTCCAATCGTCTTGATACCATTCAGGCACAGCTCGGAGCATTAAATCAAGAAGTGAAAAAACCGACAGAAGCAGTAGATTTAAGCGCAATCAATCAAGACTTCAATAGATTAACCTCTCTGATTGAACAATTAAAAAATAATGACGAAACTACCCTCAATCGCCTGATTAACGAACATCGTAGCGAGTTAACACAAAAGCTAGATTCGTTGCATAACATGGTTACGGCTTTAGATAAAAAGCAGCATCCCATCAAATATCTACCTGTGGCTTCCTTGCCATTTAAAGTCATCAGTATAGACAGCATTCAACAAGTCAGTGTGGCCACAGTCGCCTACAACTTTAAAACCACGCCCTTAGAAAAAACCGACAAACTGGCTGGCTGGACAGTGTTACACATTGATTTTGGTTTACAACGCATGGAATTGGAAAACAGCAATAAAGAACGTGTTGTTGTGGCACTAGATGAAGTGCAGGGAGAATCCAATGATTAAGTATTCTCTCGTTCTGCTTCCCTTACTAGCCCATGCTGAACTAAACATTCCTGGGCTAAATCAACAGCCCCTGAATCACCTTGCCATGCAGGATCAAACGCTGGCAAAAACAGGATTAACAGTTAATGAAGATGAACTGACTTCGGAACAAGACATTAATAAAATCACGCTAACCGAAGCACAACGCCATGAGGCTAAAGTATGGGAGTTAACGCCCGAAGAAGAAAAGCGCTATGTATTGCTCATGCAAAACAAAAGCAAATTCTATTATGAAGGGTTAAGACAAACACCAATTGATATTCTGGGTCTTAATGCCCGTAATGAAGTAGAACGAAGTCACTATGCAGAATTGGCTGCAAAGCAAGAAGCACAAAAGGTATCGAAAAATATTGCCTGGAACAATGCTTTTTATAAAGCCTACAACTCATTATTTGCCAATATACCTGTAGTTGGTGAGTTTGATCCTTCACCCTATTCACCCTATGCCCATCAACCAGTGCAATTAAACCAGGGCGATACACTGTACTTCTTCATCAACGAAAAAGATGCTGTAAAAACCATTTTGATGATGCTCTTTGAAGCCATAGAGCAGACATCAGACACTCGATTACATTTGATGCTATTGGGCATGGACGATGCAGCAATCCAGATATGGGCTAATCAGCATCAAATTCCACAATACCTTGTAAACAACAGCCGTATTAGCATCAATCACGGTGAGCTAAGTTACCAATCACTTAAGGGCAATAAAAAATCACTGCCTCTGTTGCTGCTATCCAAAAATGGCCATTCCAGCATCGTTGATTTAGGGAGATTTTGAGATGCGCAAAACTGCACTAGTTTTGGGATTGTTAATGATTACCTCTTGTTATTCCTGGCAAATTATTAATACGGAACAATACATCAAAGAGGCACAAGCCCAATTAACTGAAGAATCGTTAAAACTACAAGAAAAACTGGATGCAAGGCTTCCTGTATCCAGCAAAGCCACAGTTGGTGAAGTTGTGAGCCGAAAAGTAATGCTGGTCAATTTCTCATATCCTGTATTTGTTATTGGAGATGATGCTATCTCACGCCAATGGTTACAAGAACATGCAAAAAAATTGGAAGAAGCACAAGCATTAGGTTTTGTTGCCAATATTAGTAACACCGAACAATTGCAATCATTACAACGGCTTACCAAAACACCTTTATTACCCGCCAACGTAGATGATTTGATGAGCCTTTTTCAAGAAAGCCATTACCCACTTGCTTTTTATGAAGGTGACTTATGGCAATAAAGACGGCAACGCCCAAACCATCAAAAAGAACAGTCATGAGTCTCATGGTACTTGTCTTGCTCGCATGGTTAATCCTTATGGGTTGGGCATCCAGTCTTTGGTGCTTCTCAGGATTTGATAAGGCATTACATGCCGTTATAACGCTGTCACAAAAACAAACACAAGCTATTACAGGATTTAGTGGCATGAAAGTCGCAGGCACTGTGAAATCGTGGTTTGGCAACATGCCCACACAAGAACTAAACGATAAGGTAGTACAAACCAGCTCAATCATTAAAAGCAGTCTGAATGAGGTGCTTCCTGGTGACATCAATGAATTAAATAATGTTGCGGAACAGTTTATTTACATTGCAAAAAAAGTCTGGTTACTGATTGAGTTAACAACTCAAGTGATGTTCATCAAACTTGTTATTCTCATCTCGGCTATCCCTTTATTTCTGCTGGCAACTACTGTAGGACTTGTTGATGGACTCAATCAACGCGCCATACGCACAGCATCCCTAGGACGCGAATCATCCTATGTATTCCATCAGCTAAACCGCTACTTCAAACGTGCTCTTTTGCTGTTATTAAGCTTATGGCTTGCGCTGCCAGTAAGCATAACCCCCGCTTTTGTTTTTGTACCAGTGAGCTTGTTGCTAAGCATCATGGTGTCTGTCACCACAAGCCGCTTTAAGAAATATTTGTAAGGAGAAAAAAATGAAACGATTGTTATTAGTACTGATATTAAGTCTGCCTTTAGCCAGCTATGCACAAGAAGATGCACTGAACCAAACCTTAGTCAGAGTTATTAATCAAATTAACGCCATTATGCCGTTGCTTGATGAAGCACAAACCGAAATCGAACCTAATACCCGTATTCAATTACATATCGAACATTTTGAAGGCTCTGACGGTAAAACACATGCAGGACTCCGTACCGATCTGTTGACTATTCGTAATGCACTGATTGATTACATCAATAAACCAGCCATTGAGCCTAAAACCATTAAGCCTTTAGCACTTGATTTTATCGGAAAGTAATCATGAGCAAAGTGGATATTGCCAAAACATTTGCAGCAAGTTTCAAACAAGCAGCTGGTAACACTGCAAGTGCTTATTCAGGATGCATCCGCTTTATTGCCATTATGTGGGTCATTATCGGGATTATCTGGTGCATCAATCAGTTCATGGGCAATACGGAAAAAGATCAGGAAGGATTTCTCATTCTGTTAGGGTCACGCTTAATCCGCATCGTATTAGGGTTTTGTTTATTCATTCTTATTTTAATCGTTAAGGGGAGTTAATTATGAAAAAGTCGATTGTAACTATCAAACAATGGGGACAACGAATGGGGTTGGGGTTCATGACCTTAAACTATGCGCCAGCGCTTTTTGCAGACAGCTGGTTTCCTAGAATCTTCAATGCAGATGATATTAGTGATGGCAGCAAAAGCATGATGAGCGTGACCGGTAATTACGTCAAACAAGGCTTAGGGCTTCTTCTCTTTATTGCCGCTGTGATGAGCTTCATCAAATTCATTACCACCATTCAGCATGGGATTGAAGAGTCCAAGAAGAATGATGGTTCAATGGTTGCGTTTGGTACTTTTGCAGTGATGGGTATTACCTATCTTGCCATCGTAGCAGGCGATGTCGCTGACAGCATGATAACCAAATTCAAAATTTAGGAGGCGTTATGAACCACCCATCCTCACGCCATCTATCTCATGATTATGAGGCTTATAAAGGATTAAGCTTAAGAGAGCTATTCTGGATAGTACTGGTTACAACACCAGCCATTAGTATTTTGTTCTCCTTGGCTGGCCTTTTAATTGATTATCCACTGGCTTGTGGCTGTGTTGGTTTCATCCTAGGTTTTATTGCATCCATTACCTTTTGCCCCAAACGTGCAGCATCTATTAAAGCAGGAAAACCTCATGGTTATTTGATGAAAAAGACCCTGCTGTTATTAGCACATTGGGGATTAAAACGCTCTCCCTATCTTCACCATATTGGTGTCTGGCAAAAATCCAAACTCGTGAGGTAATCGATGTTTCATTATTGGAAAAAAGTAGACAGTTTAAATCATATCAACCGATTGTTGCTTGCCTTTGTTGCAGTCCTCATTCTAATTGTAGCAGGACTGGTTACAACGCTGGCCAACATGCCAAAACGTTTTGAGTTTTGGTTAACCCCTACAATGAGTGTCAATGGTGGTTTAATCAGGGCGAACCAAATTTCCAAAGAGTACGTGCAAGGTTTTGTTGCAACCCTTTTGCCTACTATAAACACCTGGTCAAACGGTGGGAAAACAGAGTTTGCCAATAATCTTTCAGGGTTTCATTACTATTTCACACCACGCCATCAGGCATTAATGAATAAAACATTAAACGCCTATAAAGATGCCCAGCTTTTTGATCGGATACAAGTAGCCAGTTTATATCGCTTTATGGAAGACGATGATGTGAAGCCTTTAGGAAATAACACATGGGAAGTGCATCTGGTTTTACGCATGACTCAAAGACTTAAAGACGATAGCCCTATGGTCATTGCTGACAAAGTGGTTGATTACCATGTGCGTGTAGTCAAAGTCAGTCTGTCGCGTCTTCAAAATCCTTTTCAATTGGCTTTGGATGGTTATACGCAGCCAGAGACACTGGTTAAAGATTTATTGGCAACTGATTTAGGAGGTACACAACATGAAAACAGCTAAATGGTTACTGGCCTTGCTTGCTTTGACAGCCAGTCAGCACGCATTGGCACTTAATGCAGAGCACGTCTTGTGGGATAAAACACCTATTCCACTTGAACTCCCTTTAAATGAAGAGCGGCTGGTACATTTTCCACAACCCGTAAGCATTATAGACAATGAAGCTTTCGAAAAAATTGGGGTTTTAAAAGTCCAAGATACTTTGTACCTGAAAGGCAAAGAGACTTTTCAAAACAAACGGCTGTTGGTGCAATTAATGCCTCAAGGCGAGGTCATTATTTTAAACTTAAACGTTAGTGATAAAGCACATGATGTTAAGCCAGTCGATATTCTCTTGGAGGCTAAAGAAGACTCAACCAATCCCACACAAGAAACAAGTAATCCTCTCGACTTGAATGCCGTAACGCTGACTCGTTTTGCCATTCAATCATTATATGCACCACAAAGATTATTGGTTATCCCTGATGGTTTAGGCCGTGTACCTATGCAAACCAGAAAACAGATTAGTCTTTTTTATGGAGCGAGTATTGAAGCAAGGCCACTCATTTCATGGCATGGCGGCTCTTTTTATGTCACTGCGGTGGAATTAAAAAATCTTCTTAACAAAGAGATTATTGTTGACCCTCGTCAAATGACTGGTAATTGGCAAACCGCAACCTTTTATCCCACCAACACCCTAGCACCTCGTGGGAAAGAAGATACCACTACTGTATTTCTGGTATCAGACAGGCCATTTAGCACGGCATTAGCCTCTGGTCGGGAGTATGTACGATGAAAAAGAATACTGGCCTTAAAGTATTAACTGGTGCGGTAATTTCTGTAGTAGCACTCGTAATGATGAACAGCTCTCATCATGAGAGTGCAGTCTCAGAGCAACAACATAAAGATCCCAATAACTTAAATGAAGCCATTGCCAGCCAATTTAATGACAACATTAGAGATGTCGCGGCAAGACTACAAGAAACAGAAAAGAAACTGGCAAACATTGAAGCATTAAAACGTCAAAACGTCGATGTGCAAGCGACTTATCCTTCTGAGGTCATCAAAGAAATTGAGGCATTGAAAGAGGAATTAGCTCATTTCAAGAACAATCAAGAGAATCAGCAAGAGCAGCCATCTTATACAGTTAGTGGAGGAAACAACCCACAAAAGGAACAAGACGTTAAAGACATTGATTTGCTATTAATGAAACAGGAAAACAATCCTAACGAGCTGGCTTATTGGAGGCGCATTACGAAAAAACACCAGGAGCTCACTCAAAGTAGTAAAACCACCCAAATCAATAACAATGATAAAAAAAATATTCCTTATTACACCATTCCAGCAGGATCTGATCTGGGGCGAACCACTTTGCTCTCTGCATTAATCGGCGAAGTACCTGTTGAGGGAAAGTTAATGCAACCTCTTTTTCCTTTTTCAGCCATTATTAACCGTGGCAATTTAATGGCAGCCAATGGCATTCCTTTACCACCGAATATTGCAGGCATGAAAGTCAATGGTTATGCCATAGGTGTGGGTTCTTTTCTGGATAACATCAGTTGTGTTCGCGCCTACGTGACGTCTGCCTTATTTGTTTTTGATGACGGGCATTTTGTCACCGTAGGTAAAGAGCAAATGACTGGCACTACCGAGATGGTCAACAATGAAAGCGTAGGTTATCTCACCACCGCATTTGGCAATCCCTGCATCAAAGGCCAATATTTTACCAATGCCCCCAGGGTATTAGCCGCATTGATGGCCTCAGATGGCATTAAAGGTTTTGGCAATGCACTGTCCCAATGGCAAATGACTTATACCGCCAATGCCAATGGCGCGACCGGAACACCTACGGGTTCAATGGGTAACTATGCTTTAGGCGGGGCGTTGTCTCAGGGAACAGTTAAGGCAGGTGATTGGCTCGAAAAACACATTCAGGGCAGCTTCGATATGGTTTTTGTTCCGGCTTCCATCGGATACAGACCAACCCAGCTTTCACTTCACATCACACAAACCATCAACCTTGATAAAGAAACCAATGGGAGGGTATTGGATTATGGCCATTTACAACAAACTGCACACGATTTTAGCCTTAGGTAGTACATTGATATTAAGTTCTTGTGCATCAAGCTCGATTAGTTCTACAGCAATTCCTGAAGGTGGGCTCACTGTAAGTCAGCTTTATCAGCAAAGCTTAGGTGATGCCATGCCTGGATGGTCTGTACCCAAAAGACAGACCAAACCAGTAAATTATGCAGGTTATACAAGAGAAGCATCCAACGAGATTCAAAACTTGTTTAAACCTTTGGATAACCCACAAATTCCGATTTACGTGTTTCCACATGTGGCACTTATTGGTGATGAACAACTATTAAAACCAGGCTACACCACCGGATTTTTCCTCTACAAACAAAACCAGTTTGCGCTGGCTTCTGAGCATTATTAAGGGGGCATGATGATATCAATCATGAATCAAATAAGTGATTGGCTGGTAGGCAAGAAAAGCCTGGCTGTGCTTACAGAGCAAAGCATTAAAAAAAGATTTGAAAACCCTAATCCGTCATTCCCCGATATGCTTTCTATTGTTGACTTTAATGACGAACTCAATCTCTTCTTACTCAATGACGGCATCAGTATTGGTTCAGGCTTTGAGTTAGCCAGTATTCCGACAGAAGCAGCCTCCAAAGAACATTTGAATGCTGTCTTTAACAAAATCAAAGATACGTTTGCAACCGTTGTTCCTTTGCATAAGGAAGATCCCTGGATTATGCAAATGTATGTCAATGACGAGTATTGTTTAAAACCAGTCCTTCATCATATTCAACAAAGCATTGCACCAGAAATTGCCACAACACTGTTTACCCGTGATTATCTGTCACGTCTTGATAATCTGTTTTCCAAAATGACCAGACCGAATGGTTTGTTTGTTGATCCCAAAACCGATGCGCCTTATCGTGGCAGACGAAGACGAGTACGGGTTTTGTTTTACCGTTTATACCAACAAACCCAAACAACACGCGACAAAGCACTGATTGAGCATCAGGAAGTCATCGCACAAATTGAAAGCAAATTAAAATCACCTGGGCTTCAACTGAAAAGACTAACCGGAAAAGATTATTATCAATGGTGGGTACGCTGGTTTAATTCTAATCCAGAGGAAATCCTGAGCCGCTTTCCTTATCCCACAAACAAAAAACCTGCTGGATACAGTTTAAGCCAGAATGTTTTGTTTCATGAACCTCAAAGTGATGAGCAAGGCTTCATTTTTGATGGCACTCATCAACGTATTTTGTATGTTGATGGATTAAAAGAAGCACCTGAAATTGGGCTTATTTCTCGTGAGAAATCTCAAGCCAACCCGAAGCACCGATATGCTTTGCTGGATAAATTACCAGAGGGAGCAACCTATACCATCCAAGTTACCTTTGGTAATGATGAAACTTTGGATGCTCATTTGATGCGTCTGGAAAAAGGAATTGTTGGAACCAGCCTTAAGCCACAGCAAGTCAGAGAGGATATAAAAACAGCACGCGATGAACTGTCTATGGGAAATCGTTTGTTTTGGGTCAATCAAGCCATATTTTATCGCGCTCAAACAAAGGAAGAAACCCTACAGCTTGAAAAAGAACTCAAAGACTTATTTATTGAAGCCAAGATGCCTTTGATTCCTTCGTGTTATGACCTACACCCAATGAACAGTTATTTGAATGCCTTGCCATTTAACTTTATCCCTCAATACGCCCGTCAGTATTTACGTTTTGACAGGCTAATGTATGCCTCAGAATTAGCAGCACTACTGCCCGTTTATGGCCGTAATCAGGGCGCACGACATTTACCTTGCTTCACCTTTTTTAACCGCTTGGGTGAACCAGTGCTATTTGATGTATTACATCATGATTTTATCAGCCAAAACTCCCATATGGCATTATTTGCCAATTCAGGCGGCGGTAAATCAGTGGCTACAGGTTGGATGATTAACTCTCTTATGGCCACCAAAAATGCGCGCATCATCCTTTTTGAAATGGGTAACTCCTTTGATCGCATGCTCATCCACGCCAAGGCTCAT
>ERZ778022.4519-NODE-4519-length-11981-cov-4.904997_pt1 | contig 11981 bp, 11 predicted proteins | sample MGYA00375752_ERZ778022 | MGnify/ENA primary metagenome ERZ778022 (study PRJEB29350, sample SAMN05389826) | bioreactor metagenome | isolation source: Thiocyanate bioreactor | place: South Africa: University of Cape Town | collected 2014-04-04 ... | reverse complement strand
GACCCTGCGCACCCCGCGCCTGACCCTGCGGCAGCCGGTGCTCGACGACGCCGGCCGCATTGCGCGCTTCCTCGACAACTTCGCCGTGGCCGGGAACCTCAGCCGCGTGCCCTACCCCTACCGGCTCGCCGACGCCCGGGCCTGGCTCCGGTCCTGGCGAGCCGACACGCCGGCCGGCGAAACCGGCTTCGTCATCGATCTCGATGGCGAGGGGTTGATCGGCAATGTCGGCTTCCACCGCGATGTCGAGGGCACGGTGATCGGCTACTGGCTGGCCCAGCCGTTCTGGAACCGCGGCCTGATGAGCGAGGCGGTCCGCGCCTGTGTCGACTGGTACTTCGAGACCACGGCTGCGATGACACTGGCTTCGGGCGTCTTCCACTTCAACAAGGCCTCGCTCGCCATCCAGAAGAAGGTGGGTTTTGTCGAGATCGGCACCTCCACGCGGCTTTGCCTTGCGCGCGGAGAGGAGGTGCGCCATATCGACACCGAACTGACACGCAGCGCCTGGATGGCCCATCGGCAGCGCGGGCAAGGAAGCAGCACATGAAGTTTCTCGACCAGGCAAAGGTATTCGTGCGCTCCGGCAATGGCGGTGCCGGCGCGGTCTCGTTCCTGCGCGAGAAATTCGTCGAGTTCGGCGGCCCCAATGGCGGCAATGGCGGGCGCGGCGGCGATGTCATCATCCGCTGCGTCGATGGCCTCAACACGCTGATCGACTATCGCTACCAGCAGCACTTCAAGGCCGCCACGGGCACGCACGGCATGGGCAAGGACCGCCACGGCGCCAAGGGCGACGACGTGATCCTCAAGGTCCCGGTCGGCACGCAGGTGTTCGAGGAGGACGGCGAGACGCTGATCGCCGACTTCACCGAGGTCAGCCAGGAAATGGTGCTGCTTGAAGGCGGCAATGGCGGCTTCGGCAACGCCCATTTCAAGACCAGCGCCAACCAGGCGCCGCGCCGCGCCAACCCGGGCCAGATCGGCACCGAGAAATGGATCTGGCTGCGGCTGAAGCTCATCGCCGATGCCGGCCTGGTCGGCCTGCCGAACGCCGGCAAGTCGACCTTCCTCGCGACGGTGACGGCGGCGAAGCCGAAGATCGCCGACTATCCCTTCACCACCCTGCACCCCAATCTCGGCGTCGTCCGCATCGACGCGCGCGAGTTCGTGCTGGCCGACATTCCCGGCCTGATCGAGGGCGCGCATGAGGGCGTCGGCATCGGCGACCGCTTCCTCGGCCATGTCGAGCGCACCCGCGTGCTGCTGCATCTGGTTTCCGCCCGCGAGGACAGCCCCGCCAAGGCCTACAAGACCGTGCGGGGCGAGCTGGAGGCCTATGGCCAGGGCCTGACCGACAAGGCCGAGATCGTGGCGTTGAGCCAGGTCGACCTGCTCGACATGGATGCCCGCAAGAAGAAGCTCGCGGCGCTCAAGCGCGCCTGCGGCGACAGCCCCATCGCGCTCTCGGCCGCCACCGGCGAAGGTGTGCAGGAGGTGCTGCGGGCGCTCGCCGCGGTGATCGAGGAAGCGCGCAAGGCGGAGAACCCGGAAAAGCCCGACGAGCGGTGGGTGAAATGACCTCCCTTTCCCGCTACCGCCGCATCGTCGTCAAGATCGGCTCGGCCCTGCTGGTCGACCGCAGGACCGGCCTGCGCAAGGAGTGGCTCGCCTCGATGGTCGACGACATCGGCGCGCTGGCCGCGCGCGGCACCGACGTGCTGGTCGTCTCCTCGGGCGCCATCGCGCTCGGCCGCACCATCCTCGGGCTGGCCGGCAAGACGCTGAAGCTGGAGGAGAGCCAGGCCGCCGCGGCGGTCGGCCAGATCGCGCTCGCCGGCGCTTGGTCGGCCGAGCTCGCCCGCCACGGGCTGAAGTCCGGCCAGATCCTCGTCACGCTCGGCGACACCGAGGAGCGCCGCCGCTACCTCAACGCCCGCGCCACCATCTCGACCCTGCTCAAGCTCGGCGCCGTCCCCGTCATCAACGAGAACGACACGGTGGCCACCAGCGAGATCCGCTACGGCGACAACGACCGGCTGGCCGCCCGCGTCGCCACCATGATGGGCGCCGACCTCCTGGTGCTCCTGTCCGACATAGACGGGCTCTACACCGCCCCGCCCGCGCGCGACCCCGCAGCGACGCACATTCCCGTGGTCGAGGCGATCACCCCCGAGATCGACGCCATGGCCGGCGAGGCGGCCTCGGAGCTGTCGCGCGGCGGCATGCGCACCAAGATCGACGCCGGCAAGATCGCCACCGCCGCCGGGACCGCCATGGTCATCACCGCCGGCAACCGGCTGAACCCGCTCGCGGCCATCGACCGCGGCGAGCGCGCCACCTTCTTCAAGCCCTCGCCGCGTCCCGTGCGCGGCTACAAGACCTGGATCGCCGGCCATCTGGAGCCGGCGGGGCGCCTCGTCATCGACGCCGGCGCGGAGGCCGCCCTGCGCTCCGGCAAGTCGCTGCTGCCGGCCGGCGTGCGTGCCGTCGAGGGCAGCTTCGCGCGCGGCGACACGGTCGCCATCGTCGGTCCCGCCGGCTTCGAGGTGGCGCGCGGGCTGGTTGCCTACGACGCCTCCGATGCCGTAAGGATCGCCGGATTGAAGAGCGCGGCCATTGCCGGCGTCCTCGGCCACGAGGCGCGCGCGGCGATGGTCCATCGCGACGATCTCGTCGTGTCGCGCCTCGAAAGGCAAACGGACGCGGCGGCAACCGCCGCCGGGGACTGAGCGATGCTGCAGACCAACCGCACCGCCGGCGACGACGTCGCCGCCATCATGGCCGATCTGGGCCGGCACGCCCGCGCCGCCGCGCGCCCGTTGGCGACCGCGACCACCGCGCAGAAGAACGCCGCGCTTTCCGCGATGGCCGACGCGCTCGTCCGCAACGAGACCGCGATCCTCGAAGCCAACAAGATCGATATGGCAAACGGCGAGGAGGCCGGCCTCAAGGCATCCTTCCTCGACCGGCTCAGGCTGACGCCGGAGCGCATCGCCGCGATCGCTGAAGGAATCCGCGACATCGCCGCGCTGAAGGACCCGGTCGGCGACATGATCGCCGAATGGGACCGGCCGAACGGCCTCCACATCGAGCGCGTGCGCACGCCGCTCGGCGTCATCGGCGTCATCTACGAGAGCCGGCCCAACGTGACGGCCGACGCCGGCGCGCTGTGCCTCAAGGCCGGCAACGCGGTGATCCTGCGCGGCGGCTCCGATTCGGCCAATTCCTCGGCCGCCATCCATGCCTGCCTTGTCGAGGGGCTGAAGGCCGCCGGCCTGCCGCAGGACGCCATCCAGCTCGTGCCGGTGACCGACCGCGCCGCGGTCGGCGAGATGCTCAAGGGGCTTGCCGGCAATCTCGACGTGATCGTGCCGCGCGGCGGCCGCAGCCTCGTCGAACGCGTCCAGACCGAGGCGCGCGTGCCGGTCTTCGCCCATCTCGAAGGCATCTGCCACGTCTATGTCGACCGCTCGGCCAGGCTCGACATGGCGGTGAAGATCGCCGTCAACGCCAAGATGCGGCGCGTCGGCATCTGCGGCGCGGCCGAGACGCTGCTGGTCGACCGCGCCGTGGCCGACACCTATCTAGTGCCGATCCTTGAGGCGCTGTCACAAGCCGGCTGCGAGATTCGCGGCTCCGAAGAGGTCCGCGCGCTCTACCCGGCCGCGATTCCCGCCAACGATGCAGACTGGATCACCGAATATCTCGCTCCGATCATCTCGGTGACGCTGGTCGACGGCGTCGGCGGGGCGATCGAGCATATCGAGCGCTATTCCTCGCACCATACCGACGCGATCGTGGCGGAGGACCAGGCGGCGGTCGACCGCTTCTTCGCCGAGGTCGATTCGGCGATCCTGCTGCACAACGCATCGACGCAGTTCGCCGACGGCGGCGAGTTCGGCATGGGCGCCGAGATCGGCATCGCGACGGGCCGCATGCACGCGCGCGGGCCGGTCGGCGTCGAGCAGCTCACCTCCTTCAAATACCGCGTGCGCGGCACCGGACAGGTGCGGCCCTGAGGCAGGGTGCCGCACGCTGACATCCCCGCCCGCTACCTGCGCATGCCGCATGTCGAGAAGGGCATGCAGGTCGGGCTGTTCGGCGGCTCCTTCAATCCGCCGCATGCCGGCCACCTGCTGGTCGCCGACATCGCGCTGCGCAAGCTGCGGCTCGACCAGCTCTGGTGGATGGTCACGCCCGGCAACCCGCTGAAGAGCACGCGCGAGCTGGCGCCGCTCGCCGCCCGCATCGCCCTGTCGGAGAAGCTCGCCGTCGACCCGCGCATCAAGGTCACCGCCTTCGAGGCCGCCCACCGGCTGCGCTTCTCGGCCGACACGATCGACCTGGTGAAGAGCCGGAACCCGGGCGTCGACTTCGTCTGGATCATGGGCGCCGATTCGCTGCGCGACTTCCACCGCTGGGAGCGCTGGCGCCACATCGCGAAGTCCATCCCGATCGCCGTCATCGACCGGCCGGGCGCCACCCTCGCCTTCCTCTCCTCGGTCATGGCCAAGGCCTTCGACCATGCCCGCATGGACGAGGCCGATGCCGGCCGGCTCGCCCGCACCCGCCCGCCGGCATGGACCTTCATCCACGGCCCGCGCTCGTCGCTCTCCTCCACCGCGCTGCGCGCCGCCGCCCGCAAGGCGCGGCAGGAGAAGCCGCCGGCCTGAAACGGCCACGCGATGTCGTTTTTTCCGGAGCGCACGCCCCGCCGCCGCCGCAGGGTGTCGGCACGATGAGCAGCCTCGCCCCCTCCGCCAAAGCCACCCCCGACAGCGCCGGCATGGCGGCGATCGCCAGCGTGATCGCCTCGACCGGCCTGACGGCGGTCGGCAACGGGCTGATGTTCGCCTACATCCCCTTCAGCCTCGGCGCAGCCGGCTACGCCCCCACCTGGGCCGGCACGATCCTGACCCTGCTGTCGGCCGGCGGCTTGGTCGGCTGCCTGACCACCGGGCTGGTCGTGCGCCGCGTCGGCCACGCCCGCGCCTTCATGATCTTCTCGGCGCTCATCATCCTGTCCAACGCGGTGATCGCCGCCGGCGTCTACCCGCTCGCCTGGATCGCCGCCCGCGCGCTCTACGGCTTCGCCATCAACGGCATGTTCATCGTCGCCCAGAGCTGGCTCAACGACGCCGTCTCCAACGCCATCCGCGGCCGCGTCATGGCGACCTTCTACGTCACCTACATCGTCGGGCTCGGCACCGGTTCCTTCCTGCTCGGTATCGTCGACATATCGGGCGCGGCCGCGCCTGTGCTCGGCATCGCCTTCACCGCCTTCGCCATCCTGCCGGTCGGCATGACGCGGCTGCGCCAGCCGCCGGCGCCCAGCACCGCCTCGGTCGCCTTCCGCCGCGCCTGGCGCATCTCGCCGGTCGGCCTGTCGGGCATGCTGGCGGCCGGCGGCCTGTCGATGATGATCGCCGGCTTCACGCCGATCCACGCCACCGCCTCCGGCCACACCCAGCAGGAGGTGGCGACCCTGATGTTCGCCATGCCGCTCGGCACGCTGTTCGTGCAGATCCCCGCCGGCTGGCTCTCCGACCGCACCGACCGCCGCTACGTGCTGGTGGCGATGGCGCTGACGGTAGCGCTGTTCGGGCTGGCGGCCGGCATCTTCGACGGCGCCTCGCTCGCCGTGCTGATCGCCATCTACATGGTCTGGGACGGCGCCTCCGAGACGATCTACGCGCTGTCCAGCGCGCATGCCGGCGACCGCGCCACCAAGGAGGAGATGGTGGCGCTGCAGAGCACGCTGCTGTTCGCCTGGTCGCTGTCGGGCTCCGTCGTACCCGGCATCGGCACCGTGCTGACGGCGCTCTACGGCACCATCGCCTTCATCTACGTGGCCGTGGCGATCGCCGTCGCCTTCGCCGCCTTCGCCGTCTGGCGCATCCTGCGCGTGGTGCAGGTGCCGGCCGCGGACACGGTTTCCTTCGCGCCGATGGCCGCCCAGGCGCCGCTGCCGGTGGAGCTCGCGACCCCAGAGGACGCACCGCCTGGCTGAGCCGCGGAACCAATGCCCGGCCATTGTCTTGAAAGTGATACGAGACTCTGCCTATCTATTGGGTGCCGAAGTGGGATTTCCGCGCGGCGCCGTTGTTCTTGATGGAAAGGAAAGACGCTGAGAACAGCACAATCGAGGAAGGCCGAACCCGCGCCTTCGCCGGCCAGGTTGAGCGGAACGACCGCTGTGAACCAGGTCCTGAACACGGCCCTTGCCAGTCTCGACGACTCCAAGGCCGAAAACATCGTCTCCATCGACATCCAGGGCAAGTCCAGCCTCGCCGATCACATGGTGATCGCGTCGGGCCGCTCCCACCGCCATGTCGCCGCCGTCGCCGACAACGTCCTCAAGGCGTTGAAGGAAGCGGGCTTCGGCAATGCGCGGGTCGAGGGCCTGTCTGGCGCCGACTGGGTGCTCATCGACGCCGGCGACGTGATCGTGCATGTCTTCCGGCCCGAGGTCCGCGAATTCTACAATCTCGAGAAGATGTGGCAGGCGCCGGACCTGGAGGAAGAAACGATCCACTGAGCCGCGTCGCGGCGGGCAGGCGGCCCGCCGAGAGGGCTTGCGTGCGCATCGAGGTCCATGCCGTGGGCCGGCTGAAGTCTGGCCCCGAGAGAGAGCTTGCAGACCGTTATCTCGACCGCCTCGCCAAGGCGGGGCCTGCCGTCGGGCTGGAGTTCTCCGGCGTCCACGAGACGCCGGAAAGCCGCGCCCGCTCGCCCGGCGAGCGCTGCCGCGAGGAAGGCGCGCGCCTGTCGGCCCGGCTCGGGCCGGGAACCGCGCTGTTCCTGCTCGACGAACGCGGCAAGAACCTCGGCTCCGAGGCCTTCGCGGAACGGATCGCCGCCCTGCGCGACGGCGGCCGCAAGGAGCTCGTGCTGGCGATCGGCGGCCCGGACGGCCACGATCCCGCGCTCGCCGCGGCGGCCGAGCTGACGCTTTGCTTCGGCGCCATGACCTGGCCGCACCAGCTCGTGCGCGTGATGCTGGCCGAGCAGCTCTACCGCGCGGCGACGATTCTCGCCGGCCATCCCTACCACCGCGCCTGACGCGGTCGGCGCGCACGCGATTTTGACATCTTCGCCCGACAGACATCCTTGCGGCGGCGACGCCGGGATGCGACGCCGGCTGGGCTCATGGTTGATTCTCCGTTAACGGAAGACGCTCTAGGATCGCCGCCGATGCGGAACGGAACGAAGAGGCCGGACTGGAAGCGCGCGCTGCTGGCGCTCGCGCTGCTGATCCCGGTCGCGTCCGCCCACGCTCAGGACGCGGACGAGCTGGCGCGCCGCCGCCAGGCCAGCGCCGACGAATACGAGCAGCTCACCCGCGAGATCACGCTCTCCAACGAGCGCATCGCCGGCATCCGCGACGAGATCGCCGGCCTGAAGAAGGACGAGCAGTCGCTGTCGGCCGCCCTCATCCAGGCCGCCAAGACCGAGCGTAAGCTCTCCCAGGACGCCGACGCCAGCCAGGCGAAGATCGAGGCGCTGCGCCTGCAGGAGCAGGACCTCAAGCTGTCGCTCGGCGAGCGCCGCGGCGTGCTCGCCGAGGTGCTGGGCGCCCTGCAGCGCATGGGGCTGAACCCGCCGCCGGCGATCCTCGTGCGGCCCGAGGATGCGCTGGCCTCGGTGCGCAGCGCCATCCTGCTCGGCGCCGTCGTGCCCGAGATGCGCGCCGAGACCGAGATCCTCGCCGGCGACCTCAAGGAGCTCGCTCGCCTGACCGCCTCGATCTCGTCCGAGCGCGAGCGGCTGCTCGCCACCGTCGCCGACCAGGCGGCGGAGAAGGAGCGGCTGGCGCTGCTGATCGCCGAGAAGGGCAAGCTGCGCGGCCGCTCGGAGGAGCTGTTGGACGCCGAGCAGAAGCGGTCGGCCGAGCTCGCGGCGAAGGCCGGCAGCCTGAAGGAGCTTATCGAGACGCTGGAGGGCCAGGTCGCGGCCGCCCGCGCCGCCGAGGAGCGCGCCGCCGGCGCGGTACCCGACGGCAACCGCCTCGCCCAGCCCGTGCCCTTCCCCTCGCTGATGGGCAAGCTGGTGCTGCCCGCCTCCGGCAGGATCGGCCGCCGCTACGGCGAGGCCGACGGCGCCGGCGGCAACCTGTTCGGCGACATTGTTGCGACACAATCGGGGGCAATCGTGACCGCGCCGGCCGACGGGGTGGTTCTCTATGCCGGGCCGTTCCGGTCCTACGGCCAACTATTGATACTGAACGCCGGCGGCGGCTATCATGTCGTGCTGGCGGGAATGGGCAGAATCAACGTGTCTCTCGGTCAGTCCGTGCTGGCGGGCGAGCCGGTGGGCACGATGGGAGAAGCTAGATTGGCGAGCGCCGTCTCGATCGGCAGCGAGACGACCGCGCCAGAGCTCTACGTCGAGTTCCGAAAGGACGGCAAGCCCGTCGATCCCGCACCGTGGTGGGCGGAGTCTTATTCTGGAAGGACAGGAAATGATTCGTAAGATGTCGCTTCTCCTGGCCGGCGCCCTCATGGGAGCCTCCGCCATGAGCCTGGTCTACGGCTCCGCAGGAAGCGCGGCCAACGCGGCCAACTCGGAAACCTACAAGAACCTGGACATCTTCGCCGACGTGTTCGAGCGGGTGCGCGCGCAGTACGTGACGCCGCCCGACGACAAGACGCTGATCGAGAACGCCATCAGCGGCATGCTGACCTCGCTCGACCCGCATTCCTCCTACCTCAACGCCGAGGCCGCGCAGGACATGCGCGTGCAGACCCGCGGCGAATTCGGCGGCCTCGGCATCGAGGTCACGATGGAGAACGAGCTGGTCAAGGTGATCGCGCCGATCGAGGACACCCCGGCCGCGAAGGCCGGCGTGCTTGCCGGCGACTACATCACCCAGATCGACGGCGAGGAGGTGCGCGGCCTGTCCCTGTCGGACGCCGTCGACAAGATGCGCGGCGCCGTCAACACGCCGATCAAGCTCACCATCCTGCGCGAAGGCGCCACCAAGCCGATCGACGTGACGGTGGTGCGAGACATCATCAAGGTGAAGGCGGTGCGCTACCGCGTCGAGAACGACGTCGGCTACATGAAGATCAACTCCTTCACCGAGCGCACCTACGACGACCTTCAGGACGCCATCAAGAAGATCCAGGCGGCCGTGCCCGACGACAAGCTGAAGGGCTACGTGCTCGACCTGCGGCTCAACCCCGGCGGCCTGCTCGACCAGGCGGTCAGCGTCTCCGACGCCTTCCTCGACCGCGGCGAGATCGTCTCCACCCGCGGCCGCGACCCGAAGGACGTGACCCGCTTCGATTCCCGGCCGGGCGACCTGACCAACGGCAAGCCGCTGATCGTCATGGTCAATGGCGGCTCGGCCAGCGCCTCCGAGATCGTCGCCGGCGCGCTGCAGGACCACAAGCGGGCGACCGTCATCGGCACCCGCTCCTTCGGCAAGGGCTCGGTGCAGACGATCATCCCGCTCGGCGAGAACGGCGCGCTGCGGCTGACCACGGCGCTCTACTACACGCCCTCGGGCAAGTCGATCCAGGGCACCGGCATCACGCCGGACGTCAAGGTCGACCAGCCGGTGCCGGACGAGCTGCTCGGGCGCGACGTGGTGCGCGGCGAGGCCGAGCTGCGCGGCCACATCAAGGGCGCCAACGAGAACGATGAAGGCTCCGGCTCCTCGGCCTACGTGCCGCCGGACCCGAAGGACGACGTCCAGCTCACCTACGCGCTCGACCTGATGCGCGGGGTCAAGACGGACCCGTCCTTCCCGCCCAGCCCGGACCGCGCCGAGGCCAAGTGAGGTATCGCGCGGCCCCCGCTCCGGCAGGGGCCGCGCCTTCCGCCAGCCGCTTCGTGACCAGTCCCGCGGCCTATCCTCGACCGAGCGTGCGGGCTGATCGACGTGATTCCTGACGACCAACGCAGCGAAATCGACCGGCCGCTCGGCCGCGACGTCGTGCGCGCCACGCGCACGCGACGCGTGCCGGCCTTCGCCGACGTCATGCTCGGCCTGTGCGCCGTCGCGCTGGTGGCGGGCTCCGGCGCGATCGCGCTGCGCGAACGGCCGTTCCGCGCCCCGCAGCAGCCGGTCGTGTCGAAGCCGGCGGAGGCCGCCCCCGCCGTGCAGCAGGCCGAGCTGCCGCCGCCCGCCGCCGCGCGGCCCTCATCCTCCGGCGGCCCTTCGATCATCAAGGTGTCGCCGCCGGCCGCCGGCCAGGGCGGCATCGTCGTGCACGACCCTTCCGCCGCCAACCAGAGCCCGCTCACCGCGCACCTGCCGGACCGCGCGCTGGTGGAGGAGAGCGAGTACGGGCTGCTGCCGGTGCGCGCCGCCGACGGCCGCCGCCCGTTCGACGTCTATGCCCGGCCGTGGTCGGGCGCGCGCGGCGCCCGCGTCGCCATCGTGCTCGGCGGCCTTGCCGTGTCGCAGACCGGCACGCAGGCAGCCATCGAGCGGCTGCCGGGCGAGATCACGCTCGCCTTCGCCTCGGGCGGCAATTCGATCGACCGCTGGATGCAGGACGCCCGCCGGCGCGGCCACGAGATCCTGATGCAGGTGCCGCTCGAGCCGTTCGACTATCCGAGCGTCGATCCCGGCCGCAACACGCTCACCGTCGATGCCTCGCCGCAGGAGAACCTGAAACGGCTGCACTGGGCGCTCGGCCGCACCACCAACTACACCGGCGTCCTAAACTACATGGGCGCCCGCTTCGTCGCCGACAGGGCGGCCATGTCGACCCTGATCGGCGACCTCGCCGAGCGCGGCCTGATGTATGTCGACGACGGCTCCTCGGCCCGCAGCGAGGGCGAGGGACTGGCCAAGAGCCTGCGCACGCCGTTCGCGGCCGCCGACGTCGCCATCGACCAGGAGCGCGACAAGGCCGCGATCCTCGCCAAGCTCGACGACCTCGAGCGCACGGCCCGCGCCAAGGGGACGGCGATCGGCATCGGCAGCGCCTTCGACGCCACCGTCGACGCCGTCATCACATGGGCGGCCGAGGCGAAGAAGCGCGGCATCGAGATCGTGCCGGTCTCGGCGCTGGCCTTCGACCCCGAAGCGCGCTAGTGCCTCCTTCGAGGCGCGACATGTCGAAAAAGACCATCCTTCCCGAATCCCTGCCCTACCGGCCCTGCGTCGGTGTCATGGTGCTGAACCCCGCCGGCCTCGTCTGGGCCGGCCGCCGCATCGCCGAGGACGACAGCGAGATGGCCGGCACCGACCGGCTCTGGCAGATGCCGCAGGGCGGCATCGACAAGGGCGAGGAGCCGCTCGAGGCCGCCCGCCGCGAGCTCTACGAGGAGACCGGCATGCGCACGGTCTCGCTGCTCGCCGAGGCGCCGGGCTGGATCAACTACGACCTGCCGGCCCATCTCCTCGGCATCGCGCTCAAGGGCCGGTTCCGCGGCCAGGCGCAGCGCTGGTTCGCCTTCCGCTTCGAGGGCGACGACAGCGAGATCGCCATCAACCCGCCGCCCGGCGGCCATCAGGCCGAGTTCGACGCCTGGGCCTGGAAGCCGATGGCGGAACTTCCGGATCTGATCGTGCCCTTCAAGCGCGGCGTCTACGACCAGGTCGTCGGCGCCTTCCGCCACCTGGCGGGCTGAGCCCGCCATGCTCCGGCGGCTCGTCCTTGCGCTGTCCCTCGCCGTGAGCCTCCTTCCCGCCGCCGCGGCCGAACACGAGGTCTCTGCGAACGGCCTTCCGGCCACCCTGCTCGTGCCGGACGCGGGAGAGCCGGCTGCGTTCGCCCTCTTCATCGCCGGCTCCGGACCGACCGACCGCAACGGCAACAGCAGGCTCGGCATCAACGCCGGCTATCTCGGCAAGCTCGTTGCGGCACTTGCCGATGCCGGGTTCGCCAGCCTGCGCTACGACAAGCGCGGCATCCCCGGCAGCCTCCCGATTCCCGACGAGAGCGCGCTGACCTTCCAGACTTTCGTGGACGATGCCGGACGAGCGCTCGACTGGCTGCGCGGCGAGGCGGGCGGCCGCC
>ERZ778022.4518-NODE-4518-length-11982-cov-4.955395_pt1 | contig 11982 bp, 6 predicted proteins | sample MGYA00375752_ERZ778022 | MGnify/ENA primary metagenome ERZ778022 (study PRJEB29350, sample SAMN05389826) | bioreactor metagenome | isolation source: Thiocyanate bioreactor | place: South Africa: University of Cape Town | collected 2014-04-04 ... | reverse complement strand
CACCACCGACGCCACCGCGCGTCACGCATACGCACCGTCCATGGCTGCGAGCCGCGGAACGCCGGTGCCCCCGCCGCCACCACCACCCACCGCACCGCGCACCATTGAGGTGGAGTACCACGACACAGCGCCACGACGCGCTGCCGGGCGTGATGACGAGCAATTGAAGTAGGCTGCTGGAAGAAAGGTGGTGGCACCGTGGTGCGCGCCGCATCTTGTGTCTGTGGATACCACGTGTTTGGCGGGCATCGACGGGCAACGTTGGATACCCTTGACACACAGGCCTATTACACATACATAAATAGCGCAGACAGTCAAATTATGTGGGCGTGCATCGTGCTCTATGAAGAGGGTTACATATGAGGGTGTGATTGGTTGGGGTATTTAGACAAATCAAACACCCACGGTTATCTAATACCATGGCGCACCTGCTGGCGGCGCTGGCAGCGGCGGGCGACGAGCTGCTGGCGGAGGAGGAGGCGGGCAAGGCAGCAGCGCAGGCGCTGCCAACGAAAGCACCGGCGCCAACAAAGCATAGTAGCAGCGGACTAGCGGTGACGCCAGCGGCAACGCCTGCCAGCAGCCATCGGGCAGGTAGTGTGACGGTGACCCCAGGCGGCGGCGGCGCAGCAGCGGCGGCCGTAACACCGTCCATCATCCCGCGCAAGTACCACACGCCACCAGCAGCAGGTGCAGGTGCGCCGCCGACGGCGGTTGCGTCAGCGGAAACGGTTCGGTATGGGGACAGCGGCAGTCCCGCACTTGGTGGACCGGGTGGCGCCGGTAGCAAACGGCCGCGGCCACCACCAACCGATGACGGAGGCGGCGGCGGCGGCGATGGCGGCGAGGCGCGAGAGTCACGCGCGGGGCTGTACCTGGCGCATAGGGAAGCGCGGGCCAATGACGACCACGTGGAGCGCTTCTCACGGCTGGCCATCAAGAACCGCACGTTGCCGGCAACGGAGGTGGCAGACCTGCTTGCGGGTCGGCGCGTGCTGACGCTGTCGCAGCTGGCGCGCGCAGACCGGCGCGACATTGAGCCAGCCGCGCCGCCGGGGGCGGTTGCTTTTGGCGAGGAGACGCGCGCCCCACGCCTGGTGGTAGACTGGATTACCATTGGCGTACTGGCATCCCGCAGTGACCCCCGCGCCGGCGCCGCCGGCGGGCAGTGGCTGTCGTGGACGCTGACCGACTTTCACAGCGACCTCACCGTCTTCCTGCGTGACGGCGCGTATGGCTCCCACGTTCATGCGGTATGTTTTCATACGTTGGGAATGGCGCCTGTTGTTGCGGGTACTGCGCTTCAGCTATACTAATCACACGCGCCCCCTTCGCCCCCACACCCTGCAGCCGGTTGGCGGCATCTACCTCATTGCGGGCGCTGTGTTTGTGCCAGCGCGGGAGCGCGGCACCTTCTCGTTGAGCGTTAATCGCGCAGACCAGGTGGTGCAGCTGGGCGTGTCGTCGGTGTACGGCGTGTGCAAGGGCGTCGTCAAATCCACCGGCCGCCCGTGCACAAAGGTACGTTGGCCATGTGAGCGGCACGCGGAGCCTCCCAACTGCACTGCACCACTACCATATGTAACCCCCACCCCCCTCCTCCTGTGCGCAGGCGGTAGACACCAGCGTGAGCCCGTATTGTGTGTACCACATGGCGAATGCTGCAAAGGCCATGTTTTCGCAGGTGATGCGCACAGAGACGTCGTCGGGCGCGCCGCGACGCATCGTGCCGGGCACGGCTAGCGGTATGCCACTCATTTCGCCTGCCGCGCTCTCCGCCGCTGGCATCCCTAGTGGCGGCCTGACCCGTGGCGGCATGGTGTCACGGCCGCATTCTGCGACGCAGGCTGGGCGCATGGCGGCGACAGGGGGTATGACGCCCAACGCGCTGGCAGCTGTCACCGGCCGCTCCATTAGTGACGGCACGTATGACTCGACGGTGGCCGTGGGGGCGGGTTTGTGATTGCCGGCGCGTCCGTCGCGGGGCGTGCCGGCGTGGTAGCGGGTGGGGGTGTGGGTGGCGGGTTTGGGAGCCGGAAGGTAGCGGCGCCCGCGGCACCTGCCAAGGGCAGTGCCGAAGCTGTCGCTGCCGCCAAGGCGGCGGAAGACAAGATACTGAGTAGTGCCGCGTTGTACCGCTTGCGTGGTACGCGTGCATCCAGTGATGAGGTGCTCCTGCGCGCGCTGGCGGCACCAGGGTCTGCTGCCGCTCTTGTTCCGCCGAAGCCAGCGGCAGGCGCAGGTGCGCCACCGCCGCGAACCGCACAACCGCCGGCCGCCCCGCTGCGTCATGTAGACGCCCCCTTGGCGTCGCGCGGCGCCGACCCGTGGGCGCTGCCGGACGTCTCGCGCCCTCTGGCACCCACCGCGCCGCTCACACGCGCTGTGGACCCGCTGGGTGCCTTACTTGGTGCTGGAGCGGGCGGCGGCGGCGACGGCGACGGCGGTGACGGTGCCGAGGAGGACGAGTTAGAGATTGTGGGCGAGCCACCGGCGCCTGGCTTTGACTCAGCTGCCATCTTGGCACCCCTGCCGCCCACCTCCATCCCAGGCGGCATCTCGTCTCGGAGGCCGGTGCCGGCCGCCGCCATAGCTGCCATGAGCGCGCCTACCGACACGCGCACGTGGCGGGAACGCGACGCCGCCGCTCGTCTTGACGCCACCCGGTCGGTGGCAAGTGCAGCGTGGGCAGGCAGGGCTGCGGGCGGCGGCGCTGGTGGCGGGCCGGGTGCACGGCCCGGCGTGCCAGTGCCGCGTGGCGGCGGCGCGGCGGCGGCAGCCAAGGGTAAGCCCCGCGTACCTGGCGCGGGCGCTTCCATGGATGCGGCGGCGCTGGAGGCGGCGTTGAGTATGCGCAGCGCGCATGCGGGCGAGGTGCGCGACGACGACCTGGCGCGGCTGCGGGAGCGGATGGACAAGGGTGAGAAGGCGGAGGCGATGGAGGCGCGCATGGCGGAGGTGACGTCGCGCGACGCCACCTGCTTCCACTGCGCGCAGTGCGACCGCACCACGCTGCGGGAGCCCACCATGTGCCGCGCGGAGGGGCACACCATCACCACGGAGCGCCGCAAGCAGTACCACTTCCGGTGCGAGAACTGCTCGCACACGCAGTATGCCTTCCGGTCCGTGCTGGCAGTGCCCTGCCCGCAGTGCGGCAAGAGCGTGTGGAAGCCGGTGTCGGTGTACCGCCTGCACACCACGTACGCCACCCTAGCGCCCACCTTCCACCCCACCGGCGGCCCTGTGGAGAACTCGTTGCGCACCGGCTCCCTGTACGTGCCGTCCACCACCGCCGCCGACGATTGAAGCATTACCATGGTGGCGACATTACCGACATGTGTGTTCACCTTCAACTCGCACGCAACAGGGCGCCACGGCAGCGGATACGCGGGTACAGGGCCTGACAAATGAGACAGGGGACAATAGGGGCACATCATGCGGCCTCCAATAACTTATCATATCATAGTTAGAAGAGGGAGGCGCTGGCGTTGCGGCTCTTGGCGTCGTTAATAAACTCGGCGATGGTGGGCACGCTGTCGCGCAGGTACGACTCCCCCACGGTCAGGGTGGCGGGCTTGGCGTCGATGCCCAGGTAGTACAGCTTGAGGCGGTTGTACGGCCGGCAGCGCCAGTCGCAGGTGCGCTCCACCTCCGCGCGTGACAGGTACGCCACCTCGATTGTGCGGTCCACCGCATACAGGAGGGAGTGGAAGCGCACCACCACGTCACCGGTGGGGAACACCACGATACCCTCGTGCCACTCGCCCGCCGCCAGTGCGCGCGCGTAAGCCAGGCGCGTCCGCATGCGCAGCGCAAAGGTGCAGCCCGCGCCCACCACCAGGCCGCCAAACGCGCCCGCCAACAACCCAATGTGTGCAGCACCGTGCGTGGCGCCGGAGGCGATCATGAGGGACAGGAAGGTGACCATGGTGCCCACCATGGCGCAATAGTAGCAGTACCCGTACCGCACCGTGGAGGAGAAGATCTGCGTGTTGGACGGCAGCAGGTCACTGGCGCCCGTCGTGTGCATGCCGCCATACAGCAGACTGCCCTCCGCCGCCGCTGCCGCCGCCGCTGCCTCCCCCTCCAACCCTATGAACACGGCACTGGCGTCGTGGCCGCCTAGCTTGCTGCCGCGCGCACCACGCGACAGCCCCGCTGCCGGCGCCCCTGTCGCGGGCGCGCCTGCGCCGGCGCCTGTGTGCTCCACGGAGCGGCCACCCGCCGCGGACGCGTCCACCAGCCGCGCATATGCTTCTGTTGCTGCCATCGTATCCTAACTTATCGTCTGCGGCGCCGTCTGCGGCGCCGTCTACGGCGCGCGGAGCTGCGTTGCCACACGAGAACGAGAGCCTCCGCTGCTGCCGGAACTCTCACCTCCTTACGCCGCACCTGCTACGCCGGGTCAGACCACTGCGCATGAAGGGGCCAACCAGGTGGCCGTCAAGGTGTCAGCGACCACTACAGCGACCAATCGATGGGTCCAACCACTGCATCGGGTCCAACCACTGGTGCACTGGTACTGCGATGGTGCGAACACCTTCAGAGGTTGGGCGGCAGGCGCAACAACGAAAGCGCAGTCTTGCTACGGATAGGCGGCCCGAGACGCAATGGACAGCCTATAAAGTGTCGTGTTGCACCTTGATTTTGCTGTGTCGACGCCGCCAATGCTGCCGATTATTGATGCCAGCGGAGCGTCAGCTAGACGTGGTGCGGCCAATAACGAAACCGTTCGTATCATTCCTTTCCGTCGGGTTTCAACCAGCCACACGCACCATTGGCACAAAATAACCGCCCTAACAGATTATCTGTGCTATAATGTGTACACCATGGCATTGTCAACGCGCGTGGTGTGGGATTAATGTGAGGAAGGTGCCGCGCAAGTTGAGTGCGCGTGAAGAGAACCACCAACAAGCGGCCAACGGCTACTGGGAATGGTGCACCGCCGCACCGCGGGTGACGCAAATACCGCGTACGGCAGTGTTACATCACAAACTCTGCAGAAAACTGCGGTTTGGGGACTGGGGGAGGTAACTGTGCTGTTTCTGTTTTGAGCCACCCCCGCCATTGCCATTTGACAATCGTGTTTTACTCCTCCCAGCTCTGCCTACCGCCACTTGACGCTGACTACACCTTGCTGTCTACTACTGCTTGCTGTCTACTACTGCTTGGTGTTGACTCCCTCTTGCTCCTGCTGCAGCTGCTAAGTGCCTACTTGCTGTCTACTGCTTGCTACTGCTCCTTGCTCCTGGCTACTGCTGCTGCCTACTTGCTGCAACTTGTTGCTGCTTGCTACTGCTGCATACTTGCTGTCTACCCCCTCTTGCTGACTACTGGCTACTACTGCTTGCTCCTTACTTCCCTGCAGCTGAAGGCGCAGTGCGGCCATGGACAGGCGCAGCAAGCGGCGCGCGTCGAGGCGGCGCGGGAAGGGGTCGCCACGAGCGGGTGGCGCGCCGCCGCTGCCGCTCCCACCGGGTGTGGCACCGCCACCCCTCGGCGACGGCGACGGCGACGACTATGACAGCGGCTCGGCGCCCGCCACGTCGCCACGCACAGGTGGTGCCAGCTTTGACGATCTGGCGGGGGGTGACGGGGCGGGTGAGGCAGCAGCTGCAGCACCCGCGCCTGCGCCCGCGTCTGCTCCCGCGCCTGCCGCACCGCCGGCGGCGGGCGGTGGTGATGATGATGATGACTGGGATGCACCTGCAGCGCCCGCGCCTCGCCTCAATGGTACCGCCAGCTCTGCCCCCGTTCCGGTGCCGCCTCCGCCGCCAGCTAAAGCGCCGCTGCCGCCCGCAGACGCAGACGATGAGGAGGATTGGGACGCGCCACTGGCAGCCGGTGCAGCTGCCCCTGTGATACCCGCCACCCTGTCACCTCGTGCGCTCGTGCCGCCGCCCAGGAAAGCACCACTGCCGCCCGCAGATGCCGATGATGACGAGGATTGGGACGCGCCGCTGGGCGCAGCCAGCGCAGCCACCGCCTCCGTGCCTGCTCCAGCACGTGCACCGGTGCCGCCTGCAGCAAAGGCCCCACTGCCGCCCGCAGATGCTGACGATGCCGAGGATTGGGACGCGCCGCTGCCGCTTCCAACAACAACTACTACTAGAGTAGGCCCTCCCGTTCCCGCGGCTGCCAAGCCGCCGCTGCCGCCCGCCGACGAGGATACCGAGGACTGGGACGCGCTGCCGTCCGCGCCAGCGACACGCCCCAGTGGCCCCACCCTGATACCAGCCGCGCAAATGGCAGCGCCCAGCAAGGCGCCGCTGCCGCCTGCTGACGAGGATGCCGAGGACTGGGGCGCCGCACGCCCCACAGCAGCGGTGCCACCGCCTGCGGTTGGCGCAGCGCCTGCGCACCGCGGGCCGACGCTCATTCGTGCTCCCATGCTCCCTGTTGTACTGCCTAGCGTGGCCGCCGCGGCGCCCACGTCTGACGCTGATGAGGACTGGGCAGCGGCGGCAGCACCCGCTTCCGCGCCTGCTGCCGCCCCAGCCCCGGCCCCAGCCCCGGCAGAAGCGGTGCCTGCACGATCCCCCGTCCCTACCCCGCCGCGTGCCGCCCTGACATCCAATGACGATGAGGAAGGCGACGCGCTGGGTGCGGCGGTGGCGCGCGCCGCCGGCGCCGGCTCGCTGTCCCGGCCAACAGCCGGTGCGCCTGGACCCGCCGTGGCGCCACCGGCTGCTGCACCCACCGCCGCCGCGCCGCCTGCTGCGATGCCTACCACCATTCGTGAGCCGGCGGGGGCTGGGCGCGTTACGGTGGGAAGCGTGGTGGGTAACATGCAATGGGATGGGCGGGCATGGGTGCCTACCCGGGTTGGGGCGGGGGTGGAGGACGCCGCCATGGCAGAATTTGATGCTGTGGTGGCGGCGGCGCCGCCTGCGCACCCGCCGCCGACGCGCATGACGCTAGCAGCGGCGGCGGACGGGGAGGCAGATGAGGAGGGCAGTTGGGGCGCGCCGGTGCTCACCGCTAAACTGCCACACGCACCGCCGCCGCCGGCCGCGGCGCCTGGCAGCGATGCGGCGGTGGCGCTGGCAGCCGCCATGCGGCAGCGCGGCGGTGGCAAGGGGTTGATCACGCTGGCTGACTTTAAGGCGGCAGCGTCCACGCGTGCTGCCGCCGCCGCGACCGCCGCGCCGGCAGCGGCGTCTGGCAACGACAAGGTGTCGTCGTTGCTGGCACAAATGAGCGCGGTGGCAGACGACGCGGCTGCGGCGCTGACACACGTTGCGGCAGCCACCGCGCCGCCGGCGCGCCTGTCGCCAACCAGCGCGCGCCTGTCCGCCGTGGCACTCAGCGAGTCACCCCGCCTCCCGGTGGCTTCCGCACCTGCTGCGGAGCGTGCCCCGTCGTCGCCGCCGCCACCGCCACTGGAGCTGGCGCCACCCTTCTTGCTGTCGCCTGCCACGCAGGCGCAGTTCCGTGCTGCCGAAGCGGACTACGGCGCCATGCTGCCGGGCTGGTCACAATATGCGTTGCCGCCTGCATGCAGCGCGCCATGGTTGTTTCTGCACGACGGTGCCGACAGCGGTGCTGGTGGTAGCGGGGACGAGGGTGACGGCCACGGTACAGCGACAGCGGCAGTCACTGTAGCAGCGGTCGCGCCTGCTGTCGTCGCCGCTGCTGCACCCGCACCGCCCCGCCGCAGCAGCGGCCTGCTCACGCCCGCTACCGCTGCTGGCCGCACGCCAGCATCCCGCGCCAGCGCTGTCACAGGCGTGCCCCCCAGTCGCGGCAGTGCCGGCAGCAAGCCATCGCCTGCCTGGTACGCCAGCCCCGCACGGCCGCCGCCGCCGCCGTCCACCATGCGCGGCGGCGGCATGACGGTGGTGCGCCCGCTGGAGTCGCTGCTTGCTGCCGCCACCACCGGCCCCCCGCCACCACCAGCCGCGGCGGCGCCCGCCGTGCGTGGCAGCGTGGCACCATACGTACGTGCACCACCCGGCGTGGCTGCCATGGCGGCCACCCACGACTCTCGTGCCGGCGCCTTTTACACCACCCGCCCCGCCACCGCGGCACGCCGGGACCCGAGCACCACGCGCACCTCTGCTGCGGTGGCGCGCGCGGCACACCGTGCGCCTGCTGCCTTCCCGGTTGCGCGTGCCACCCCGCCGTCACTTGCAGCCACTGCGCCTGGGCCGTTTGTGCTGGCGGGCACCTACCACCGCGTCGTTCGTGGTGGCGCGGCACCTGCCAAGTAGAGCCCCTTACGCTACCAACCTACTGTGTTGTTAATATGTTATGCTATTCACACTGTCAATACGGCGCGCTTCAATTGTGATGGATTGGGCCTAATGTATATTACTTTGCCGGCGCCAGCGACACGGTGGACTGCGCCAGTTGCTGTTGCTGCAGGCGCCGGTACAGAGCGCGCGCCTTCGCCCACTGCAACAGCCCTTGCACCTGCGGATGCAGCGGCAGCGGCGTGGCGTTCAGCCGCAGCGCAGCCACCACCTTCCACAAATCGCTCACCGCCAACGTCGCAGGTGCAGGCCCACGCGCCGTCGATGGCACACCGTCACCATCGCTGCTACCACTACTGCTACTGCTGCTACTGCTGTCGTCGCCGCCGCCGCCACCGCCGCCGCCGCCGCCGCCACTGTCACTACTGCTGCTGCTCGAGTTGCTGGCGGTGCTGGCGCTGCGCTCGCGCTTGGCGGGGGGTGCCCCTGCCACGCCAAGGCCGTCGCCAGCAGCGCTGGCGCCATTTTCACGGCTGCGCTTCATGCCGGCAGTGGCAGCCGGCTCGGCGCCAGGTGTGGGTGCGGGGGCAGCGGCAGCAGCGGCGGCAGCGGCAGCCAGGCGGCGCTCGCCAAACACAGCGCCGGCAAGGTCGGCGCGCGCGCGGTCGGAGGGGGTGTCGGCGGGCAGGGCGGTGGGGCGCGACGCCAGCGCGTCAATGAGTGCAGCGACGTGCGGCACGTCCAGCGTCACGGCGCGGGTGCTGGCGGCAGCGACGGCGGCGGCAAGCGGGGCAGCCACACTGACAAGGGGCGCGCCGTCGCTGCTGGCCGGGTGGGCAGCCAGCGCAATGCAGCTGCTCGCTTCGCGTGCCGCGTCGCCAGGCGGCGGGGGCGGGCGTGTAAAGGCGGCAGAGATGGCAGACACGAAAGGCGGCGCCTGCGTCACGGGCGGCGCCCGACTGGTGTAATACTCTGCCAGCTGCTCCAGCGGCGGGACGAACGCGGAGCGGCAGTGGCGGTGGCTGGCGCCCTCCAACCCCTCCAGGTACGCCGCCTCCATGGATGCTGGCGGCAGTCGGCCGGGCGCCGCGCCGCCTGTGCGAGCCATGAAGTCGGTCAGCGGGTTGCGCAGCGTCGCCACCACCATAGGGCGTGCCTCGCCGCCCTTCCGCGCACCCTCCACGCCGCCCGCCCGCTGCGCGTGCTCCAGCAGCTCCTCCTTGGTTGCCACGTACCACGCCTTCCATGCCGTCACCACACGCCCCCACAGCGCACCCGCCACCGCCTCGCCCGCCTCCACCACCTCCGCCGGCTGCGTGATGCCGTCACGCTGTAGCGCGGCGGTGGCGGTGACGGTGGCGGTGGCGGCGGCGGCGGGGGTGGGGGCGCCTGCTGCCGGCGCAGCGTCGGCGCCCGGCACACCCACACGCGCCAGCTGCAGCAGCGCGGTGGCACGTGACCGCTGCCCGTTGCGCGCCGCCAGCAGGAGGTGCGACAGGAGGGTGAGGGTGAAGGCAGTGCTGGCGTCCGCCAGCAGCGACACGGCAGAGTACGGTGCGGCAGGCGCAGGTGCGGATGCAGATGAGGGCGGGGACGTGGTGGGCACCAGCACGCGAGACGCCGCCGCCGCTGCCGCCGCCTCCTCGTCACCCACCGCGCCGCCGTACGTGCGCGCCACAAAGGCGTCGGTGTCGGCGCGCTCGGCGGCAGACGCGGTGGGCGCCAGCGTGGCGGCTGCGAGGCGCGACGCTGCGCGCACGTCTAGCAGGTCGCGCAGGTCGGGTAGGCGGCGGTTGAAGGCGGCAAGCAGCTCCCGCGGCGGCGGCGAGGCAGCGGCAACGGAGGCAGCGGCGGTGAGATCCACGCCGCGTGCGGCGGCGGGGTCGGCGTCCGTCAGCACGGCGCCGGCACGCAGGGCGGCAACGCGCATGCGGCGCAGCAGGCCAGCGCCGGAGGGGCCGCACACGCCCACATCCTGCCACGGTAGCGGCACGGCAGCATGCAGGGTGGCCACGTCTGCCACCGTGCTGCGTGCGCGCGCAAACAGGGCGTCAAATACGGCCAGGTCAGTGCCGTGCGCTACGCGGAACTCGCCCTCTGCCGGCAGCGGCGGCGCGCCACCACGCCCACTACCGCCGCCGCCGCCACCACCACCGCCGCGGAATCGCGCGTACCCTGCCAGCAGGGACCGTGCGCCTACCAGCAGTGCCACCTCCGCCTCTGCCGCCGCCGTCACCGCCTCAGACCGCCGCGCACCAACCTCACCCGCCATCGCAAGGCTTGCCACGCTGCGCCGCCCGCGGTCCTTGGCCTCCAGCTCCACGCGCACCGCACGCGCCAGCTCGCCGGCCGCCGGCGCGCCATACGGCGCCAGGCGGGACGTGCCGTCCACGCGTGTGAGGCTGGCGGCCAGGCCGTCTCCCACAGCGTCCAGGCCGGCGTCTGCCAGCACGTGCAGGTGCACGCCGGTGTGCGCGTAGGCGCCGCGCGCCGCCGCCGCCACGTTGCGCGGCAGCGGGCGGCGCGCCACCTCCACCAGCTCCGCCGCCACGCCGCCGCCCACCAGCTCGCCCTTGGGCGGCCGCACGCCGCCCACCTCGCTGCCCGTCGCCACGCCCGCCACCGTGCCCACGCCGCCGCTGACGCTGACGTAGGGCCGCGGTGGCGGCATGGCGAGCGCGGGCGGTGCGCGGTCGCCGCGCACAAACACCTCCAGCTGCAGCTTGCCATGCGGCACCGCCTGCAGCGCGGTGGACACCAGCGTCTTGTCCTTGTCCGTGGCGCTGCGCAGCGAGGTGGAGCACAGGTCGCACCGTGGCACCATGTTCTGCGACCAGTGCGTGTGCAGGTGGTGCCACAGCATCTTGCTCAGGTTGCACTCGGCACCGCCCACAGGGCAGGGCGGCGCGCCGTCGTACGCCGGCGCGGCGCACGCCAGTATGTGGTCATAGTGCCGGCGCAGGTTGGCGCAGTGGCGCGGGGGCAGGGGGCAGTGCGGGCAGCCCTCCGCCGGCGCCTTGGTCTCACGCACAATGGCGGCGTGCAGCAGCTGCGACAGGCGCGTGATGTGCTCCTTGGTGACGGGCGTGGGCGGCAGGGGCGGCGCCGCCGCCACCGCTGCCGTCGCGGCCGCCGCCGGTGGCGCTGCCGCTGCCGTCCGGCTCACCACGGCACGCAGGCGAGCGCACAGGCCAGTCGGCAGGGCGTTACAGGGGTCGGCGGTGCATCCCATCACGTGCCGCGCCACGTTGTCTTCCGACGCCGCCAGCCAGTTATGCCACACTGCCGGCGGCAGGTCGCGCCGTGCCGCCGCCACCAGCGCCTCTGGCGTCGCGGCTTCAAGCAGCGACCGCGGCAGCGAGGGCGGCACGTGCGCGGCTGCGGCGGCCGCAATCGTGTTTTCCTTCTGCCGCTGCACCATGATGCCCATCACACGCGGGCCCAGCAGCGCCTCTACCTCCGCCGCGGTGGACGCAAATCGGAAGCCGCCCGGCGGCCGCACCACCTGTGCACCGGTGCCCACCGCCGCCGTCGGCGCGGCAGCGGCGGCAGCGGGTCCCGGCGCCGCCAGCCCCGGCGGCATGGTTGCACGCGGCACCACGGGTGCGGCGGGGAGGGTGGGTGGCTGCGTCGCTGTTGTGTCGGGAACGGCGGCGGTGGCGGCTGGTGGTGGCGCAGCAGCAGCGGTGGGTGCCGGCAGCCCAATGGGAAAGGCGTGTACCCCAGCGCCGGCAGGCGTCGTTGTTGGGGACGCAGCTGGGGAGGCAAGGCCAGCCAGGATGCCGCC
>ERZ778022.4514-NODE-4514-length-11987-cov-5.424237_pt1 | contig 11987 bp, 6 predicted proteins | sample MGYA00375752_ERZ778022 | MGnify/ENA primary metagenome ERZ778022 (study PRJEB29350, sample SAMN05389826) | bioreactor metagenome | isolation source: Thiocyanate bioreactor | place: South Africa: University of Cape Town | collected 2014-04-04 ... | reverse complement strand
GCGCGTCCAGGCCGGCAGCCACGCGCTCCAGGTGCGCGGAGCGCGCCTCCAGCTCTGTGGCACGCGCCGCAGCGGCCGCCGAGGCGCGGTCAGCCGCCTCGCATGCCGTGGCGGCGGCGGCGCGCTCCGTCGCCAGCGTGGCCGCCTCCTGTGCAGCGCGCTCGCGCTGCTCCTTCACGCTGGCTGCCAGGTCGGCCGCGATGCGCTGTGCCTCCTCGAGCATGCGCGCCGCGTCGGTGGCGGCAGCTGCGCGCGTGCCCTGCGCCGCCGCATCCGCGTCCAGCGTCACGCGCGCCGCCGCCGCGTGCGCCTCCTCAACCGCCTTGGCGTCGGCAGCCAAGCGGGTGGCAGTGGCGCTGGACTCGCTGTCGCGCTCGCGCGCCACCGCCAGCGCCGCGCCCGCCTCCCGCTCCATGGCCGCCACCTCGTCCAGGCGACGCGCAATGTCGGCGGCGGCGGAGTCCAGCGCCGCGCGCTCTGCCGCCAGCCGCGCCGCGTCCGCTGTCACGGACGCCAGCGCGGCCTCCGCCGCCGTCTTCATGGCATGCGTCGCGTCAATGCGCTCCAGCGCGTCTGCCTGCGCAGCGCGCAGCTCCTCGCGCTCTGTTGCCAGCGTCGCACGCAGCGCCTCCGCGTCTGCCTCCGCGGCAGCCAACGCTGACGCGGCAGCAGCGCGCACCTCCGCCGCGGCACTCCGCGCGGCGCCCAGCAGCGTGTCTGCCTCGTTGCGCGCCGCCGTGCGCGACGCCGCCACCGCCGCCTGCTCCGCCAGCAGCCGCGCCTGCAGTTCGCCCAGCGCTGTGCTGCGCGCCTCCGCATCGGCCGCGGCGCCCGCCAGGCGTGCCTGCTCCGCAACCGCTGCGGCACGTGCGTCCGCCGCCGCGCGCGCGTCCTCATCCGCGGTGGCTGCGAGCCGCGCCGTCTCCTCTGCCTGCGCCGCCAGCTCCGCGGCACGCTCATCCGCCGCAGCGCACGCGTCGTCCAGCGCCGCGCGCTGCGTGCTCACCTCCGCCAGCGCCTCCGTCCGCAGTGCCGCAATCTCGTCGCGCGCCGCCGCCGCCAGCTCGTTGGCCGCGTCTGCCGCCTTAGTCCGCGCGGCGGCCAGGCGCGCCGCCTCGCGCTTCTGCAACAATACCAGCGCCGCCACGCGCTGCACCAGCCGCGCCTCGCGCGCTGCCACCGCCGCCTCCCGGTCCGCCGCGCTCTGCTCGCGCAGCGTCACCCGCACGCGGCGCACCATCATGTCTGCCGTGCTGCCGGCAGTGACACCGGGCGGCGGCGGGGGTGGCGAGTCGTGCGGGGTGGGTGGCAGCGGGGGAGCGGCTGGCAGCGGTGTCGTCGCAAGGCCACCGCCGCCGCTCAGCTGTGCCAGCAGCTGCATCGCACTGCGCACCGGCTCCGCGGCGCCCGCGCCGTCGGCGGCAGCGGCGTGTGACGTCGACGATGGCGGTGACGAGGCTGCGGCGTCGCCCTCCACATCCATCACCAGCATGCCATCCAGGATGGCATCCATGGCTTCGGTGGAGAGGGAGGCGGCAAGGGGGGACAACAGGGCCGCCGCACCACCATGCGAGGCGGGCGGCAGGGTAGACGGCGCGCCGGCACGGCGTGCCGGGCGTGGCGACATGGCAATCGACGCCGCAGACGGCGGCGCGGCGATGGTGGTGCGCAGGGGAGAGCGGGCAGCAGGCGTGTCGCGACCAAATGACGCAGTGCGCGACGGCGGCGCGCCGCCGCCGTGTGACGCTGCCGCCACCGCGTCCTCGCCGCGCAGGCCCGCCTCCCACGATGCCAGCAGCGCCGTCAGCGGCACCGTCGTGATGCCCGCTGCCGCTGCTGCCGCCTCGCCGTGGTTAGCCGAAATCACTGTCTGCATCTCCTCGATGCGCCCGCGCAGTGTCGCCTCGCGCACCTGCAGCGTCTCTACCTTGTCCACCTGGTTGGCGCGGGGGGGGGGGGGGGGGGGGGGGATGCGGGGGTGGGGCGGGTTGCTTACATCCCACTATAATCGTGTGAACGTACCACAGCCAACAGTGCCGCCTCGCGCTCCTCTAGGTTGCGCTCGCGTGCGGCGGCGGCGGTCTCCCGCTGCTTGACGGCGTGCGCGGCAGCTGCCAGGGCCGCATTGCGGCGGTGCAGCATGTCCAGCGACGCGCGCAGCTGTGACTGCAGGTGATGGGGGATGGGGGGATTTGTGATGGTGCGCCATTGTGTCAAATCAGGATATCCACCAACGACGCAGCCACGTACATCACCGATGGCAGACGTGATGGGCGGACTGGTTACCCAGTCAGGTTGTGGCACGCCACCGGCGTCATGGGCAGCGGGACCGGGCGTGTGCAGCGCGCCTGCCTCGTCGCCAAATGCCGCCGCCATGCCGTCATCGGTGGCGAAGGGAGCAGCGGCACGCGGCGGTGTCATACCACCACCACCCCCGCCACCACCACCGCCGCCGCCGAGTAGCCCCGGCGGCATTGCCAGCTCCACGCCCGCGCCCGCGGCCAGCGTTTGGGCCAGCGCGTACAGGTGCGCCTCTGCCTCGCCGATGGCCGCCGCCTTCTCGCCCTCAAAGTTCTCCCACTCCCGCCGCAGCTGCGCCTCCTTGCCCTCCATGCGCGCCACCTGCCGCTCCAGCCGCGCCTTGGCGTCCGACAGCTCCCCGATTTTCGCCTCGTAGTCTGCGTGCAGGTTCGCCTTCTCGGCCTCCAGCGCCTGGTGCGCCGCCTCCACCTCCGCCGCGCGCCCCTCCAGCAGCCGCCGCATGCCGTCCAGCTCCACCATGCGCCGCCGGTGCACCTCCTCCGCCGCGCGCGCCGATGTGGGTGCCCCGCTGGGTGCGCCCGTGGCAGTGCCAGGGGCAGCGCCAACACCAGTGCCAGCGGCAGTGGAGATGGTTGTGTGGATCTCAGCCATGAGCGCGGGGTCGAGGGCGCGCGCGACGCCGCCGCCGCCGCCGCCGCCTCGTGCTGAGAGTGGCGCAGGGCCGCCTGCGTGGCGCGCCCCGATGCCGGCGGCGGCGGCGGCGGGTCGGCTGGCGCCGATGCCGGGGCGGGATACCTGCGGTGGTGGGGGTCGTCGGATGTGGTGGATGATGTTGGAGGCTGTTCCGCAGGGGGGCGGGCAGCAGCACGTACCCGAGAGGTCGCCATGGCGGCCGTGGGGCTGCCCGAAAGCGGGCCCGACCGGGGGGTAGTGGTTCTGGCAGCGGCTGCCGCCCTTCACGACGGCGGATCCTCGGTTGTGGCAAGCTCGTGGCGCAGCAGCTGCGGCTCGCGCGTCTTGATTGGGCAGCGACACACGTCTGCCTCAGGTACCAGTATCGACGTCAGCCACGTCAGCAGCCAACAGCCAAGTAGTGCGCGTCAAGTCAGGTCTGCATGGGAGGGACAACAGCGGGTGGGAGGGACAATGGGTGTGTGACGCGCTGCGTGTGTGTGTGTTGTCATTCGGGACAGCAGCCCGCCGTCACACACACAACGCCCACTGCAGCGCTGCTGAACCACGGCTGACAGCAGGTCGTTCAGCTTGGTCGTGGGGCGGGCCTGTCCACGCTGGGTGGCAGTGTCACACTGGGTGGCAGTGTGACACGCTGGGTGGCAGTGTCACACGCTGGGTGGCAGTGTCACGCTAGGCGGGCCTGTCCACGCTGGGTGGCACAGTGTCACACGTGGGGCGGGCCTGTCCACGCTGGGTGCCAGTGTCCACGCTGGGTGGCAGTAGTGTCACGATATATATGCCACACCCATGTGTGTTATCACACTGTTGTCAGCGGGGACAGCCGCCGTCAAACGCAACACCCAAGAGTGCGGACAACTGCAGCTCTGCTGAACCACTTGGACGTTATGCCACATGCCACACCCCCATGTATGTGTGTGTATATGTGTGTGTATGTGTGTTGTAAGTGGGGGAGGTCCGTCACTGTGGCTGCCTCCGCTCTCCACGCCCCTCACACACGCAGTGCCAACACAAGCAAGCCAAACAGCAGTAGAAGGGGGTACTCACGTTGCACCAGACACCCGCTTAAATGCCGCTGCCGTGCCGCTGCCACTACTAGGCGGTGAGTAGCAAGGTGGTGCCGACAGCTATTGCAGCCGTTGACCACCACAGAGTCGACGGATTCAACGCACTATTTCGATAGTAATACCTTTTTACCCACACGAAATATCACAACGGATGGAGAACAGTAAGGCAGATTATGCAGATTGTGTGAAGAGGTTGTGTGGGGATGCCACCAATGGTTACCCTCGTTTCGCTTGTATCACTGTGGCGGTGGCAGCCGTTGGGCACCCAATCAAACAGTGTATTTGTTGCGCTATTTCGATATTATTGCCTGTTACCCACACCAAATACAGCGAAGATTGAAGAGAAACAAGGTAATTTATTCTATTTTTGTAAAGAGGTTGTTTGGAAACGCCACACATGGTAAAGTAGTGTTTCGTGTGCACCGCTGTAACTTAGTACCGGTAGCCGCTGGCCGCTCACAACGCACCGAAAAAGCGATGGATTCCAAGCAATATTTCGGTGGTGCCACCTCAAACACTAGCAAATCTAAGCCGTAAGCTTGAACCAAATGGTACATACTTTCTAATTCTGCATTGGGTTTGTTGTTTTCTTTCCAGCAATGGTAAGAAGCGTCCCGATTGCAGCTGTTGTGGTGTTTGCGGGTTGAACGCACCGTGATGTCGCGACGGATTCCAATCACACTACCGTTGCAATCGCGCCAATTTACGCCAAATTTAAACAGAAATATGGGTAATAATTGTGTGTTTGCAATGGTGTTGTTGCCTGCTTTGTCATTTGCATGCCAGGCGGCGGTGACAAGTATTTTGTGGCGTTCCAACTGTTCCGACTTCCGAGTCTCTGCGTTTGGCGGTCAATCGGCGGCGAAGAGTTGAGCGTGGAAACTGGAAGTGACTGGAACGCGCGAACAAGCCGCACACGCCGCGGTCACTGCGGCGCGGTGCCCTTGACCAACACTATCAATTGCGCGCTGGCGCCGCCTTCCTTGAACCCGCAGCTGCGACCGAGTCAGCGTCGACTCCGACTCGACTCGGGCAGCGGCGGCGCCGCGGCAGCCGCGCGCCACGCACGCACACCCAGCACACAAAAACTGCGTTACACGCCGCGCCGCTCAATTATTACGCACGCACCGCAACGGAGAATTGTCATACATGTTTGCCCCGCCGGCGAGCTGCCGTTTGCGCCACTGTAACACACATTGCGGAGGCCGCTGGGAGCACGCTTTGGGGAGGTGGCTCAGCCGTGGCTGTACCACCACACAGCGGTGCCGGTATTGACACCATGGCGGCGGCGGCGGCAGTCGCGGCGACGCCGCTGGCAGTGCGCAACGTTAATGGCTACTGGTGCCGGCGCGCCGGGTCGCCAGCGGCGGCCGAGTGCAGGGACAGCCCCTCTGGCATTGAGAACGTGCCGCCACCATTGCCACCGGTACCGGTGGTATTGGTTGCGGCAGCGCCGCCCTCGCCACCTGCTTCCCCGGCGCACGGCTGGCCAACGCTGCGCACGCCCCCAAGTCTATGATAGCGGCCTCTTCGATGCCGGCGTCCCTCCGCTCCAAGGCCGGCGAGCACCGTGGTGGACGTGGTGCTTGCAGGTGTCTGGCGCGGGCGGTGGCCAGCCCTGCTGGGCGCGGCGCCAGTACATAACCTGCGTAACGTTTGCAAACCGCGCGGCGTCGGCCGACCTGGTGGTGGCAGGGTTGTTGTGGCAGCGCCCTGACAAGCTTTGATATAGAAACCAACACAAACCAATTGAATGCGCCAACGCGGCGGGATGGAGCTACAAAGGCGGCAGGAGCCACAAGTGCACCGTGCCTACGCCCGATCCACTGGCAAGGCGGCTGCCTGGCAGCGCCTGCAGCGCAAAAACTAATAGTGTAATTCCTTCCAGCACCACCGAGGGCGTGGCACGCGCAGCGCTACCTGGTACCAAAGCTGCAGTGCCAGTGCTAGCAGCAACAAGTCGCGTGTCCCACACCCGAATGGTGTCCCACGACCCGCTGGCTAGCCGGCCGTCTGGCAGCGCAGCCAGGGCAAACTCAGCGCATGTGTGCCCATATTGCACGCCCACGCAGGCGCGGGTGGCCACGTCCCACAACCGTACGCTGCCGTCGCCCGACCCGGTGGCCAGTCGGCCATCAGCCAGCACCGCCAGCGCGTACACACGATCTGTGTGCCCCGCCAGTGTGGCTACACACACCTGTGCGCCTACATCCCACAGTCGCACCGTGCAGTCAAACGATCCGCTGGCCAGGACGCCGTCAGCCAGCACCACCAGCGCTGCCACGGTGTCCGTGTGACCCTTCAGCGTCGCTGCCACAGCGCCCGCGCCCACCTCCACCAGCCACACACCGCCATCCTTGCAGCCCGCAGCCAGGCGGCCATCGCGCAGCACTGCCAGCGCGTGCACGCCGCTGCCGCAATCGATGGTGGCGCACCGGGTGGGCGGCACGACGCCCGTGTCCCACACCACAATTGCACCTGCCTCTCCCCAATCAGCCGACACGCCGGTAGCCAGGCGGCGGCCGTCAGGCAGCGTCGCCAGCGCGGTCACATCCCCACCATGCCCCTCCAGCAACGCGGTCGCCTCGCCGCCGCGGGCCACATCCCACAGTCGCACAGTGCCGTCGTTATTGCCGCTGGCAAGCCGGCCACCCGGCAGCAGCGCCAAGGACAACACATCATTACCGGTATGTCCGCGCAATGCGCTGGCGGCTGTCACAACACACCCACGCTCGCGACACACAGCCAGCGCGGCGGGTGACAGATCTGTGTCAGTGCAATGCAGCACGCGCAGCGCGCGCAAGTGATCCAACCTGCCGCTGGCTGTCACACGGCGGCAACACATCAATCGTAGCTCAACCAAGGTAGCCGGCAAGCTGGCCACCAATGCGTCCCCAATGGCAGTGTCAGTCACGTCCAGTAGCTGCAGCGCCGGCAGATGCGGCAGTACCGCGGCAGATGTGAGGTTTTCGCACCAACGCGCATTGAGGGACACCAGGCTGTGTGGCATCGTAGCGAGCGAAGCGTCGCCTATGGCGGTGAGTAACACGTCCAGCACACGCAGCGCAGTCAAATGCGCAAATGATGCCACCGGCTTCAGACTCATACAGCGCGCTGCATGTAGCACTTCGAGGCTCGGCGGTAGGGACGCCAGCGTGCGGGGGTCCAGCCTGCTCTTATTAGCGCGCAACTTCCGCAGCTGGCGCAAGTGTGCCAGTGACGCACCAGGCAGCAGCCCACGCGCGCCGCTGATGTCCAGCACCTGCAGCGACAGCGGTAGATCGTCTGTCTGCTTGCTCGCAACCGCCGTCTCGCTGCAGTCCAGCGACGCCAGCGCCGTCAGGTGGGCAAAACTGGCGTTGCCAGTCAGTTTTTGGCAGTAGCGTACATTCAGTGTGTGCAGTGACGTCGGCAACCGGAGAAGTAGGCCGTCAGTTGCTCCCGCCCATTCCAACACCAGCACCTGCACACTGTCCAACGCCGCTACTGCCGGTTCACTTGCCAGCAAGTCCTCCCCAGCCCGCTCTGTTCCCCTCGCACCCACTGCAGCTGGAAAACACGTGCGCCACCACACGGTGTCCACCACCCGCGTGTTAGTGTCGCACCAGGGCACACCCGCCACCACCGCACACACCGCCGGGTGTAGGCACCGCAGGTGCCGTGCGTCAGCCGTATTGAGACACGACAACACGATTGTGGACGTCACCGAGTTGCCAGCCAGTACGCGCACCAGCAGTGGCACGTCCCCCTCCCCCGCGTCTGCTGCCACAGCAGCCATTCCCGCCAATTGCCAATTTGATGCTCAGGGGCTACCGGTACCGGTACCACGTACGGGTACCGGTACCTGCAGCAGCTGCTTTGCCGGCAGTGCTGCGCTGGCTACCGGTACTGCTGTGCTGCCGGTGTTTCCAGTGTTTGCGCGCGGCTCCAGCGGGCGGAGGCGCACGGCGTACAGTGGTGTTGCCCTGCTGCTCAAAGTTGTTGAGTGCTGTTGGAACTGCAACCTGCAGGTGCCGCAGGGCGTGGAGGCCTAGCAGGCCCGAGGCAGGCAGCAAGGATGGGAAAACTACGCACGCTGGGTCCCACCGCGAAGCGACACAGACAGCAATCGGCGGAATGTACCGTAGACCAACATTGGCGTCCATGCGCGTCAGAATTGCACGTGCGCGCGGCTGTGTGCCGCCGATCGTCCCGCCTCGCCGCTCGCCTCACCTCACTGACGCGCTCACTCGGCGTCACCACTGCAGTCACCAGTCACCGTGGCACGCAACGCAGAGAGACACGCGGTCGCACACGGCTGCAAAAACTGGCTGTGGACGCCGCAGCACATAATTGGCGACGTGTCCTGCAGCTGTATCTTTTGCCTCGCCGTCGTGACGGGCGCGCCGCCCATTTCCTCCAGGATGGCCTTCACCGCCTTATTGGCGCGTGCCTCGGCACGCGCGCTGCGTATCCAAGGGGAATACAGGATGAACGCGCCGCAGGCGATCATGGTGGGCGTGATGTTGTGCGTGGACGCGCTGGACGCCGCTGCTAGTACCTTACTTGGTAAGTGGGGGTGGTATCAATAATGCAAAATTGCGTAAAACGCAATTATCACACACGGTTGGCACGTAGCATTGAAGCGTGTTGTCTTATGTTCTAAACGCACCCCCTATATCCATGTTTCGCGTGCGTTTTGTATTTTATTTTTTATTGCGAACACCACCCTCTCACCGCCCTCTGAACACCTCTGACTGCTGAACGCCCCCTTCGCCTCTACCGGTACTGAACGCCTACTGGTGCCGGTACTCCTGCTTCTGCACACCTGGGTTGTTGGTGGCGCTGGGCTGCTGGCTGCCTGCACGACTTGGACACTTGCCGCTAGGCTCCTGTTGTTTTGTTATTTGGCTGCTTGGTTGCTTCGCGGCTTTGCTGCTTTTGCTCTGTTGCTTGGCTGCTCCACTCCTTGGCCACCAACCGCCATCATGGCCCGCACCGCAGCTGCTGCCGTGGCGGTGGCGGTGGCAGTGGTCGTCGCCGCAGCGTGTGCCGCACCTGCAACAGCCGCAGCAACAGGCGTGCGCGTACCCCGCAGCCGCGGCCACACACCCCACTCGCCACCACAATCACAACCACCGCCCCCAATCACCCTGGCGGACGCGCCGTACACGGAGGTGGTGTCGACGCGGTACCTGTATGCCGGCGGCAGCGGATGGGGTGGCCCGCCCACTGGGTGGGGCGTGCTTCCATACACCACCACCGGTGCGCTGGTGGCAACCACTCTATCACCTGCTGGCGCAGCGGGCGTCATCGTGGTGGACACGGCCGGGGGGCTGTGGTGGAATGCCACCACGCCGCTCACCGTAAACGGCGCGCCCGCAAACGTATCAGTGGCTGACAGCGGGTGGGGTGCCGCCTACACGGTAGTGGGGTCCGTGGCGACGGGCGTGGTAGCAGTGATGAATGCCACCACACTGGCGGGCTTGACATGCAGCGGCGCACCGTCATCCGGCTGCACCATGGCGCCCTGGCGGTACACGCTGCCTGCCAGCGTGCTGGGCGGGCCGCCCACCCTGAATGCCACCACCACCGTGTACCCTGCGCCGACAGCGGGGAGCGGCGGCGGGGCGTACGTGTGGGTGAGCGGCGCCGCCGGTACGGCGGTGCTGCACGTGACCGCCGCCGGCGGGGCGACGTTGGTTGCCGCCGTCGCCATGCCGTGCGCCGTGTCAGCGTACAGCGACACACTGGGCGTGGTGGCATGTGCAAATACGGCGCAGCTGGGCCTGTTTAATGCCACCACGGGCGCGGCGGGGCGGGCAGAGTGGGTGTCCATCTACGCGGACGGCACGCGCCGCCCACCGGCCTCGCCTTTGACGCTGCCGGCACGCTGTGGGTGCCCACGCCCGTGGCGCTGAATGCGCGGTACGCCAATGGCACCGTGGTGCGCTGGCCGGGGCTTGCAGGGCTGCCCATCACGACCCTCACATCCGTGGCGGTGGACGGCCGGGGCGGCGAGTGGTGGCGACCGGCCGGCACGCCGCCGCGCATCTGGCTGGGCACGCCAACCGGCGCCATCCTGTTTGACCCCGCCGCATCCCAATCCGCCGACGTGTGGCTGGCGGACGCCACGCCGCCGGCGCGCCCCGTGCTGCAGCAGCGGTGGCGGTACTTTAATGGCCCGCGCTGGCTGCCCGTGTCCGCCGCCAATGCCACCTTTGCAGCCATACCCGCCGGCGGGATCGCCAGCGTGGGTAACACGACGTGGGTTGTGACGGCCGGCGGCGGCGTGGCGGTGCTGACGGCGGCGTCGTGGCAGCTGGCGGACAAGGCGGCGTGGTATGAGGCGGTGCTGCCGCGGCATGACCGGCTGGGCCTGGTGGCGGACTGTACACTCTCCTCGTTTGGCAACGTGACGTCGTGCACCAACACGCCGTGCGAGAGCAACGGCCTGTGGACCGGCATCCAGCTGGCGGCGGAGGCAGCGCGGTACGCCGCTACCGGCGACCCCGCAGCCCTCGCTGCCACAATTCATTACGGCCTGGGCATGCAGCTGCTGCTGAACGTGACGGGCGCGGTGGGCTACCCGGCGCGCAGCGTGGTTGCGCCGTGGGAGCCGGCGCCGGCGCCGGGCGGCTGGTGGTTCCCGTCACCCGACCCGGCGTACGCCGGCTGGTGGTACATGTCTAACACCTCCAGCGACAGCACGACGGGGCACATGTACGGCTACGGCATGGCGGCGGCGCTGGGTGGGCCGGCGGCGACGGCGGGCGTCAACACCACCGCCCTCCTGCTGGACATCCTGGACCGCATCCTGGCGGGCAACTACACGCTCATTGACCCCACCGGCGTGCCCACGCGGTGGGGCAACTGGAACCCCGGCACGCTGAACGACAACCGCGACTGGTCGGACGGCCGCGGTGTGAACAGCATGCAAATGCTGGCTTTTGCGGCGGCGGGCGCCGGCCTGGCGGTGCCCGGCACACCTGCATCCGCGGCTGCGTCCGCCGCGCTCACCTACCTGACCGCACCCGGCCAAGACTACGGCGGCAACGTGTTGAACGCCAAGATCGAGGTGCCCACCGACGACAACTTCAGTGACGACGAGCTCACCTTCTTGCCGTATGCCCTCTTCTGCGCCTATGCACCTGCCGCCGCCGCCGCGGCCCCCGCCCTCCCGCCCGCTGTCGCCGCCTCGCTGCAGCGCACCTTTGCCTTCGTGCGTGCCTACCGCCCCGCCCTGTGGTCCGTCATGTACCTGTCCTGCACGGCCGGTGGCGCACCCGTCAACCCCACCGCCGCCGCCACCGACGCGTGGTGGAACCTGGCCACCTGGCCGCTCGAGCTCATTGACTGGCCCATCGCCAACAGCCAGCGCGCCGACGTGCGCCTGAACCCGGAGCCCAACCGCAACCTGCAATACGGCACGCAGTCCGCCACCGTCCTGCCCGCCAACGAGCGCGGCCAGTACCGCTGGAACGCGGACCCGTACGCCCTCGACACGCCCGGCGTGGGCCTGGACGAGTACGAGCCCGGCGCCTGGCTGCTGCCGTACTGGCTGGCGCGCGCCGCCGGCTTGATTGCGGTGTGAGCGGGTGGGTGTGACGCCGTATGAGTGAGCTCTTGGTGATGTGAACCACACGCTGCGCATTGTGTCTTGTGTGCGCCGCTGTATTCGTGATTTGTGATTGATTGCGATCGCGCTGGTTGTGTGGCCACTGGCCACTGGCGCAGTGCCGCGCTGCCGGCACGTTCAATTGCGGCTGAATTGAAGATGTCCATTTGCGCGCGCGCTGCTGCACGCAACCAGCAGTGCCATGGTCGGCCGCCTGTAGCAGCAGCAAGCAGCCGCAGCGTGCCACAAATTATGACTTCGCCGGCCGGCGGCCGGCCCGCGCTACAGCAGGAGGCTAGCAGTAGCGACAACGCTGCGAGTCTGCGACATCATCGGCGACATGTGCCAACTTCAAATTGAAGGTCAGA
>ERZ778022.4512-NODE-4512-length-11996-cov-5.412779_pt1 | contig 11996 bp, 4 predicted proteins | sample MGYA00375752_ERZ778022 | MGnify/ENA primary metagenome ERZ778022 (study PRJEB29350, sample SAMN05389826) | bioreactor metagenome | isolation source: Thiocyanate bioreactor | place: South Africa: University of Cape Town | collected 2014-04-04 ... | reverse complement strand
CCCGCCGCCACTGTCCGCCCTCCCCGCGCTAGTAGCACACGCCCGGGCGCACGGGCTGCAAGCGGTGACGACGCCAGGGAGCGCGCCGCCGCCGCCACCACCGACACCGGCAAATGGTGAGCGCGGCAGCGGCGCGTGGGACTGGCTGCCCATCCACTTCCACGACTCGCACGAGCTGCGCCTCGCCCGCCTGCGCAAACGGCTGGGCGAGATTGAGGAGGTGCTTGGCTTGCCGCCGTCACCAGCCTCCATGCCGTCGTCGCCGCCGCCATCGCCACCGGCGTCGCGCACGCTTGCTTGATCATTATAATTAGGGTGGGACATGTTTCATTGAAGCGTGGGGCGGTATGACAGCTGAGCGGCACGCAAGTTAACTACCCTAGGGGGCGCGCGGCACAAGGTGGCGGGCAATAACACGTACCGCGCCGTATTATTGTGAGAGGGTGTGGCAGCAACGCCAACACCAACGGGGGGTGACACAGGACACCGACAATAATCAACCACCACAATACAGGCTCCTAACATATTAGGTAGGGACACAACAATCAGCTGCTGGGCGTTCACGGCGGCAGCGGCAGGGTCTCCATGGTGCGCAGGGCGGCGACCAGCATGTCGGTGGTGCACAGCGTGCCACCGTCGGCGCGGAGGAGGCGGAACACGGGGCCAGAGGCCAGCAGGTGCAGCACCTCCTGTGCAGGCACCGCCAGCAACGTGCGCAGCCCTTCGATGGACGCCTTGATGCCGGTGTAGGCGTCGGTCACGCTCTGCGGCGTGTCGCCGGCTCCTGTTGCGGCAGCCTCCAGCGAGGCACATAACGCCGGCAGCGCCTCCAGGTCGGTGGTGGCGGCGGTGGCAGCGCGTGCTGACAGGGACACCGCCAGCGGGCTGGATTGCACCAGGTAGCGGGAGTGCAGCTCGCGTGCAATGGCTTGCAGCGCATCCAGCAACGCTGGCTGGCGGCGGCGCAGCGTGTTGGGAGGCACGCCGTCCTGCAGGTAGTTACGCGTGACGGCTGACGCCGCCGTGCGCGTGGGCTCGTGACTGGGCAGCACCCACGACCCCGGCGCCGTTGTGCGGTCGTCGCTGCCCATCGAATGCATGGCACGGTTGCCTGGCGTGCTGGTGCGGTGTGGCGACGGTGCAGTGGCGCCGGTGCCGCGGCTGCTTGCAATGCGCAGCCGCGGCAGTGGTGTACCACCACCACCCGCCCCCGCTACTGTGCCAGCAGTGGAGGACGCCGACGGCGTGTGCGCGTGCGAGTCTGCCGTGGCGCTGCTGTGACGCAGTGGCGGCAGGTCGCTGCCGGCATGCTGCTCTCGCCGCGCGGCGGCCGCCGCCTCCAGCATAGCACCCATCTCGTCCGGCGGCATGCTACGGCCAGTCGCAGGGGACGCCATCAGCACCTCCACATCCGTGGCGGCACTGGTGGCGGCACTGACAATAAAGGACTGACGGGGGGCGGTATTCAGCGGTAGTCGACCGTCACTGCCGCTGACGCCTGCTGAGGAGCTGGCATCCGCTGAAGCGCTGCCGCTGCTGCTGCTGTCACCCACCACGTTGGTTATGGCGCCGCCGCCCTCCTCGGCAATGGGCACCGCGCAGTACGACGGCCGGCGAGTGCGAGACGCGGGCGTCGCGGACGCCGTCACCGACACCGCGCGGTGTTCATCAACCGTGGGCATGGCAATGGAGCCCATGGTCGGCGCCGGCGAGCTGGTCTCGGTTGATACCAAGCCCAGCACCGCGGCGCTGGCATCGTCTAGCGGCGCCGCCACCGCACCCGGCAAGCTGGCATCCTCGGGTGGGCGCGGCGGTGGGGCACTGGCAGGCGGCGTCATGGGCTGCCCGGCGGTGCTACCACTCGCAATGAGGACGGTGGCGTCAAGTGATCTACGGCGCGACGTCCATGGCGTGGTGACGGCTGTTGGTGTGGTGGCGACAAGGTGCACGCGTGAGATGGTGGCGTGTGACGAGCCGTGCTGCGACACGCCGCCCGACGCTGCTGTATCGTCCCCCGTCGCCTCACCCGCCGCACCCACCTCCTCACCACCACCCGCGCCTGCGCCGCGCGTGCCGCCGTTGAGCAACCCCAGATCCCCTGCAAGGCTGTCAGGGCTAACGACGTGCACCGAGTGCTCCGACGCGGACGTCCGTGCGCCGTCAGCCACACCCACCGCGGGGTCAGCACCGCCGCCGCCGCCGCCAGCCTCCTGCAGGAAGCTCGTGTGGTGCGTTGCAGCCGTTCCTGACGCACTTGCAACCGTGTCGCCGCGCCCGTGCGTCCGGTGCGGTGCCCCCACTGCCATGGTTGCCGCCGTGGCACCCGTCTCCACATCCATCACCACCGGCAGCGCGGGCGCCCAGCGCTGCGGCGGCGGCAGTGGTGGTGGTGGCGGTGCTGGTGGCGGCGGCGGAGCTGTGGCTGAGGCTGCTGCCAGCGCCGTCACCACCGCCACCGGGGTGGCAGACGTGGTGGGGCTGCCTGGCCCCAGCGGCGCACACACCGCCCGCCGTGATGCCATCTTCCACAGCGTGCACACACGCATGGCAGCGCGGCGCGCGTTGTAGCAGTCTATCATAAACAGCAGCAGCTCGCTGCACATCTCGTTGGCAACGGCACGGTGCACCAGCGAGTCGCGCAGGCCGGTGGCTAGCATGGTGGCCGTAATGAGGCGCAGCTCGGCCATGGACGGCGGTCGGGACGGCCGGCTCAGCGCGCCCGCCGCATCCACGCACAACGTCATGGCAGCCGCCCAGCTGGCTGGCGCGTTGCTGCCCGGCGCGCCGTCGGCGGCGCACTGCACCATGAAGTGCAGCATGAATCGGGAGGGCCGACCGGGCGTGGGCGCCACAGCTGCCTCATCCTCCGTGTCATCTCTCGGGATCAAGCCAAGCGAGAGGCGGGATGCGCCGCCGTCACCGCCAACGCCTGGCGGCGGCTCTATCAGGCGGCCGCCGCTGAAGGTGCGACGCAGTGCCGCTGCAAAGGGCGAGGCGGGTGCCACCCGCACCTTCCTGCGCAGCGCGACGCACCAGTCGTGCGCCTGCACCAACGCGGGGTACCAGTACGCCACGCCCGCCTGCACCCACGACATCCACATGGCACAGTTGGCGGGGTGCAGCATGGTGGCGGTGCCGGCGCCGACGGAGCTAAAGCGCAGCGCCAGGTACGCCGGCGTGCCCACCCACGATGCCACCGCGGTCACATACAGTTCCATGCGCGGGAACCGCGGCGCCGGCAGCAGGTGCAGCTGCACCACCTCCGCCGTGACTGACAGCAGGTACAGCACGCCATACAACACCTCTATGGCAACCAGCCCGCGGCCTGCACCGCAACCAGTTGCACTGCTGGCCAGGGTGGCATCCGTGGCAAACGCGTACACTATGAACACCGCTATGGGAATGAGGGATGCAGCGGCAAGGGCGCGCGCACCCACCTTGGAGTGTGCGCGCAGCGCATCCACCATCAGCCGCTCCGCCCACCGTTGCACGGATCGGGCGGCAGGCGGCAGGCGCACTAGTTGGATGGGGGCGGATAGCAGGGGATCACCCGCGGGGGCCAACGGTGTGGGGTCATGCGTCGGTGCGTGGCCGGCCCCTGGCGGCAGCGCTATGGACAGCGGATTGAAAGGTGCCGCACGGTGAGCAGCGCCAGCAACGGGTGACGTCGTCGACGGCGTGCCATTTATACTATTACCACCCACACCCAACGCTCCATCGGAGCCGGGGGTACTGCTGTCACCGCCAGTGGAAGAAACGCCGGTGGTGGCTGCAAGTGGCGCCGTCGCCGTTGAAGCTGCTGCTGCAGGCGGCGGCGCGGCCGGCAGTGCAAAGGTAAGTGGTGCAAGGCGCCCTGCGCCCTCCACCGCCGTCGCGCCCTCGCTCTTTGCTAACAGTGCCGCCCGCGCGGCATACAACGCTGTCAGTTGATGTGGCGCTGGTGATCGTGGTCCCACGACTCCCACCTCGCCGCCGCCGCCCCCGCCGCTGCGTGCAGGCAGCGTGAGTGCGGGCGGCGGCGGCGGATTATTACCAGACGAGGGACGCGCATGCGTCCGCCCTCCTCCGGGTGCGCCGCTGCCACGTGTGCCAGTAGCGTCATCACCAATACCGTGGCGCCCTGGTGTTACCAGCGCGCTGCTGCCATCACCCACTTCCGACCCGCCCACACTGCCAGCGACAAGGACACTACTGCCCGCACCGTGCGACCCCGCGCTGTTGTGCTGCACGTCGACACCACCCACGTCTTGCGTAGAGAACAGCAGCACGGCGCGAGCGGCGCGGTCCTGCGCCAGGCGCAGCGCCATCAAATGCACCAGGCGGGTGGAGGTGCCCAGCGTGAACCCCACCACCAGCAGCACTATTAACACAAAGTCGAGTACGCAGGGGAAGGCGTCGTTGCCAGCAACAATGCGCAGCACCTGCCGCATTGTGGCGGCATGCCCTACCACCTGCCATGCCAGCGAGTAGCCACCAGGTCGCCCCCAGCAGCGCGCCGCCGCCCCCCATCCCCCCATGCACCGCCAGCATGGCTGCCGCCGCCTGCCGCTGCCACTCGTCATACGTGCCTGGCAGCGTCGGGTCCACACACTCGACGCATCCGCCTGCGTGGCTGACTGCCGCCATCCTTGCCGCAATGATCAAGTGGTAGCGGCAGCTGCGGCAGCAGCAACAGCTATGGCGAGAACAACAGCAGCTGTGGAGGCAGCCGCGGGTGGAGGGTGGCGAGGCCGTAGCGCTGCCGCGCTAGCGGCCGCCCTTGCGACTGCTTCAAGAGCGAGTGAGTGAGTGGTGGTGAGCTGGCAGCTGCTGCGGGAGAGTAACAGGCACCCGCGCGCGCACGGGGGCGCGGCGGCGGTTGGATCGGTAGGGGGGCGGTGGGTGAGCGTGTTGTTGGAGGCAGTGTGGCGCAGGTGCAAAAAGTGCAAAGGAGCGTGCGCACGCGCGCTCGCGCGCGCCTGCAAGGGTTGTGAGTGTGTGCGCTGCTGCCCCGGGCATGTCCTTGAAAAGGGCGTGGGTGTGTGGGTGTGTGTGAGGGGCAGCTGCCAGCTGGTTGGCAGTTGTTGCGCGCTGCCCAGCGCCACCATCTATACGCCCGCACCCTATTGTAGCACGCCTCCCAGCTCCCGTGGTGTGCCCTGCCCCCGCGCAATCGTGTGCGCGCCACAATTTTGAGCGGTGCCGAGGCGGGTGACTGCTCGCATGACGACAACCTCCCTATTCCCCCGCCGCCTCGCATGGGGGGACGCTGGTTCGTGAGGCGGCGGCAGAGCCGGGAGTTCAAGTCCCGGCAGAGGCGGCGGAAGGGCAACGCATTGCACCTTGCCGACGGCTGGCCGTACACCCCAACCAGCAGTGCGGCTGTTCCCAACCACCGGTGCGTTTGGCGACTTGTCGTGACGTGCACACTACTACTCTCAGCTGCTGCGTCATTCCTGGTGCACACAGAGGGTGCTCAACAACGGTCAAACACGTTCGCCGTCGCGTTCGGTGTTCGGCACAACCGTGCACCGTACCGCTGCGAAGAATCACAGCTGCCACAATGACACAAGCACTGGGTCCGGCTGAATGTACACGTGCGTATTGGCAAGATGCGCCTGCAGTGCGCGTGGTTGCTGCACGCCGCGGGTGGGCGTCTGTGTGCGCGGCGCCGGCCGCCTGTTGCACGTTGCACGCGAAGGGCCAGGCACGACAGCACCGCAACACCGCACCGCCGGCGGTGACGCCATCCGCCGCTCGTATGATGATTCTGAACGCCCCACCCCACTGCACCAGGCGCTCGCCACCCACCACGCCGCCCATCCACATATCCACCACCGCGGTGTCGTGTGGCACCTGGTTGTGGGTGTGAAATACTGCTGGCGTGCACCCGGTTACCCCGCGTTGATTTGCGTCGGCGCTGGAAACCGGCGCATGTTGAAGTACCGCCAGACACCCGCGGCCACCCTCCGTCCGGCAGCCAAATTTCGCAGCAGCACGACGGCAGACGCGCGTTCCACGGCGTCGAACGTGTAGAATCAAGGCAGTACCGGGACGCCGTGGGCAGTTTATTGCTGGTGCGCAGGCGGAATTGTGACAAATAGTCGTCGAAGTAGACGTGACGACCGCACCGCCGTGACCGACCCACCCGTCGCTCCCTGCGCACCCATCAACCGTGCGGCACACCGGCGCGTACGCACCTTCGGCCCTCGCACGACGCAGCCACCGCCCCAGCGCCCCGCCGCCGCCCTCTGGGTTCGACTGTGTCCAAGACACCCGGGTGTGGCGCCTGGGTTGTTGGAGGCGCGCCAGCAGCAGCGGCGGGAGGCGTGGTGGTTGTACCAGCTGGTGCTGGCCGTTCCTTCTTCGCAACGCATGGTACGAGACGATCAAGGCCACCCTGCCAGCGAGCTGCCACACCCGCCGCCCTCGCTGTAAGCGCCGCTCACCGGGTGGCAGGGTGCTAGGTTGCCTGCTGCCGCCGCAACCCGCCAGCTACGTGGATTCGTCGAGTGTTGTTGCAGCGACGCAGCGACACACACACCCTGAGCACCACCCCCTTCTTCCCGTGTCCCAACCCTTTCTTGCGCCACCCCCACAAGCCAGTGGTGAGGGACGCCGTGCGCGGCAGCTGGGTGGTAGGGTGCAGTCGTACGTCTCCTGTGCCGCCGCCATGGATGGTGAGGTGGCGGCGGCGCCAGCGGCGGCCGCGATGCTCCCACCGCCGCCGTTGCGGCAACCGCCTGATACCACTGGCATGCCAACCGGTGGCAGCGCCACGGCGGCCACCACGGCGCCTGCCTCCCCCAGCGCCGTGAAGGTGGCTGCCATTACGCTGGCGCCTGCACTGCCACTTCATGGCGCTGCCGCCGCGGCGCTAGGGGTCACAAGTGTGAGTGCGATGGTAGGCAGCGCTTCCGGCACCGGCATGGGTGGCGGCGGCGCGGCAGGCGGTAGCAGCGGCGGCGGCAGTGGCAATCACAACGGCGGCGGCGGCAATCATTCCGGCAGCGGTGCAAAGCGCTGTGGCGCGTGGCGGCGGGTGGTGGCGGCAGCCCGCTGGGTGAGCATGTCGCGGCGCGCGCAGGGCGTCATCTTCACCGTCAACCTGGCCTACGTGTTCTGTGCCTACCTGGCGGCAGGCCTCCTGGGCCGTGACGCTGGCCTGCCCAACCGGCCGCCGCTGTTGGTAGGGCCCATGGCGGGCGCGGAGGGCGCGTCGCTGGCGCTTGCCCTGTTTGGCGTCGCGGTGGTTCTGTCGCTGCTGTCGCAGGCGGCGCTGGCAGAGTCGCCCGACGCGCGCACGCTGGCGGGCATGGGCGCCGTCGTCATGACCGCCGTCACCCTCGTGTTTGGCCTGCCGGCCACGCGCGCCGTCATCACCACCGACTTCTCTTTTACTTTCGCCACCTCCTACTCCATCGTCATCGGCTGGTACACCATGATGGCCATGGTGGCGCACGCCGGCCTAGGCTGGCTGGCGGGCCAGATGGTGCTGTCGTCCGCCGTGTACGTCGTTGTGCTGTCTGCCGCGCCCGGCGTTGTGCCGGCCGTACCGTTCCGGTTCAGCCTGCTGGCAGCCACCGGCTGGCGGTCGGGCGCCATCTACGTGCACGCGGTGGGGTCGGCGCTGCTGCGGTGGGGCGCGCTGAATGACGTGCAGCGCACCTGGGCGTCTACGGCGGCGGAGCGCTGGTGCTTCCGCATCCTCATCGCGGGTCATGTGGCCGCCGCGCTGACCATCTTGGCCATCGACCGCGTGACGCAGAACGTGGGTGCGGGGCCGGGCGTCATGCTGGACGGCATGCTGTCGCACATCATGTTCTCCGTCACCATCATGGTCACCATCAACCTCATTGCCTACTCCCGCCGCCGCGCCGCCAGCCTGCTGCTGCGTGTGGACGCCGCGGAGCGCGCCACCTCCGTCGCCGCCGCCGCCGCCGCCACGCGCTCCGCCTTCCTGCGCTACATCATCCACGAGGTGCGCGTGCCGTTCAACGCGGTGGCCATGGGCCTGGAGACGCTGGCGCACGACGACGCGCTGCGCGCCAGCGCCACCGCGCGCGCCGACCTGGCCGACATCCAGGCCGCCGCCGCCACCATGTCCTCCGTGCTGAACGACAGCCTGGAGGTGGAGAAGCTGCACGCCGGCATGCCGTACACCATCGCGCTGCGCGACGTCAACCTGGCGCGCGAGCTGGCGCGCGTGATGCGCAACATGCTGCTGTGGGCGGCGCGCGTGCACGTCACGCTGTCCCTGCGCGTGGCGCCCGACGTGCCCGCCTGGGTGCGCGCCGACGACAGCCGGCTGGCGCAGGTGGCCGCCAACTTCCTGTCCAATGCCATCAAGTTCAGCCCGCACGACGGCTCCGGCGCCGTGGAGCTGGCGGTGGAGCGCGTGCCGCCGCCGCCACTGCTGTCCGCGCCCACGACGACCACGAGTGACGGCACCTCAACCACCGTCTCTGTGCTGCCCCTCCCGCCTGCCTCCGCCCCCGTGCCCCTTGCCGCCGGCGCGTCATCCGCACTAGCGGCGGCGACCGCCACGGCCACCGACGGTGCTACAGGCGCTACCAGTTCCACTGCCGCTGCACGTAGGTGCTCTGCAGCATGCGCCCGCCTGCTGTCTGCGCCCCGCCGCTGGCTGGCGGAGGTTGACACTGGTCTGCAGCTTATGACAGGCGTGCTGATGCAGACGCTGCTGCCACGCGGCGTCGTGCCGCCGGTGGTAGTGGAGCGCGGCTCCAGCGGCAGTGCCGCCGAGACGGGGCTTGATGCAAGCGCGGGTGCGGGGGGTAGCGGGCGTAGTGGCGGTGCCGGCGGCGGCGCCAGCGGCGGTGGTGGCGGCGGTGCGGGAAGTAGCACGGAGGTGGGCGCGGCAATGGGTGTCGAGGGCGATGGGGATGGCGACCCCGGTGGCGTCAGTGACGCGGAGGCGCGGTTGATGGAACAACGCAGCGGCGGCGGCGGTGGTGGCGGTGGCGGCGGCGGCGGCGGTGGCAGTGGCGCGCTGTTGTCAGCACGGCGGTCGGCCTCTCTGCCGCCTGAGCTGCGCACCGTGTGGCTGCGCATCTCGGTGCGTGATAATGGCGTGGGTATCAGTGAGGCGGAGCAGGGCAAGCTGTTCCGCGAGTTCTCGCAGACGCTGGTGGGCGTGCGGCAAGGGGTGGGCGGCAGCGGCCTGGGACTGTACATCTGCAAGTCCATCGTGGAGCAGCATGGCGGGCGGGTGGGCGTGACCTCCAGCCGCGGCCACGGCGCCACCTTCTACGCCGACATCCCGCTCGAAGTTGTGGCTGGCCCTGCCGACGGCGGGCTGGACACAGCCAGCGTGGATGACGCGGCGGCGGCAGCGGCGGGTGCGGGCGTCAGCGGTACGGACGCGCTGCCAGGCAGCATGGCGGCCTCGCTACACGCCACCGGCGTCGCTGGCGCAGTGCCCGGCGCAGACCGCATCCTGGGTACCAACAGCGTGCTGCGGCGGTCGGGCACGGTGGACACCAAGAGCAGCTCGGGCGCCGGGTCAGCGGCAGCTGACGGGCTGCCACCGCTGGTCAGCCGCGGCGGTGGTGGCCGCGGCAGCGGCGGTACCACGGGCAGCGTGGGTCGCGCGTCGGTTGGCGTGGTGAGTGTAGCGGGTGCCCGTGACGGTGGTGGTGCGGCACGGCTGGGCGGCGGGCGGGCACGGAGTACCACGCGCGGCGGGCGGCTGCTGGACCCCGTCAGCAGCAGCGGCAGCGAGGACGGGCCGGCACACCGCATCCTGCTGGTGGACGACGACGCCACCACGCGGCTGTTCCTGGGCCGCGGCCTGAAGCGCATGCTGGGTGAGGCCGCGTGCACCGTGACGGAGGCGGAGGACGGCGTGGACGCGCTGGCGAAGCTGGCAGCGGTGCAAGTTGTTGACGGCACGCCGGTGGGCGCCGACGGTGCACGGTCGCGCACCTTCACCGCCATGTTGGTGGACCAGAACATGCCGCGCATGACGGGCGCAGAGACCATCACGCGGGCGCGCGCACTGGGGTACAGCGGCTGCATCATTGCGGTCACGGGCGACGCTGACGACGGCGCCACCGACGCCGCCCTGCGCGCCGCTGGCGCTAACGCGGTGCAGTGCAAGCCCATCACGCTGTCGCGCGTGGTGGCCACCCTGCGTTCCTTCCGTGCACGCACCGAGGCGGCGGCGGTTGCTGCCGTGGCCAACGCGTCGCCCCTGCCGCCCTCCCTGTCACCCGGCGGCACGCTGGCGGTAGGCAACGCCGGCATGGTGGGCTGGCGGCGGAGCGACAGCGAGCGCGTGGGCGCAAGCAGCAGCATCCGGGACAGCGTTGAGGGTACTATTCCGCGCCGCCGCGGGAGTAGCACAGCCGCCAGCGGTTCGGGCATGCGGGGCAGCATGGACAGCACTGGCGGGCGGGGCGGCGGCGTTGACGTCGGCGTTGAAGGCGGTGGCAGCGTTGGCAGCGGCGGTGGTGACGTTGCTGCCGTGAACTCGACGCCGCCTGTGGGTGGCGCGGCCACCTCGCGCTCCGCGCCGGACACAACTGCGCCGTCCATTACCGGTACCAGCATCACGCTGCATACACATGATTGAGTGCGAGTTGTTGACTGTTCCAGTCCGTTGTGTCTTGCGCGTGCATGTGTGTGTGTGTGTGGTGGCACTGTGCCAACCAGCTGCCGCCGTGGTGGCGGTATGCGTGCTTCATATCGCTTGTGATTGAACTCGGGCGGCGTCCGAGTTGGCGGGCAAACCACACCACCAGTTTCCTAGGCTAACGCTCAACGCCAACGGGTTGGAGCGGAGCGCATGCAATTACCATCACACACCTGAGGCGCCGCATTTTGCACGGACGCAGCTTCCATACCGGTGCAGCACTGTGAACATGGCAGCCCCGGCGAATGGGGCAGCAGATGTGCGAGGTGCGCCGATGCTTGACAGCACCGACATGGAGGTCCCACCGCTGCTGGTGCAGGTGCTGGGCGGCAACGTTGTCACAGCGGTGTCCGTGTTAGCATGCCTCACCACAGCCGATGCCACCGTGCTGCGGCGGCTGCACCCAGCGCTTGCTGCGGGTGTTGCAGCGGTGCCGTGGACGGACACCAACACCCCAGTGCACGACATGGACCGGTGGCGCGCAGCGCTGCCTGCAGCAACTGCCCTAAAGCTGGCGGCAAAGGTACCACTGCCCCTGCACCACAGCCAGGGGCTGGCAGCGCTGGGGGGAGTGACCGACTTGGACCTGGGCAGGTGCAGCAGTGCCACCGACGCCGTCATTGCGCACCTGCCGTCCACGCTGCGCTCACTCAATGTGCTGGGTTGCGCTCATGTGACGCAGCATGTCAGCTTCACACACCTGTCGGCGCTGGAGCTGCTGGACTGCAGCGGCACGAAGGCGCTGGAGGCAGGGCTGGCCAGCCTGCCGCCGTCGCTACGCGAGTTGCGCATGCGCGGTTGCGAGGTACCAGACGCCGCCGATTTCAGCCACCTGCGGCACCTACGGGTGGTGACACGCCACAGAGGATGGGAGCAACATGTTCTTAGTGCTGCCACCGTTGCCAGCTTGCCGCCGTCGTTGGAGGTGCTTGACGTAAGTGAAGTAATGCAAGACAGCTGCAGGAATCGGTGGCGTAGTTGGTCGCTCGCGCGCCTGACCCGCCTGTGCGTACTGAAGGTATCACGCACTACCATCGATGACGCTGCCCTCGCAAAGCTGCCGCAGTCCCTCCGCGTTCTGGACCTTGAGTATTGCACCTGGCTGTCGTCAGCGGCCTCGTTTGCGCACCTCACCTGTCTGCACACGCTCAATCTCCGAGACACGTTGATCAGCGACGAGCCGCTGGCCACTCTGCCGCCCTCGCTCGTATCGCTCACCCTACCTCGTGGCGTTGCGTTGACGCCAGCAACTGTGTTACCGCACCTGCCGGCGCTGCGGGTGCTGGACATGAGCCACTCCAAACTTGATGACGCGGCGGTTGCCAGCATGCCGGCCGGCCTGGAGGAGCTGCACATGGTGTGC
>ERZ778022.4508-NODE-4508-length-12000-cov-2.607451_pt1 | contig 12000 bp, 11 predicted proteins | sample MGYA00375752_ERZ778022 | MGnify/ENA primary metagenome ERZ778022 (study PRJEB29350, sample SAMN05389826) | bioreactor metagenome | isolation source: Thiocyanate bioreactor | place: South Africa: University of Cape Town | collected 2014-04-04 ... | reverse complement strand
GACCATGCGCAGCACGCCAGCGCTCCCGCCATTCCGGCGGAAATCCTTCGAATGCGTTCAGGGTTGCGGCCTCCTGCATGACAGCCTCAAATGCAGGCGGCGATCGCGCCGGTCAGCGCCTCGCGCAGGTCCGGGTCGTCAGTGATCGGCACGACCATGGCGACCTGGCAAGCCGCCTCGATGGCGATGCCGGCGGCGATCAGCAAGCCGGAATTGATGAGCATGCGGGTTGAAGCTCCCTCCTCCAGCCCCTGTCCCTTGAGGTTGCGCGAGCGCTCCGCAATGCGCACCAGCGTCTCTGCCGTGCGCGGGTCGATGTTCGCCTCCCGGGCGACGATCTGTGCCTCGATTGCAGGCGCAGGATAGCCGAAGGCGATCGCACCGAAGCGCTGCTTGGTCGATTCCTTCAGATCCTTGAGGACGCTCTGATAGCCTGGGTTGTAGGAAATGACGACGTGAAAATCCGGATGCGCCCGCACCACCTCGTTCTTCTTTTCAAGCGGGAGAATGCGACGATCGTCCGTCAGGGAATGGATGACGACGGTCGTGTCCTGCCGCGCTTCCACGATCTCGTCGAGATAGCAGATCGCCCCTTCGCGTACCGCAAGCGTCAGCGGCCCGTCGTGCCAGACCGTGCCGTTCGTATCGAGCAGATAACGCCCCACAAGATCGGAAGCAGTCATGTCTTCGTGGCAAGAGACGGTGATCAGCGGCTTGCCCAGCCGCCAGGCCATGTGCTCGACGAAGCGCGTCTTGCCGCAGCCAGTCGGCCCTTTCAGCATGACGGGCATGCGGCTCTTGTGGGCGGCTTCGAACAGCGCGATCTCGCTTTCGACCGGCCGCCTCCAGATTCGTCACGATAGACCTCGTGGAGTTGGCGCCGCGATGCCCCCGGCCATCGCGGCGCTGGGGAATTCAGGACGCCAGCAGTTCCTTCAGCTTGTCGTCCAGGAACTTGACATCGACCGGATTGGTCCCCGGCCCCCCGGCAAAATGTCCCCAGATGGAAGGAATCGGCACATAGGTCGCATTCGGCATGTGCGCGACCTCGTTCTGGCTGTCCTCCGGCGGAAAATAGAGGTCGGTTCCACCCGGCATGACATAGGCCTTCGCCTTGATCGCACCGAGCGCTGCCTTGTAGTCGCCGTTGTAAAGCTCGTTTGCGGAGATATCGCCGTTCTGCCAGGTCCAGAGCATCGCCAGCAGGTTGTTCGGGTCCTTTGGCAGAAAGAAGCCTTCCCAGAAGGAGACGAGAAAATCCTCGAGCGAGGCGTAGCCAAGTGTCTTCAGGTCAAGCTCCTCTCGGTAGAAAGATTGCGAGAAACCCCAGCCGGCATAGACGCGGGCAGCCGCACGCAAGCCCTTGTGCGGCTTTTCACTGTACCAGCCGTCCTGAAAGGCCCCATCCGCCGTCAGCGCCGCCTTTACGCCTTCGAGGAAAACGAAATTGTGACGCGCGCATTTCGCCGAACCGCAGAAGGGCGCAAGAAGGTCCATCATATCAGGGTACATCGCACCCCAATGGAATGTCTGGAGGCCACCCATGGACCAGCCCGTCACCATGCGCAGACGCGAAATCCCGAAGTGCTCGGTCACCAGCCGGTGCTGGGCGCGGACATTGTCATAGGCCGTCACCTTCGGGAAACGGGCAGCATTGTACGGCTCCGGCGTATTGCTCGGCGAGGAGGACAGACCATTGCCGAACATGTTTGGAATGATGATGCAATATTTGTCGGGGTCGAGCGCCATGCCGCGACCAACCAGCCATTCGTTGTCATAGTGCTGGCCTGAATACCAGGTCGGGTAGAGGATGGCATTGTCCCTGGTGGCGTTGAGGGTACCGAAAATTTTGTAGGCGAGCTTGGCATCGCGCAGGATCGCACCATTCTGCAGGGCGAAATCGCCGAGGTCGAAGATTTCGTAGTCGAGCGTCATTTTCTGTTTCCTTGATTGAAAATGGATGTTCGGGGCGCGCCGAAGCGCGCCGCCGGTTTCAGACCGATGCGCCTGCAGCAGTGCGCCGATCCCTGAGCGAGGAGAGCACAAGGTGGGCGATGCCGGCGACAATGCCGGCGCTGATGGCCGTCGAGAATTGCGGCACATAGAACTCGACGACGAAACCGACCGCCGAGCCGAGCGCCCAGGAAAGGAAGGGCATCGAGCGCCATTCCTTCTCCGCTGCATCCCCGCGCCTGAAGAGGTAAGCCTCGACCAGCAGGATCATGCCGATGGGCGGGACCACGATGCCAAGCAGCGAAAGCCACTGGATGAAAAAGGCCCAGACATTGCCCGCAGCAATCACGATGCCGAGGATGCCGAGGACAACGGCGAGCAGCCGCATCTTGGAGCCGAGGATGCGTGACCAGCCCGTTGCAGCGTTGTAGAGGCAATGCGAGCAGACAGAGCCGAAATTGATGTAGAGGAACAGGAAGGCGAGCGCGCTCAGCCAACCGATCTGCAGCTTGTTCATGTAACCGAACATGTTGTCCGCCCCGAAGGGGTTGGCGTCGGGTACGGCGAGCGCCGCCGTCAGGATCCCGCCGACCAGCATGGCGACGAGGTTGGAGGCGGGAAAGGCCGAGAATGTCGCAATGAGGGAATGGCTGCCGGTCTTTGCCCAGCGATTGAAGTCGGCCGTAACGGTGCCCGCATCGATGAAGAGCGCGATGACGACCGTCAGCCCGACACCCATGGACATGGTGGCGACGCCGTTGTTGCCGGCATAGTTCCAGATTGCGTCGAAGGTCGTGGTCGAGGCCGAATGCATCACCACGAAGAGGCCCAGCACGAAGAACAGCGGCACCGAGACGAGGCCGATCAGATGCAGGCCACGCACGCCGATGAAGGTGATGCCGATATAGAGCAGGCCTGCCACGATGGTCATGGCGACGTAGTTCATATCGTAAGTGCTGGCGATGAGTGCGCCGGTAATGCCGGTCTGCACCGCGAACCAGCCGAGCAGAAGCGTGGAAAGCAGGCCGGAGGCGAGCGCATAACCCTTCGTGCCGAAGACCCCGGAGGCGATCAGCGCGAAGTTTCTGCCGCTCCTCGTCGCAGACAGGCCAAGCGCGCCGACATAGGCGAACATGATCAGGTTCCCGAGAACCATCGCAACGAACGCGCGGGAAAAGCCCATGCCGAGCACAAGGATCGACCCAGTCATCGAGCCGGTGATGATCGCCGGAAACCCGGCCCAGACCGTTACCATGGAAAACAGGCTGTGCCGGGCCGAAAGCGGCACCGGCGAATGTTCATATTCCTCGCCGAGCACATGGTCGGCATCGAGCGGCGACAGATCGCCGGGTCCTGTAGAGTGTGTAGACATGTTTTTCCCCTCATGTCTGTTTGTTGAGGAGGGCCACCCGGCTTCCAGACCGGATGGCCCGATTGGCATCAGCGGTGGGTGGTGGCGTGCGGAATGCCGTCGATCGGGCATTCGTCCGTGCCGACCGTGCCGCGGGTCATGGCCTCGACCATCTCGCGCGTCCCGTCCGGATCGTTCACCCACTTGGCGTAGAAGTTGTACGGGCAGGCCGCGACGCCGCGGTCGCCATCACCGGAGTTGATCATGCCGGTGTAGCCACGGTGCAGAAGCTTGAAGAGGTGGTTCTGCGATTGGCCGTTGCGCCGTGCGTCGCGGATGGCCGAGACCGAGAGCTGGGCATACTGGATGCCGTTTTCCTCTGTGCCACATTCGCCGAGCGTGCGCCCGTCGAAGCCGACGATCGCCGAATGGCCGAAGTAGGAGTAGACACCATCGAAGCCGGCGGCATTGGCAACCGCCACATAGACGTTGTTCGCCCAGGCCATCGACTTGGAGATCTGCACCTGCTGCTCCTTGGCCGGATACATGTAGCCCTGGCAGCGGATGATGAGTTCGGCGCCGCGCATGGCGCAATCGCGCCAGATTTCCGGATAATTGCCGTCGTCGCAGATGATGAGGCTGATCTTCAGGCCCTTTGGCCCCTCGGAGACATAGGTGCAGTCCCCGGGATACCAGCCCTCGATCGGCACCCAGGGCATGATCTTGCGGTATTTCTGGACGATCTCGCCCTTGTTGTTCATGAGGATGAGCGTGTTGTAGGGCGCCTTGTGCGGGTGCTCCTCGTGACGCTCGCCCGTCAGCGAGAAGACGCCCCAGACATTGGCCTTGCGGCAGGCCTCGGCGAAGATTGCCGTCTCTTCGCCCGGAATCTGCGAGGCGGTCTCGTACATCTCCTTGGAATCGTACATGATCCCGTGGGTCGAATATTCCGGGAAGATGACCAGGTCCATGCCCGGCAGGCCGATCTTCATGCCCTCCACCATCGCGGCGATCTTGCGGGCATTTTCCAGCACTTCGGCTTTGGTGTGCAGCCGCGGCATCTTGTAGTTCACGACAGCAACGCCGACGGTATCTTTGCTGCTGCTGATGTCACCATGGTACATTTCAAGTCTCCTTAGACGACGAGATGGCTTTGGATGAGGTCATCGCTGAGCGCGCCGATGTCGTCTGACAGGGCCACGCTTCCGCGATTGAGGATCGCGAAACGGTGCGAGGCCCGCCGCGCGAATTTGATGTTCTGTTCAACGAGGATCACCGCGAGTCCGTGCTTGCGGTTGAGGTCGATCAGCACGTCCTCGATCTGCTCGACGATGTTGGGCTGGATGCCCTCCGTCGGCTCGTCGAGGAGCAGGATTTTCGGTTCGGACAGGAGGGCGCGCGCGATGGCGAGCTGCTGCTGCTGGCCGCCGGAAAGATTGCCGCCGCGCCGGCCAAGAAACTCCTTGAGGATCGGGAACAGCTCGAAGATATGGTCGGGGATGGTGCGCGCCGGCTTTTCCGCCGCGAAGGTGCCGAGCAGCAGGTTTTCGCGCACGGTGAAATTTGGCAGGATTCCGCGCCCCTGCGGCACATAACCGAGCCCGGCGCGCGCCCTCGCATGCGTGGGCAGAGAATTGATCTCCGCACCGTCGAGCCGAATCGAGCCGGAGCAGCGGGACATCAGGCCGAGGATGGTGCGCAGCAGTGTCGTCTTGCCGACCCCGTTTCGGCCAAGCACCGTCAGGAACTCTCCCTCCCGCACCGAGAGCGAGACGGACTGCAGGGCGCGACTGCGGCCATAGAAGCCGTCGACGTCGGAAAGCTCAAGCATGGCCGATGCCTCCCGAACCGAGATAGGCCTCGCGGACCTTTGCATCCTCCGAAATCTCGTCGGCGGTACCCTGCGCCAGCAGTTTGCCCTGGTGCATGACCGAAATCGTCTCGGCGATGTCGCGCACGAAGCCCATGTCATGCTCGACGACGATCAGGGTGTGCTTGCCGCGCAACCGGTTGAAGAGCTCGGCGGTCATGTTTGTCTCGTGCGCCGTCATGCCGGCGGTCGGCTCGTCCATAAGGATGAGGGCGGGGTCCTGGGCGAGGATCAGCGCGATTTCCAGCCATTGCGTCTGGCCGTGAGAAAGCTGTGCCGCCTGGGTTTCCAGCTGATCTTCCAGCCCGACGAGAACGGCGAGGCGTTCCAGTCGTTCGGTGTCTGCGCCCCCGGAGAAGCGGAACAGGTTGCGCCAGACGCCCGGATCGCGCGAGCAGCCGATCTCCAGGTTTTCCCGGACGGTCAGCTCGCGGAAGACGCTCGGCACCTGGAATTTGCGGCCGATACCGGCGCGCGCGATGCCGAACTCCTTGAGGGTATGTATCGGTTCACCCCGGAAGGCGATTTCACCGGCAGTGATGCGGGACTTGCCGCAGATGAGGTCGAGCGTCGTGGACTTGCCGGCACCGTTCGGCCCGATCAGGCAGCGCAGTTCGCCCGATGCCACCTCGAAGTCGAGCCGGTCGACCGCGATGAAGCCTGAAAAGGCGACCGTCACCTGCTTGAGGGCAAGGAGCTGTTCGCGTGCGGCCGTCATAGCGCACCTCCGAGATGGGGCCGGGATTTGGATGGTTGTTCGGTGGCATGGTGGGCGCCGACCGTGCGTTCCGTCTTGGGGAAACGGCGCGCAAGGGCTTCGAAGGCGCCCGCCAACCCCTTCGGCATGAACAGCACGATGAGGACAAAGAGGCCGCCCATGACGAGGGTCCAGGTTTCGAGGAAAGCCTCCGATTCCGACAAGGCCCCCTGCACACCGGTCACGAACAGCGCGCCCAGCATGGCGCCGATGAGGCTCTGCCGGCCGCCGACTGCAACCCAGATCACGATGGAGAGGCTGAGTGGCACGCCGAGGAAGGTCGGCGAGGCGAACTCCATGACGATCGTGTAGAGCATGCCCGCAAGGCCGGCGATGGCGGCCGACAGCGCAAAGACGAAGGTCTTGTAGAGCGCGACGTCGTAGCCGAAGAAGCGCACCCGCTCCTCCTGATCACGCACCGCCTGAAGAATGAGACCGGTCTTGCTGCGCGATACGGCAAGCGCGAGGAACAGCGTGACGGTGAGGCAGGTTGCGATGAGATAGTAGGTCGAGGCGGAATAGGCATCGAAGGTCAGGCCGAAAACATCGAACTGCGCGAGGTCGGTGATGCCGTTGAATCCACCGGTATAGCTTTGCTGGTCGATGATGATGAGGTTGACCACCACCATGGCGGCGAGCGTGATGATCGCCGCATAAACACCGGCAATGCGGCCGCCAAACATGAACCAGCCAAGCAGCGCGGCCAAGAGCGCGGGAACCAGGATACCGGCAAGCAGCGCGACGGGCATGGAATGGAACGGCACCCAGATCCACGGCAGCTCCGTCACATTGTTCCAGACCATGAAGTCGGGAAGGCCGTCGCTGCCGGTGTGGATCGGCACGGTCTTGAGCTTCAGGAACATGGCCATGCAGTAGGAGCCGATGCCGAAAGTCATCGCCTGACCGAGATTCAGGATGCCGGCGTACCCCCAGGATAGGCTGAGCGCGACCGCGAGCATGCCGAAGATCAGGTAGTGCGCATACTTGTTGAGCAGGTAGGCATCATTGACCAAAAGGGGGACGAGCAGGATCGCCAGGCAGACGACGCCGTAGAGAAGGATTTGGCGGGAGACTTTTCCAGACAAGGCAGAACCTCTCGTTGGAACGGGCGGTCAGGCGCGGACACGCAGGGCAAACAGACCCTGCGGCCGGAACCGGATGATGATGACGATGGCGATGAGGACGAGCGCCTTGGCGATCGTGTCGTTGCTGTAGTAGGCGAGAAGCCCGGAGGCCTCGCCGAGCACGGCGGAACTCGCAAGAGTGCCGACAAGGCTTTGCACGCCGCCGAGCACGACGACCATGAAGGCATCGACGACATAAGTCGTTCCCATTTCCGGCGACACGCTCTTCAAGGGCGAGATCAGCGCGCCGGCAAGCCCCGCAATGCCGGCACCATAAGCAAAGGTCAGCCTGTAGGCACGGGCGGAGTTGATGCCGAAGCTCGAGGCGATGGCGCGGTTCTGAGTGATGGCGCGAAGCTTGAGGCCGAAGGACGTGTAGCGGTAGATGCACCAGGTCAGCACGAAGAGGCCGAGGGCCACGCCGAGCACGAAAAGCCGATAGGCGGAGTCCGTCGCGCCGAGGATCCTGACACTGCCGGAAAGCGACGGCGGCATCTGGACGTAGCGCAGCTCACCGCCGGCCGTCAGGCGGACGATCTGCTGCGTCATCACGCCAAGCCCCCAGGTCGCCAGGATCGTGTCGAGCGGCCGATCGTAGAGATGACGGATCACCGCGACCTCGATCAGCCAGCCGAGCGCGGCGATTGCTACGAACACCACGGCGAGACTCGGGATCAGGCTCCAGCCGAGCTCGGTCTGCAACAGCCAGGCGCAATAGGCGCCAAGCATCACGAACTCGCCATGGGCGAGGTTGATGACACCGGTTACCCCGTAGATGATCGCGAGCCCGAGAGCCACGAGAAGCAGGATCGACGACAGGCTGAGGCCTGTCAGAATTTGCGAAACGACGAAGTCCATCGGCACCTTCTCCGCAGGTTGGACCGGTGGCCGTCCGGAAGACGGCCACCGGCTGCTTGGGGGATCAGACCTGCTTGAGGCCCTCGGCGGTGCACTTCTGGTTGGGATAGGCGCTGTACGGATTGGGCTCGAGCCAGTCGGCCGATTGCGTCAGGATCTCGAACTGCCCGTCCGCCTTGCATTGCCCGATCTTCGGGCGCAGCCAGCAATGTAGGTTCTCCGGCTCGACCTTCACGAGGCCCTGCGGCGCCTTGTATTCCTCGCTCTTCACGGCCTCGCGGATGGTAAGCGGGCCAATGTCGCTCGCCGCGAGCTTGGCGGCCGCCTGCTTGAACAGGTGGACCTGGAAGTAGGCGGCTTCCGACACAAAATGCGTGACCTTGTCGCCGCCCCAGCGGGAACGATACGCCTCGACGAAGCGCTGGTTCTCCGGGGAATCGAAGACCATGAAGTAAGGCGCCGACGTGAAGTGGCCCGCAGCGGCATCACCACCCATGGCCGCGACCTCGTTCTCCGATGTGGTGAGGCTGGCCATCGGCATGGTCGCAGGGTCGAGACCGGCTGCACGATACTGCCGATGCAGCGCCACCACGGAATCGCCGACCACCGTCGAGAAGATGACGTTGGGCTTCTCCGAGCGGAACTTGTTGATGACGGAAGAGAATTCCGAATGGCCGAGCGGCACATATTCCTCGGCGATCACCTCCACGCCAAGCCCCTCAAGCAGCTTCTTGCAGTAGTTGTTCTCTTCCTTCGGATAGATGTAGTTCGAGCCGATCAGATACCAGCGCTTGCCGAACTTCTCGACGAGCCAAGGGATGAAATCATCCTGCTGCTGGTTGGGTACGGCGCCGGTATAGATGACGTTCTTGGAGCACTCGCGCCCCTCGTAGAGCGTCGGATACCAGAACAGGTTCTCCTGTTTCTCGAAGACCGGCAGCACCGCCTTGCGGCTTGCCGACGTATATGAGCCGAAGACGGAAACGCAGCGGTCGCTGAGCACCAGCTTGCGGGCTTTTTCGGCGAAGGTCGCCGGATCTGATGCCGGGTCTTCCACAACGGGCGTGATCTTCAGCCCGTTGATACCGCCATTGGCGTTGATTTCCTCGATCGCCATCAGCGTCGCCTTGTTGAGCGACTCCTCGATGATCGCCGTCGTGCCGGTCAGGGAGAAAAGCACGCCGACCTTGATCTCACCGTCCTGCGCAAAGGCCAGCGAGGAATTCTTCGACCATATGTGGGGGAAGCCGACCAGCGATACCGTACCCGCAGCTGCCCCGATTTTCAAAAATTCGCGCCTGTTCTTGTTCACCCTCTGTCTCCATCAAAAAACAAAGGCCCCGAAGCGCTCCGCCGGAATGGCAGATCGTTTCGGGGCCTCTTCTCCTCTGGATTTGTTTGCGGCGTCCTCGCCGCGGGGAATGCGCTTTCGTCTGCGCAGGTCTGGATGCAACGCGGATGCGCGCTTTCACCGGATGTGCGTCAGGCCATGTAGAAAAACAAAAAACCCCACGTTCCGCTCTCAGCGAACCCGCGGGGTTTCGTCCCCCTTTATGTGCGCAGCGTCTTTGCCGCGGACAATTTCAAAATGCTAACTGAGAAGCGAGTCAATCACCGCTGCAGCGATGGCACCGATGGTCACGCGCTTTTCCATCGCCTGCTTGCGCAGGAAGTTATAGGCCTCTTCTTCGCTCAGGTTTTTCAAGCGGATAAGCAGCGCCTTCGCCCGCTCGACGACCCGCATGGTGCGCAGATTCTCGTCGAGCTTGTCGATCCGCCCGCGAAGGCGCCGCTCATACTGGAAATGCTCACGCGCCATCATCAGCGCCGACTGGATCATCCGCGCCGTCGCCGGATAATGCAGCATGCCGTGCGCCGCGCAGTTGTGCACGAGCTTCAGGTTGAGCGGCGCCTTGCCGTCATCCACGAGGATAAGCGCCGAGGACGGTTCCCCCGGCACCCAGGGTATGCGTTGGGGAAGATCGTCCGACAGCAGGCAGAAGATCGCGTCGTACTGCAAGGGTATCTGCGCCGGCTTCGGCCAGATGTGCCGTACGGCTACGCGCTGACGCTGCAGCTCCCGGATCAGGAACTCGCCATTGTCGTCCCGCTCGACGATGACGGCGGCGGTGAATTCGGCCGGCAGGCCGGTCGCCCGCGGGCGTTCCTCCGCGGCCGCGCGGCTTTCCGTTTTTTGGGTGCCGATCCATCGGTCGTGTCCATAGTCGGCCCTCGACATCTCAGGCATCTTTTCCTCCCGCGCAGGACGACGCGTTCCTGTTTCCTGCATTCAGCAATTCTCCAGACAACGGCCATAACCGATGAGATAGGGATCGGCCTTCACGCTCGTCTGCGACTGGAAGACGATGTCGAACTGGCCCTGCCGGTTTGCCCGACCGATGCGGGTCCACACGTCCGCATGTCCCCAAACGGGATTGATCGACACACTTCCCTGTGGCGCCTCGAACTCCGCACCCATGACGAAGGTTCGCAACTGCCTGGTGTCAAGGGAGTTGGTCTCTTCCAGTGTCCGCGCGAAAAGGTTGACCTGAAAATACGATGCTTCGAGGCACATGTTGGTCGGTTCGTCGCCGCCGTATCGCTTCTGGTAATGGTTGACGAAGCTGTTGTTGCACGCGGTCTCGATGCCCTGGAAGTACGCCGCCGCCGTGTAATGCCCTTCGCCAACGTCATAGCCCATTGCGCGGATCTCCGCCTCCGTCGTGGTCAGGCTGGCGATCGGCACGGTTTTCGGGTTGAGGCCGAGATCATGATAGGCCTGGTAGAGGAAGGTCGTGGATTCGCCGACGACCGTGGAAAAGATGACGTCCGGCTGCGCCTGTTTGATCTCGCGCACGAGCGGCACGAATTCGCTCCGATCAGCCTCGAGACGCAGGTATCGCTCCCCAACGACCGTGCCGCCATTGTTGCGCACCAGTTCCCGCATCACGCGGTTGGATTCGCGCGGATAGACATAGTCCGATCCGACGAAGAAGAAGCGGTTGCCGAACTGGCTCATCAGCGCCTTGCAAAGCTGCACGGAATTCTGGTTCGGCGTCGCACCGGTATAGATGACGTTCGGCGAGAATTCGAAACCCTCGTAAAGCGTCGGATACCAGAGAAGGCCGTCCAGTCGCTCGACGACCGGCAGGACCGCCTTGCGGCTTGCCGAGGTATAGCAGCCAAAGATCGTGCTGACGCCGTCCTCGACCATCAAACGCTTGGCATATTGCCCGTAGGACCGGATTTCCGAGCCCGGATCGTAGACGATCGGCTCGATCCGGCGGCCGTTGACTCCGCCCCGGTCGTTGATTTCATCGATGGCGATCAGCGTGCCGCGTAGCTGCGTTTCCTCGATGACCGACATGAATCCGGTTTTGGAGAACAGCACTCCGACGCGCCATGGCGCAGACGTCCGCTGGTTTCGGTAGAGAGCTCCCATTGTCTCGTTTCATCCTGTATTTGATCCCCTTTTTTGATCGGCTTGCGCTGGTGAGGTCTTTTCGCCTCATCGCTTCAGCTTGCCGAGGTGCCGTCCGTCCGCGTTCCGCCGGATGCGCCTGTTTTCTTTCTCCCGCCAGAAAACAAAAAACCTCCCAGCCTCGGAACGATGCGAGGCACAGGAGGCGACATTGCGCTCAGAAGTCTGGCGGCAACCTTGCCGCCCGTCACCGGATTGACGTCCCGTTACGATAAGATCGGGAAATGGGGAATGTCAACATGCGGTGCTTCGAGCCGTTATGTCGTCGCCGTGTCGCCCGCTGTCCGGTACAACACGCCGCAAATGCCGGTTGAGGGCGTGGAATCCACTCGCGGATTTGCCGACCACGCTCCCTTGTCGGGAGTCGCGTAGAGAAATTACACCACATTCACATTCAAGTCACTTGAACATAATTGCGATTGAGTTTACAAAAATCATGGAAGCAAGCGGAACCAAAAGAAATCCGTCTTCCACGAGGGGCAGCAATTTCATTGACACTTTCCGGCCGAGAGCCGGCGCCCCTTTGCGTGCTTTTCGCCAACCAGAGGGAATCTGATCGTGACGATAAACCGACGTGAATTCATGAAGGCGACCGCCCTCGGCGTC
>ERZ778022.4505-NODE-4505-length-12001-cov-5.214800_pt1 | contig 12001 bp, 4 predicted proteins | sample MGYA00375752_ERZ778022 | MGnify/ENA primary metagenome ERZ778022 (study PRJEB29350, sample SAMN05389826) | bioreactor metagenome | isolation source: Thiocyanate bioreactor | place: South Africa: University of Cape Town | collected 2014-04-04 ... | reverse complement strand
CGGGTTGGCGATGGGCGTATCCACGATCCAGTGCCCGCGCGCCTGCGAGTGGCAGTCCGCGCCGCCGCCCGCCGCCTCCGCCGCCGCCGCCGCGCGTGCCGCCGCGCCAATGACGTACGCGCGCACCGCCACGATGAGGCCCGGTCCGCGCGCCGGCCGCACGCGCGGGTGCGGTCCCAGGATGAGCGACATGGTGGCTGTGGGTGGGGACCGTGGGGTGGTGAGTTTGGGAGGTAGGGGTGCGAGATGAACGCAATGATCAACAGAACTAAAGGTGGTAATCGGGGGAGCGGCACTAGAATTGGTGGTTTATGGTGTGTCTGATGTTGTGCAGAGTGTATTTGTCATTATTGGTGCATGGTGCAGTGAGGTATCAGCGAAGAGGAGGAGCGTATCTTTCCCTAGGGTAGTCGCTTTCAGCCGCAAGTACCGCAGCATCCACAGCAGCTACCACAATTCCACCACTATTCCCGCCTGGTACACCACATTTTGTATGCGGTGGCAGCGTGGTGGCAATGGAGTCATCGTGCGTGTGCATGAATTTGTCAAGATACGGTGCGTTGGCCTGAGTCGGTGACACGTGTCGGTGGATACGCGCGAGAAGGGTGGTGGAATCATGGAAGTGAAATTGGTCATCCGCACCGTTGCCGTCAAATTAACAGCAGTGAGACGCGTACGTCTGTGCCCCTGGACTGCATTTCTGCTTGTATTTGGTCACTCACTTGCGCCAGTCGCACACCCGTTCTCGTGGTATCCGTCTCCCTCTCTCTCTCTCTCTCTCGTCGCCCTCTCGCTCGTCGCTACCGGTTCCTCCTCACCACTGTTCTACTCACTGCTCATCATTTATCTCACAGCATTGGCACCAGCTGCAGTACACCTGTGCAATACCACTCCCCTGTGTAGCCGCCATCCGCCATTGGCAGCGATTGAGCCGACAGGGGACGATACTGGCCGGCAAGTGTGGCAGCATTCTTCTACTCAGACAACGCCAGCGCCATCATGGCAGCAGCAGCGGCGGCAGCCGCGGCTCCCGCAGCAGCAGCGGCAGCAGCAGCGCCTGCCGATGCCAGCAAGCCTTTTGCGGGCCAGGTGGTGGTCATCACCGGCGGCGCGCAGGGCATCGGGTTTGGAATCGCAAGGTGCGTCCCACCCATGGCGGCGGAATGCACGCCCCAACCACACCCACCCATCCACCCCCACCCACCCCCGCAACCCACAGCCACATGGGCGGCAAGGGCGCGGCGGTGGTGCTGTTTGACGTGAAGGAGGAGAAGCTGGCGGAGGCGGTGGCGGCGCTGAAGGCGGACGGCGTGGCGGCGAGCTACGAGGTCATGAACGTGACGCTGGAGGACGACTGGGCGCGCGCGGTGGCGCGCGTGGTGGAGCGCGCGGGGCGCGTGGACGTGCTCGTGCAGGCGGCGGGCATCACGGGCAAGACGGGCATCAAGACGCACGAGGTGGACCCCACCAACTTTGACGCCGTCATGAGCGTGAACGCGCGCGGCATCTTCCTGGGCTGCCGCGCCGTCCTGCCCGCCATGCTGACGCGCAGCTACGGCCGCATCGTGAACATCGCGTCGGTGGCGGGCAAGGAGGGCAACGCCGGCATGCTGGCGTACTCAGCGTCCAAGGGCGCCGTCATTGCGCTGACGAAAGTGGTGGGCAAGGAGTACGCCGAGACGGGCATCACGTGCAACGCGCTGGCGCCCGCCGTCGTGCGCACCGCCATGGTGGACGCCATGCCGGAGGAGCAGGTGCGGTACATGACGGAGAAGATCCCCATGCACCGGTGCGGCACCATCCCCGAGATCGCCGCCATGGTGGCGTTCATTGCCTCCAAGGAGTGCAGCTTCACCACCGGTACGTTGCTGTGGGCGGGGGTGTGCAAGGGCGTTTGCACTCGGCTTCCATACCGGTACACCCACCACCCACCACCGCACCCCACGCAGGCTTCGTATTTGATGCCACGGGCGGGCGTGCCACCTACTAAGCAGCCACATATGTTTGCGCGTGGCCAGTCTGGGCGTGGTTTTCAAATGTACAATATGGTGCAGCACAGTGCAGTAACTACGGTGCTCCCTAATTATGTAAGCGAGATGTCAATGCTGCCGCTCACGGCGTCGGCGTCGGCGTCAGCGGCGGGCTCGGCGGGCGGTGCGCCGCTGTGTGGCACGCCGCCGCCATCCGCTTCACGCTCTTGCAGTGCACGCAGGCGTGCCAGGCGTAGCGCGGTGGTGGTCATGCGGTCAGCAGGTGGCACGTCTGCCGCGCTACCCGCCGCCGGTAGTTTGGGCGTGGCCACCCCGCCACCACCGCCGCCGCCGTGCGCCGTCAGTTTGGGTGTGCCGCCGGGCGCCAGCGGTTTAGGCGTGCCACCGCCGACACCTGGAGCCGTCAACTTGGGCGTGTACACCGAGCCGCCGGCGCCGCCCGGGGATACCACCTTGGGTGTGTACTCCGAGGCATACGAACGGCCCGCGCCTCCCCAACTGGGGCCGCTCACCCGACCCGTAGTGCCGCCGCTGGCACCACTGGTTGCACCGCCGCTGGTTGCGCTGCTAGGTCCTGTGGCGCCGCTGGTACCCGTGGTGCCGCTGGTTGCGCTGCCAGGACCTGTGCCGCCGCTACCTGCGCCGCCACTCCCAGCACCGCCGCTGGCTGCGCTGCCAGGGCCTGTGCCGCCGCTGCCGCCGCTGCCACTGCCACCTCCGCCACTCTGGGCCCCTCCACTGCCACCGCTGCGGCCGCCACTACCGCCGCCACTACCGCCGTTCTTTGATCCGCCACCGCTGCCGCCACCAGCGCTGGTACCCGCCGGAACTGGCGCACTAACGCTGGGTGATGCCAAGCGTGGGATGTACGCCACACTTCTGGCTGCCAGCTGCCGGGATGGCGTAGCATCGTCATCGTCAACCGCTGCCATGCCCGCCATGTGCCGGAGGCGGCCAATGGATGTGGCGGTGTGGGGTGACAGGCCGTCGGCCGCGCCACCTGCTGACGGCGTGGTGCTGGCCCTGCCGCCTGCCGCAGTCGTGCGGGTGGTCACCAGGCCAGGCAGCACGCCACTACCACCACCACCACCAGCTGGCACTCTCGCACTCTCCGACCCACCGTCTGTTGTTTCCCACACCGGCACACCGCGCAGGTTGGCGGGCGGCCGCGGCACGTTAGTGCGCAGGGTGCCGTCTCCTGCAGCAACGGTACCACCGTCGCCAACACCGCCACTCGGTGGTGGTGATGACCTTGGCAGTGACGCCGATTGCCTGCCAGACGCGCCGGTCGGAGACATAGGCGAGGCGGGGGCCGCTGCCGCCGCGCCTGCAGCGGCAGCGGTAACAAACACGGTAGACTTGAGCTGCGACCGGAAGGGCGCCGACACGAGGAGCACCAGCGCGGCGGCGGTCCACAGCAGGTTGAACACGGCACACACAAACATGATGACGAGCGCGCTGACCACCGTCACATCAGGGCGCACCTGCACCCCAGCTGCCACCTCGTTGGCACCGCCGCCGTCCCCGTTGCCATTGAGCGCGTCCGCCGCGCCTGCCAGGGTGCCTGCCAGCGCCAGCATGGGCACGTCCCAACCCACCGTCTCCAGGCACGCCACCCAAGCCAGGCCGCTGGCGTCGGGGTGCTGCGTTGCCAAGCTGCGCGTGTGCGCCAGCGCGAGCAGCAGCACGTCCCACCGCGACAGCGCACCTGACACCGATAGTGGTGGTGCGCGCGGTGCCTCGCGCGCCAGTAGGTTGGCTTGCTGCTGGTGGCGCGCCGCTGCGCCCGCCTGCCGCCGCAGCCACACGGTCGTGGTCACCACGTTGACCAGGCAGTGCACGCCCGCCAGTCCCAACACTGCACGGCCCGCCACCTGCCAGTCACTTATCACGGTAGGCGCCGTGGTAGTGTCGGTGGTAACTACGACGCTGGCCACCAGCACGACCGACAGCAGGAACCACCAGGAGGCTGCGGCGGCCGCCACGACACTCAGCACCACGTAACTACTGCTGCCGGCCGCATCATGGCGGTTGCCACCACCCCATGCCGGAAGTAGGGCAGCTGCGGCAGCGCGGCTCCAGGCAGCCAGCGTGGCTGCCCCGCGCGTGTCTGGGGCCGGCGCCCCTGGTGGCGGCGCTTCAGCTGCTGCTGGCGACGCCGGCAGCAAGAGCGCGGACGCCTCGCCGCGGCTGTAGGCGCCGCCAGCACGCGGCACGCAGGCAAGCGCCACCAACGCCACGCTGCCCACCACGGCGTACGCGACAGCAAACAACACCTGCAGCGGCTGCGGCGTGGCTAGCACAATGATGTGCGGCGGCGCACACACCGTGTCCGCCCACTCGTTGCATGCCGCCGTCACAATCCAGCCGGTCGGACAGGTGGTGCACAGGGCGCACGCTGTGTTCACCTCCGGGGTGCAGTTGGCGGTGGTCCACTGCGCGCCGGCGACGCACGGCGTGCACGGTGAGCAGGTGGTGTCACTGAACTGGTAGCAGGGCACCGCCGCGTAGCTGCCGGCCGCGCACACCGTGCAGCCGTAACACCACGCGTTTTCGTACGAGGAGCAGTTGTTGACGGTGTAAGTGCCGGGCGTGCACACGGTGCACGGCTTGCAGGAGGGTGCATAAGGCGAGAAGTTGATGCAGCCCTGCGACCACTCGTTGTCGCCACACATGGCGCACTTGGTGGCGGCGTACAGCTTGGCGGACCGCCTGCTGGAGGCGTCCAGCAGGTAGCCAAACGTGACACCCTCTTCATCCAACAGTGTCACCATGGAGGTGCCCGGCAGCGCCGGTGCGCCAGGCGCAATCGTCTGCGCAACCTCCCACGGCGGCAGCCGGCCATCGTAGTTGCTGGCTGACACCACCGCGTCCCCGCCGCTCAGTGTCACATCGCCGTAACTGGAGGACAGGGTGTAGATGAAAGGTAGGATGTTGAACCGGGACAGGTTGGCTGGCGAGGAGACCAGGTCCAGTGCACCAAGCGACAGGACGTCGCCCGTCATCTGCACCGGCAGCCCCGTGTACGCCCGCGTCCACCCATTCTCGTCTGCCGGGTCCACCGCGCGCCACACATCCTGCCCCACCAGCGCGCTGTTCTCGGTGGCCAGCCCCGACATCATGACCAGCACCACCGGCAGGTCGCCACGCAGCGGGTCGGGCGCCGCGTCGTGAATGCACAGGCCCGCGGCGACGGACGCCATCAACACAACATGAGCGCGGGGGCCGAACGGCGCGGTGTGCGTAACCACTACCCAGCCGGCGGGCGGCACGGGGCCGCACTGCGACCCGTCGCCAGGGCAGGGCGCGGACGCCCACACGGCGGACGTGGCACTAGCGCGCCACCCGCCTACTACCCACAGCCGACCCTGGAAACTAGCTGCCGCTGCACCGTGCGTCGGCTCCGGCAACGGCGGCGCCGGCCACCACTCGCTGCCGTTGCTGCCCGTCCAGGAACACATTACGCGCGCGGTGGGCACCACCACCACTACGCTGCTGTTGCTGGTGCCGTTTCTGTCGGGGTCCGGTATGTGGCCCCCCAGCATGCACACCGCCTCCACCGCGCCGAAGTTGCTGCCGCTGCCTGGCGCCACCGGCACGCTGGTGTTCAGCGCGGCGGTGGCGGCGGGGATGCGCGCCGTCACCACCGCCGCGTCCGTCACCGCGACGGCGCTCGTGTTGCCGCCCTGCCACCATGTGTACCCGCCGTCGCGCGACACCATGACCAGGCCAAACACGGTGCCGTCCGGCGGGAACACCGTGGTTTCGGAGCACCGCCAGTGCACAATTGAGGCGCCGATGCCCCAGATCACGCCGCCGCCCGCCACCGTGGTGTTGACACCCACCAGGTATGCCGGCCGCGACTCGTACGAGCCCGGCACGCACGGCGCAAACGGATCCAAGCACCCGCCGTTGACAGAGAAAACGTGGCAGTCGCTCCAAAACCACGCCACCGACGGCGGCTCCAGCGTCTGCAGCTCCCTACCAGTACCACTGGTTCTGGCACTGGTGCCGGTATTGCCCGCCGCGTCCACTGGGAGGGCGGTCATGCGACGGCGCACCTCGGTTGAATCCATGCAGACGGGCGTGGGCGACGGTTGCAGAGCTGCTGCAGTAACAGTACCGATACGGGTGAAACAAACGCTGCCGCCCAGCACCGCCACCATGATGGCAGCCTGCGCTACCCGTTGTGCAGCACTCGTAGCCATCTTGGCGCGCAACCGGGCGGCACGGCCGCTCATGTCACCGGCGCGTGCCAGCAGGTCTGGTTGACGGTTGTCAGCGGCGGAGGTGGTGGTGCGTCACGGCTCGAAGTGTGTGGGTTGAGCCATATGCCGTCAGCGCCGCCCGCTGCCCGCCGCCACACACGGCGCCTGGTGCCGCTGGGTCCTGGGGGCCAGAGTTCGTGTGCTCTTTCCACCCCCGCTTGCGCCGGTGCGCGGTAAAGGCAGGGCGACCACGCACGTGCACCACGTGCAGTGGCGTGACAATGAGGCTGCGTATGGTTGTGCCTGGGACGCTGGGATGCTTTGTAATGTTGGTGGCACCGATCCAAACCGCTGGGATATAACGCTAACTACCAAGCACCACTGTGGACGCAAGGATGTGCGCAACGCAGGAATGGACATGGTAAACTACGCGCGGCGCGCGCCGGGCGCCGCGAGTACCAGGCTGGTGGACAGTTGACCAGGTCCGCTGCTGTAGTGGTCGCGTGGTTTCAACGGCGCTGTCTCATCAGGCTGTCGTCACACGCACTCAGTGGCACTCACCAGCTGGCGCCATTTTCCACCAGCAAATACCACGGCCAGCGCGCGTAATCTCCACAATCTATGCAGGTGCGGTACTGTCCAGCCGCAAAGGCTGCGGGAATGGCACAAATTTCAGCGCCAAAGTTGGTCAAGCGTTGAACGGTTTCGTTTCAGCCGGAAACGGAGCTGGAGAGTGCTATGCGGGGGTACATAATAATATCGATGACAACGTCAAATGACATATTTCAGCGCGGCAGTTGTCTTTATTTGAACGTTTATGCCGATTGGCGCCGTTGTTTTAGTTGATCTACGGTTGGAATTTTTGTGCCATTACCACTGATAATAGGTGCAACCCGTACTACTGCTTCCGCGTCGGAGAGTCGGAGGAAAAACGTGGACCGTGGTGCATCAGTTGTAGCAGCACACAAGCTACCACGCCCCGCCCGGCCCGGTGCGGCTCCCTACATCATCTCGCCCCCTCCCTCTGCCCCGCTCCCCCCGCCTCCCCCTCCGCCCTCCCTCCTCCGCCCCCCTCCCCACCCACCCCAAACACAATGGGGCTCATCACCGTGTTTGTGAAGGACCCCTGCAAGTTTTGCGAGATTGTGCTGCAGGTGCTGTGGGGGGCGGTGGAAGAAGTGAAGCGCGACTTGGAGGCGCGTGGCGTGGGCGGCGCGTCGCTGGAGGTGGTGGTGATTGACGTGACGGCGGACGTGAACCGCGCGGGGCAGTGCAAAGCGCTGTCGGGGCAGGCCACCGTGCCGCAAGTGTTTTTCAATGAGACGTGGATAGGCAACTGTCGCACGGTGGAAGCGGCGGCGCTGTCGGGTGAGCTGCGCAAGAAGCTGACGCTGCTGGCGCAGGCGCCGTCGCCGGTGGACTTCCCGCCCGCGCCATTGGCGCAGGTTGTGAAGGTGGACCCTGACGTTGCATTCTCTGCCGCACTGGCGCTCTCCCAGTTTGCGCCACTGGCAGCGTCCGGCATCCGCAGTCTGGTGTGCCTGGAGCATGGCGACGAGCCGGGGTTTGACGCGGCAGGTGACGCCGCGGCGGCGGCCGCGGCTGGTTTAACCTGGATCAATGTGCCGCCCGCCCGCGCACCCCGCTTTGCGTCCGGCATGCTGGTGGAGAGCCGCCACCACTCGGAGCGGCGCGCCCCCCGCGGCACGCGCACCCCTATGCGCCCCTCGCCGCTCTCGCGCCCCGTCCCCATCGAAGCTGCGCCGCCGCTGCCCCCAATTTCCCTTGACGCGCCCACAGCGCCACCCGCCGTTGCCACCGCTGCCGTCGCCGCCGCCGCCGCCGCCGCCGCTGCTGCTGCCGCGTCAGGTTGTGCCAGCGGCACGGAGGTTGCTGCAGTCCGCAGTCCCGGATGGGAGCCCATGCCCACCCCTGGCGGCACCGTACCCGCCACCGTGCCACCACCCGTAGCGTTGCCGCCTGCCGTGCTGGCCGGCGCTGCCGCACTGGCGTCGGCCACAACCCCGTGCGGCGGTGAGGCGGGCGGCGCCCGCATCGGATGTGGTACCAGCGGCAGTGTTGCAAGTGCGCCCTGTTTGACCGGCGTTCGAACGAAGGCGCGCGACCTTATGTCGTGTGTGACAAGAGGGTTGTGTGGGGGCGGCACCACGACGGCTGTGGCACCCGCTGCCGCACCCGCTGCCGCTGCCGCCGCCGCTGCGCCCGTGGCCACTTGCGCTACGGCCGCAGCCATTGCCACCCTACTCTGCTTTGGTGTGTGCCCGTACAAGGTGCGCATGAACCGGGACGTCTGCGGGCAGTTAGGTGCGCTACCGGAAGTGGCGGAGACGGGGATGGATTATTGCGATTCGCGTGCGACAATTGTAGCCTCCAGCAGCTGCACTTCTTTGGCAGGTGACAGCGGCACGCCTCCTGCGGATAGCATCACAGCGAGTTGTGCCTCGCCTGCTGCCGCGCCGGCTGCCGCGCCTGCTGCAGCACCTGTTGCCGCGCCGGTGCCACCCGCCCCCACTTCTCCCGTTGCCCCCGCCGCCCTCTCGCCTGTCACGCCGCCCACCCCTGACGTGGCGCGGTCGCTGTCAATGTGTGAGGCGTCGCCGCCGACGGGCGCACCCGCGTCCGGCACCACGCCAAATAAGATGCCGACCTCCATCTCCACCGCCAGCATGGAGACGGTGGTGCACCCGAGCGCGGTGGATTTGCATGCACCACCACCCCCAGCGCCGGCGGCAGGATGTGGTAAGCCGCCTCTTGCACCAACTGCTCCCAGCGGTAGCGGCGGTGGCGGGGGTGGCGGTGGTGGCGGCGGCGGTGGAGGTGGCGGTGGCGGCGGGTTACCGGCGCGGCACCCGGCACTGCGCGGGCGGCGCAGCAGCCTGACCGGCAGCGTGGTGTCGTCGGCGAGTGAGGACTGGCAGGTAAGCGATGGAGAGCTGCAGGCGTTTGACGTGAATGACGACGACGTCGCCGGGCGCGACCCGCTGGACATGGTGTACGACATGGCGTGGGCGGGCCGCGTCCGCGAGGCGCTGGATGCCGCGCCCAAGCCCATGCTGGTGTACTGCCGCACCGGCGCCGCTGCGTGCGCCATGGTGCTCCTGCGCGCCGCCGCCGCGCGGCCCAAAATGAAAGCGCGGGATGTGCACAAGACGGCGCGCTCGATGGGGTACGACCTGGAGACGTACACCGACATTGCACAGATTGTGGCGGCCACCATGAGCACAAAGCGGAAACGAATTATTACCACCTAGCATTGGTATTTCCGACCTGCCACACTTCAAGTCAACACCGACTTTGGGCGGTAGCAGCGACGGGTGGGGTTGGGCACATGCCCGGGCGGAACGCGCCTGCGCGTGCCGCGCCACCAGCACCACGGACCGGCAGGTGCAGCACAGGTACCAATGCCGCCACCGCGCAAGCGATGGCGACATGGCAGCTGTGCCGCCGCCCGCCGGCCGCGGCGCCATAACGGCGGCGCGAGGGACACGCGCAGGAGTCGTACCTTGCGGACAGCGCTCGCGCGCAATACTAAGCATGATGGGGGCGGCGGGTGGCTGCAATCACTGCAGCGGACGGCGCGGCCGAGGACGAGGGGCACGGGATACGAGTAGAGCACACGCGCGCACACACGTGCGCGCGGGGTGGGGTCACACGCCGCACCGTTTGCGACATATAGCGGGGAGGGAGGGAAGCGCAACACGTCGGGGCGAACACGGCAAACTAGTGTCACGCGGGAGCGACGGCGGCGGCGGGCGGGCGGGGGCAACCGAGAGTGCGCGGCGTGCGGCGGGGTGGGAGCATGCACAGCGCTGAGCTACGCTGCCGGCGCAAGGACGCGCGCGGCAGCCATGCTCGTGCTGGAATGCAAACCGACGCCGCTACGCACGCCACACACCCATACATTAAGGCGCCCCCGTTCCACGCCCGCGCCAGCAACTGTACCAGGCGATGGGAGCAGGAATGAACGCAATAGCACGCGGCCGGGGGGAGAAGGCGCCGTGAAAATACACGCACGGCGGGCGCCCCCGGTGGGCGCGGCGGTGGGACACAGTCTAATAAATGCAACGGGCAGCGACAGACAGATGGGGAGAGCAACTGCAAGGCGGCGCAAACCAAGAAGAGGCTACAGGGGGGCGCTGTAGGTTGGGGACCCAGGTATCTTTATCTCTCTAGAAGTGGCGCGCCGTCACTTCCTGACCGCCACCGTCGGCGACGCGCGCGGCGCGGGCGACTCGCGCGGGATGGTGCCGCAGTCGTAGCCCGCGGGCAGGAAGGGCGGCGCGCCGAGCGACAGGGTGAGGATGCGGCACACGCTCTGCAGGTCGGCGCGGAAGTCGCCGTTGCGCATCCAGGTGGTGGTGGGCACCATCCAGTACTCGTGCTCCAGGAAGGTGGACTGCATGTACATCATGGCGCCCGCGTTGGTGGTGGCGGCGCGGCGCGCGTACACAAGCGGGAACAGCTCCACCACCAGCGAGTTGCAGGGCATGAAGATGACGTTGGTGAGGCAGCCGCCGTGCGGGCCCACGAGGGCGCGCACGTCGGACCAGAACGCCACCAGCTTGTCGATGGTGTCGTACGCCGTGTGGTCAAACTCCACCAGCTCCAGCGGCGCTGCCACGTTGGCGCCGCCGTGTGGCGTGCCGCCCGGCGCGCTGGTCGGCGTCGCCCACCCCGACAGCAAGCCCATCAGCGCCTCCTCGTTCAGCACGCGCCGCGCCGCGTTCTCGATCTTGCCGCCGCGGGTGCGGCCGCAGTACACCAGCTTGCGCCGCTCCTCCAGCGGCTTGGGCGGCGGCAGGCGCAGGAGGAGGGAGGAGGACAGCTGCCACAGCAGCGGGTGCAGCGGCGGCAGGTTGCAGGGGTACACCAGGTTGCCCGCCGCCACCGACACGTTGCGCTTGTCCACCGGCGGCCGCCACCCCAGGTGGTCGTAGAAAGCGGCCACCAGCGGGAAGCGGTCCAGCAGCAGCTCCTGATTGGCAGTGACGTCAAAATAGGCCGTGCCAGGCGTGGTGGTGCCCGCCATGCCGGCTGGCAGCGCGCGCGGCAGCAGGCCGGGGTCCACCAGGCCCAGCGCTGCAAACTTGGGCAGGCTGTTTTGCACAAAGTGCTGCACAAACGGCACGGCGGGGATGACGCCCCACACCAGGTTGGTAAAAGTGGCAGCGGGCGCGATGGGCGCGTAGGCGGGCGGGCGCGGCGACGCGTTGGCCAGCAGGTCTGCACTCTTGCCGTCCTGCCCGCACGAGTGCTTGCGCGGCCCCGCCTCCGACACGATGGCGTTGTGCCACAGCTCCACGCGGCCGGAGGTGTACGCCATCTCGCAGAACTCCATCCAGCCCTCGTGCGGCGCGCGCTCCGCCTGGTACTGCGCGCCATAGAACGCCGCCGTGCCCAGGTCACTCACCGGCCGCGCCGGCGCCCACGGGTGCGCCGTGGTGCCGGGGCAGTTCGCTTTCTTGCGGTCCATCACCACGCTGTACCCCTGCCACCACACCGCGTGCTCCGGCGCCACAAACCGCGGCTGCTTCATGCGCCAGCTGCCAAACGTCAGCTGCGCGCCGCGGTACTGCGCGTCCTCCGCAAACGGCTCGCGGTCGGGGTGCAACCTGAAGTCCAGCTGGCCCAGGGAGCGGCACTGGTACTTGCCGCCCTCGTGCGCCGAGTAGTACGTGCTCGCGCCGGCGTACCGCGGCGACACGTCGGGCGGCAGGCTGGGCACCGGCGCCACCGCCGCAAACCGCGCAATGTCACTATTGGCGCCCGCCGCCGGCGGCG
>ERZ778022.4503-NODE-4503-length-12002-cov-4.572361_pt1 | contig 12002 bp, 12 predicted proteins | sample MGYA00375752_ERZ778022 | MGnify/ENA primary metagenome ERZ778022 (study PRJEB29350, sample SAMN05389826) | bioreactor metagenome | isolation source: Thiocyanate bioreactor | place: South Africa: University of Cape Town | collected 2014-04-04 ... | reverse complement strand
CCTTCATCGCCTTAATCTCGACGGCACCCATGCCGCCGATATCGGCAAGGGCCGAACCGGAACTGCCCGAAAAGATCAGGCTGGCGAGAATGTTGACCTGCGCCAGGCCGCCCTTCCAATGTCCCACGCACAGGTGGGCTAAATGGAACAACCTCCGAGCGATGCCTGACGCCCCCATGAGATTGCCCACAAGGACGAAAAGCGGCACGGCCAGCAGCGGGAACGAGTCCAGAGAGTTCGTCAGCGTGTGCGGAATGGTCGGCAGCGGATAGCCCGACACGAACATGTAGATGACCGCAGGCACGATCAGCGCAAAGGCAATCGGCATGCCGACAGCCACCAGCGCCAGAAAGCCGCCGATGAAGATTAGGGCGCTCATAGTTCGAGATGTTCCTTCTTCTCGGTCAGGGCCACGGCATCGTCGGGCGAGAACTTGCGCAGCAACTGACGGAAGGATTCGAGTGCCATGAACACGAAGCCGACCACGGTGACGCCAATGAAATACATGAGCGGCAGTTGCAGCGAGGGGGACCGCTGCGCACCCATACGGCTGGTGATCAGCAATACGCCGCCGGCGACGATCACCAGCGACGCGCACAGGATCGCAAGCTCGATCAGCGCCCCGGTAATTCGCTGCGCACGGGGGGACCAGCGCTCGGTAAAGAACAGCATGTCGACGTGGTTTCGCATGCGATGCGCAAAGGCGAGGCCGAGAAAGACCAGCACGATGTGGAAGTAGCGCGCCAGCTCTTCGGGCCAGGGCAGCCCGACCTTGAACACGACGCGGCTGATCACCTGGACCAGGATGAGGGTGAACATTCCCCAGAGCAGCACGCAGCCGATCAGCACACCGAGCCGCTCAATGGCGGCCAGTGGCCGGTCGGCGGCCTTGCCAAGCGCCTTGAAACCCATGTTCCCCTCCTGCGTGAAGAGGAGCCAGCAGCGGATGCCGCTGACTCCTCGCAATGCTACTGGATCGCGCGGATGCCCGCGATGATCGACGCCCATTCCGGGAATTTGGCTTCGACGTGAGCGCTGACGCGGCTGCGGAAGGCATCGAGGTCGAGGCCGTCGTCGGTGCTGATCACCGTCATGCCCTTGTCGGCGAGCTCGGTCTTCAGCCGCTCATGATCAGCCACCGACACAGTCAGGATGTCCTGGCCAGCCCGAACCGCAGCCTCGCGCACAGCGGCCTGCTGCTCGGGCGACAGCTTCGCCAGCGAGTCCGAATTGGCAAAGAGCGGAATGATGTTGATCATGTGATCGGTCAGCACGAGGTACTTCTGGGTATCGTACATATGCGAGGTCAGGATGGCCGTGAGCGGGTTCTCCTGACCATCCACCACACCGGTGGCGAGAGCGGTGGTGAGCTCGGCAAAATCCACCGGCGTCGGAATGCCGTTCATGCCTTCGACCATGGCGATCCAGACCGGCACCGGAATGGCGCGGATGCGCTTGCCGGCCAGATCCTCGGGCGTCTTCACCGGGAAATTGGACGTCGTCAATTCACGGATGCCATAGAGGAAGCTGCCGATGACCTCCATGTTCGCATCGGCCTTCAGCCGCTCGTTCAGCTCCGTGACAACCGGGCTGGTCGCCGGCGTGGTCGCGGCAACGGCATGAGCAACGTCGCGATAGAGATACGGCAGGTCGAGTGCACCGAAGTCCGGCACGGCCTGGCCGACGGTCGAATAGGAGTCATGGCCGAAATCGATGAGCCCGAACTGCACGCCCTCGAAGCGCTCCTTGGCCGTGCCCAACTGCGAGGCCGGAAATACGTTGATGATCACCTCGCCATTGGTCTTTTCCTTGACGAGATCGGCGAAGCGATTGGCGAACTGGCCGCCGATGCTTTCATTCGGGTTGGGATGCCCGTACTTCAGGGTGACCTGAGCACTGGCCGTCCCGGCAAGAGCGAGGCTGAGGCCGGCGGCGATGGTCAGTCTGTGCAGCAAAGTCATGAATCTCCTCCAGAGATTTGCGGTGTTTCAGGGTTCACGCTCCGGCGACCCACAAGGTGTCCAGCCGGTCGAAATCGAGATCGGGATACAAATGCGCCGCTGCCTGTCGCAGACACGCGAGGCCGAAGGGGTCCGGCGCGTGTGCGGGCGTGCGAGCGTGCACGGCGTCGATGCCATAGCGCAGCGCGGCCAGCAGCTTGCCGTAGGTCAGTAGATTGTCGAGCGACTGCATCAGGAACACGACAAGCGGCAGCAGGCCGCGGTACAGCGCCTCACCCGCCGCCTGCGCTGCAGCGTCGCTTGACGTCACCAGATCGAAGATACGCTTCTGCACGTCACAGCTCTCGGCACCCGGCACCATGCCGGCACATCCGGCTCGCAGATTGTCGGTGAGCTCGAGACCGCCACGGCCGTTGAAGACGGCAAGGGTCCCCGCCGTCTGCTCGATGACCTTGCGGATGCCGACTACTGGCCCCTCGCCCTTCAGCACACGGAAGTTGGCGTGATTGCGCGCCAGCGTCGCAATGCCTTCGGCGCTGAGCCCGATGCCAGTATACTCTGGGGCATTCTGGATGCCGATCGGCGCATCTACCGCATCGGCCACGGCACCGAAAAAGCGGATGAGTTCGGCCTCGCTCGCGCCGCGGACCGGCGGGGGGTGCAGGGCGATCCAGTGGGGACCCCGATCCACTGCCCGCCGCGGGAATGCGATCTGCCCCGCGACGGAGGGCTCCGCCACGGTCACACTCAGCCGGACCCGCCCGGCCGTGCGTTCGGCTGTCCACTCGAGGGCGGTGAGACGCTCGGCGAGACTGAGCTTGTTGCCCTCGGTCCCCAGCCCGAGCACCGCGAGCCCATCCACGCCCGCCGAAATGCACCCCTCGGCCTGCCGGCCCATCGCCTCGCGGTCGAGATTGCCGTCGGCGCCGAAATAGGCGAACTGCATCGGATAGATACCGCTAAACACTTTAACTCCGAGGCAGTTGTCCAAAGGCAGAAGTTCATATATATGAACTATGGTTCATGTTTGGAAACTTATGGCGCCTGCACGGAGAGTGTCAAGCGCGAACCGTCGGATGGAGAATTCATGCACGACACGCTGGAGACGGGCGCCAAGATCAAGTCTGCGGATCGCGTGCTGGACCTGTTCGAGGCGCTGGCAGTCGAACCGGCCGGCCTGAGCTTTCCCGAACTGATAAAGCGCCTCGGACTTCCCAAGAGCAGCCTGCATGGCCTGCTGAGCGTGCTGGTCTCGCGGCAGTACCTGGCCTTCGATGAAGAAAGCCGTCGCTACAATATCGGCGTCCAGCTTTTCGACCATGGCCAGGCGTTCCTCAAACAACACCCGGAGGCGCGCGAAGCGCGGGCCGCCATGGCAAACGTGGTGGCGGCGGTCAACGAGTCAGTGCAATTGGGAGTGCTGCGCGGCGCCGAGGGCGTGAACCTCGCCACCGTCGAATGCTCGCATCCATTGCGACTACAGCTCGCCGTCGGTCGGCATTTCGCGGCCTACGCCACAAGCCTCGGCAAGGTGCTGCTGGCCCACCTGCCGGAAGCTGAAGTACGGGCGCGGATCGGTACCGGCGCGCTGGAGCAATTCACTGAACATACCTTCCGGACCGCTGACCTGCTGTTTGAGGAACTTGGCCGCATCCGCCAGCGCGGTTTCAGCCTAGATACCGAGGAGGGCATTCCAGGCGTCTTCTGTGTCGCCGTGCCGATCGCCAATGGCGCCGGCCAGGTGGTGACGGGGATGAGCGTTACGATCCCCACCTCGCGGCTGAATGCAGACCTGCTGTCGCGCTCGCTCGCAAGCCTCGCAACGGCGAGCCTGCAGATCAGCAGCCGAATCGGCGCGAGCACGATGCCTGCGCAGCTACAGATGCTCACCGATGCTGGCTACGCCGCGCGGGCGCTGAATGCCTCGCAGGCGGCGAAATGGCTGGCCCGGTAGCGCAAGCCGCTTCACGAGGAAGGGGCGCTAGCGGGTGCGCTTGGTGCCGCCGTTAGGGAGGCTGGCCATGAATTCCTTCACGGCGAGCGGCAGGGGCCGCCGGTTGTGGACCGCAATCGCGACCCTCGCGGGTTCGAGATGCTCGGACTTGACGGGGATGCCCACGAGCGTTCTGCCCTTAGGGCCCTGCTGGAAGGCAAAGCGGGGCAGCAGCGTATAGAAGGATCCGAGCTCGGCGATCCCGCAGGTCGCGAGGATCGAGTTGGTGGTCACGAGGGATTTCAGCTGGACGCGCGAGCGCGACAGCGCACGATCAACCAGCCGGCGCACGCCGAACGTCGTGTTGGGCAGCGCCGCCGGATAGTCGGCGAGGTCGACCAGCTGCACCGTCTTGCGACGCGCTAGCGGATGCCCCTGGGCGACCACGGCACACAACGGCTCCTCCCAACCGCCAACGATGGAAATCTCCGGTCGGTTCGGCGGATTGAGGGCGATGCCGATGTCCACTTCATCGGCGATCAACGATTCGAGGATCGCATCGGTGCTCGACACAATGATGTGGAAGGTGATCTCGGGGTACTTTCGATGGAAGGCGTCGATCACCGCGGGCAGATAGAAATCGACCAGCCCCTCGATGCAGGCGACGGTCACCTCGCCGCGTCGCAGCCCCTTCAAATCGTCAATCTGCGAGCGGACGCGCGTCAGGTCGCGCATGGTGAGTTGGAGCTGCTCAAGCAGCAGGTCGCCGCCTGCAGTCAGCCGCACGCCATTGGGACGACGCTCCAGCAGGGGCGAACCAAGATCGTGCTCGAGCTTGGCGATCTGACGGCTGATCGCTGACGGCGCCACGTGGATGCGTTCTGCCGCGCGGCGAATCGAGCCGCTGCGGGCCGTCTCGAAGAAATAGCGTAAGGCGGTGAAATCCAATGTGACGCCTTCCGTCCCGTTCAGGCTCCGGGGTTGCCGTCACCCCCTGCTCCCAAAGAGACAATGAGATAGCAGCGTTCGGCGGGTCGGCCCCGAAACGGGCCGGCCCGCCAAGGGGACATGATGCCGCTATGGCGTCAAGGCGGCGTGCCGCCATTGCTGTGGCTTCACCTGAGCGCGGGCGAGCGATTCCGAACGCCGGGCAGCGAGAAGTCCCTTGCCCTGATCGGTCATCTGTTCCGGCGACCAGAAGATGCTCGCGTCGAACTCGACCCGGGCCGACTTCAGCTCCTCGATCTCACCAAGCAGCGCCTCCGCCGCCTGCACCATGTTGGGCCCCATGGTGCAGCTGGGCGAGGTCACGCACATGGTGACGGTTAGATGTCCATCCTCCACCCGCCAACCCCGAACCAGCCCCATGTCGACAATGCTCAGCGGCGCATGGGCAGCGAGGCTGCACGGGTCGCAGACCTGCTGCAGCGCATTGCGGATACGGTCATCGAGGGTCATGCGACGTGCTCCCGCTTGGCCTCGGCGCGCTTCTGCTCGTCATACATGGCGATCCAGTTCGAGTACGGCGCCTGCAGACCGGTGCGCTTGCGCTCACGCGCAAACTCGTCGTCGGCGATCTTGGCCTTCGCCTTCTCGATGTCGAGGCCGATGATGCGGGCGTAGTTGCCGCCCAGGATCAGCGCCTTGTCCTGCTTAGTGAGCTGGGGAAGACCGTACTTGTGGAGGATCTCCTCGGGGAACTGCAGATCCATGAAGGTCCGCAGCAGGGACTGGGTGTGACAGAACAAGGTCCCATCGGAGAAGATGACCTTCTCCGGACCGCCCCAGAACAGGAACTGGCCGAGGATGTCGTTGAACAGGCCCGGCCCGTAGTGCATCAGCAGGCTGGTGATCTCGAGGTTGGCATAGACGTTGGGGAAGCGCGCCAGCGCGTGAGCTGTTTCATCGACGAAGGCGAGGCCCGCGTGAATGATCTCGAAATTGAGATCGGGGAAATGGATCGCCGCGCCATCGATGTCGTCGACCCGATACGGGTTCATCGGCACCGGCCCGTTCGGGATCGCCTTGTGGATGGCGACGGTCTTGATGCCGAGCTTCTGGGCCCGCTCGAACAGCGGATAGGCGAGGTTCGGATCGTCCATGCGCCATGAACGCAGCGGTGACACCTCGTCGGGATAGAGCTTGAGACCCACCGAGTTGGGCAACTCCTTCATCTGGCTCTCCATATCTGCGAGGCAGACATCGAGTCCGGCAAGCGGGCTCACACCCACATAGGTGAAGAAGCGGTCCGGCCAGCGCGTGCCGGCCTCGACGTTCTTGGCGCGGGAATCGAGACCGTCCTTGAACCAGGAATCGAGGCGCAGGTAGTGATGCGCGGCGAGATCGGTATCGGTCTCGAGGAACAGCGTGCGGGCCAGCGCCTCGACCGGCCAGTCGCTCATGTAGACTTCCTCGGGAACCCGCTGATTCTCGGGATTCCAGACGCGATGCAGATCCACCAGCAGCTTGCGCAGACCGTGGGCATAGGGATTGGGCTGCAGATTTGCGTCGCTCAGGTTGTACGAGTGCGCAACCGGATTGATCACGAAGACATCATCGATCAAGGCAATTGTCCTTTCTGAAAGTCGGCGGCCGGAACGGCCAATCCACCCAGGTTCCCGGCACGCGATACGCGCGCGCCTTCGAGAATACGGCCCACCGTGCGCCGCAGCTGCGGCGACACGCCATTGGCCATGGCGGCGGCGACGACCATCGGCCTGTCGCCCGTAACGGCGCGACAGATCTCGATCATCGGTGCTTCGGCTGAGAGGCCCGGCGCGTCCGAACGGCGCACGCGGATTTCCACGGCGGACGAATACCAGACGGCATCGCCATCGACACGGAAGCGGCGCGGCCGGTTGTAGACGACAGGCACGCCATCCTCGTATTCGACCTCGCCCCAGGCGGGCGGAACCATCAGCGTGATCTCGTCCATCTCCCGCGGGGTCCAGCCACGGCGCGGAAACAGCGCGCGACGACAGGTATCGATCGTGGACGCCAAGCTCTTGTGGATATAGCCACCGCCGGCGACCGCGAGGGCGAGCCCGCGCAGCAGGCGAACGGACAGACTTACTGGCGCAGGAATAGCCGACCTCCCCGTTTCGAGACGACGTCGATGTAGACCGCGAGGACCAGCACGGCACCGCTGGCAATGTTCTGGAAGGCAGACGGCACGTTGAGCAGCGACAGTCCGTTGGAGAGGCTCTGCATCAGGAGCGCGCCCATGAGCACACCGAACACCGTGCCGCTGCCGCCATAGAGGCTGGCCCCGCCGATCACCACGGCCGCGATGGCGTTGAGCTCGAGGAAGGTGCCCGCCTCGGGAGGCGCGGCGCCAAGGCGACCGACGAACATCACGGCCGCAAGGCCAGTCAGCATGCCGAGAAGCACGAAGCCGACGATGAGATGGCGCGACACCGCAATGCCGGCGACATGCGCCGCAGCGCGGTTACCGCCGACAGCGAAGCAGTGCCGGCCCCAGACCGTATTGGCGAGAGCCCAGGCGAGCACCGCCGCCGCGACAAGCGTGAGCGCCACCGGCATCGGCAGCCCTCGATAGGAGAGCGACGCCCAGGCGAGGAGGCCGATCGCGGCAACACCTGCGCCGGCCCGCACCACGGCACCCAGACGCTTGCCCGGATCGGACAATCTCCGCAGCGGCAGCAGCACGACGACGAGCGCGACGGCCAGGAACGCCCAGAGTACCGGACCGGTGAGAAAGCCCTCACCCGGAAATCGGAAACCGTCGCTGATGTTAGAAAGGGTGCGGCCACCGGACAGCGCCAGCGCTATGCCGCGAAAGGCCAGCATGCCCCCAAGCGTTGCGACAAAGGCGGGCACACCAAGGCGGGCGACGAGCAGGCCATTCCACAGCCCGACCGCAGCGCCAAGCGCGAGCACTATCAGAATGGTTGCAAACGGCGGCATGGCGCCAGACGCCTCGACGAGGCCGACGACCGTGGCGCAGAGGGCGAGCAACGAGCCGACGGAGAGATCGATTTCGCCCTGCGCGATGACGACCATCATGCCGAGGCCGATCATCGCGGTGACCGATGTCTGGCGCATCAAGTTGATGAGATTGCGCTCACCGATGAAGATGCCGCCGGTAAACAGCGAGAACAACAGCCAGACCAGCGCCACCGCGAGCACAAGGCCGGCGACCGAGCGGGCATGCGTTAGCAGGTAGCGCACCATCCCGCCTTTCGCGTGCGTATCGATCTGCAGGAGACCGGCCGCTTGACTCATCAGATTGTTCCTCCGGCTGCCAATGTCATCAATCGTTCCTCGTCGGCCTCATCACGGTTCAAAACGGCTGTCTGCCGGCCATCGCGGAGCACCAGGATGCGATCGGCGAGGCCCAGTATTTCGGCTTCTTCCATGGATGCGAGGATCACCGCGGTTCCTTCGGCGGCAACCGAGCGTATCCAGGCGTAGACATCTTCCTTGGCACCGACATCGATCCCGCGGGTCGGCTCATCAAGCAGCAGGACGCGGGGTGAGTTGATCAGCGCACGGGCGAGCAGCACCTTCTGCTGATTGCCACCACTCAAACCCGAGATGGGCTGTTCAGGCCCGGTAGTCCGGATGCCGATCTCGGTAATCAGTTTCTTGCAGAGGCTGCGGCATTCCTCGATCCGACGGATGCCACCAGCGCCTCGCAGCTGCGGATTGTGATGGCCCAGCATCATGTTCTCGAACACCGAAAGCTGCGGAACAAGGCCTTCTTTCTGCCGATCGGCAGAGACGTAGGCGAGTCCGGCTGCAATGGCCGCACGCGCGTTGCGGAAGGGCCGGACCCGCCGTCCTTCAATCTGCAGCTCGCCAGTCGGATCGATCTCGGCCAGGCCAAAAAGCGAACGCAGCAGTTCGGTCTTGCCGGCACCGAGTGGCCCGAACAGCCCCAGCACCTCACCAGTGCGCAGGTCGAGATCGACCGGTCCCACCGCGGGCGATCGGCCGGTCGCCGGGACTCTCCAGGCAGCGAGTTGCAGACGAGCCGGCTCCGCCGTCTGCTCACGCGACGCCGCGGTGCCGGCGTTGGCCAGGCGATCCGAATAGCCGGTGAAACTTGCGCCGAGCATGTGTCGGACGATCGTCTCGTGGTCGAGTTCGCCGCGAGGCGCATCCATGGCAATGCGGCCGTCGCGCAGCACGACCACCCGGTCGCACACATGCAGGACTTCGTCGATCCGGTGTGAGATGAAGATCACGGCAGCGCCCGAGGCGGCAAGCTCGCGCAGCTTGGCGAGCAGCATGCGGATTTCGTCCGCACCCAGGGCGGCCGTCGACTCGTCGAAAACGAAGACCTCGCTGCCTCGGGCAATCGCGCGCGCGGTTTCGACGAGGCCAATGAGCGCGACTCCGCCGAGGTCGGAGATGCGACGCTCCGTATCGACCCTCACCGAGACACGATCGAGCGCGGTCGCAGCCTGCCGATGCAGCGCCTTCCAGTCGATCCGGCCGAACTGCGACGGCTCGATCGCCAACATCACGTTCTCGCCGACCGAGAGCTGGCCAACCGCGGCGCCCTCCTGATGGATGAGAACCACGCCCGCCTCATGCGCCGCACGCGAACTGGTGAAGCGGCGCTCCTCACCGTTCACGCTCAGCGAGCCGGTGTAGCTGCCCCAGGGGACTTCACCCACGAGCAGGCGGCCAAGCGTGCTCTTGCCGGCCCCATTCGGGCCGACAAGGCCGACAACCTCGCCGGCGGCGATGCTCAGTGACACGCCATCGAGCGCCCGGTTGGAACCGAACGTCACGACGACATCGCTGAAGGCGACCCGGGGTGCGGCCGCAGGTTGCGGCCGCTGGGCGGCGGACATGGCGTGTGCCATCTTCGTGCCCTCCCCTTCCCGCGCGACTAGAGACCGACGTCTTCTGGCTTGAGCCAGCTGGTCACATCGAGGAACTCTCGGATCGAGTCCTTGGTGACGCCCCGCGACTGGATGCGCATCCCTGGAATATCGACACCCGCGACCTGCAGCGTTTCGTTGGACGGCGGCGTCTCGCCATTGATGAGAGCAAGGCAGGCATCAGCAGCGGCTGTGCCCATCTGGATGAGATCGGTCCAGGCGCTGATGCTGATGTTGCCGGCGACGATCTCGCGGGCAACTTCCGGGAACACGTCTTCGCCCGAAAGGAAGACCTTGCCGTCGAGCCCCTGCTCGCGCAACGCACGCAGCGACCCCAGCGCCAGCCCGTCCTCATTGGCGATCACCGCCTGGAGGTCGTTGTTGGTGAGCGTCAGGGCATTCTCGATCTGGTTCAGGGCACCTTCCGAGCGCCATGCATCGTGCCATTCGTGCGACACGATCTTGATGGCGCCGGAGTCGATATGGGGCTTCAGCACGCGCATCGCCCCCTCAGTTTTTTCGCGGGCAACGTCGACGCCGCTGGGACCGCTGACAATCGCCCAGTTGCCGAACTTGGCCTGCTCGAGCGCCGCTTTGGCCTGGATCTCGCCGACGAGGAAGTTGTCGCGGGCGCACCAGAAATCGATCCCGGCGGACGGGATGACATAGTTGTATGAAATGATGGGAATATCGCTGTCGCGCTTGACGCGCTCAACCAACCGCGCCCCGGCCTCGACGTTCACAGGCACAATGACCAGGGCCTGGATGCCCTGTGCCAGCATCGCATCGACCTGCTCGTCCTGCTTGCTGACATCTTCTTCGGCGCCCTGCACCACGTAGCGCAGCCCGATTTCATCGGCACGTTTCTCGAAGTAGGCGCGATCATGTTCCCAGCGAAAATGCTCGAAGCTGGTGAAGCTGAAGCCGACAAGCGGGCGGTCCTGCCCGACAGCACGACCGGGCAGTCCCAGCCCGAGCGTCGAGGCTGCGGCGCCATAGGCAGCCGCCTGCCTGAGGAAGCTGCGGCGAGAGATGCGCCCAGCGATCAGATCGGAAATGAGATCGTCAAGTTTGGCCATGCGTCGGGGTCCTGTAAGTGGGTTGCGGGTCACGTCTGCACGTAGGCGGTGGAGACGATCTCGACGAGAAAGTCGGGCCGCACCAGTTCTGCGATCACGCAGTACCTGGCTGGCGGCGCCTCCGGAAAATACTCGGCATAGACGGCGTTCATCGCCGCGTAGTCTTCGATGCGTTTCAGGAAGATGGCGTTGAAGGCGATGTCACCGAACGAGGCGCCACCTTCAGCAAGGATGCTGCCGATGGTATCGAGCACCTGGCGGGTCTGCCCGGCCACGTCGCCCGGCGCCACGGTCTTGCCCTCGGCATCCATGGCGAGAACGCCAGAGACATGGATGGTGTTGCCGACGCGGACGCCGGGACTATAGGGAGCAAGCGGCGGCGGCGCGCCTTTTGGCAGCAATACATGTCGTGTCATCGCGCCATCGTCTCCCCTTCGAAAGCGTTCTGAAGCTCACTATGGCGCAGGGTCGGAATGCGGGCCATAGCTATCTAGTCGGTGCCGTGTTGCGTGAACGGCAACACCAGCCGTGCCGCAGACCGGTTCGGTTCAAGCCGGCCGTGCAACGTTTTGGGCAACACCGTGGAGCCGAGACGGCACTGTACTTGGCCGCCCAAATCTGTGCGTATCTGGCCTTGTCGTCGGCCGCCTGCGGGCCTGTGCCGGTGGGCCATTACGCCCGCCTGACGACCTCATTTGCCCCTGGCTCGACGCACATCGAAAGGCCACGAACATGCCCCTCGCCGATCTCGGATCGTACACTCTGTACTACGAGTCATTCGGCGATGGCCCGCCGCTTTTCCTTGTGCCTGGACTTGGCGGCGTCGGTGCCTATTGGACACCCCAGATCGAAGCCCTGTCGGCGCACTTTCGTGTCCACACCTACGACCACCGCGGAACCGGCCGCAGCTCTCGCACGCTAATGGAATATTCCGTTGGACAGATGGCGCACGAGCTTGTCGCATTGATGGATCATCTTGGCGTCGCGCGCGCCGACATCGTGGGCCACTCCACCGGAGGCGCCATAGGCCAGGTGCTGGCCATCGACCATCCGGAGCGCGTCGATCGCCTGGTTCTCTATTCGAGCTGGACCCGCAGCGATCCGTTCTTCCGTCGGGTGTTCGACGTTCGCAAGCAGCTTCTGGCTTCTGCCGGCGCCGCTGCCTACATCCAGG